>Ga0187892_10001246_pt1 | contig 59522 bp, 55 predicted proteins | sample MA1701073metaG_FD_139345 | JGI IMG/M metagenome (GOLD analysis project Ga0187892, IMG submission 139345) | Bio-ooze microbial communities from a basaltic lava cave in the Kipuka Kanohina Cave System on the Island of Hawaii, USA - MA170107-3 metaG ...
GAGATGGCCCGAAGGGCGCGCAGCGAGCCGGAGGCGAGCGGAGTCCCCGAGATGGCCCGAAGGGCGCGCAGCGAGCCGGAGGCGAGCGGAGTCCCCGAGATGGCCCGAAGGGCGCGCAGCGAGGCGGAGCCGAGTCGAGGCCAGGGGGCCGGGCGGAGCGCGCGCCGCGCCTGGGCGGCCTGGCTCGCGGCGGCGGCGCTGCTGGCCCTCGCGGCGCCGCAGGAGCCCCGCGGCGGCGCCGACTGCCCGCAGCCCCGGGAGGCCGAGGCCCGGGCGGGCCACAGCGTGGCGGCGCGCTGCGGGGCCGCAGGGCCCGGCCGGCCGCTGCGGGGCCCCGCCCGCCGGCTCTTCGCGCTCCCCATCGACCTGGGCAGCGCCGACGCGCCGACCCTCGAGACGCTGCCCGGAATCGGGCCGCGGCGCGCGGAGGCCATCCTGCGCGAGCGCGCGCGCGCGCCCTTCGCCGCGCCGGAGGAGCTCGAACGGGTGCCCGGGATCGGGCCCCGGACCGTCGCCGGGCTCGCGGGGCTGGTCGCGGTGGGCGCGCCCGAGTAGGGGGGCGGGGCGGGGACCATGGCGCAACGCCTGGCCGAGCTCCGCCGGCGCACCGAGACCTTCGTGCGCGAGGAGCTCTGGGAGCCGCCCCGCGCGCCCCACACCCTGGCGGGCCGCGCGCGCGGGCTGCTCCAGCTCGCCGTCATGGTGGGGGAGGGCTTCGTCCGCGACCGCCTGCTGCTGCGGGCGAGCGCCCTCAGCTACTACACGGTCCTCTCGCTGATCCCGCTCCTGGCCGTGGCGGTCTCCATCGTGGGGGCCGTGGGGGTGCGCGGGAACTTCCCCGAGATCGTGGTGGGCCAGCTCGCCGCCGTGCTCTCGGTGGAGCAGCAGCAGCTGATCCTCGCGCGCGTGCGCGGTGCCAACCTCGGGGGCCTCGGCACCCTCGGCGCCGCCGTGCTCTTCGTCACCAGCGTGCTCGCGATCGGGAACGTGGAGCGCGCGTTGAACCAGATCTGGGGGGTGCGCCAGCGGCGCTCCCTCACGCGCCGCTTCTCGGACTACCTGGCCGTCCTGGTGGTAGCGCCGCTCCTGCTCGGGACGGCGCTCTCGCTGGCCACGACCCTCCGGAGCCAGTGGATCGTGCAGCGGCTGCTCGAGCTCCCGCAATTTTCCTGGGCCTGGAACTTCGGCCTGGACCAGCTCCCGCTCCTGTTCCTGATCCTGGGCTTCACCTTCCTGAACTGGTTCCTGCCCAATACCCAGGTGCGCCTCGCCTCGGCGCTGATCGGCGGACTCGTCTCGGCGCTGCTGGTGGTGGGGGCCCAGGGCCTCTACCTCGGGCTCAGCGTGGGCGCGGCGCGCGCCAACGCGCTCTTCGGGGGATTCGCCTTCCTGCCGCTCCTCCTGGCCTGGATCTACGTGTTCTGGGCCCTGGCGCTCCTGGGCGCCGAGATGGCCTTCGCCCACCAGAACCTGGCCCTCTACCGACGCGAGGTGCGCGGCCGCACGCCGGGCCCCGCGGCCCGCGAGGCGGTGGGCCTGCGCATCGCGCTGGAGATCGCGCGCTCCTTCCGCGCGGGGAGCGGGGGTCTCGCGGACGAGGCGCTGGCCGACGACCTGGCCGTCCCGATCCGGACCGTGCGCGACGTGCTGGCCCAGCTCCAGAGCGCCGGCCTGCTGGCGGCCCTGGCCGGAGCGGATCGCCCGGGGCTCTTCCAGCTGGCGCGGCCCGCCGAGGCGATCCGCGTGGCCGACGTGCTCGCGGCTCTGCGCGGAGCCCGGGAGGCGCAGGCCGGCGACGCGGGGCTCGGCCGCGTGGTGGAGGCGGTGCTGGGCGAGTTCGAGCAGGGACTGGCCAGGGGCGCGGCGAGCCGCAGCCTGGCCGAGCTCCTGGCCCCGCTCCCGGCCGCGCCCGCGGAGCGGCTCTCCCGGGACGCCGGCTAGAATCGGGGCGTGCGGATCTACCTCGACCACAACGCCACGACACCGCTGCGCGACGAGGTCCTGGAGGAGATGGCCCGCGTGCTGCGCGACTGCCACGGCAACCCCTCGAGCGTGCACGCCGAGGGCGAGGCGGCCCGCGCCGTGGTGGACGCGGCGCGCGAGCAGGTGGCGGCGCTGCTGGGCGCCGCGCCCGGGGAGGTCCTCTTCACCGCCGGCGCCACGGAGGCCAACAACACCGCCCTCCTGGGCCTCCTGCGGGCGGGCGGCGACGGGCGGCGGCGCCAGCTGGTCTCCTCCAACGTCGAGCACCCCTCGGTGGAGGCGCCGCTCCAGACCCTCGAGCGCGCGGGCTTTCGGGTGACCCGCCTCCCGGTGGACGGCGAGGGGCTCCTGGACCCCGACCGGGTGGCGGAGGCCCTCGGGCCCGAGACGGCGCTCCTCTCGCTGCTCTGGGCCAACAACGAGACCGGCGCGATCCAGCCCCTGCGCGAGATCGCCGGCTGGGCCCGGGCGCGCGGCGTCCCGGTCCACGCCGACGCGACCCAGGCGGTGGGCAAGATCCCGGTGGACCTGCGCCAGCTGCCCCTCGATCTCCTCTCGCTCTCGGCCCACAAGCTGAACGGCCCCAAGGGCGTGGGCGCCCTCTGGGTGCGCGACGGACGCGCCGTGGAGCCGCTGCTCCAGGGGGGGCCCCAGGAGCGCCAGCGGCGGGGGGGCACCGAGAACGTGGCGGGCATCGCCGGGCTCGGCGTCGCCTGCGAGCTCGCCCGCCGCGAGCTTCCCGAGCGCCAGCGCGCCTGGGCGGCGCTGCGCGACCGCCTGTGGGAGGGGATCCGCGCCCGCATCCCCCGCGTGGCGCGCAACGGCTCCGCGCAGCACGCGCTCTGCAACACGCTGAACGTCGCCTTCGAGGGCGCCGCCGGCGAGGTCCTGCTCCAGGCCCTCGACCTCGAGGGCGTGGCGGTCTCCGCGGGCGCCGCCTGCGCGTCCGGCTCGGTCGAGCCCTCGCCCGTCCTCCTCGCCATGGGCCTCCCGCCCGGGCGGGCGCGCGGCTCGCTGCGCCTCAGCGTGGGCCACGGCGTCGACGCCGCGCAGATCGACCGCGTGCTGGAGCTCCTGCCGCCCCTCGTCGAGCGGGCGCGGGCGCGGCGGGCCGCATGAGCGCGAGCGGCTCCCGCGCCGTCGGCGGGGCGGCGGCGATCTCCCGCGGGCGGATGCTGGTCGCCATGTCGGGGGGCGTCGACTCCTCGGTGGCGGCGGCCCTCGCCCTGCGGGAGGGCTACGAGGCCATCGGAGTCACCCTCCAGCTCGCCGGGGGCGGCTCGCGCTGCTGCTCGCTGGCCGACGCCGACGACGCCCGCCGCGTCGCGCGCCACCTCGGCATCCGGCACTTCGTCGCCAACCAGGCCGAGCAGTTCCGACGCGAGGTCATGGAGCCCTTCGCCGACGCCTACCTGGCCGGGCGCACGCCCATCCCCTGCGTCACCTGCAACTCGCGCTTCAAGTTCGACCTGCTCCTCGAGCGCGCCCGCGTCTTCGGCGCCGAGCGCGTGGCCTCGGGCCACTACGCCCGGGTGGAGCGGGACCCGGAGAGCGGCCTCTTTCGCCTGCTGCGCGCCGCGGACCGGGCCAAGGACCAGACCTACTTCCTGTTCCAGCTGACCCAGGCCCAGCTCGCGGCGGTCCATTTCCCGCTGGGCGGACTCACCAAGCCCGCCGTGCGCGCCCTGGCCCGCGAGCTCGGCCTCGCCACCGCCGAGAAGCCCGAGAGCCAGGAGATCTGCTTCGTGCCGGGCGGCGACACGGCGGGAGCGGTGGAGGCCCTGCGGCCCGGGGCGGCGCCCGGCGAGGGCGAGATCGTGGACCGGAGCGGCCGCCGGCTGGGCCGCCACCCGGGCATCCACCACTTCACCGTGGGCCAGCGGCGCGGCCTGCGCCTCTCCGCCGGGCGGCGGCTCTACGTCGCGGCCCTCGACGCGGCGGCGAACCGGGTGGTGGTGGGGGAGGGGGCAGAGCTCGACGCCCCGGGCGCGCGGCTCTCGGACGTCTCCTGGATCGCGGGGGCGCCCCCCGCAGCGCCCGTCCGCGCCCGGGTGTGCGTGCGCTACCGCCACGCCGGGGAGTGGGCCGAGATCGCGCCGGGGTCCGCGGGGGGCGCCGCGCTGCGCTTCGAGGCCCCCGTGCGGGCGCTGGCCCGGGGCCAGGCGGCGGTCTTCTACGACGGCGACGCGGTCCTGGGCGGCGGCTGGATCGAGGGCCCGCTCCCGTGAGCGCGGGCGAGCTGGAGGAGCGGATCGGCTACGCCTTCCGGGAGCCCGCCCTGCTCGAGACGGCGCTCTCCCATCCCTCGTACGCCAACGAGATCGATGGGTCCCGCGGCAACGAGCGCCTCGAGTTCCTGGGCGACGCGGTGCTGGGCCTCGTGATCGCGCGGCTGCTCTACGACGCGCACGAGGACTGGCACGAGGGCGACCTCACCCGGGCCCGGGCCGCCCTGGTGAACGGCGAGTCGCTGACGCGCCGCGCCCGCGCCCTGGGCCTCGACGGCCTCGTGAAGCTCGGCCGCACCGAGCGGCGCTCCGGGGGCGAGCCCAAGGAGCGCATCCTCGCCAACTGCTTCGAGGCGCTGGTGGGCGCCGTCTACCTGGATGGCGGTCTCGAGCCCGTCGTCGCGCTCGCGCGCCGCGTCTTCGGGGAGGACGTGAGCGCGGAGGGGCCGCTCCCGCGGCGCGACCCCAAGACCGAGCTCCAGGAGTGGGCCCACGCGACCCGGCAGGAGACGCCCCGCTACCGCACGGTGGTCGACACGGGGGCCGAGGCCGACGCGGAGCGCTTCACCGTGGAGGTGGCGCTCGGGGACGAGGTGCTGGGCCGCGGGATCGGGCGCTCCAAGCGCTCGGCGGAGCTGGCCGCCGCCTCGGCGGCCCTGGCCCGGAGGCCCGCGTGAGCGACGCGCGCGGGCGAGCGGGCGTGGTGGCGCTGCTCGGGCCCCCGAACGCGGGGAAGTCGACGCTCCTCAACCGCCTGCTGGGCGAGAAGCTCGCCATCGTGAGCCACCGGCCCCAGACCACGCGCAGCCGACTGCTCGGGATCCTGAGCCTCGAGGGCGCGCAGCTCCTGCTCCTGGACACGCCGGGGCTCCAGCGGGGCTCCCGGCTCCTCGACCGCGTGCTGCGCCAGCACGTGGACGAGGCGGCCGGGGACTGCGACGTGGCCGTGCTCCTGGTGGACCTCCTCGCGGGCTGGCGCGGCGAGCACGCGGAGCTCCTGGCGCGCCTCGCGCGGCGCCGGGTCCCGGTGCTCCTGGCCGGCGCGAAGCTCGACCTCCCGGGGGCGCGCGGGGCGCCCTGGCCACCGCCCGCGGCGGGCGGGGTCGCCGCCGCCCTGCGCCTCTCGGCCCGCACCGGCGAGGGGGTGGCGGCGCTCCTGCGCGAGATCCGGGACCGCCTGCCCGAGGCGCGTCCCCTCTTCGATCCCGAGCAGCTGAGCGATCGGCCCCTGCGCTTCCTGGCCGCCGAGCGGGTGCGCGAGGCGGCCTTCGAGGAGCTGGCCCAGGAGATCCCCTACTGCCTCGCCGTGGAGGTCGTCGGGTTCGACGAGAGCAGCCCGGGCCGGGTGCGGATCGCCGCCCATCTGATCGTCGAGCGCGAGTCCCAGAAGCGCATCGCCGTGGGAACCGGCGGCGCCGTGGTGAAGCGCATCGGCATCCGTGCGCGCCGCGAGATCGAGCAGCTCGTGGGCGCTCCCGTGTACCTGGATCTCCGGGTGAAGGTGGAGCCCCGCTGGTCCCGCCGCCGCGGCCGCCTCGAGGCCCTGGGCTACGCCTGACTCCGGGTCAGGCCGCTCCGCGGCGCGCCGAATTGACGCGCTGCGGTGCGATCTCTAGCTTCCGCGAACCACTTGGAGAGGGGTTGAGTTCTCGGGCGCATCTGCCGATCCGAGATCCGCAGCCGGCCCGCTCGTTCTCAGCTCCGAGGAGTCCTCCATGAGCCAACCCGACGTCGTCCTGTGCAGCGCGGTCCGCACGCCCATCGGCTCCTTCCAGGGCGTCTTCGCCTCGCTCTCGGCCTCGGACCTGGGGGCCATCGCGGTCCGCGAAGCCGTGAAGCGCGCCGGGGCGCGCACCGACGACGTCGAGCGGGTGATCATGGGCAACGTGCTGCCGGCGGGGATGGGTCAGGCCCCGGCGCGCCAGTGCGTGATCAAGGCCGACCTGCCGGTCTCCTGCGGCGCCATCACCGTGAACAAGGTGTGTGGATCGGGGCTCCAGGCGGTGATGTTCGCGCGCCGCGAGATCCTGGTGGGAGACGCCGACGTGATCGTGGCGGGCGGCATGGAGTCCATGACCAATGCCCCCTACCTGCTGCCCAAGGCCCGGGGCGGCTACCGCATGGGCAACGCGGAGATCGTCGACAGCATGATCTTCGACGGCCTCTGGGATCCCTACAACGGCGTCCACATGGGGACCTGCGGCGACCTCGTGGCCGAGAAGTACGGCTTCAGCCGCGCGGACCAGGACGCCTTCGCCGCCCAGAGCTATCGGCGGGCGCTGGCCGCCCAGCAGGAGGGTCGCTTCAAGGACGAGATCGTGCCGGTCTCGGTCTCCCAGCGCCGCGGCGAGCCGCTGCTGGTGGACTCCGACGAGGAGCCCGGGCGCGGCGACCTGGAGAAGATGGGCAAGCTCCGGCCCGCGTTCAGCCCGAACGGCACGGTGACCGCCGCCAACGCCTCGACGCTGAACGACGGCGCGGCGGCCCTGCTGGTCTGTTCCGCCGAGACCGCCCGCGCGCGCGGCTACCAGGTCCTGGCGCGCATCGCCGGGGACTCGACGGCGGCGGTGGAGCCCCGCTGGTTCACGATCGCGCCGGTGCACGCCCTGGCCCGGCTCTACGAGAAGACCCGGACGGGCCCCGACGACTGGGACCTCTACGAGATCAACGAGGCCTTTTCCGGCGTGACGCTGGCAGCGGCGAAGGAGCACGGCCTCGACCTCGAGCGCGTGAACGTGAACGGCGGAGCGGTGGCCCTCGGGCACCCGATCGGCTGCTCCGGCGCCCGCGTGCTGGTGACCCTCCTCCACGCCCTGCGCGCGCGCGGCGCCTCCCGCGGGGTGGCGACGCTCTGCATCGGCGGGGGCGAGGCGGTGGCGCTCGGCGTGGAGCTCGTCCGGCCGTGAAGATCGTGGGCGTGGTCGGGACCGGGACGATGGGCTGCGGGATCGCCCAGGCGGCGGCGCAGATCCGCTGCCAGGTCGTGCTCCAGAACCGCAAGGAGGAGTCGGTGGAGCGCGGCCTCCAGCGCATCCAGGGCTCCCTCCAGCGCCTGGTCGCCCGGGACAAGCTCACCCAGGCCCAGGCCGAGGGCGTGCTGAGCCGGATCCGCGGCAGCGTTCCCCTCGAGGCCCTGGAGGGCTGCGACATCGTGATCGAGTCGGCGCCCGAGGACCTGCGCCTCAAGGAGCAGCTCTTCGAGCAGATCGCCGGCATCGTGGAGCACGACTGCGTGATCGCCACCAACACCTCGAGCCTCTCGATCACGAAGCTCGCGTCGGGGGTGAGCTTCCCGGAGCGCTTCGTGGGAATGCACTTCTTCAACCCCGTCTCGGCCATGAAGCTCGTCGAGGTGGTGAGCGGCCGGCGCACCTCGGAGGGAACCCTGGCCAAGGTGCGCGAGTTCGCCCGCGCCCTCGACAAGCTCCCCATCGACGTGAAGGACGCGCCGGGCTTCGTGGTGAACCGGATCCTGTTTCCGATGATCAACGAGGCCGCCTACGCGCTCCAGGAGGGCGTGGCCGACGCCGCGGGCATCGACGCCTGCATGCGGGGCGGCTGCAATCACCCGATGGGACCGCTGGCGCTCGCGGACCTGGTGGGCCTCGACGTGGTGCACGCGATCCTCCAGAGCCTCTACCGCGACTACGGAAACCCGCGGTACGCTCCCTGCCTCGAGATCAGCAAGCGCGTCGAGGCGGGCTGGCTCGGCCGCAAGACCGGCAAGGGGTTCTACGACTACGCAGAGACCGGGAGCGGCGGCTAGCGGAGGCGGGCCGGCGGCGGGGGCGCCCGCGGTCGTGGTCTACGAGGTCGGCCCCCGCGACGGCCTCCAGAACGAGCCCGAGTCCCTCCCCACCCGGGTCAAGGCGGAGCTCGTCCGGCGCCTGGCCGCGGCGGGCCTGCGGCGCATCGAGATCACCTCCTTCGTCTCGCCGCGCTGGATCCCCCAGCTCGCCGACGGCGACGCCCTGGCGCGGGAGCTCGGTCCCCTGCCGGGCGTCCGCACGAGCGCGCTGGTGCCGAACGAGCGCGGCTACGAGCGGCTGCGCGCGGCCGGCGGGGTGGACGTGGCGGCCACCTTCGTCTCCGCCAGCGAGAGCCACAACCGGAAGAACCTGAACTGCTCCATCGCCGAGCAGCTCGGGCGGATGGGCCCGGTCCTGGCGCGGGCCCGCGCCGACGGCGTCCCGGTGCGGGCCTACGTCTCGGTGGCCTGCGGCTGCCCCTACGAGGGGGAGGTTCCGCTGCCGGCGGTGGTGGGGCTGGCCCGGCGGCTCGTCGCGCTCGGCGCCTCCGAGCTCTCCCTCGGCGATACGCTGGGCGTGGGCCAGCCGCGGCAGGTGCGCGAGCTGGTGCGCGCCGTGGCCGGCGAGGCTCCGCTCGCGCGCCTCGCCCTGCACCTGCACGACACCTACGGGCGGGCGCTGGCGAACGCGCAGGCCGGCTACGAGGAGGGCGTGCGCAGCTTCGACGCCTCGCTGGGGGGGCTCGGCGGCTGCCCCTACGCCCCCGGCGCCTCCGGCAACCTGGCCAGCGAGGACGTGGTGGACCTCTTCGAGAGCCAGGGAATCGCGACCGGCGTGGACCTCGAGGCCCTGGTCGACACCTCCGCCTGGCTCGAGCGCGAGGTCCTGGGGCGGCCGCTCCCCGGGCGCGTGCTGCGGGCGCGCCTGGCGCGCCGCGCCCGGGAGGGCGCCCGCTAGCCGGCGTGGTCCGAGACGGCGGGCGCGAGCGGTCCGGGGCGGCGGGCCGGCGCCGTCCGCCCCGCGCTTGCGCGCAGCAACGCCTCGTGCAGGACCGCGAGCAGGAGCGCCCCGCCGAGGAGCAGCGGGCCCAGCACGCCCAGGCCGAGCCGCTCGCCGAGCGCGCCGACCAGGCCCGGCAGGAGCGACTGGCCCAGCGCCGCTGCGGCGATCTGGAAGCCGATGGCGCTGGCCGCGTGACCCTCGCCCACGCGCGCGGGGGTCGCGGCGATGAGCGAGGGGAAGACGGGGCCCGCGGCGAAGCCGAAGAGCGCGAGCCCGCCGAAGGCCAGCGCGGGGGCGACGGCGAGGCTCAGCAGCCCGGCGCCGACGGCCAGGAGCGCCAGGCAGCCGCGCAGCAGCTGCGGCAGCGCGGCCGGGCGCACGAGGAGGCCGAACACCAGGCGCCCGGCCATGAGGGCGGCCCAGTACGCGCTGACCCAGCTCCCCGCGCGCATGGGCGCCACCCCGCGCGCCTCCGTGAGGAAGCTGTAGGCCCAGGCTCCGGCCGCCGCCTCGAGGCCGGTGTAGACGAAGAAGGCGGCGATCCCGAGCCAGGCGATCGGGAGCCGCAGCGCGCTGGCTCCCGGGGCCGCCGGCGGCAGGGGCGCGGCCGCCCGCGTCGCCGCCCGCGGCCAGAGCGCTCCGCTCGCGAGAAAGCCCAGGGCGAGGGCGAGCTGGCCGGCGCCCACCAGCGCGTAGCCACGCCGCCAGGGGTGCCCCGCCATCAGGACGCTCGCCATCAGGAGGGGCCCGCTGGCCGCGCCCACCCCGTAGCAGGCGTGCAGCCAGTTGAGCGTGCGGGGCCCGTGCTGCGAGGCCACGTGCGTGTTGAGCCCCGCGTCGATCGCGCCGGCGCCGAGCCCCGCCAGGAGGCCCCCCGCCAGGAGGAATCCCCAGGCGGGCGCCGTGGCGTAGAGGGCGAGGCTCGCCGCGGTCGTGGCGCAGGAGAGGGTGAGGAGCGCGCCCACGTGGGTGCGGCGGAGGATCCAGCCGCTCGCGCTGCTCGACGCGACGTAGCCGGTCGTGGTGGCGAGGAGCAGCGGGCCGAGCGCGTCGAGCGGCAGGGCGAAGGAGCGCCGGATCGAGGGCCAGGCGACGCCCAGGAGCCCATCGGGGAGACCGAGGCTGACGAAGCCCAGGTAGCAGAGCCCCAGCAGGAGCAGCCCGCGCGCGCGCCGATCGGCCACGGGGCTTCGATGCCGCCCCGGGCGCTCAGGCGCCGGGGCGAGGGGAGGGGCGCCGGGCGCAGGCCAGGGTCGTCCCCAGCACGAGCGCGAGGACCGCCGCGCTGGCGGCGGCGGAGATCTGGTCCTGGTAGTGCCAGACCTCGGGGATGGCCCAGGAGAGGGCCGCCAGGGCGACCAGGGCCGCCCCGAGCATCGGGCGCCGCAGCGCCAGGGGCGCCAGGCCCGCCAGGACCGCGTAGTAGTAGCCCGTGAGCTCCGCCGCCACCGGCACGAGGCCGACCCCGAGGGCCGCCGCCTCCCAGGCCTCGAGGCCCGCCACCGCGCGGGCGAGGAGCGCCAGGTAGGCCGCGACGAGAAGGGCGAAGAGCGGCCGCCGCGAGGCGAAGCGGCGCTGGCGCGCCTCCTTCCAGGGCGCGTAGGGATCGTCGAGGGAGGCGTCCAGCGCCCGCTCCGCCGGCCCGCTCGGATCGTGGGCCAGGAGCGTCGCCAGGCCCATGTGGTTTGCCAGGGGGGTCGCGAGCATCACGCGGGTCCTCCCGGCGAAGTCGAGCCAGACGCGCAGGCTTCCGGTGGGGAGGGCGGAGAGGGGCAGCGCCACGGCCAGGGCCAGGAGCCCCCCGAGCGCGATCCGCAGCTCCTCGACCGCGAGGACCAGCCGGCGCTCGCGCGCCATCCGGACCAGCGCGCGCAGGGCCAGCCCCGCCAGGAGGAAGCCGGGGAAGAGGCGCAGCAGGGCGGCCCAGCCGAGCAGGAATCCCGCTGCGCCCGGCCAGCCCCGGCGCAGCAGCGCGAGCCCGATCAGGAGGGCGGCGAGCCAGTCCTGGCGCAGGATGCCGCCCCCGACCCAGTCGAAGGGGGCGAACTGGTTGGTGCCCCAGAAGAGGAGCAGCGCGCACAGCACGCGCCCGCCGAAGGCCCAGCCCACGGCGCCGAAGGCGAGGAGCAGGAGCAGGGGGTCGAGGAGCGTGAGGGCGAGGATCTGGCGGTCCGAGAGCGGGGCCGCGTTGGTGAGGAGGCCCGGCAGGATCCCCCAGGCGGGCGTGGCGTTGTAGCCGTGGTCGGCCTGCATCTCGAGCCAGCGGCGCGCGGGCAGGCGCGCGCGCAGCCAGGCCAGGTCCCGTTCGAAGGCCGCCCAGCGCTCGGGGGAGAAGTGGCTGCGGCAGCGCTCGGGAGCCGCGAGCTCCGCAGCGGCGGGCTCGAGGCGGTTGGTCTCGAGGTTGCGCAGGAGGCCGCCGCGCGGTCCCTGGCGCAGGCCCGCCGCGCGGTCGGCGAGCGCGGTGCAGGCGTAGAGGCGCGCGTAGCCGAGCTCGCGGAAGTACTTCGCGCCCATGTAGTAGTGGAAGTTGTCGCGCGGGTGGGCGAAGCCCGGATAGTGGAAGGCCAGCAGGTTCCAGCCGCAGAGTCCGCCCAGGAGTCCGAGCCCGAGCAGGGCGGCGGCGCGCAGGCGCGGGGCGCTGCTGCCGCGGCCGGCCCGGACGCGAAGCGCGCCGAGGGCGAGAAACGCCGCGCCGGCCACCGCCAGCGCCGCCTTCGCCGTGGCCACCCGGCGCGGCGTGAGGAGGCCGAAGGCCACCCCGGGAGGGGGTCCGGCCGCGGCCGCCGCAGCCCCGGCGGACAGGGCCGCGACCACCAGAACGAGCGCGGCGCGGCGCGAGGGCATGGGGCCCCATCTTGGCGCTCCTCGCGGAGCTGTGCTAGCCAGTTGACGTCAACTGGCTGACCCGTTCTACCGATGCAGCCTCCCGGCGGCCCGGCCGAGCGAAGGGTGGAGGGGGCGATGGCAGAGCTTCCCGTGGCGAGCGAGGTCCCGGTCCCGGGCCGGAGCCCCGGCGCCGGCGACCCCGAGGCCGGCCTCGCGATCGCCGCCGTCTGCGAGGCCACGGGGCTCTCGGCCCGGACCGTTCGCTATTACGAGCAGCTGGGCCTCCTGCCCGACGTGCGGCGCCGCGCCGGCGGGCGCCGCGTCTACGGGGAGGCCGAGCTCGAGCGCCTGCGCTTCATCGGGCGCCTCAAGGCCCTGGGCCTCTCCCTCGCCGAGGTCAAGGAGCTGAACGCCGTCTACGCGATCGCCGGCTCGACCCGCGCCATGCTGCTCCGCCTCGAGGAGCTCCTCGAGCGCCACGCCGCGGACCTCGACCGCCGCATCGCCGAGCTCACCGGGCTGCGGGGCGAGATCTGGAGCTACCGCGAGCGCACGGCCCGGCGCATCCGCGCGCTCCCGCCCGAGGTGCGCGCGGCGGGAGGGGCCCCGTGAGCGCACCGGCCCGGAAGCCCAGCCCGCAGGAGCGCCCCTCGACGCCGGTGCGGGTCGTCACCGCCGCCTCGCTCTTCGATGGCCACGACGCCGCCATCAACATCGTGCGCCGGCTCCTCCAGAGCCAGGGCGCCGAGGTCATCCACCTGGGTCACGACCGCTCGGTGGACGAGATCGCGAGCGCCGCGATCCAGGAGGACGCGCACGCGGTGGCCATCTCCTCCTACCAGGGCGGTCACATGGAGTTCTTCCGCTTCCTGGTGGACCGGCTGCGCGAGCGCGGCGCCGGGGAGATCCGCGTCTACGGGGGAGGGGGGGGCACCATCACCCGGGCCGAGGCCCGGGAGCTCGAGTCCGCCGGCGTGGCGCGCATCTTCGGGGTCGAGGAGGGGCGCGCGCTCGGCCTCGAGGGCATGATCCGCGCCATCCTCGACGAGTGCGCGCCCCGCGGCCCGCTGTGCCTGGGCGACGAGGTCGACCGCCTCGCGCCCCGGGACCCCCGCGCCGTCGCGCGCCTCGTGAGCTGGCTCGAGGAGGAAGGCCCGCGCGGCGGCCCCGCGCTCCAGGCCCTGCGCGGGCGGCTCGAGGCCCGCGCCGCCCGCCGCGCTCCGGTGGTGGGATTCACGGGCCCCGGCGGCGCCGGGAAGTCGAGCGTGGTCGACGAGTTCGTGCGCCGCGCCCGCCTCGCCCGACCGGGGGCCACGCTGGCCGTGCTGCTGGTCGACCCGACGCGACGGCGCTCGGGGGGCGCGCTCCTCGGCGATCGGATCCGCATGAACTCGATCCACTCGCCGGACGTCTTCGTCCGCTCGCTAGCGACCCGCCAGGCGCACCGGGCGCTCCCCGGCGCGGTGCGCGATGCGCTCCTCGTCTTCCAGGCCGCGGGCTTCGACCTGGTCCTGGTGGAGACCGCCGGGACCGGGCAGAGCGACTCGGAGATCGTGGACCTGGCGGACCTCTCGGTCTACGTCATGACGCCGGAGTACGGCGCGCCCTCCCAGCTCGAGAAGATCGACATGCTCGACCTGGCGGACCTGGTGGTGCTGAACAAGTTCGACCGCCAGGGCGCGCGCGACGCGCTGCGTGACGTGCGCAAGCAGTGGCGGCGCAACCGCGGCCAGCCCGCTCTGCCCGACGAGCAGGTGCCGGTCTTCCCGACCGTCGCGCGCCGCTGGGACGATCCCCACCTGGATCGCTTCGCGCAGGCGCTCCTGGCCCGGCTGGCGGATCCCGCGGCGGGGCTCGCGGCGGCGCCGGAGGGCGAGCTCCCGGAGGCGGTGCCGCTGATTCCCGAGGCGCGCTCCCGCTACCTGGCCGAGATCGCCGAGTGCGTGGGGCGCTTCCGGCGCGAGACCGGCGAGGAGGCAGCGCGCGCCGGCGACGCCGAGGCGCTGGCCCGCGTGCTCGCGGGGCTCGGGGACGCCCCACCGGAGGGGCTCGTGCCCTTCGGCGCCAGCGGCGCCGGGGCGCCCGCGGACGAGCTGCGCGGGGAGCTCCGCCGCCGCTACGACGCGGCCCTCCGGGCGCTCGCCCCGGAGACGCGGGCGGCGCTGGCGGCCTGGCCCGAGACGCGCGCGCGCTACGAGGCTCCGGCCCAGGAGTCGAGCGTGCGCGGGCGCCCGGTCCGGGTCGAGAACGCGACGCGCACGCTGGCGCGGACGCCGCTTCCCCGGGTGGCGCTGCCCGCCGACGGGTCCTGGAGCGCGCTCGTGCGCTACCACCGCCAGGAGAACCTGCCGGGCCGCTTCCCCTTCACCGCCGGCGTGTTCCCCTTCGGCCAGCCCGGCGAGGATCCCACGCGCATGTTCGCGGGGGAGGGCACCCCCGAGCGCACGAACCGCCGCTTCCACTACCTCTGCCGCGAGAAGACCGCCGCGCGCCTCTCCACCGCCTTCGACAGCGTGACCCTCTACGGCCGGGACCCCGACGAGCGCCCGGACGTCTACGGCAAGGTGGGGAACTCGGGCGTCTCGGTCTGCACCGTGGACGACGCCAAGAAGCTCTACTCGGGCTTCGACCTCTCGGCCCCGGGCACCTCGGTCTCCATGACGATCAACGGCCCGGCGCCCGCGATCCTCGCCTTCTTCCTGAACGCCGCCATCGACCAGGGGGTGGAGAAGCACCTGCGCGAGACCGGGCGGCTCGAGGGGGTGCGCCGCGAGCTCGGCGCGGGCCCGCTCCCGCGCTACGCGGGGAGCCTGCCCGAGGGCCACGACGGCCTGGGCCTCGCGCTGCTCGGCGTCCCCGGCGACTCGGTGGTGGACGCCGACACCTACGCGCGCATTCGCGCCGACGTGCTGCGCCGCGTGCGCGGCACGGTCCAGGCGGACATCCTGAAGGAGGACCAGGCCCAGAACACCTGCATCTTCTCGACGGAGTTCTCCCTCAAGGTGATGGGGGACATCCAGGAGTACTTCACCCGGCACGAGGTGCGGAACTTCTACTCGGTCTCGATCTCGGGCTACCACATGGCCGAGGCCGGGGCGAACCCCATCACCCAGCTGGCCTTCACCCTGGCCAACGGATTCACCTTCCTCGAGGTCTACCGGGCGCGGGGGATGGCGGTGGACGCCTTCGCGCCGAACTTCTCGTTCTTCTTCAGCAACGGGCTCGACGCCGAGTACAGCGTGATCGGGCGCGTGGCAAGGCGCATCTGGGCGGTGGCCCTGCGCGAGCTCTACGGCGCCTCCGAGCGCAGCCAGAAGCTCAAGTACCACATCCAGACCTCCGGCCGCTCGCTCCACGCCAAGGAGATGGCGTTCAACGACATCCGCACCACGCTCCAGGCCCTGATGGCCCTCCAGGACCGCTGCAACAGCTTGCACACGAACGCCTACGACGAGGCCGTGACCACGCCGACCGAGGAGTCGGTGCGGCGCGCGCTGGCCATCCAGCTGATCATCCAGCGCGAGCTCGGGCTGTCCCGGAACGAGAACCCGCTCCAGGGCTCCTACCTGGTCGAGGCGCTCACGGACCGGGTGGAGGAGGCGGTGCTCGAGGAGTTCCTGCGCCTGGCCTCGCGGGGCGGCGTCCTCGGCGCCATGGAGTCGGGCTACCAGCGCGGCCGCATCCAGGACGAGAGCCTCGCCTACGAGTCGCTCAAGCACTCGGGCGAGCTCCCGGTGGTGGGCGTCAACACCTTCCTCGGTCCGAGCGCGCCGGAGCCCGCCGCGCCGGCGGCCCTGATGCGCTCCAGCGGGGAGGAGAAGCGCTGGCAGCTGGAGAGCCTGCGGGCCTTCCAGGCGCGCCACGCGGAGCGCGCGGACGGGGCCCTGCGGCGCCTTCAGCAGGTGGCCCGGGCGGGGGAGAACGTCTTCGCCGAGCTGCTCGAGACGGTGAAGTGCGCCAGCCTCCAGCAGATCACCGAAGCGCTCTTCGAGGTGGGCGGCCGCTACCGACGCGCGCTCTAGGAGCTATCGTTCTCGGCCACGGGAGTGCAGCCACATGAGCGCCGATCCGAAACAGAGGGCCGACCTTTCGCTCTGGCGGAAGCTCGCGCGCCAGGACCTGCGCGGCGAGGATCCCGAGCAGCTGGTGTGGACCTCCGCCGAGGGCCTGCGCGTGAAGCCCCTCTACACCGCCGCGGACCTCGAGGCGCTCTCGTACGTCGACACGCTCCCGGGGGTCTGGCCCTACCTGCGCGGTCCGCGCGCCACCATGTACGCCAACCGGCCCTGGACCATCCGGCAGTACGCCGGCTACTCGACCGCCGAGGAGTCGAACGCCTTCTACCGCCGCAACCTGGCCGCCGGGCAGAAGGGGCTCTCGGTGGCCTTCGACCTCGCCACCCACCGCGGCTACGACTCGGATCACCCCCGGGTGATGGGCGACGTGGGCAAGGCGGGCGTGGCCATCGACTCGGTCGAGGACATGAAGATCCTCTTCGACGGGATCCCGCTCGAGCAGATGTCGGTCTCGATGACCATGAACGGGGCGGTTCTGCCGGTCCTGGCCTGCTTCATCGTGGCGGGCGAGGAGCAGGGCTGCCCGCCGGAGAAGCTCACCGGCACGATCCAGAACGACATCCTCAAGGAGTTCATGGTCCGCAACACCTACATCTACCCGCCCGAGCCCAGCATGCGGATCGTGGCCGACATCATCGAGTACGCCTCGAAGCACATGCCGAAGTTCAACTCGATCTCGATCAGCGGCTACCACATGCAGGAGGCGGGGGCGACGCCCACCCTGGAGCTGGCCTTCACCCTGGCCGACGGCCTCGAGTACGTCCGCGCGGCGCTCTCCAAGGGCCTCGGGATCGACGACTTCGCGCCGCGGCTCTCCTTCTTCTGGGCCATCGGCATGAACTTCTACCTGGAGGTCGCGAAGCTGCGGGCGGCGCGGCTCCTCTGGGCCGAGCTCATGGAGCAGTTCGGGCCGAGGGATCCCGCCTCCAGCATGCTGCGCACCCACTGCCAGACCTCCGGGGCGAGTCTCACCGAGCAGGACCCGCTGAACAACGTGATCCGCACGACCATCGAGGCCATGGCCGCGGTCTTCGGCGGCACCCAATCGCTCCACACCAACGCCTATGACGAGGCGCTGGGCCTGCCCACGGACGCGACCGCGCGCGTCGCGCGCAACACCCAGCTGATCCTCCAGGAGGAGACGGGCATCCCGGCGGTGATCGACCCCTGGGGCGGCTCCTACTTCCTGGAGTCGCTGACCCACGCCGTGGCAGCCGAGGCGCGCCGCATCCTCGGCGAGGTGGAGGAGCTCGGCGGCATGACCCGCGCGATCGTGAACGGGATGCCGAAGCTCCGCATCGAGGAGTGCGCCGCCCGGCGCCAGGCGCGCGTCGACCGCGGCGACGACGTGATCGTCGGCGTGAACCGCTACCAGGTCGACGAGGAGGCGGAGCTCGACATCCTGGACGTGGACAACCGCGCGGTGCGCGAGGCCCAGATCGCGCGCCTCGAGCGGGTGCGCGCCGGCCGCGACGCCGAAGCGGTGCAGGGCGCCCTCGGGCGGCTCCTGCGGGTGGCGCAGAGCGGGGACGGCAACCTGCTCGAGGCGGCGCTCGAGGCCGCGCGCCGGCGGGCGACGGTGGGGGAGATCTCCGCGACCCTGGAGCAGGTCTTCACCCGCCACCGGGCCGAGGTGCGCTCGGTCTCCGGGGTCTACGGCGGGGTCACCCGGGGCGATCCGGAGTTCGAGGCCGTGCGCCGCGAGGTCCAGGAGTTCGCCCGGGTCGAGGGCCGGCGCCCCCGCATGCTCGCGGTGAAGCTCGGCCAGGATGGCCACGACCGCGGCATGAAGGTGATCGCCACCGCCTTCGCGGACCTGGGCTTCGACGTCGACGTGGGCCCGCTCTTCCAGGTGCCCGCCGAGGCGGCCCGCCAGGCCATCGACAACGACGTGCACGTGGTGGGCGTCTCGAGCCAGGCGGCGGGCCACAAGACCCTGGTGCCGCAGCTGGTGGAGGCGCTGCGCGCCGAGGGCGCCGGCGACATCGCGGTGGTGGTGGGCGGCATCATCCCGCCGAAGGACCATCCCTTCCTCCGGGAGCGCGGCGTGGCGGCGGTCTTCGGACCCGGGACGGCGATCCCCAAGGCCGCCCGCGAGGTCCTGCGCGTGATCCGGAGCCGCGCCGCGTGAGCCGGCCCGCCACCCCCGCGGCCGACGCGGTGCGGAGCGGAGACCGGCGCGCCCTGGCGCGCGCCATCACGCTCTTGGAGGGCACGCGGCCGGACCAGACCGCCGCGGGCCGGGCGCTGCTCGAGGAGCTCCTGCCCCATACGGGCGGCGCGGTGCGCGTGGGCATCACGGGTCCGCCGGGCGTGGGCAAGAGCACCTTCATCGAGGTCCTCGGCATGTGGCTGATCGCGCGCGGCAAGCGCGTGGCGGTGCTGGCCGTGGATCCGAGCAGCCCCGTCACCGGGGGGAGCATCCTCGGCGACAAGACCCGCATGGAGCGGCTGGCCCAGGAGGCGGCGGCCTTCATCCGGCCCTCTCCCTCCGGCGCGGCGCTGGGCGGCGTGGCGCACCGCACCCGGGAGGCGATGCTGGTCTGCGAGGCCGCGGGCTTCGATGTGGTGATCGTGGAGACGGTCGGGATCGGCCAGTCCGAGGTGGCGGTGCACTCGATGGTCGACTCCTTCCTGGTGCTGCTCCAGCCCGGGGCCGGCGACGATCTCCAGGGCATCAAGAAGGGCGTGCTCGAGCTGGCCGACGCGCTCGTGGTGAACCGGGCGGACGGGGACCAGCGCGCGGCCGCCGAGCGCACGCGCGCCGCCTACGCCAGCGCGCTGGGGCTCCTGCGGCCCCCGTCGGAGCGCTGGGCGCCGCGGGTGCTCTTGGCCAGCGCCCGGAGCGGGGAGGGGGTGGAGGAGGTCTGGCAGATGGTGCTCGAGCACCGCGCCGCCCTCGAGGAGGGGGGCGAGCTCGCGGCCCGCCGCCGGCGCCAGGCGCTCGCCTGGCTCTGGAGCCTGCTGGAGGAGGGCCTGCGGGAGGCCTTCCGCGCCCATCCCCGGGTGGAGGAGCGGCTCGGGCGCCTGGAGGCCGACGTGGAGGCGCAGCGCTCTTCCCCGGCCGCTGCCGCCCGCGAGCTGCTCGAGGCCTTTTCCAAGCGCTGACGGGGACGTTCCTTGCGTTCTTGCGTTTCGCCCCGAGGGCACGCCGGGTGCGATCCGATGCGCAAGAACGCAAGGAACGTCCCCGTCAACCGGGGGGGGCGTTTGGCCGATCAGGGAGCAGCCCACGGGCACCCTGGGGGCGAGGAGCGCGCGCTGCGCCCGCGACCGGGGGAGCCCGCGGGAGCGCAAGTGAGCGGGCGGTCGAGGCCGCAGAGTCCACGCGATGGTGCAGATCAACATGGCGGAGCGCGAGATCACCGTGAAGGTGGTCTATTACGGCCCCGCGCTCTCCGGGAAGACCACCAACCTCCAGCAGCTCCACCAGATGATCGAGCCGGGCGCCCGCGGCAAGATGGTCACCCTCGACACGGCCAACGACCGCACCCTCTACTTCGACTTCCTCCCCATCGAGTTCGACACCCAGAACGGCTTCTCCGTCAAGATCAAGCTCTTCACCGTTCCCGGGCAGGTGATGCACAAATCCACGCGCAAGGTGGTCCTGGCCGGCGCCGACGCCGTCGCCTTCATCGCCGACTCCCAGCGATCGAGCGCGAGCGCGAACGCCTACTCGTGGCGCGACATGGAGGCGAACCTGAAGTCGAACGGGCTCGACTTCGAGTCGATCCCCAAGGTGGTGCAGTTCAACAAGCGCGACCTTCCGGACGTGAAGGCCCTGGCGGACATCAAGCAGGCCTGGGGCGACATCCCGACCTTCCCGGCGGTGGCGATCCGCGGCGAGGGCGTGCTCGAGACCTTCCGGGAGCTCTTGCGCGGGCTCTACCGCAGCCTGGACGACCGCTACCGGTTCGGCGAGAAGTTCAGCGTCTCCGAGCAGGACTTCCTGAAGGGCGTGCTCAGCAACTTCAGCTGAGGGGTCCGGGCCGGCGGAGCGCCGGCGCCCCCCGCGGGGCCGGCAAATTGACACCCCATCACCTCGCTGATAGCCTGCCTCGAGCACCCGCGCGGCGCGCCGCGCGCCCGCCGGAACCGCCCCGGACCCGCCGCTCCGCGTGGGGCGCGCGGGCAGCGGTCTGGACGGGAGGGTCGGACGCCCCATGACGAGGCCCCCGAGCAGGCTCGCCCTCACGCCGTCGGCCTCCGACGTGCGGGGCGCCATCGCCTCCGTGGAGGCGGCCGTGGAGGACTTCCGCGCCGGCCGCCTGGTGATCCTGGTCGACGACGAGGACCGGGAGAACGAGGGCGACCTGTGCCTGGCCGCCGAGAAGGTCACCCCCGAGGCCATCAACTTCATGGCGAAGCACGGGCGCGGGCTCATCTGCCTCTCCCTCACCGAGCAGCGCCTCGCGCAGCTGAACCTCTCCATGATGGTCCCCGACTGGGAGAACAACTCCGGCTTCGGCACCGCCTTCACCATCTCGATCGAGGCGCGCCACGGCGTCACGACCGGGATCTCGGCGGCGGACCGCGCCACCACGATCCGGGCCGCCATCGCCCCGGACGCCCGGCCCACCGACCTGGTGCGGCCCGGCCACGTCTTCCCTCTGCGCGCCCGGGAGGGCGGCGTGCTCCGGCGCACGGGCCAGACCGAGGGCTCGGTGGACCTGGCGCGCCTGGCGGGGTTCGAGCCCGCCGGGGTGATCTGCGAGATCATGAACGACGACGGCAGCATGGCCCGGCTCACGGACCTGGTGGAGTTCGCGCGGCAGCACGCCCTCAAGATCGTCACCATCGCCGATCTGATCCACTACCGACTGCGCAACGAGAAGCTCGTGCGCCGCGTGGCCACCGCCCTGCTTCCCACCCGCTCCGCCGGCGAGTTCCACTCCATCGTCTACGAGAACGACATCGACCACATCGACCACATGGCCCTGGTGAAGGGGGAGATCGACCCGGAGGAGCCGGTTCTGGTGCGCGTGCACAGCGAGTGCCTCACGGGCGACGCCTTCAGCTCCCTGCGCTGCGACTGCGGTGAGCAGCTCGAGGCGGCCCTCCAGATGATCGAGGGCGAGGGGCGGGGCGTGCTGCTCTACATGCGGCAGGAGGGCCGCGGCATCGGCCTGAAGAACAAGATCCGCGCCTACGGTCTCCAGGACTCCGAGGGGCTCGACACGGTGCAGGCCAACGAGCGCCTCGGCTTCCCGCCGGATCTGCGCGACTACGGGGTGGGCGCCCAGATCCTGGCGGACCTCGGCGTGCGCAAGATGCGGCTCATCACGAACAACCCGGGCAAACGCGCCGGGATCGAGGGCTATGGGCTGGCGATCGTGGAGCGCGTGCCCCTCGAGATCAAGCCCAACGAGAAGAACCTCGAGTACCTTCGCACCAAGAAGGAGAAGCTCGGGCACGTCCTGCACCTGATGAGCTAGGGCAGGGGCGCGGCCCGGGACCGGGGCAGGCGGCGGGAGCGGGTGCGCGCCGCGCCCCGCGCGAGGAGAGCGGAGAGGCATGTTCGATTCGGTGGATCAGGTCGAGGAGCGCCTGGGGGCCCAGGACTACATCTGCGACAAGAAGATCGCGACGGTGGTCTTCCTGGCCCACCGGCTCGAGAAGCCGGTGCTCGTCGAGGGGCCCGCGGGCGTGGGCAAGACGGAGCTGGCGAAGGCCGTGGCCGCGGCCACGGGACGGCCCCTGATCCGGCTCCAGTGCTACGAGGGGCTCGACGAGGCCAAGGCCCTCTACGAGTGGGAGTATTCGAAGCAGCTGCTCTACACCCAGATCCTGAAGGAGCGATTCACCCGGGTGATGGAGGGCGCCAAGACCCTGCGCGACGCCGCGGAGCGGGTGGGCAAGGAGGACAGCGTCTTCTTCTCCGATCACTTCGTGGTGCCCCGTCCGCTCCTGCGCTCCATCACCGCCGAGGAGCCCAGCCTGCTCCTGGTGGACGAGGTGGACAAGTCGGACCCGGAGTTCGAGGCCTTCCTCCTGGAGGTCCTCTCGGATTTCCAGGTCACGGTCCCGGAGATCGGCACCTACCGCGCCAAACACCGCCCGCTCGTCTTCCTCACCTCGAACAACGCCCGCGAGATGAGCGACGCGCTGAAGAGGCGCTGCCTGCACCTGTTCATCGACTTCCCCAACGAGGCGCTCGAGCGCCGCATCCTCGAGACCAAGGTGCCGGAGGCCGCCGAGCACCTGATCCAGGACCTCGTGGCGATGATGCAGCGGCTGCGCAAGCTCGACCTCAAGAAGGTCCCCTCCATCAGCGAGACGCTGGATTGGGCGCGGGCGCTCCTCGCGCTGAACGCGAGCGAGCTCGACGAGGACGTGGTGAACCAGACCTTCAACGTGATCCTCAAGTACGAGGGCGACGTGCGGAAGGCCCAGGCCGAGCTCGGCAAGCTGCTGGAGAAGAAGGCCGCGCAGGCCCGCGCCGAGGGCCCCGCCGCGGCCCCGGCGGCCTCGCCGACGGCGGTCAAGAAGGGGGCGCTCCACTAGGGCCGGCGCCACATGCAGCGCAAGATCCTCGAGTTCACCAACATCCTGCGCAAGAGCGGGATCCGCGTCTCCACGGCGGAGGCGATCGACGCCTTCACGGCCCTGGACGAGCTCTCGATCGAGGACCGCGAGATCTTCCGGGACGCCCTGCGCAGCACCATGGTGAAGCGCGGCGAGGAGGTCCCGACCTTCGACGAGCTCTTCGAGCTCTTCTGGTCGGGCTTCTACGACAACCTGCGCCAGGCCTTCGGGGAGGCTGGGGAGGCCCTGGCGCGCCTGGGAACCGACCTCGACCAGCTCCTGAAGCAGCTCGCCGAGCAGCTCCAGCGCATGTCGGGGGACCCCGGAGACCTCTCGGAGCTGGCCCGCGCCCTGCTCACCGCCGACCTGAACCAGCTCGAGCAGCTGATCCGCGCCGCCGCCGAGGCGGCGGGGGTGGATCGCATCGAGAACTTCCTCCAGATCGGCTTCTTCAGCCGGCGCACCCTCGAGCAGATGGGCGTCGAGGGGGCGGGCCGCGAGCTGCGGGACCTGGCCCAGCGGCTCGAAGAGGCCGGAATGCCCCCCGAGCAGCTCCAGGCCCTGCGCCAGCTCATCGATGCGCTGATGGATGCCATGCGCCGGGCGGTGCGGAACTACACCGAGCGGGAGCTCCAGAAGCAGAACCACGACTACATGGAGAAGTTCCGCCGGGAGACGCTGCTCGAGAAGAGCTTCTACCACCTGACCGACGAGGAGATCCGGCGCATGCGCGAGGTGGTCGAGCGCCTCGCGCAGCGGATCAAGAACATCCTCACGATCCGCAAGAAGCGGCTCAAGCGCGGGAAGCTCGACCTGCACACCACCCTGCGCCGCAACATGTCCCACGGGGGGATGCCCTTCGAGCTGGTCTTCAAGCAGCGCAAGAAGGACCGCCCGAAGCTCGTGATCCTGTGCGACGTCTCCTCCTCCGTGGCCAACGTCTCGCGCTTCATGCTCCAGTTCGTCTACAGCCTCCAGGAGGCCTTCACCAAGATCCGCGCCTTCGTGTTCGTCGCGGAGCTGGGCGAGGTCTCGGAGCTGATGCAGCAGAACGAGATCAACGAGGCCATCGACGAGGCGCTCAAGGGGGGCGGCGTGATCAACGTCTACACGCGCTCCAATTTCGGGCACGCCTTTCACGATTTCTGGCGCGATCACCTGGCCGCCATCGACAACCGCACCACGGTGCTCATCCTGGGCGACGCCCGGAACAACTACAACGATCCCCGCGCCTGGTGCCTGCGCGACATCCACACCAAGGCCAAGAACGTGCTGTGGCTGAACCCCGAGAGCCCGAGCGCCTGGGGCTTCGGCGACAGCGTGATGGACCGCTACCTGCCCCACGTGGACGTGGCGGAGGAGTGCCGCAACCTGCGCCAGCTCTCCGCCGTGATCGACCGCCTGGTGCTCTAGCGCCCCCGACCCCCGCCGCGCGGGGCCGGGCTCGGCGGGTGCGGGGACCCCGAAAAGGCGACGCCCCGCTGCGGGGCAGCGGGGCGTCGGACAGGGCGGAGGGCGGTGGATCGATGATGGGGGGTGAGAGGTTGGACATTTCGGTCAGAAATGCCAAATCCACCGCCGCTCCATAACCTGGTGAAACCCTGAGAGGTCCTCCTCTAGTGACCTCATTATGCAACTCGGGTGTGGCCGAGTCAAACACTATTTCGTGGGCTGCAGGGTAGCCCGCGGAGCCCGGCACGGGGTCCGATGCCGAGATGGAATCCCGTTTGATTCCAATTGGTTGAGAGCCTTTTGCGAAGGAGAGGAGGAGTCGCGACGGCTTTGGCGGGCCCCGCCTGCCTCCGGTAGGCTTGCGCTCCCCAGGGTCCGCGCGCCGGCGGACCCGCGATCGGAGCGGCCAGGACGTGACGGGGCGGATGCTGCTGCGCACCTACGGGTGCCAGATGAACGTCCACGACTCCGAGAAGGTCGCGAGCCTGCTCCACCACGAGGGCTATGCCGCCACCGAGGACCTCGAGGCGGCGGAGCTCCTGATCGTCAACACCTGTTCGATCCGCGAGAAGGCGGAGAGCCGGCTCTACTCCGACCTGGGGGCCCTGCGGACCTGGAAGGAGTCCGCGCCCGGACGCGTGCTCGGCGTGGGCGGCTGCGTGGCCCAGCAGGAGGGCGACGCGCTGCTGCGCCGCTTCCCCCATCTGGACTTCGTCTTCGGGACCCACAACCTGCGGCACGTCCCGGCCATGGCGGCCGCCGGGCGCCTCGGGAAGCGCAGCCTGCGCGTCGAGGAGTCGCGCTCCCTGGAGCGCTTCGAGCTCCCCGAGCGCCATCCCGCCCTGGCCGCGCTCACGCCGGGCCGGGCCTTCGTCACGGTGATGGAGGGCTGCGACATGTTCTGCAGCTTCTGCATCGTGCCGCTGACGCGCGGGCGCGAGATCAGCCGCCCCGCGGAGGGCATCCTGGCCGAGGCCCGCCAGCTGGCCGCCGCCGGGGTGCGCGAGATCACGCTGCTCGGCCAGACGGTCAACGCCTACGGCCGCCACGACCAGCGGCGCGGGCGGGAGGAGGGCGCGGGCACGACGAGCTTCGCGGAGCTGCTGCGCCGGCTGGCCGAGATCCCCGGGCTCGCGCGCCTGCGCTACACGAGCCCGCACCCGCTCTTCTTCGACGCGGAGCTGGTGCGCGCCCATGCGGAGATCCCGTCGCTCTGCCCCCACGTCCACCTGCCGCTCCAGAGCGGCTCGGACCGGGTGCTGGCGGCCATGCGGCGCCGCTACCGCGCCGGCGACTGGCTCCGCCTCGTGGAGCGCCTGCGCGAGGCCCGCCCCGGGATCGCGATCACCTCGGACCTGATCGTGGGCTTCCCCGGCGAGACGCCGGCCGAGTTCCGGGACAGCCTGGCGCTGGTCCGCGAGGCCGAGCTCGTCGACAGCTTCTCCTTCAAGTACTCCCCGCGCCCGGGCACCGCGGCCGCCGCCTTGCCGGGCAGGGTGCCCGAGGCGGAGGCCCAGGCCCGGCTGGAGGAGCTCCAGGACCTCCAGCGCGCGCTCACCCTGGCGGCCCACCGGCGCCGGGTGGGGCAGCGCACCGAGGTGCTGGTCGAGGGCCCGAGCCGCCGGGGGGGCACCCAGCTGAGCGGCCGGGATCCCCAGCACCGGGTGGTCAACTTCACGGCCCCGGGTCCGCCGCCGGTGCCGGGCTCCCTGCTCGAGCTCGCGATCGTCGAGGCCACCCCCCACTCCCTGATCGGCGAGCTCCCCGCGTGGGCCGCCCACCCCGAGGGACCCGTCCCGGTGAAGGGCGGGCTGCGGTGGACCGATGAGGCAGGGGATCCGCGCGTCGCGCGGCCCCGCGGGGCGGAACCGCTCCCGGTGCCGGGCGCCTGAGGCGGCGGCCGGGCCCGCGAGGAGAGCGCGCGGGGACCTGCTCGGGAGAGGGGGACTCCGTGGCCAAGGGCCGCGTTCTCGCCGTCGACGACCAGCGCTACTTCCGCGAGCTCGTGGTGGGGATGCTCGGCGAGGCGGGCTACGACGCGCGCAGCGTCTCCACCGGCGAGGAGGCGCTGCGCCTGCTCGAGCAGGCCGACTTCGACGTCGTCCTCACGGATCTCGTCATGCCGGGCCTGGACGGCACCGAGCTCGTGCGCCGGATCCGCGAGCGGGACCCGGAGCAGGACGTGATCGTCGTGACGGGGGTGGTCGACGTCAAGACCGCCGTCGAGGCCATGAAGGTCGGGGCCAACGACTACCTGATCAAGCCCTTCGATGCCGGGACCCTGACCGCCGCCCTCGAGGCGGTCCTCGGCCAGCGCCGCCTGCGCGCCGAGCACGCGCGGCTCCTCGCCGAGAACATCGAGTACCTGGGCGAGCGCTCGCTCTTCGAGCGGGCCGTCGCGCTCTTCTCCTCGCTGGCCCTGACGCCGCTGTGTCAGCGCATCGTCGAGGCCCTCTGCCTCGAGACCGACGCCCAGGGGGGGGTGCTCTGGGTGCAGGCCGAGGAGCACCCCGAGCGCCTCGCGCTGGCCGCCGCGCGCGGCCTGGTGCGGGTGGACGCGGAGCCCGAGAGTCTGGCCGCGGCGGATCTGCCCGCCGGCCTGGGAGAGCGCGGCCTGCGCTCGCTGGTGGAGAACTGGGGCCAGCGCGGCGCCGGCGCGCGCCAGGGGCTCTTCCTGCCCCTGCGGCGCGAGGGCGAGCTCGTGGGCCTGGTCCGGCTCTCGGACAAGCAGGACGGCGGCGGCTTCGATCCGGTGGACCGGAGCTGCGCCGAAAAGGTGGCGCGCTTCGCGGAGATGGCACTGGCCGCGGCCCTGCGCATCCGGGCTCTCGAGGGTCGCCGCCCCGAGGACCCCGGAGGGCCGGCCTGTCCGCTCGCGTACTTCGAGGACGCCGCCCACAAGGAGATCGAGCAGGCGCGCCGCGCCGGGGGCTCCGTCTCGCTGCTCGCGCTCGAGCTGGGCCCCTGCGAGCGCCTGCGCCAGGAGCTCGGCGAGGCGGGGGAGCGGCGCTGGCGGGCGGGCCTGGCGGAGGCGCTGCGCCAGCAGCTCCGCACCGGCGACCTGGTCGCGGCCGATCCCCAGGGCGCCCTCTTCGGGCTGCTGCGCGCCTCCGACGCCCTGGGTGCCGCGTTCCTCAAGCAGCGCACGCGGGCCGCGCTTCCCGAGAGCCCGCTCTTCCGCGACCTCCCGCCCGCCGCCCGCCCCGAGCTGCGCCTCGCCGCCGCCAGCTGGCCCGGGGATGGCGCCGAGCTCGCGGCCCTGCTCGCGCGCCTCGCCGAGCGGCTCGAGGAGGAGCGCCGCAGCCCGGTGCGGGTGCTGGGGCTCGAGCGGCTGAGCTTCGCGCAGTGCCTCGCGGCCCTGCTCGAGGAGAGCGACACGGAGCTCCCCCATACCGCCGAGCAGATCACGCGATTCGCCCTGGCCGAGGTGCGGCGGCGCCCGCGCGACGCGGGCCTGCTCTACGTGGCGCCGGGGCGCGCCCTGGCCGGGGCCCTGCGCGAGGGGCTCGAGGCGCTGCGCGGCGTTCCCGCGCGGACCGAGGTGGTGGTGCTCGCCGCGGAGGCGGGGGGCCCCGAGCTCGGGCCGGCGGTCTCCTGGCAGCGGCCCCCCGCCGGCGAGCCGCTGCCCCCCTTCCTGCTCCGCCTCGGGGACGCGCCCGCCTACGCGCTGGTGCGCGCCGAGAAGGCGGGCGCCGATGGCGCGCGCCTCTTCCACAGCGCCGACCGCGGCCTGGTGGAGCACCTCCTCTTCCAGCTGCGCCGCGAGCTCGGCGCCGGACTCGCGGGTCGCGCGTGACCGGACCCGTGCTCGTCGCCGATGGGGATCCCGAGCGCGCCAAGCGCATCGCGGCGGCCTGTTCGGCCCGCGGCCTCGGAGCGAGCGTGCTCCACGATGGCAGCGCCGCCCTCCAGGCCGTCCTGGCCGAGCCGCCGGGCGCCCTGGTGGCGCACCTGGACCTCCCGCTCGTGGGGGGCGGAAAGCTCGCCGAGATCCTGGAGGCGAACCCGCGCACGCGCCGGGTTCCGGTGCTGCTGGTCGGAGAGGCCGCCGACGCCGGGGCCCGCGGCGGGCGCCGGGTGAGCCGCGACTCGGACCCGGAGGCGGTGGCGCGCAGCGTCGAGGCCCTGCTCCAGGAGCGGACGCGGGCCCTCCCGAGCCAGCCCTCGCCGGAGACCGGCCTCGAGGGCCAGCTCGCGGAGCTCTCCCTGCCCGAGGTGCTGGAGCTCCTCCACGCCGGCCGCAAGACCGGGACGCTCGAGGTGGCGCCGGCGGGACCGGATCCGGGCGCGCCGGGGCGCGTCTTCCTGCGCGGCGGCGAGGTGGTCCAGGCCGTGGCGGGCCGGGCGGAGGCCGAGAAGGCGCTCTTCCGGCTGCTCGCCTGCGAGCGGGGGAGCTTCGCCTTCAAGCCCCACCCGGTGGAGATCGCGCCCCGGATCGCGGAGCCCACCCGGGCGCTCCTGCGCGAGGGCCAGCGCCAGCTCGCCGAGTGGCGGAGCCTGGCCGTGGAGCTCCCGCCCCTGGACGCCCACGTGGAGCTGCGCGGGCCGCGCTCGGGGCTCCCCAACGTGATCCACCCCCTGACCCAGGAGGTGCTCGTGGTGCTCGAGCTCTACTCCCGGGTGGGCGACGTGCTCGACCACTGCGCGTACCCCGACTACCAGGTCCTGCGCACGCTGCAGAGCCTGATCGAGCGGGGCCTCGTGGGGCTGCGGCGCGGCCCGGGCCCCGCCCGCGAGCAGGGCGCCGCGGTCTTCTCGCGCGAGCAGGCGGCGCGCCTGCGCGAGTGGCTGGCGCAGTCGCGGCCCGGAGCCGAGCCGGTCTCCGAGGCCAAGCTCCTGGTGCTGGGGGCCGACTCCGAGACCACCCAGCGGCTGCGGGCGCTCCTGGCCCGGCTGCCCGGCATGGTCCTGGCGGAGCCCGCGGGGGCGGGCCCGGGCGCCGACGAGCTCGCCTCCCTGGGCCGGCTGGCCGTCGACGCCGAGGTCGGCATCGAGCTCGTGCACGTGCCGGCCGCGGAGCGCTTCGCCCCGCTCTGGCCCCTGGCCGGGCACGGCGCCCTCGCCACCCTGATCCCGATCCGCGAGCCGGTGGCGCGGGCGGCCCAGGCGCTGCGGCCGGCCAGCGCGGCCCTGCGCCGCCAGCCGCGGGCGCGCCTGCTCTACCTGCTGATGCTCGAGAGCGGCGAGCGGGTCGCCCCGGAGGTGCTGCGCGAGAACCTCTCGCTCCTGGACGACGGACCGCTCTTCCTGCTCCCGCTCGACCACCCGGAGAAGGCCGCGCTGCTGCTCCGGGACCTCTTCGGGAGGGCGCTCCCGTGAGCGCTCCGGCCCTGGAGGGGTTCGCGCTGCTGGCGGGGCTCGACCCGGAGGAGCGCGCGCGCATCGCCGCCGAGCTCGACTGCCTCGAGCTCGGCCCCGGCTACCGCGTCTGCGGCGAGGGCGACGAGGGCGAGGGGCTGCTCTTCGTGGCCGAGGGGCGCGTGCGCGTCGCGAGCGCCGCGGGGGGCGCCGTGCTGGCCGCGGAGCTCGGCCCCGGGGCCACGCTGGGCGGCCTGTCGCTGATCGCGCCGGGGGCGCGCCGCGTCAGCGTCGAGACGCTGTCTCGGAGCCGCCTCTTCCTGCTGCGGCGCAGCGCCTACCAGCGCCTCGTCGCCTCCGCGCCGCGCGCCGCCTGCCGCCTCCTGGAGGCGCTCCTGCGCGAGAGCGCCGGGCTCGAGGGCGAGCTCCTCGCCGCGCTGCCCCCGGCCTCGATTGACCGGGCCAGCGCCGGGTACTAGACTCGGGTGCCAACTTCGATCGGGGTTGGCATTCGTGGCAGACACCCTGGCGAACACCCTGCCGGACGCGCTGGACCGGGCCGACGCGGCGGCGCGCCGGCCGGCCGAGGCCTCCGCGCCCTCCATCACCGAAGGCCTGACCTTCGACGACGTCCTGCTCGTGCCCGCGGCCAGCGACGTGCTGCCGCGCGAGGTCGACCTGCGCACCGCGCTCACGCGCGAGATCACGCTCCGCATCCCCTTCCTCTCGGCGGCCATGGACACGGTGACCGAGCACGAGACCGCCATCTGCCTGGCCCAGAACGGCGGCATCGGAATCATCCACAAGAACCTGCCCATCGCGCGCCAGGCCAGCGAGGTCGACAAGGTCAAGCGCTCCGAGTCGGGGATGATCGTCGACCCCATCACGATGAGGCCGGAGCAGCGCATCTACGAGGCCCTCGAGGTGATGTCGCGCTACCGCATCTCGGGCGTGCCCGTGACGCGCGACGGCAAGGCGGTCGGCATCCTCACCAACCGCGACCTGCGCTTCGTGCGCGACACCACGCAGCAGATCTCGAGCGTCATGACGCGCTCGAGCCTGGTCACGGTGGCGCCGGGCACCACGATGGAGCGGGCCAAGGAGCTCCTGCACGAGCACCGGATCGAGAAGCTCCTGGTCGTCGACGCGGACGGCGTGCTCCGGGGCCTCATCACCATCAAGGACATCGAGAAGACCGAGCGCTTCCCGCACGCCTCCAAGGACGGGCTCGGGCGCCTGCTGTGCGGCGCCGCGGTGGGGGTGATGGCGGAAACCCTCGAGCGGGCCCAGGCCCTGGTGGACGCAGGGGTCGACGTGGTCGTGGTGGACACGGCCCACGGCCACTCGCGGGGCGTGCTCGAGACGGTGGAGGACCTGCGCCGCGCCTTCCCGGAGCTGCCCTTGATCGGCGGCAACGTGGCCACCGCCGAGGGGACCGAGGCCCTCATCAAGGCCGGCGTCTCGGCGGTCAAGGTGGGAGTCGGGCCCGGCTCGATCTGCACCACCCGCGTGGTGGCCGGCGTGGGGGTGCCGCAGTTCACGGCGGTCCTGGAGAGCGCCCGCGTGGCCGCCCGCGCCGGGATCCCCGTGATCGCCGATGGCGGCATCAAGTTCTCCGGCGACGTGGTGAAGGCCCTGGCGGCCGGCGCGTCCGCGGTGATGATCGGGTCGCTCTTCGCCGGGACCGACGAGGCCCCCGGCGAGATCGTCCTCTACCAGGGGCGCTCCTACAAGGTCTACCGCGGCATGGGCTCGCTCGGCGCCATGAGCGACGGCAGCGCGGACCGCTACTTCCAGGCGGATGTCGAGGCGGAGAAGCTGGTTCCCGAGGGCATCGAGGGCCGCATCCCCTACCGCGGGAGCCTCACCAGCAACGTCCACCAGCTGGTGGGAGGCCTGCGCTCGGGCATGGGCTACGTCGGGGCGGCCGACCTGTCCGAGCTGCGCCGGCGCGCCCGCTTCGTGCGCATCTCGGCGGCGGGGCTCCAGGAGAGCCACGTGCACGACGTGATCGTGACCAAGGAAGCCCCGAACTACCGGATCGAGTAGACTCCGACGCCCCCCACTGGCCGCGCGGACCCCCTCCGGTCCGCGAGCTCTCCGCAGCGCCCCGCCCGCCGCCAGCGGGCGGCCGCGCCGCGGGACGACGATCGGGTTCTCGAGACGCCAAGACATGGGCACCTCCCCCCTCCCCCCGAACGCCGAGGCCTCCGGGCACCCCGCCGATCGCATCCTGATCCTGGACTACGGCTCGCAGTACACGCAGCTGATCGCGCGGCGCATTCGCGAGCTGCACGTCTACTGCGAGATCCAGCCGGCCAACACGCCCCTCGAGGCGGTGCGGGCCTTCGGGCCGCGCGGCATCGTGCTCTCGGGCGGACCTTCGAGCGTCCTCGATCCCGGCGCCCCGGACCTGGACCCGGGCCTGCTCGAGCTCGGCGCGCCGGTCCTCGGCATCTGCTATGGCTTGCAGCTCCTGAGCCACCGGCTCGGCGGCCTGGTCGAGCGGGCCGACGACCGCGAGTACGGCCGCGCGCTCCTCAAGATCGAGCGCGACGACCCGCTCTTCCTGGAGCTTCCCGGCGGCGCCGAGCGCGTGGTGTGGATGAGCCACGGGGACCGCGTGCTGCGGCTCCCGCCGGGCTGGGTCGTGCTCGGCACCAGCGAGAGCTCCCCCTTCGCCGCCGTGCGCGCGAGCCGGCGGCCGCTCTGGGGCGTGCAGTTCCACCCGGAGGTGGTCCACACGGAGGGAGGCGGCGCGATCCTCGCGAACTTCGTGCACCGCATCTGCGGCTGCCGGCCCTCCTGGACCATGGCGACCTTCATCGAGCAGTCCGTGGCCGAGATCCGCGCGCGGGTGGGCGCGGGCCGGGCCGTCTGCGGCCTCTCCGGAGGCGTGGACTCCTCCGTGGCGGCGGCGCTGGTGCAGCGCGCCATCGGCGACCAGCTCACCTGCCTCTTCGTGGACACGGGCCTGCTGCGCGCCGGCGAGCGCCAGGAGGTGGAGGGCCTGTTCCGGGAGAGCCTCGGGATGCGGCTCGTGACCATCGACGCCGGGGAGCGCTTCCTGGCCGCCCTGCGCGGCGTGGTGGACCCCGAGCGCAAGCGCCGCATCATCGGGGCCCTCTTCATCGAGGTCTTCGAGGAGGAGGCGCACCGGCTCGGCCCGGGCACGGACTTCCTGGTGCAGGGGACGCTCTACCCCGACGTGATCGAGAGCCTGTCCGTGAAGGGGCCCTCCGCCACCATCAAGACCCACCACAACGTGGGCGGGCTCCCGGAGGTCATGCGCCTGCGGCTGGTGGAGCCCCTGCGGGAGCTCTTCAAGGACGAGGTGCGCGAGGTGGGGCGCCGCCTCGGGCTGCCGCCGGCGGCAATCGGCCGGCACCCCTTCCCGGGGCCCGGGCTCGCGATCCGGATCCTGGGCGAGGTCGACGCCGATCGCCTGGAGCGCCTGCGCCGGGCCGACGCGATCGTGGTGGAGGAGATCCGCCGCGCGGGCCTCTACGACCAGCTCTGGCAGGCCTTCGCCGTCTTCCTGCCCATCCAGAGCGTGGGCGTCATGGGGGACGAGCGCACCTACGAGCACGCCATCGCGGTGCGCTGCGTCACCTCGGTGGACGCCATGACCGCCGACTGGGCGCGCCTGCCCGGCGAGGTGCTGGCGGCCATCTCGAGCCGGATCATCAACGAGGTCAAGGGCATCAACCGGGTGGTCTACGACGTCTCGTCGAAGCCGCCCGCCACGATCGAGTGGGAGTAGGGGAGGGGGCGGGGATGAGCAGCGATCCCTTCGTCCACCTCCACCTCCACAGCCAGTACTCGCTCCTCGACGGAGCCGTCAAGATCCCGCCGCTCTTCGAGCGCGCTCGCGCGCTCGGCATGCCCGCCGTGGCGCTCACGGACCACGGGAATCTCTTCGGGGTGGTCGAGTTCTACGAGAAGGCGCGCGAGTGCGGGGTGAAGCCCATCATCGGCTGCGAGACCTACGTCGCCACCGGCTCGCGCTTCGACAAGGAGCGGCGCGAGCGCGACGAGAGCGGCTTCGATGCCATCAGCCACCTCCTGCTCCTGGCGAGCAACGAGACCGGCTACCGGAACCTCATGCAGCTGGTCTCGAAGGGGTACCTCGAGGGCTTCTACTACCGCCCGCGCATCGACCTCGACCTCCTGCGCGACCACAGCGAGGGACTGCTGGCCACCTCCGGGTGCCTCTCGTCGCTGGTCTCGCGCGCGATCACGAACGGCGAGACCGAGAGCGCCTGGCGGCTGGTGGAGGAGTTCGCCGGGATCTTCCCCGGCCGCTACTACCTGGAGCTTCAGCGCCACGGCCTCCCGGACCAGGACCGCGTGAACGCCGAGCTGATCAAGATGTCCTCGGACCTGGGGCTCCCGCTGCTCGCCACCAACGACTGCCATTACCTGGAGCGCGGGGACCACGTGCACCACGAGGCGCTCCTGTGCATCGGCACGGGGACCAACCTCGACGACCCGAAGCGCTTCCGCTTCGATGGCGAGGGCTTCTACCTGAAGACCGGCCAGGAGATGCGCGAGCTCTTCCACGACCACCCGTCGGCGGTGGCCCACACCCTCGAGGTCGCCGAGCGCTGCGACCTCGACCTGGGGCTCGACAGCCCCCGCTACCACATGCCCGAGTTCCAGGTGCCGGCGGGCCGGACCCGCGACGAGGTGCTGGCGGAGCAGGCCTGGACCGGCCTGCGGGCGCGCCTGGGGCTCGAGCCCGACGAGCCGCTGCCGCCGCGCCACGCCGAATATCAGAAGCGCATGGAGCACGAGCTCGGGGTCATCACCTCCATGGGCTTCTCCGGCTACTTCCTGATCGTGGCCGACTTCATCGGCTACGCCAAGCGCAACGGGATCCCGGTGGGCCCCGGGCGAGGCTCCTCGGCTGGGAGCCTGGTGGCCTACGGCCTCGGGGTCACCGGCGTCGACCCGATCGAATACGACATCATCTTCGAGCGCTTCCTGAATCCCGAGCGCATCTCGATGCCCGACATCGACGTCGATTTCTGCATGCGCGGACGGGACCAGGTGATCCGCTACGTGGCCGAGAAGTACGACGGCGAGGGCCTGGGCGGCAAGCGCGTGGCCCAGATCATCACCTTCGGGAAGCTCCAGGCCCGCGCCGCGATCCGCGACGTGGGGCGGGTGCTCGGCATGGCCTACGGCGACGTGGATCGGATCGCGAAGCTGGTGCCGGAGACGCTCGGGATCACCCTCGACCAGGCCCTGGAGCAGTCTCCGGAGCTGCGCGCCCGCGCGGACGCGGACCCCCAGGTGGCGCGGCTCCTGGAGACGGCGCGGCGCCTCGAAGGGCTCACCCGCCACGCCTCCACCCACGCGGCCGGCGTGGTGATCGGGAACGCGCCCCTGATCGAGAGCGTGCCCCTCTACCGCGACCCGCGCTCGGGCGACGTGGTGACGCAGTTCGACATGCGCTGCGTCGAGAAGGTCGGGCTGATCAAGTTCGACTTCCTGGGTCTCAAGACGCTCACCACCCTGGCCGACGCGGAGGCCCGCGTGCGCGCCGGCAACGCCCCGGACTTCTCGATCGAGCGGGTGCCCCTCGACGACCCGAAGAGCTACGACCTGCTCTGTAGCGGTGACACCGAGGGCATCTTCCAGGTGGAATCCGACGGCATGACCGACCTGTGCACGAAGCTGCGGCCGCGCAGCTTCAAGGAGCTGATCCCGCTGGTGGCGCTCTACCGGCCGGGGCCGCTCGGCTCGGGCATGGTCGAGGACTACGTGAACCGCAAGCACGGGATCACGAAGGTCGAGTACCTGCTCCCCGAGCTCGAGGAGCTCACGGCCGAGACGCTGGGCGTGATCGTGTATCAGGACCAGGTGCTCCAGATCGCGAACCGCCTGGCGGGCTACAGCCTGGGGGAGGCGGACCTCCTGCGCCGCGCCATGGGCAAGAAGAAGCCGGCGGAGATGGCCCGCCAGCGAGAGCGCTTCGTCTCCGGCGCGCGGGCGCGCGGGGTCGAGGATCGCAAGGCGAATCAGGTCTTCGATCTGATGGCGGAGTTCGCGGGCTACGGCTTCCCGAAGGCCCACTCGACCGCCTACGCGCTCCTCACCTACCAGACGGCCTGGCTCAAGGCGAACCACCCGCGCGAGTACCTGGCGGCGCTGCTCAGCATCGAGTCCGCCAACCACGACAAGCTCGCGCGCTACATCGCCCGGGCCGGCCAGCGCGGCCTCGAGATCCTGCCCCCGGACGTGAACGAGTCGGCCCGGGACTTCACCGTGGTGGCCGACGGGATCCGCTTCGGCCTGGCGGCGGTGAAGAACGTGGGCGAGGGGGCGATCGAATCGATCCTGCTGGCCCGGGAGGCGGCGGGGCGCTTCGCGAGCCTCTTCGACTTCGCGGCGCGCATCGACGGCCGGCGCGTCAACCGGCGCGTGGTCGAGAGCCTCGTCAAGTGCGGCGCCTTCGACTCGCTGCATCCGAGCCGGGCCGCCGTCTGGGCGGGGCTCGACGCGGCGCTCGAGGCGGGCGCCGCCCGGCAGCGCGACCGCGAGATCGGCCAGACCAGCCTGTTCGGAGCCGGCGGCGGCGCGACCGGCGACGGCTCCCTGCCCGAGCTGGCCGAGTGGCCCGAACGGCAGCGCCTGGAGTTCGAGAAGGAGGTGCTCGGATTCTACGTGACGGGCCACCCGCTGGCGGCGGTGGCCGCCGAGCTGCGGCGCTTCGCCGATACGACCGCCACCACCCTCGAGGGCAAGGAGGGCCGCGAGGTGCGGGTCGGGGGGATCCTCACGGGGCTGCGCCAGACGCGCACGCGGCGCGGGGCGCTGATGGCCTTCGGATCGCTCGAGGACCTGGAGGGGAGCTTCGACCTCGTGATCTTCGCCGAGCCCTTCGCCCAGTACGCGGCCCTGCTGCGGCCCGCCGAGGCCGGCGAGGGGCCGCGGCCGCTCCTGGTGACCGGGACCCTGGAGGGCGGCGACCCGCCGCGGATCCTGGTGCGCGAGGTGCTCGAGCTCGAGCGCGCCGAGGAGCGCCTCTCGCGCGAGCTGCGGGTCCGGGTGCTGGCCGACGAGGCCACCCGGGACCGGCTCGAGGCGCTGCGGGCGGTGCTGTCGGGCCGGCCCGGGGACTGCGCGGTGGCGCTCCACCTGGTGATCCCCGGGGAGAGCGAGACGGTGCTCGCGCTCTCCGCGCTGCCCGGGGTGCGGGCGAACGGCGAGCTGTGCCGCGCGGTCGATGGCCTGTTCGGGCGGCGCGTGGCGGAGATCTCGCCGTGAGGCGGCTTCGCCGCGGCCTGGCGGCCCCGGGCCTGGCGCTGCTCCTCGCCCTCGGCGCGGGGGCCGAGCTGCGCCGGGTCGAGGCGGTGGGCGTCGTGCCCGTGGGGTCTGGCGCCCCGACCCGCCCCCGCGAGCAGGCCCTGGCGCGGGCCCTGGCGGAGGCGGTCCGCCGGGTGGCCCTGGAGGAGCTGGGCGGAGCGGAGGGGTTGGTCCCCGAGGGCGGGCTGGCGCCGGCCGGGCGCCCGCCGGGGGATCCGGGGCTGGCGCCGGGCTCGGCGGACGGGGGTGGATCGGAGCTCCTGGCCCGGGTCGATGCGACCCTGGGCGACCGCCCCCTCGACTACGCCACCCGCTACCGGGTGGTGGAGGACCGGGGCCTGCGGGCCGCGATCTTCAGCCAGGATCCGGAGATCGAGCGGGAGTACGTGGTGGTGGCCGAGGTCTACGTGGACAGCGACCGGGTGCGGAGCCGGCTCGTGGACGGCGGGCTGCTGGCGCCCACCCCCTCCGGGGAGTCCCCGCTCCAACGCGTGACCGTCGTCATCGAGGAGCTCCAGTCCTACCGCGACCTCCAGACCCTGCGCGCGATCCTGCTCGAGGGCCTGGGCGCGCGCTCGGTCGTGGCCCGCGAATTCGAGCCCGGCCGCGCGGTGCTCGAGGTGCAGGGGGACCGCGCGGCCGCCGAGCTCCAGCGCGCCCTGCTGGGGCGAGCGCCGGAGGAGCTCCGGATCGAGCCCCGCGGCATCGCCGAGGAGACCCTGACCCTCCGGCTGATCCCGACGGCGGCCCCGGTCCCGCCCGCGCCCGACGCCCCCGGTCCCGCGGCGATTGACACCCTTAGGCGAAAACGGTATTGAATTCGCGTCCTTAGCCAAGGGCTCAGGCACGTAGCTCAGTGGCTAGAGCGCCGCCTTGACACGGCGGAGGTCGGCGGTTCAATCCCGCCCGTGCCTACCAGCCGGGCCTCCAGGAGGAGAGGGAGCCCGGCCGGAGCGCCCCCGACCTCCTCGAGACCCGCCGGAGAAGCCATCGCCGTATGAACCGTCCGCGCCGATGATCGAGATCCGCCTCCCGGATGGCAAGGCGCTGGCGGTGCCGGAAGGTTCGACCGTCCTCGAGGTGGCGGAGCGGATCGGCCCGGGCCTCGCGCGCGCGGCGATCGCGGGCCGCGTCGACGGCCGGCTCGTGGACCTGCGCCAGCCGCTGCGCGCCTCGGCGTCCCTCGAGATCGCCACCGTGCGCGACGCCGCCGCCGGCGAGGTGATCCGCCACTCGGCCGAGCACGTCATGGCCGACGCCGTGAAGCGACTCTTCCCCGAGGCCCAGGTCGACGTCGGGCGCACCGATCACTCGGAGAAGTTCCAGTACGACTTCCTGGTCGACCGCCCCTTCAGCCCCGAGGATCTCGAGCGCATCGAGAAGGAGATGCAGGCGATCCTCGCGGAGAAGAGCCCCTTCTCCCGCCAGGTGATGCGCCGCGAGGAGGCCCGCGCCTTCTTCCGCGAGCTCGGCGAGGAGCTCAAGCTCTCGCGCCTCGACGACATCCCCGAGGGCCAGGAGATCACGATCTTCCGGCACGGGCGCTTCGCCGACCTGTGCCGCGGGCCCCACGTGCAGCGCACCGATCAGATCGGGGCCGTGAAGCTCCTCGAGGTGGCGGGCGCCTACTGGCGGGGCGACGAGCGCAATCCGATGCTCCAGCGCATCTACGGCACGGCCTTCGCCACGCGCAAGGAGCTCGAGGAGCACCTGGCGCGCCTGGAAGAGGCCCGGCGCCGCGACCACCGGCGCGTCGGCGCGGAGCTCGACCTCTACCACCTCGACCCGCTCTCGCCGGGCTCTCCCTTCTACCACCCGAAGGGCATGACGCTCTACAACGAGCTCGTGGGCTACGTGCGCTCGCTCTACCCCCGGTACGGCTATCAGGAGGTGATGACTCCCCAGGTCTTCCGGAGCGAGCTCTTCAAGGTCTCCGGCCACTACGAGCTCTTCCGCGACGACATGTTCCTGATGCAGGGGGAAGAGGGCGAGGAGCTGGTCGTGAAGCCCATGAACTGCCCCGGCCACTGCCTGCTCTTCGCGTCGCGCCCGCACTCCTACCGGGATCTCCCGGTCCGCTTCGCGGAGTTCTCGCGGCTCCACCGCAACGAGCGCAGCGGCACGCTCACGGGGCTCTCCCGCGTGCGCTCCATGGCCCAGGACGACGCCCACATCTACTGCGAGCCGGAGCAGGTGCCGCAGGAGATCGCGCGCTTCTTCGAGATGACGCGCGAGGTCTACCGGGACCTGGGCCTCTCCCGGTTCGAGGTCGCGGTCTCGACGCGCCCGGAGCGCTTCATCGGGGAGGCGGCGGACTGGGACGCGGCCGAGCAGGCGCTGAAGCGCGCCGTGGAGGCCGCCGGGTTCGCCTGCTCGGTCAAGGCGGGACAGGCGGCCTTCTACGCGCCCAAGGTGGAATTCGACGTCCAGGACGTGCTGGGCCGCTCCTGGACCCTCGCCACGCTCCAGATCGACCTGGCCATGCCGGCGCGCTTTGGCCTGCGCTACGTCGGGCGCGATGGGCAGGAGCACCAGCCCTCCATGCTGCACCGGGCCGTGCTGGGCACCCTCGAGCGGTTCCTGGCCATCTACATCGAGCACACCGGCGGGGACTTCCCGTTCTGGCTGGCGCCGGAGCAGGTGCGCGTGCTGCCGATCACGGAGCGCCACCTCGAGTACGCGCGCCGCGTGCACGGCGAGCTCGCGGCGGCGGGGCTGCGGGCGCAGCTCGACGAGCGCAACGAGAAGCTCGGCTTCAAGATCCGCGAGGCGGAGCTCGCCAAGAGCCCGCTCATGCTGGTGGTGGGCGACCAGGAGCAGGCGGAGGGCACGGCCACTCCGCGCTGGCGCCACGGAGCGAGAGAGGAACACGGGGCCCGGCCCGTCGGCGAGCTGGTCCGAGAGCTCGTCGCATTGCGCGACGCACGCCAGAGCGCGCCTGCGTCCCAGGAGGAACTCGCATCGCCGACCTGAAGAAGACCGTCCGCAAGGACACCACGCGTATCAACGATCGGATCCGCGAGCCCGAGGTTCGCGTGATCGGGAGCGATGGCGCCCAGCTGGGCGTGATGGCGGCGGAGGTGGCGCTCCAGCGCGCTGCGGAGGAGGGGCTCGACCTGGTGGAGGTGGCACCCGGCTCGAGCCCGCCCGTCTGCCGCATCATGGACTACGGGCGCTACCGGTACGAGCAGAAGAAGAAGTCCGGCAAGAGCAAGGGGCATGCCACCTCCCTCAAGGAGGTGAAGCTGCGCCCGCGCACGGACGACCACGACCTCGAGACGAAGCTCAAGAACGCCAAGCGGTTCTTGATGGACGGCGACAAGGTCAAGGTCACCGTGATGTATCGCGGGCGGGAGATGGTGCACCGCGAGATCGGCTTCCAGCAGATGGATCGGGTCAAGCAGAAGCTCGGCAACCTGGCGACCGTGGAGCTCCCTCCTCGCATGGAGGGGCGCTTCCTCTCGATGATCCTGGTGCCCAACAAGGAAGGGGTCAACGAGGCGCGGCGGGCAGCGGAGCAGGAGGCGAAGGCCGCCGACCGGGCGGCCTCCGAGGGAGAGTGAGATGCCCAAGATGAAGTCCCACCGGGGCGCCGCCAAGCGCTTCAAGAAGACCGGGACGGGAAAGATCGTGCGGTCGCATAGCAACCGGCGGCACATCCTGACGAAGAAGTCGAAGCGGCGGAAGCGGCGCCTGCGGAAGGAGGCGCTCGTCGACCGCGCCGACGTCAAGCGGCTGAAGCAGATGCTGCCGGCTCGGTAGCGAGGAGGGAGAACCCATGTCACGGATCAAGCGCGGCGTATCTGCCAAGAAGCACAAGGGCCGCATCCTGCGCCAGGCGCGCGGCTACTACAGCGCGCGCAGCCACGTGCTCAAGACGGCCCGGGAGGCGGTGGAGCGCGCCTGGCGCTACGCCTACCGCGACCGCAAGCAGCGCAAGCGGCAGTTCCGCGTGCTCTGGATCGCGCGCATCAACGCGGCGGCGCGCGAGCACGGCCTCTCCTACAGCCGCTTCATGCACGGCCTCAAGGAGGCCGGCGTCGAGATGGATCGCAAGGTGCTCGCGGAGCTCGCCGTCCGCGAGCCGGCGGCCTTTCGCGAGCTGGCCGAGCTGGCGAAGTCCAGGGCCGCCTAGGGCGGGGCGGTCCCCGTGGCGGAGACCCAGAACCTCGACGCCGTCGCGGAGCGGGCCCGCGCCGACGTCGGCGAGGCCGACACGCCCCAGGCGCTGGCCCTGGTGCGCGCCCGCTACCTGGGGCGCAAGGGCTCCGTCTCGGCGCTGCTGCGCGAGGTGGGAGGCCTCCCGCCGCAGGAGCGGGCCGCGTTCGGCCAGCGGGTGAACGAGCTCAGGGACCGGATCGAGGCCTGGGCCTCCGAGCGGCGCCAGGCCCTGGAGGCCGAGGCGCAGCGCCGCGCCCTCGCGGGCCGCGCGCTCGACGTCACGCTGCCCGGAGCCGCGCCGCCGCTCGGGCACCTCCACCCGGTGACCCTCGTCGTGCGCGACATGGTGCAGTTCTTCAGCGGGCTCGGCTTCTCCCTGGAGGAGGGGCCCGAGGTCGAGACCGACTACCACAACTTCGAGGCGCTCAACATCCCGGCCGAGCACCCGGCCCGGGACGAGCAGGACACCTTCTACCTGGAGGACGGGCACCTGCTCCGCACCCACACCTCCAACGTGCAGATCCGGTCCATGACCGGCCGCACGCCGCCCTTCCGCTTCATCGCCCCGGGCCGCGTCTACCGCCACGACCTCTCCCCCCGCCACAGCCCCATGTTCCACCAGATCGAGGGCTTCCTGGTGGACGACCGCGTGACCTTCGGCGACCTCAAGGGCGTGCTGCACGCCTTCGCCCGCCACCTGCTGGGGCGCGAGGTGGAGCTGCGCTTCCGCGCCAACCACTTCCCCTTCACGGAGCCGTCGGCGGAGATGGACTACGCCTGTCTGCTCTGCCAGAGGCGCGGCTGCCCGGCCTGCTCGCAGCAGGGCTGGATGGAGTGGGGGGGCTGCGGGATGATCCACCCGCGCGTTCTCGAGCGCTGCCGCATCGACCCGGACCGCTTCCAGGGCTTCGCCTTCGGCATGGGCGTCGACCGCACCGCCATGCTCCGCTACGGCATCCCGCACATCCGCCTGCTCTTCGAGGGCGACGCCCGCCTGCTGGAGCAGGTCTGATGCGCCTCCCGCTCGCGTGGCTCGCGGAGTTCATCGACCTTCCGCCCGAGCGCGAGCTCGTGGAGCGCCTCACGGTCGGGGGCTTCGAGGACGTGGTCGTGGAGGGCAGCGGTCCCGACCTGGCCGCGATCCGGGTGGGGCTGGTGCTGGCGCGGGAGCCCCACCCCGACGCCGACCGGCTCAGCGTCTGCCGCGTCGACGTGGGGGCGGAGGAGCCCGCCCTGATCGTGTGCGGCGCGCCGAACGCGGCCGCCGGGCAGAAGGTCGCGGTGGCGCTGCCCGGCGCGGCGCTGCCCGATGGCCGCCGCATCGAGCGCGCCCGGATCCGGGGCGTGCTGTCGAACGGCATGATCTGCTCGCGGCGCGAGCTCGGCCTGGGCGACGAGGCGGAGGGCATCTGGGTGCTCGACCCGGCAGCCCGCGTCGGCGCGCCGCTGCCCGAGGCGGTGCCCCTGGGCCAGCGGATCCTCGAGGTCGGCATCACCCCGAACCGCGGCGACGCCGCTTCGCTCCTGGGCCTCGCGCGCGAGGTGCGCGCGTTCTTCGGCGGCGAGATCCGGCTGCCGGCCCTCGCGCCCGCCGAGCCCGGCGCGCCCGCGGGCGACTCGATTCGCGTCTCGATCGACGCGGAGGAGGCCTGCCACTGCTACGCGGCGCGCGTGGTGCGCGGCGTCCGGGTGGGCCCCTCGCCGGAGCCGCTGGTGCTGCGCCTCGAGGCCGCGGGCCTGCGACCCATCCACAACGTGGTCGATGCCACCAACGCGGCGCTGCTCGAGCTGGGGCAGCCCCTCCACGCCTTCGACCTCGCGCGCCTGCGCGGGGGGGAGATCCGGGTGCGCAGCGCGCGGGCCGGGGAGACGCTCGTGACCCTGGATGGGCAGCGCCGCGCGCTCGACCCGGCGGACCTCGTGATCGCCGATGCCGAGCGCGCCGTCGCCCTGGCCGGGGTGATGGGGGGCGCCGACACGCAGGTGACGGAGGCGACGGTCGACGTGCTGCTGGAGAGCGCGCACTTCGACCCCGCCCGCGTCCGCCTGACGGCGCGCCGGCACGGCCTTCGGACCGAGGCCTCCTACCGCTTCGAGCGCGGCGTGGACCGCGAGGGGATCCTGCGCGCGGCGGACCGCGCGGCCCGCCTGGTGGCGGAGCTGGCCGGGGGTCGGGTGGCCCGCGGCGCGCTGGTGGTCCGGGGAGCCGCCCCGCGCGTCACCCGGGAGATCCGCCTGGAGGTGGCGCGCGCGAACGGGCTGCTCGGGACCGCGCTCACGGGCGCCGAGGTGGGCTCGCTCCTCGAGCGGGTGGGGGTGGCGTGCCGCGAGGAGGCGGCGGGGGTGCTGGTCGGCCGCGTGCCCTCGCACCGCAACGACCTCCACGTCCACCAGGATCTCACCGAGGAGGTGGCCCGGATCCACGGCTACGAGCGAATCCCCACCACCCGGCCGCTGGGAGAGCTCGCGCGGGTCGAGGTTCCCGCGCTCTTCCAGCTCGCGGAGCGCGCACGGGACGCGCTCTGCGGGGCGGGCCTGCTCGAGTGCGTCTCCTTCCCCTTCGTCGCCCGGGCCGAGATCGAGGCGCTGCGCCTGCCCCCGGAGGACCCGCGGCGGCGCACCCTCGCCCTCGTGAACCCGGTCCACGAGGGGGAGTCGCAGCTGCGCAGCGCGCTCTTGCCCTCGCTGCTCCGCCTGGCGCGCCAGAACCTGAACCGGCAGGTGGAGGGCCTGCGGCTCTTCGAGCTGAGCCGGGTCTTCATTCCCCGCGGGGCCGGCGAGCTCCCCGACGAGCCCCTGTGGCTCGCGGCGCTCCTCACCGAGGCCGAGCAGGCGCGCCTGTGGGGAGCTCCGCCCCCGCTCTTCTTCCAGGCCAAGGGAATCGCAGAAAGGCTTTTGTTCCAGCTGGGTTATGTGGCATGGTCTGGACGCGGGGAGCTGCCGCCGTACCTGCACCCGGCTGCGGCGCTGGCTCTCGCAGTGGGGGGAGTTCGGGTGGGGGCGATCGGCGAGCTCCACCCCGAGGTGGCCGCGAGCTTCGGTCTCGAGGTCGCGTGCGCGGCCCTCGAGGTCGATCTCAGCGCGCTCGCGGGGCGGCCGCGGCGGGAGGTGCAGGTGCGGGAGGTCTCGCGGCACCCGCGCGTGCGCCGGGACATCGCGGTCCTCGTGGACCGCGAGCGGCCCGCCGGCGACCTCCTGGAGGCGGTCCGCAAGGCCGCCGGCGCCGACCTGGTCTCCGCGGAGGTCTTCGATCGCTACGAGGGCGCCGGTGTGCCGGAGGGGCGGGTGAGCCTGGCCTTCCGCATGGTCTTCCAGCGCGGGGATCGGACGCTCCAGGATGCGGAGGTTGCGCGCGCCACGGAGCGCGTGGTGCGCGCACTGGCTCAGCGCTTCGGGGGCGAGCTCCGGGTGGTCCCGGGTCCGGGAAGGGGGGACGCATGACCAAGGCCGAGATCGTCGAGCAGATCTACGAGCAGGTGGGCTTCTCGAAGAAGGAGTCCGCGGAGCTGGTGGAGAAGGTCTTCGAGGCCATCAAGGAGACCCTCGCCCGCGGCGAGAAGGTCAAGATCTCCGGCTTCGGCAACTTCGTGGTGCGCGGCAAGAACGCCCGCAAGGGGCGCAATCCGCAGACCGGCGAGGAGATCCTGCTGGAGGCGCGCCGGGTGCTCACCTTCAAGCCGAGCCTCGTGCTGAAGAACATCCTGAACGACGAGGAGACCCCGGTGGTGCGCTCCGGAGTGGCGCGGTGACGGCCCGCGCGAATGCCGCGGCGGCCGCGGGTGGGGGCGACGGCGACGGCAAGCGCTACTACCGGATCGGCGAGGTCAGCAAGCTCACGGGCGTGAAGACCTACGTGCTCCGCTACTGGGAGTCCGAGTTCCGCTGGATGGCGCCCCAGAAGTCGAAGTCGCGCCAGCGCCTCTACCGCCAGCGCGACATCGACATGATCCTCTTGATCAAGAAGCTCCTCTACGAGCAGAAGTACACCATCGCGGGCGCGCGCAAGAAGCTGCGCGATCTCGGGACGAGCAAGGCCCTGGAGAGCGGAGCGCTGGCCCTCGAGCCGGACCAGCAGTCGCGCCTCCGCAAGATCCGCTCCGAGCTCCACGCCATCCGCGCCATGCTCTAGAAGGGGAGGGTGAGGAAGGCCCAGAGGAAGAGCCAGAGCAGCCCGTAGGCGACTCCGAAGGTCCCGAGGGCGCGCGGCGTGCTGAAGTCGAGGGCCTGGCGCACCGCCACCACCGCCGCCGCCAGGATCCAGAGGTCGCCCAGAGCGGCCACCGCGAAGCCCAGGCGGTCCTCGGGCGGCAGGAAGGCCAGCGCGCGCAGCAGCCCCGGCGCGAAGGCGAAGCCCGTGGTGCGGAGCACCTCGGCGAAATCCGTTCTCGTGTGCGGTCCGCGCAGGAAGGTGGCTCCCACCATGTAGGCGAAGGCCGAGCCCCCGAGCCAGAGCACGAGGGGCTCGAGCAGGTCGATGGCGAGCCGCTCGGGCCCGGCCCCGGCCAGCCAGCCGCCCGCGGCCCCGGCGGCGCACACGAGCCCCACCACCGCGCCCGCCTGACGGAGCGAGCGGGGGTCCGCCTCCACCTCCTCGTAGAGCTGCGCCTCGAGCCGGGCGGCGCGCCACATGCGGCGCGCGAGGGCGCTCCCCGTCACGGGCGGGTGGGCTCCGCGCCGCGCGCGCGCTCGACGAGGGTGCGCAGCGCGCCGCGGATCCCGCTGCGGTCGCGCTCGTGGGCGAGCGCGCGCAGCACCGCCTCGGTGGAGTCGCAGCGCGCGGCGGCGCCGTGGGCGTCGAGGCAGTGCAGCCCCAGGGGCGGCGCGCGGCGGTGCACGTCGTCCGCCGCCTGGCGCAGGGCGGCCCGGTAGGCCGCATCGCGCGGGCTGGCCGCGTAGGCCGCGGCCAGGAGCTCGTTCCAGCGCTCGAGGCGCGCCCGCACCTCGGGCCTCACGTGGGGCGCGCGCGCCGCCCGCTGCGCCATCCAGTAGTAGCCGTACGCCAGGGACGAGAGCGCCAGGTAGGCGCGCTCGGAGGCCGCGCCGGCCGCCAGGTCGGCCTCCAGGGGCGCCGCGTCCGCGTCCTCGAGCGCTCCTTCCGCGACCGCCGCGAAGAACTCCGCGTACTGCGCGCGCGCGGGCTCGAGGCAGGCCGGGCGCTGCCCGGGCTCGGGAATCGGGCAGTAGGCGCCGGGCCGCGAAGCCTCACCCGCCTGGGCGCCCGCGGCGGCGCCGGCGAGGCAGATCGCGAGCGCGCGCCGGATCCCGCGCGCCGGGCCCTTCATTCCCGGTCGGGGTCGGGCGCGAGCTCGAAGGAGAGGCCGCTCACCAGGCCCAGCCAGAGCGGGCCGCGGCGCAGGTAGCGCAGGGACTTGGGGCGACCCTCGACGTGCAGCTCCACCTCGGCGTCGCCGATCTCGAGCCGGTCGTCCATCTCGCCCAGGCCCCGCGCGTTGGGGATCGGATCGAAGCCCTTGCGCAGGTAGAGCCCCAGGACCTCCTCGGCGGCGAGCGGCGGAGCGGTCGGGTCGTTGAGCTCGGGGTTCGCCACGTTGGTGGCCGGGTCCGCGGGGGCCCCGAGCACGAAGCGGTCCTCCGCTCCCCGGCGCAGGGCCCGGCCCCGGGCCAGGGCCAGGCGGAACTCGCGGCCGCCGGGGCCGCGCAGGCCCAGGAAGAGGGGGTCGTCGGTGGCCGCCAACAGGCTCCCCCCCACCTTAAGGCGGACCTCGATGCGAACGATGGGAGATCGAACGGGACCGTGCTCCGGCACCACACCCTCCCGGGCCGCAGGCGGGCCAACGGGGGCGCGCGGCGCGAGGGTAGGGGCGTCCCGGGATCGGGACAAGGCGCCGGGCGGGCCGCCGCCCCCCGGGCCGCGGGGGGGCGAGGGTGGAGAACCGCGGGCGCTGCGCTCTCGCCACGACCCTGCTCTGGATCGCGGCGGGCGCGGCCGGCGCGGACTGCGAGCCCTGGCGCGGCGAGCCGGCGCCGCTCCCGACCGTGGCGGACCCCGACCCCCTGCGGGCCCGCTGGGCGGTGCTCCGGAGCGCGGAGCTGGCGCAGCGGGCACGCCTCGCGGAGGTCCCGGAGCCCTTCGAGGCCCAGCGGCTCTGGAGCCGGATCCTCTGCCTCGACCCCGGGAGCGCCCTGGCCCGGGAGGGGCGGCAGCTCATGGCCCCGGTGCGCGCTCACCAGCCGCGGGTCGAGCTCGCCCCGGGCCGCCCTCCGGGGGCCCCGGAGATTCGTGGGGCGGCCTGGGATTCGCTCGACCTGCCCGTCGCGTTCTCTGCTCCTCCCCCGCCCGCCCCGCGACCGGCCCCGGCCCGCGGGCGTCCGCCGCCCGCGCCGGCCCCGGAGGCCTCGGCGCCGGCGCCGAGGCGTCCGCTGGAGGAGGCCCTGCGCTCGATCCAGCGGGCGGAGGAGGCCCTGCGCGCCGCGCGCTTCCAGGAGGCCTTGCGCGCGGCGGCCCAGGCTCGCGCCGCCCTGGGGGAGCTCCCGGGCGGGGCGGATCTCGCGGCCCCCCGCGCGCGCCTCGAGGTCGCGGCGGCCACGGCCCAGATCGGGCTCGACGACGAGGCCGCCGCCCACGAGTCGCTGCTGCGCGCCGTGGAGGCCGACCCGGGGCTGCGGCTCGACCCGGAGCGGACCTCGCCCAAGGTGCTGCGCGCGCTCGAGCTCGCGCGCGCGGCGCGGCGGGCGCGCCGGTGAAGGCCCGGCGCGCGAGCCTGGCGCTCGCCGCTCTGGCCGCGGCGTGCACCTCCCCGGCGCGGGCCCCGGAGCCGCGCGCCCGCCTGGCCGTCGAGGTGCTGGCGGGGTTTCCCGCGGCGCCCGCTCCCGCGCCCGCGCGCCCGTCGCGGGTCGAGCTCCTGCTGGATCTCACCGCCTCGATGCGCGCCGAGGTCGCCCCGGGCGTGACGCGCGCCCTCCTCGCGCGCCGCGCCGCCGAGCGCTTCGCGGGCGCGCTCGCCGGCGAGGTCGAGGTCGGAGCCCGGGTGCTCGGCGCGCGGTCGGGCAGCTGCCGCGCGGTCGAGCGGCGGGTGACGCCGCGCGCCGGCGAGAGCCGCGCGGGCTGGCTCCAGAGCCTGGCCGCGCGCGAGCCCGCCGGCGAGGGCTCCCTGGCGGGCGCCCTCGACGCGCTGGGCGCGGAGCTCCCGGCCGCCGCCGCCAGCCGGGACCTGCGCGTCGCGGTCTTCAGCGACCTCGCCGGCGAGTGCGGCGGCGATCTCTGCGCGGCGCTCGCGCGCCTCGTCGGGAACGGCGTGCGGGTGGACCTGGTCGCCGTGGGGGGCGCCTCGCTTCCCGACTGCGCCCGCGATCTCGACGCGCCGGGACCGCCGGGTCTCGCGGCCGCGGCCGGAAGCGACCCGGCGCCCCGCTTTCGCGTCGAGCGGGCCGCAGGCGCGGGCCCCGCGCGCCTCCTCGCCGCGGCGCGCGCCGACGGGGTCGCCCGCAGCCTGCCCTCGGGCCCGGGCACCGTGCTGATCGACCTCGATCCCCCGGCGCGAATCGGCCCCCTCGTCCTCCCGCCCTCCCGCCTCACCCTCCTGCGCATCCTCGACTTCCCCGGCCTCGATCCCCCGGTTCGCGAGTGGAGCCTCGAGACCCTGCCACTCCCGGCGGGTCCCACGCCGGGCTCGGAGGCCGCCGGGCGGTGAGCGGCCGAGAGGCGGGCCGCAATCCCTTCGGGCTCACGGCGAGCCTGAACTTCTACGTGCCGCGGCGGGCCACGGAGCTGGCGCTCGCCGCCCTGGTGCGGGCCGTGCGCTCGGGCCAGCGGCCGGCGGCCCTCGCCGGGCCGCGGGGCATCGGAAAGACCTTGCTCCTGCACCTCCTGGCCGATCGCATGGGCCACGAGCTGCGCTTCGTCTATCTGCCCTACGGGACGCTTCCGCCCGCGGAGCTCTGCGCCTGGGCCCTCGGGCGCCTGCTCCTGCCCCAGAGCGGGGATCCCTGCGGCGCCCTGGCCGACCACGCGGCGCAGCTCCAGCGCCAGGGCTCCGCGCTGCTCCTCCTGGTGGACGACGTGGCGGGGATGTCCCTCGAGACCGCGCGCTGGCTCGGGGGCAGCGTCGCCCGGTCGAACCGGGGCCTGCGGCTCGTGGTGGCCAGCGCCGATGGCCCGACCACCGGCCCGGTCCTCGCCGCGCTGCATCCGGAGGTCGAGGTCGTGCGCCTCGAGACCCCCATGAGCGAGCAGGAGACCTGCGAGTACCTGCTGGCCCGCCTCGAGCGGGCCGGCGCCCCGGCGGTGCTGCGGGCGCGCTTCGACGGCGAGACCCTGGCCACCCTCCAGCGCCTCTCCGAGGGTCTCCCGGACCAGCTCCACGCCCTCGCCTCCGCCGTGATCCGCGGCGTCTCGACCGAGCTCGTCGAGCGCTTCCTCCAGGAGGACGGGCCCGGGGCGCCGGAGTCGCTGCGCGCAGCCCCGCTGCCCCCGACCCCCGCGCCGCTGCCCCCGGCCCGCGCTCCTCTGCGCACCCCGACCGGGCCGCGCGTCTTCGCGACCGCCCTGGGAGCCGGGCTGGCGCTGGCGGCGCTGGTGGCGCTGCGGCCCGCGCTGCCCCCTCCGCCGCCGCGCCCCGCCGCGCCCGTCGCCAGCCCGGCGGACCCCCCGGAGCCGCGCGGCGAGGCGCGGATGGGGAAGGCGCCGACCCCCGGAGCGCGCCGCGGAGCGGAGCCCCTCCAGGTGCAGGTGAACGCGATTCCCTGGGCCCGGGTCGAGGTCGACGGCGTGGACATCGGCATGACTCCGCGCGCCGGGATCCCGCTCCTGCCCGGCCCGCACCGCTTCCGCGCGCGCATGCCCGACGGGCGCGTGCTGGAGCGCACCATCGAGATCGGCCCCCGCCGCCGCCACGTCGTCTTCGAGTAGGCGGCGAGCGCGAGCGGTCGTGCGGCGGACCGGGCGGGATCCGCAGCCCGCCCCGTCGGTTCGACAAGGTGTCCACGAGCCGCTACTTCATGCCTGGTTCGGGCCGTAGCGCAGTCTGGTTAGCGCACCTGACTGGGGGTCAGGGGGTCGGCAGTTCGAATCTGCCCGGCCCGACCAAAACGAATCCGCCCACTTGGCATTGATTCCCCTTCGATATCAGATATTTATACCCTCTCGAGCCATCCCGCAACAGGCCCCTGGTTCCCGCAGCTTCCCTCGTCTATTCTCGTCCTCTCAGTGACGGAGTGGTGACGGTGGAGCCGCCAGACTGGCTCCGAGCCCCCTGATTGCCGGTGACGATCCGTCACCAGGAGGTAGTTCGGGTGAGGCTGACGAAGCGCGCGATCGACGCCGCGGAACCCGGGGAGCGGGGCCGCATCCTGTGGGACGACGAGCTCCGGGGCTTCGGACTCCGACTCTACCCGCCGAGCCCGCGCTACCCAGCCGGCGCCCGAGTCTTCGTGCTGCGCTACCGCACCGAGGCCGGCACACCGCGCCAGCAGACTCTCGGCCACTACGGAGTGTTGACGCCCGACCAGGCGCGCCGGATCGCGGCGGAGACGCTGGCGCGAGTACGCGCGGGCGGCGACCCGGTGACGGAGCGGCGAGACGCGCGCTCGGCGCCGACCTTCGCCGAGCTCGCGGACCGCTACGAGCGAGAGCACCTGCCGAAGCTCAAGCCGGCGTGGGCCGTCGAGGCGAAGAGGATCATCAAGGCCGACCTGCGGACCAAGTTCGGGCCGCGCCGTCTCCGCGAGATCACGCCAGGCGAAATCGCGCGGTGGCACGCGGCCCGCAGCGCCGCGCCCTACGCCGCGAACCGGGCGCTGGCGGTGCTGCGCGCCATGTTCGAACGCGCGGCGGAGTGGGGCCTGCGCGAAGACGGGCCCAACCCGGCGGCTCGGGTCAAGAGGTTTCCCGAGAAGGCCCGCGAGACCTACCTCGGCACCGACGAGCTCGAGCGGCTCGGCAAGGCGCTCGAGGAGCTTGCGACCGAGAAGGACGGTCGGCGACACCGCCCCGTCGCCGCGATCAAGCTCCTGGCCCTCACGGGCGCTCGAAAGCGCGAGGTACTGCGCCTGCGCTGGGAGCACGTGGACCTCGAGCGCGGGATCGCTTGGCTCGCGGACTCGAAGACGGGCCCGCGCCCACTGCGCCTCGAGGTGCCAGCGCTCGCGCTCCTCGCGGAGCTTCCGCGCGAGGGGGACTGGGTCTTCCCGTCGCCCCGCAAGCCCGACGCGCCGATCGAGAACGTGCGCGGGACGATGGCCGAGGCCCTCAAGCGCGCGAAGCTCGAGAAGGTCCGCGTGCACGATCTCCGCCACACGAAGGCGAGCGCTGCCGCGGCGATGGGCTTCTCGCTGCCCATGATCGGCGCGCTTCTCGGCCACCGCCGCGCGAGCACGACGGAGCGCTACGCCCACCTCGCCGCGGACCCGGTGCGCGAGGCCGAGGGCCGCGTGCAGGCGCGGATCGACGCGGCGTTGCGCGGGAAGCCGAAGGCGCCGGTGGTGCCGCTCCGGGAGGCCGAGTAGGTGGCGCGCTCGCGCCGCCCGCGCGGGCCGCGTGTGACACGCCACGCCCCCGACGGCCGCGAGGTTCCGCTCGAGGATTCCACCGCGGGGCTCACGCTGCGACGCGACCTCACGCCCGAGGCGCCGGGCAAGACGCCCGAGGAGATCGAAGCCTGGCTCCGGGCCTGGGCGAAGGCCGCGGCGCCGCCGGGCGCCCTCGAGATCCTGGACGGGCTCGAGGCGCCGGCGCGCGCGGTGCTGGAGCGAGCCGGGCACCCGACGACGGGGCCTGAGGTGCCGCACAGCCCCGAGTGGATCGCGGCGCGGGTGCTCGAGTGGACCCAGGCCTGCCGATCGGATATCGCGGGCGGTGCTGCCGCGACCGCTGCCGCCTCGATGCACCGGGCGACCTGGTACGCCTGGCTCGGGCTCGCGAAGAAAGGCCTCGAGGAGAACGTCCTCGTGGGGCGGAAGATCCGGCAGGGCGGCAAGAAGGGCTCCCGCGTTCGCGAGGAGGAGCGGGACCCGGCCTACCTGGCTCGAAAGGCCGAGTTCGTGGCGCAGGCCCGTCCGCGGATCGCCGCCGGCGAGAAGAAGGCCCAGGTTGTACGCAAGCTCCGCCGCCCCGGCGACCCGAAGCCCGAGAGGATGAGGGGCTGGATCAAGAGCCTCTGATTCCACCACGCCACCCTCCTGCCCCCCTGGTGGGCAGCTCCTTGCCACCAGATTCGCTCCCTAGGTTCCCCTGTGAATTCGCAGGAGGACCCAGCGATGCGTCGCCCCCTGATCCCGAGCTCCGAGCTCGCGACGCTCCTCGGCGTGTCTCAGAAGACGCTCGAAAGGTGGCGCGTCGAGGGCGGAGGCCCGCCCTTCGTCAAGGCGCCAGGCACCCGAGGGGCAGTCAGGTACGACCTAGACGCCGTGGAGCGCTGGATCCGCGCGCGCGAGCGCCGCTCCACCAGCGACCTCGGAGAGATTCGCCCGCCGCCTGCGGCCTGAGGCGGTGCCCCCAGAAAGCCGAAACGCCGCCCCCCGCGAAGGAAACGGCGCCGGCAACGGAGACAACGGATGCAGAAAGTTTCCCGAATCGAACACGGCGACGCAAGGTGCGCCGCCCAGCTCCTCGTGGCCCTCGAGCCCGTGCGCGTGTCCATCATCGCCAGCAACCTCGAGGCCGAGCGCATGGCTCGGCCGCTCGCCTGGGCCGTCGCCGCCCTCGTCGCGCGGTACCTGGCCCGGCGGGCGGGCAGGGAGGCGGCGTGATGGCGACCGCCCAGCACGCAATCACCGACCCCGAATATGAGGCTACCCCTACAAAAAGACGCGCTCGCCGCACGAAGGTCGCGATCAAAGCCCTCGAGGACGCGCTCGTTGCGATCGTGAAGGAGCACGCGCCGCTTACTTGCCGCCACGTCTTCTACCTGGCGATGGCGGTCGCGCTCATCACGAAGAGCGAGAAGGAATACAAGTACACAATTGGACGCCTCCTGCTCCGGCTACGGCGGGAAGGGCGCATCTCCTACCGAGACATCGCAGACGAAAGCCGATGGGTTCGCCGTGTCGAGACCTCGCGTGGCGCTCGGCAGGCGCTCAAAGCCTGTGCGCGCTTCTACCGCCGGGACCTGCTCCACGATCAGCGCCTGCATCTCGAGCTCTGGGTCGAGAAGGCGGCACTCGTCGGCGTAATCGAGGACGTCTGCGACGAGTTCGCGGTCCCGCTCTACCCCACCAGCGGATTCGCCAGCGAGACCTTCATCTACGAGGCCGCCCTCGAGATCGCACACGCGATCAAGGAGGATGGTCACCGCGCAGTCATCTACACGCTCGGCGACCACGACCCCTCCGGTATGCACATCACGCGGGACCTCGAGCGCCGGCTGCGACGCCTGGTCGAAGAGGTTTCGAATGAGCGGCTCGACTTCGAGGTGCGCCGACTGGCCCTCACTCCCGAACAGGTGCGCCGCTATCGCCTGCCCACAAGACCGACGAAGCGCGAGAAGAATAACCACGCCAAGCGGTTCCGATTCGCTCGCAGCGTCGAGCTCGACGCGCTCCCGCCCGAGACCCTGCGCGGAATCGTCCGCGACGCTATCGAGCGCGAGATCGACCCGCAGCGACTCGCCCGCACGAAGCGAGTGGAGGCCGCCGAACGCGAGACGCTCGAGCGGGTGCTCGGGGGCTTGCAGTGACCGCCGCCGCCGGCCCCGGCGAGCGCCGCCGCTTCACGCGCGCGAGCCCCTGCCCGGCGTGCGGCGGGTACGACGGCCAGCCGCGCGGGAGAGGCATTCGGTGCAGCGGTTACCGGCTCGGCGACCGGGGCTTCTACTGCGCGCGCGAGCAGAGCGACACCGCCCACCCGAGCGAGCCGGCTCTTTGGTGGCACCGCGCGAATGGCTCCGCTCCGCCGCCGCGCTCGAAGAGCGCCCAACCGAAGCCTTGGACCTTCCCCGACTCCGAGGTGGCAGCCGTTCACTCCTACACCGACGAGGTGCAGGTCGTGCGCTTCACCGCTGCGTCCCGCGAGCGCGGCCGGCCCAAGGTCATGCCGCGCCACCGCGGCGTCGACGGGCGCTGGTTTTGCGGGCTCGGACCGCACCGCTCCGACGAGCTGCCGCTTTACCGTGAGGCCGAGGCTATCGTGGCTCTGACCGCCGGCAACATCCTGTACCTCGTGGAAGGCGAGGGCGATGCGGACGCCATCGTGCGCGCTGGCGCAGTCGCGGCGACGAACATTAGCGGCGCCCGCAAGTTCCGGGCACGCCACGCGAAGACTCTGGCCTCTGTCGAATCGTGTTCACGTCTCCTGATCGTTGCCGATCGAGACGAAGATGGCGCAAGGCATGCCGGGCAGGTGCGAGAACGACTCTTGGCCGCCGGCGTCTCGGAGGAGAGGATCGCCGTGGTCGAGGCCACGCAGGGGCACGACGCCCGCGACCACCTCGAGGCCGGGCTCGGCCTCGCCGATCTCCGCATCGTGCACGATGGCTCCTCACGGACGGAAGCGCAGCAGCTCCTCGAGGAGGCCATGCGCCTCTCGCCTCAGCAGCGTGCAGCGAACCTGATCGCGGAGCTCGCCCGGCTCTCCCCTCTCGAGTATGAGCAGCGCCGGAAGTCGGCGGCGCGCCAGCTCGAGATGCGCGTGTCCGCCCTTGACCGCGAGGTGGCGAACCGAAGACAGCAGCAGCGCGGCCCACGAGACGAGGACGACGAGTCCGAGCTCTACGTGATCCGCGACGGCTGCATCCAGAAGCGGAAGAGCACTCGAAGTGCGTTCCACGACCTCCTAGCGGGCCTGGGTGACACATCACACGCACCACTCTGCAACTTCTCCGCGCGGATCGTCGGCGAGGAGATCGTGGACGATGGCGTCGAGCCGATCACGCACTATCGGATCGCCGGCGAGCTTGCGACCGGTGAGCCCCTCGCGACCATCGACGTCCCCGCCGACCGTTTCAGCTTCATGCTCTGGACCTCGGGCTGGGGCGCACGCGCGGTCGTCTACGCCGGGGCCGCCGTCCGCGACGACCTGCGCGCCGCGATCCAGATCCTTTCGGGCAATGTCACTAGGACGACCGTCTACGCGCACCTTGGCTGGCGACGGATCGGCGAGGAGTGCGTCTACTTGCACGCCGGCGGCGCCATCGGCGAGGCGGGCCCCGTGGCCGGCGTGAATGTCGCACTCCCCGATGCGCTCGCGCGCTTTGAGCTCCCGGCCGCGCCCGAGGGCGAGGCGCTGCACGAGGCCGTGCGCGCCAGCCTCGAGCTCCTGGTGAAGGTCGCGCCGCTGCGCGTCACGGCGCCGCTCCACGCCGCCGTCTGGCGCGCGCCGCTCGGCGGCGCCGACCTCACGGTGCACCTGGCCGGCCCGACCGGCGCTCTCAAGACCGCGCTCGCCGCGGTCGTTCAACAGCACAACGGGGCCGGCCTCGACGCCGGCCACCTGCCGGGCAACTGGAGCAGCACGGGCAACGCCCTCGAGGGATTGCTGTTCTCCGCGAAGGACGCCCTCTGCACGCTGGACGACTTCGCTCCGCACGGACACCACGGTGGACGTGCAGCGGCTCCACCGCGAGGCCGACCGCGTGCTGCGAAATGTGGGCAACCGCGCTGGGCGAGGGCGGATGCGTGCCGATGGCAGCCTGCGGCCGACCAAGCCGCCGCGGGCCCTCCCGCTCACGACCGGCGAGGACACCCCCGCCGGCCAGAGCCTCCGTGCCCGCCTGCTCGTGCTCGAGGTCTCCAAGGGCGATGTGGACGCCGGCCTGCTGGCCGACCTCCAAGCCGCCGCCGGAAAGGGACTCCTCGCCCAGGCGATGGCCGGCTACGTGCGCTGGCTCGCTCCCCAGCTCGAGGCCGTGCAAAAGGAACTGCGCGAGACCGCCCTCGCCTGGCGCGAGAGGAGCTTGGCGCACCGGCGCACCGCGGATCTGCTCGGCAGCCTCGCCGCCGCCCACGGGATCTTCCGCCGATTCGCGGTCGAGGTGGGTGCCCTCACGCAGGCCGAGGCCGACGAGCTCGGCCAGCGCGTGGACGCCGCGCTCCTCGAGGCCGGTGGTGCGCAGGCCGTCCTCCAGCGCTCCGAAGACCCGGTGACCCGCTTCCTGGACCTGCTCCGTGGATGCCTCTCGAGCGGGCGCGCCCACCTGATCGCTCTCGACGGGGAGGATCCGGCACCTGCCGAGCCGGAGCACTGGGGATGGCGCATGATCCCGCCGCCGCCTTACGAGGGGAACCCCGAGAAGGCCCCCGGGCCCCGCTTCGCCCCGCTCGGTGACCGGATCGGGTGGATCGACGGCGCCGACCTCTTCCTGGATCCCGAGGCGGCCTACGCAGCCGTGCAGAGCCTCGCCGCGAGGCAGACCGCGACCTTGGCGGTCAAGGCCCAGACGCTCTGGAAGCGCCTGGACGAACGCGGGCTCATCGCCTCCCCGGATCCCGGGCACTTCACCACCAGGATCATGGTCTCGGGGAAGCGGAGGCGGGTGCTCCACCTGCTGGCGGAGACCCTGTACCCCACGACCGACCAAGCCGACGTGGACCGCTTGGGTGGACCGCTTTCGGGGCCGGCCGAAGGCGAAGCGGTCCACGAAGAGGCCGGAAACGGGCCTGAGGAGCGCGCTGGCGCGTCCTCAGGGCCGGATGGCCCGGGTGGACCGGATGGACCGCTTCTAGAGAGGGAGGGGGGTATAGGAGAAACCGAAGACGATGGCCTGCGTGACCTCTTCGGCGAGGCGCGGGAGGCGAGATGATGCTCGCGCGCGCCTATAGGGCTCTATCTCTACAAGCGGTCCATCCGGTCCATCCGGTCCAGCGACAGCCGAAGCCCGCGACCTGCAACAGGATTCTCGTGGACCGCTTTCGGGAAACGCGAAGAGCTAAGCGGTCCAAGCGGTCCACCAAGCAGGCCGCTGCGCCCCCGGGGGCGGCGCCGAGCCCGCGCTGGCTCAGGGGGGAGGCGTGAGCGACCACCGCGAGCGGCTCGTGCGCTGCCGCTCCGGCCACGAGGTCGAGGCGGGCCACGCCTACGCCGCGGTCGAGCCGGGCGGCCGGCGCCTCTACGCGTGCGCGGGCGCCTGCGCTCGGCTCTGGATCGACGGCCGGCCGGGGCTGCGGGGAGTCCAGGCGGCGCACGTGGTGCTGCTCGAGGACGAGTTAGAGGCCGCCCGCCAGGGCGAGCTCGCCCTCGAGGCGGGGGGCCGATGAACGCCGCGCGCCGCTCGCTGACCTGCTGCGGCTGCGGAGTTGAGGTCCCCGCCGGCAGGAGCTTCACGGTGCCGACGCCGGCCGGTCCCGCGCCCGCCTGCGCTGGCTGCGCCGCGCGGCAAGCCGCCGTGGCGCGCGAGCCGGAGCCCCGGCGCGCTGCCCCGCGAGACCCCGGCCGGCTGCGCCGCGCCCATGCCGCTCTCGAGGCCGCCGAGCAGGACCTCGGCGTGGCCCTGCTCCGCTATCGCCGCGGCCGTGTGAAACTTCGCGACGTGCTCCTGGCCGCCCGCGCGGCGCGCGAGGCCCGCCGGCGGCTCGAGCTCGCGATTGACCGACGCGCACGCGCGTCGGGGCCCGGGATCCCGCACCTCCGGGCCGAGCACTGGGGCGCTAGTGGCGCCCTCCGGCGGCTCGCCGCAAGTCGCGGCAGCCGCCGGTCACTTCAAACCGAAGGAGGTTGCACACATGAAGTCGAAGAAGCCTACGAGGGCTAACCCGCTCCTAGAGCTCGAGGACCTGCGCCGCGAGCTCGCCGCAGCGCGTGGTGAGCGCGCGCAGGTGGCGAGCGCGCCGGCTCCGCTCGCCGAAGTCGAGGCGCGCGTGGCCGCCTGGGTCCAGGCCCGCGCGGCCGAGTGGGCGCCGCCGGTCGGTTACTTCACGACCGCCGAGGGAGGCGCTGGTAGCTTCCGCTTGGGCCTCCCCGCGTTCGGCATCGCAGATCCGGCGCGCGCCGCCGAGTCGCAAGAATGCGCCCTCCACCCGGAGGCCGTCCGCCGGGCGCTCCTCGAGCGCGCCGAGCAGCACCTGGAGAAGCACGAGCCCGGGCTCTCTGAGGCCCCGCGCGCCGAGCGCCTGGCGCAGCTCGACGCCTCGCTCGAGCGCTTCGAGCGCAGCGAAGAGGAGCTGGTGCGCCAGCTCGAGGCGGAGGGCGCCGCGGTGCAGCGCCGGCCCGACGCCGCGCCGGGGATCCTGCTCGCGGCGACGCTCTCGACGACCGGCGCACTGCTGGACTACTCGCGCGAACGGGGCTGGCGCACCTGCGGGAGCTGGCCCGGGGCGCGCACGCCGCGGTGCTCGACGTAACCGAACGCCGCGACTCCCAGCGCCGCGAGACGCGGCGGCTCGAGCAGGAGCTGGAGGACGGCGCGCGGGACGCGCGCTCGAATCTCCTGCTCCGCGTGAATCCGGCCCTCGAGGCCCAGGTGCAGAAGGAGCGCGCCGAGCTCGACCGGCTCGAGGCCGAGGTGGGGGACGCGGAGGAGACGTGGCGCAACGCGCGCGCCCTCGAGGACGCCGTGATCCGCTGGCTCGCCGATCGCGGTGCGGACCCGCGCGTGCCTGACCCCCACGTGGCGCGGACCGTGTACCGCGCATGACGAGTTTCCCCGGAGCCCCGGTGGCCATCTCCCTGGTACGCCGGGCACGCCGGCGGTTGCGGGTCGCGGTAGAGGGGTCTGCACGCGACGCTCGCGCCGGCACCACTTCACACAGGAGGTGATTCGTCGAAGGACAACGGCGACCGCGGCCCGGCTCACGCCGGCGACCGCGGCGTTCAAGCAAGCGCTGGCCGACCAGGACGTCGTGCTGGCCGCGGCGCGCCGCGTGGGCGCCGATCCCCGCGTTGCCTGGGCCATCGCCGAGAAGGTCGGGCCGGCGCGGGCGTGCGAGCTCCTGCGGGAGCGCGGCCCCGGGCTCCCGTTCGAGGCGCTCGCGCTCGAGGTCTGGGCGAAGAGGCAGGCGCAGGAGGCGGCCACGCGGCAGGCGACGGCCGAGGAGCTCGCGGGGGGCCGGTCTGGGCCCGCGGGCGAGCCCCCGGCGCCGAGGCGCACGCTGCTCTCGGGCTTCGGGCGGTAGGAGCGGGTCCTTCCGACCCCAGGTGGCGAAGGGGTGACGCGCGCGGGCCCTCCGTTCGCCTAGGCGCAGCCCTCCCCGAGGGCAGCGAAAGTTGAGGTGACGTGCCCACACACAAGCGAAGCCTCGCCGAGGTGAGCGCGAGCGAGTTGGCGGAGCTCACTGGCCACGGGCACCGCTGGCTGCGCGCGCGGCTCGCCGGGCTCGAGCCGGTGCGCACCGATGGCCGGAGCAAGTGGTACGTGGCGCCCGAGGCCCTGCGGCGGATCTACGTGGACGAGGAGCACCTGGACCTGGCCCAGGAGCGGGCCCGCCTGGCAAAGGTGCAGCGGGAGCTGGCGGCCCTGAAGCTGGCCGAGGCGCAGGGCGAGCTAGTCCAGGCCGATCGCGTAGCGCGCGGGTGGGCGCGGATCGGGGCTCCGCATCCGCGACGCCATGCTGCGGATCCCGGCGCGGGTGGCCCCGCAGATCGCGGGGCGCGCCCGCGAGGTCTGCTACGCCACCGTGGACCGCGAGATCCGGGAGGCCCTGACGCTCCTGGCAGAGCAGGGATACCAGCTCCGGGCCGGCGTGGACCTCGAGGGGGACGCCGCGTGAAAGCGCTCCTCGCGGCTCTCGACCGGGACCGCGCGTGGCTCGTCGAGCGGCTGACCGATGCCGCGATGGAGGCGCGGGCCGAGGGCGGCGCCTTTCTCCCCGCGTGGCGGGCCCGGTGCGAGCGCGTGGTCGACGAGGCCCTGGGTCGGGTGCTGCGCCACCTGGGCGAGGACCCGCCGGCCCGGCCGTCCTCGATCTGACCGTGCGCAACCCCCTGTGTGCCAACGTCGGGTGAGACATCTCTGACCTGGAAATTACTGACCAGGGCGGAGGAGTATGCTTGACGTGATGACGACGACGAACGGCGGGGGACC
>Ga0187892_10001248_pt1 | contig 59510 bp, 45 predicted proteins | sample MA1701073metaG_FD_139345 | JGI IMG/M metagenome (GOLD analysis project Ga0187892, IMG submission 139345) | Bio-ooze microbial communities from a basaltic lava cave in the Kipuka Kanohina Cave System on the Island of Hawaii, USA - MA170107-3 metaG ...
AGGCGTCGCCGAGAGCGTCGCCGTCCGAGTTCTGCTGGTTCGCGTTGGAGACGTTCGGGCAGTTGTCGAGGTTGCCGCAGACGCCGTCGCCGTCGGCGTCGTTCGCCGCGTCGTTGGGGCAGGCGTCGCAGGCGTCGCCCTTGCCGTCGCCGTCGGCGTTGGCCTGGTTCGGGTTCGCGACCGTCGGACAGTTGTCCTGGGAGTTGCACACCCCGTCGCCGTCCGAGTCGCCGGCGGCGTCGTTGGGACAGGGGTCGCAGACGTTGCCGAGGCCGTCGCCGTCCGAGTCCTGCTGGTTCGCGTTGGCGTGGTTCGGGCAGTTGTCGAGGTTGCCGCAGACGCCGTCGCCGTCGGCGTCGTTCGCCGCGTCGTTGGGGCAGGGGTCGCAGGCGTCGCCCAGCCCGTCGCCGTCGGCGTTGGCCTGGCTCGGGTTCGCGACCGCCGGACAGTTGTCCTGGGCGTTGCAGACGCCGTCACCGTCGCTGTCCTGGCCCCCGTTGCCGCTGCAGTCGCAGACGTCCCCCAGCCCGTCCGCGTCGGCGTCCTGCTGGCCGGGGTTCGCGGTCGTCGGGCAGTTGTCGTCGAAGTCCTCGACGCCGTCGCCGTCGCCGTCGGCCGGGGCGATCACGCCGTTCAGCTCGACCAGGATCGGCCCGCCGTCGACGAACGTGCCCGAGTTGCCCGGGATCTTGGTGATCGCCACGAGCTGGAACTCTCCCTGGGCGTTGCGGCGCGTCCCCTTGCACGGCCCGGGGTCGGACGCCTTGCCGGTGCAGACCGGCTCGCCGTCCACGTGCGTGCCGTTCGTTTGCTCGGTGGTGAGCAGCATCACGAGGTCCACGCTTCGATTGGCCGAGTCGCGGACGCGGATCGGAACGTCGAGCGTCATCACGCCGTTCGCGCCGAGCGTGCCGGTGGCGGTGCCGATCTGCGTCACGCTCACCGTGTCGCCGAAAGCGAACGACAGCGTCGGGAAGACGAGCGACGTCAGGGTCTTCCAGTGCTTGGGCGGAGTCGCGGCCGCGACTCCGAGACTCTGGTCGCTGAAGTTCTCGCTGCTGCCGAGGAGCAGCTCGGTGCTCGAGGGCAGGACGTGCCAGCTCTGCGCCGCACCGGCCGGAACCGTTCCCGCCACGCAGCAGGCAGAGAGCGCGGCGGCCAGTCCCGCCGCGCGCAGCCCGCGACCGGTCCCGCCGGCCCTCGCCAGCACCCCGGCCGTGCGCGACGGGCGTCGTGCGTGAGTCGGTGGCGGCGGCGATGAGCGGTTCGCTGGGCGGTGGATTGAGCGCTTCGTCCCCATCCGGTGAGCCGGCCGTCCGGCAGCTCCCTCAGCCCCCTGCCCGGACCTGTACGACCAATACCCGGCCTCGCGCAAGGCCAGAAAACGCCGCCACCCGTCATTCCCTTGGATTCCTGCCGGTCAAGGCGCCCGCGACGACCGACAACACCGCCGCACGGTCTCGGATGCGCGGAGCACGGGCACGGAGGAGGTGCAGGGTGGGCTGCTCTACAATTGCCCGGCGGCGCACGGAAGCGAGCCTGCCGCGAGGGGTGGGTCGAGTTCGCATGGCTACCCGGGGTCGGCTCACCGGCACCCCCGAAGCTGCGCCCCGGGAGGCGACCCCCGCCGCGCGGCGCCTCCGCGTCGTCCGCGTTTACTACCACCTCGAGGTCGGCGGGATCGAGTCGCGGTTGCTCGACCTGCTCCCGCGCCTCGCCGGCGACCGGTTCGAGGTACGGATGATCTGCACGCGTCGCGCCGGCCGGCTCGCGCCCGAGCTCGAAGCGCGGGGCGTCCCGGTCACGGTCTGCCGCTTCCGCAGCCGGCTCCCGCTGTTTCTCGCGGCCCTGCCGTTGGCGCGCGAGCTGCGCCGCATCGCGCCCGACGTCGTGCACGCCCACGGGGAGGTCCCGGCCCACGCCGCCACCGTCGCCGCGCGGCGGGCAGGCGTTCCGATCGTCATCGCCAACTTCCACAGCGTCCAGCTGTTCTCGAAGAACGCCGGGCGGATCCGCCGCGAGCGGCGGCAGGCCCCGCTGCGCGACGCCGTGATCCACGTCAGCGAATCGGCCCGCGAGGACTACGATCGGCGCGTCGGCCCCGGCCGAGCCAGGGGCGTCGTGCTCTACAACGGCGTCGACGTCGCCCGCTTCGCCGCGCCGCTGTCCGGGCCGCGCCGGAGCGAGCTGGCGCGGGAGCTGGGAATCGAGGGCGCGTGCCCGGTCCTGCTCAAGGCGGCCCGGTTCCATCGGGCCAAGGCGCACGAGGACCTGCTCGCGGCCTTCGTCGCGGTGCGGCGGCGGCACCCGCGCGCCGTGCTGGTGCTCGCCGGCGACGGCCGGCGCCGCGACGAGGTCGAGGCCGCCGTCGCCCGCCTGGACCTGGCCGGATCCGTCCGCCTGATCGGGCTCCGCGCCGACCTGCGCGACGTCTACCAGCTCGCCACGCTGCACGCCGTCTCCTCGACCCGCGAGGGATTCTCGAACGTCGTGCTCGAGGCGATGGCCGCCGGACTGCCGCAGGTGCTGACGGACGTCGGCGGGAACCGCGAAGCGATCGGGGACAGCGGCGCCGCGTTGCTCGTTCCCCCCGGTCAGCCGCCGCGCCTGGCGGAAGCGCTGCTCGCGGTCCTCGACGACCCGGGCCGCGCGCGCGCGATGGGTGCCGCCGCGCGGCGGCGGGTGGAGCGCTTCTCGATCGACGAGCAGGTGCGCCGCACCGAGCGGCTCTACGTCGAGCTGGCCCGCGACAAGGGCCTGCTCTGAACCCGGCCGGAGAGGGCCGCGAGCGTCTCGGCGACGCAGCGCTCGATCCCGAAGGTTTCTTCGACGAAGCGCCGGCCGGCCTGTCCCATCTCGCGGCGCAGGTCGGCGTCGGCCAGGATCGCCTGGCAGCGCTCCGCCAGCTCCTCCGCGCGGTTCGAGCGGCAAACGTATCCCGTCACACCGTCGAGCAGCGCCTCGCTCGTGCCCCCCGCGTCGGTCGTCACCACGGGCACGCCGAGGGCCTGCGCCTCGAGCAGCACGTTGGGCGTTCCCTCCAGGCGCGAGGTGAGCACGACGACGTCGGCCAGGGCGATCAACACCGGAACGTCCGCGCGCCGGCCGAGGAGCTGCAGGCAGGCCTTCAGCCCGCGTCGCTCGAGGCGGGCCCGCACCCGATCCTCCAGCGTACCGTCCCCGGCCAGGAGCGCGCGCAGCGCCGGCTGCCGCTGGCGCAGCCCCTCCACGAGGTCGAGGAACAGCATCGGCTGCTTTTCCGCCGACAGCCGCTGCACGGCGAGCACGACGCGCGCGCCGGGCTCGAGCCCCAGCTCCGCGCGTGTGCGGGCGACGATCGCCGCCGCGGGCGGCTCGATCTGCTGGCGGCCGAGCCCGTTGCGGATCAGGACGAATCGGGCAGGATCGAGGCCGAGCCACCGCGCGTGGTCCTCGATTCCCGCGCGGGAATTCGCCGACAGCACGACCCGCGAGCTGGCGGCGAGCGCGCGATAGTAGTCGCGGCACCACTCCAGGCTGCGCGCGGCTCGTGCGGGGTGGGTCGGGTTGAGGCTGCGGACCGAGAGCAGGATGCGGGGAACGCCGGCGAGCGCGGCGGCCAACCCGCCGGCGATGTTGGCCACGTCGAGCTGGCAATGGACGTACTCGGGATCGATGCGCTCCATCAGGCGGAACAGGTCCCACACCCGGGGCTGGAGCCGCGGCGGCAGGGCCGCCAGCAGCTCCAGGCCCTCGCGGTCGGCGCGCGCGAGCGCCCGCTCCGCGTCGTCTTCCGGAGCGGCGCCGCAGAACACGGGGATCGCATGACGCTCGAGGAACGGCAGGTAGTGGGCGAACCGCTCCGTGGGCGGCTCGACCGTGACGACGAACACGGGGTGACCGGCCCGTTTCAGCTCCACGGCGAGGTTCGTCACCTGGCGCTCCGTGCCCCCGGGGCCGAGCGCGTTGGTCACGAGCGCGATCCGCGCGGACGGCTCGCGCGCCGCGGGAACCGCGCGACCCAGGTACTCCGCCAGCCGCTGCTGCAGCTCGGCTTCGTTCGCGGCCGGCTGGCCGAAGCTCTCGACCCGCGGCAGGTCGCAGGCCGCGAGGTCGGCGAACATCGACTGGAACCGGAGGCCGCGCCCCGTGCCCCGCGAGAGCAGGAAGTAGGCGCGGCCGTTGCGGTTCGGATCCGAGCCATCCGAAGCCGAGAACAGCACCCGCCGGCCGACGATCGCGTACCGGCCGCCCCCGAGCTGTCGCACCTCGCGCTTCGCGGCACCGGGGCCGAGCAGCGGCTTGGCGTCCTCGTACAGGATGTAGCGGTCGCAGAAGTCGCGGCGGCGGGCCCACGGGCTGTAGGTGTGCTTGACCTCGTAGCCGTAGCCGCCGCGGTGGCGAAAGCCGTACAGGCGGTGCAGCGGCTGCGGCAGCCAGTCGGTCCAGCGCTTGGGCAGGCTGCGGCCGAGCCACCAGCCGGCGGCGAGCGGCAGGCGCACGAGCCAGGGTGCGCGTCGCCCGGCGACGGGTGCACCGGCAGACCACAGGATCAGCCGGAGCAGCACCCGGCCCAGGCGCCGGCGGGCGAGCGAGGAGCGTCGCCGCCGCTCGTCCGCCGTCGGCAGGCGGAACCGGCTCCAGCGGTCGCCGTCGCAGCAGTACAGCTCGGCGATCCCCAGGCCGTCCATCAACCCGAGCAGCGTGGGCTCGATCGGAAACGAAGCGTCGCGGTCGAACAGCACGAGCCCCGCGGGGCGGGCCGCACCCTCGGCCGCGCCCGGTCCAAGCAGCGATGCGGGTGCCGGTGCCGCGGCGTCCCGCCAGTCCCAGCGCACCGCGGCGGTCGTCGCTTCCGCATCGATCGGAAGCGGCGAGACGATCCGGCTTCCCGCGGGCAGGTCGAGCGCCCACTGCGGAACCTCGCGCTCGCAGGCGAGCAGCACCGGCGCACCACGCCGCTCGAGCTGCTGCACCAGCAGCCGGGTCGAGGGGTTTCCGGGGTGCGGCGACAGCATTTCGCCGAGCGGGCTCCCGCGCTCGAGCCGCGGCAGGCTGGCCGGGCGGTGCCGCAGGTAGGCTTCGAGCGTGATCATCGCCGACAGCTGGTACAGGTTGGCCTCGCGCTCGTGGCGGGCGATGAAGCGCTCGACGGCCGCGCTCCCCAGACACCGGCCGAGCGGGCTGTCGGGCGACCGCACCAGCTCCGCCAGCCGGCCGACGAAGCCCGCCGCGTCCCACGCCTTGCGCATCGGCAGGCCGAAGCCCTTCTTCGGCGCGCCGACGATCGCGCGCGGCAGGTAGCGCGCGGCGAGGTGCCGCAGCAGCCGCTTCTGGATTCCACCGCCGATCAGGCACGCCTGCGGCAGGCGCTCGGCGAACGCGGCGACCTCGCGGCTGAGGAACGGCGTGCGCACCTCCAGCGAGTGCTGCATGCTCATCCGGTCGACCTTCGCCAGGACCGCCCCGGGGAGGTAGTGCTCGACGTCGGTGCGGCGGAAGCGGGACAGCAGCGGCACCGCCGACCAGTCGACCTCGCGCCGCAGCCCCTGCAGGGTCGCACGCAGGCTGCGAGGCACGAAGCCGATCAGCTCCCGGATCTGGTCCTCCGAAGACAGCAGCGCGAGACCCGAGTAATAGGCATCGCCCGGCGTCGTCCGCCGTGCGGCGCCGAGCGCCGCCCGGTAGCGGTTGTAGCCGCCGAACATCTCGTCTCCACCGTCCCCCGAGATCGCGACCGTCACGTGCCGGCGCGTCATCCGTGACAGCAGGTAGGTCGGCATGCACGACGCATCGCCGTGGGGCTCGTCCATCCGCGCGCCCAGCTCGGGGAGCAGCGCCGCCACCTCCGGGCGCAGCACCTCGTCGTGGTGCTCGGTGCCGAGGTGGCGCGACACGACCCGCGCCGCGACGTGCTCGCTCGCGGGGCTGTCCTCGAATCCGATCGAGAACGTGCGGATCGGCAGCCCCAGCCGCCGCGTGATCAGCGCCACGACCGTCGAGGAGTCGATCCCGCCCGACAGGAACGCCCCGAGCGGAACGTCGGCGATCAGCCGGCGACGGATCGCGCGCAGCAGGATCTCCTCCAGCTCGTCGGCCAGCGCGTCGAGCGACCTGGCGCCCGCCCCCTCCTCGCCGTCCGGCTCGAAGCTGAAGTGGCGGCCCGTCGTCACCCGACCGGCGCGGTCGACGTGCAGCCAGTGGCCGGGGGGCAGCTTGCGCACGCCGCGATAGAACGAGCGCGGCGCGTCGACGTACTGCAGGCAGAAGTACTCGGCGAGCGCGCCCAGCTCGACCGTGTCGTCGAAGCCGGGAATCGTCTGCAGCGCGTGCAGCTCCGAGGCGAAGGCGAAGTCGCGCCGACCCTCGATGTAGTACAGCGGCTTCTCGCCGAACGGGTCACGCGCCAGCAGCAGCTCGCCGCTCGCCACGTCGAGCAGGCCGAAGGCGTACATGCCGTCGAGGCGCGGCAGCGCCTCGGTGCCCCACAGCCGCAGGCTCTCGATCAGCACCTCGGTGTCGGTCCGCGTGCGAAGCTCGCGCCCCGCTCGCTCCAGCTCCGGTCGCAGCTCCTGGAAGTTGTAGATCTCGCCGTTGAACACGATGCACGAGCCGCCGTCGGCGCTCGACATCGGCTGCCGGCCGGCGGCGGAGGTGTCGATGATGCTCAGCCGGCGGTGGGCCAGCGCGCAGCGCCCGGCGGGGTCGACCCACACGCCCTCGTCGTCGGGGCCGCGGTGGACCATCGTGCGCGCCATCCGCGTGGCGCGGTCCTGCAGCTCCTGTCGCGGCAGGTCGCTGTCGAAGCGGAGATAGCCGGCGATCCCGCACATCGCGTTGGCGCCGCGGCGACGCCGTGCACCGGGACGCGGCGCCGTGACGCGATGCGCCGAGGGATGATAGCATCGGCTTCGATGGCCCGAGCGCGCGGATGGTGGCCCTGGAACCGGCGCTCCGCCGTGACGCCCGGGGCCCTCGCCGGGCCATCACCCCGCTTCCGCCAGGACCTGCAGCGCCTGGTCCGCCTGCTGCGCTACATGCGGCCGTACCGCCGCCGCTTCATCCTCGGGATCGTGACCGGAGTGCTGTACGGCACGGTCACCGGCTACTTCCCCAAGGGCGTCGAGCGCGTCTTCCACCTGCTGTTCGAGAGCGGCTCCGAGCCGTCGCTCGGCCTGGCGCTCGTGACCTGCCTCGGCGTCCCGCTGTACTTCGTGCTGCGCGGCGCCATCGGCTTCGTCAACGCCTACTCGCTGAGCTGGGTCGGAAACCGGATGCTGCACGACATCCGCGTCGAGCTGTTCGACCACCTGCAGCGGTTGTCGATGAACTTCTTCGTCCGCGAACGCGTCGCGGCGCTGATCCAGATCGTCAACAACAACACCCAGGCGATGCAGGCGTCGCTGGTGGTGCTGGCGGGCGACATCATCAAGCAGCCGGTGACGATCGTGGCCGCGATCGTGGTGCTGGCCTACATCAACGTCTACTTCTGCCTGTTCGGCATCGGCCTGGCGGCGGTCAGCCTGATCCCGATGGTGATGATCGGCCGGCGCGTGCGCCAGGCGAGCAACTCCGAGGAGAACAGCGCCGGCGACCTGCTCGGCATCCTCCACGAGTCGTTCTCGAACGTCCGCGTGATCAAGGCCTACCTGCTGGAGCGGCTGCAGCAGAACCAGTTCCGCCTGGCGGCGCGCCAGCAGATGCGGCTGTCGCTGCGCTTCCAGCGCCACCAGGAGCTGCTCGCGCCGCTGATCGAGATCATCGGCAGCCTGGCGATCTCGGCCGCGCTGCTGTTCGTGTTCTTCTCGCGGATCGAGGTCTCGCAGTTCCTGGGCGTGATCGCCGGCTTCTACATGATGTACGATCCGCTGAAGCGGATCGGGCGGCTGCACGTGCAGACGCAGCGGATCCTGACGGTCGCCGAGCGCGTGTTCGGCGTGCTCGACGCCGAGCCCGAGACGCTGGAGCGCGACGGGACGGTCGAGCTCGACGGGTTCCACGACGCGATCCGCTACCGCGGCGTGAGCCTGGAGTACGTGCCGAGCCGGCGGGCGCTCGACGGGATCGACCTGACGATCCCGCGCGGCAGCGTCTGCGCGCTGGTCGGCCCGAGCGGCGCCGGCAAGACCTCGATCGTCAACCTGCTGCTGCGCTTCTACGACCCGACGGCAGGCAGCGTCACGCTCGACGGCCAGGACCTGCGCGAGGTGCGGATCCGCTCGCTGCGCGGCCTGATCGGGCTGGTCAGCCAGGAGACGATCATGTTCTCGGACACCGTCGCCGCGAACATCGGCTACGGCCGGCCGGGAGCGACCCGCGAGGAGATCGTCACCGCCGCGCGCCAGGCCCAGGCCCACGACTTCATCATGGCGATGCCCGCGCAGTACGAGACGGTCCTGACCGACCGCGGCCAGAACCTGTCGGGCGGCCAGTGCCAGCGCATCTCGATCGCCCGCGCGTTCCTCAAGAACCCGGCGATCCTCGTGCTCGACGAGGCGACGAGCGCGCTCGACGCGGAGAGCGAGCGCCAGGTGCGGGAGGCGATGGCGCGGTTGATGCAGGGACGCACGACGCTCGTCATCGCCCACCGGCTGTCGACCGTGCGCCACGCGGATCAGTTCGTCGTCCTCGACCACGGACGCGTGGTCGAGATCGGCAACCACGACGAGCTGCTGGAACGCGGCGGCCTCTACCGCCGGCTGTACGAGCTCCAGATCGTGTGACACGCTGACCGGCCGTCCAGCGGGGCGGAGGACCGAATGAGCTACGAGCCACCGGACGTCGACCCGAGCAAGCTGTCGCGGGACGAGAAGATTCGCCTGCTGGAGGCGAAGGTCGCGTTCCTGCTCGACGAGGTGAGCGGCCTGCGCAGCCTCGCGCGTCATCTCGTCGCCGAGCGGCTCGGCCAGCTCCCGCTCTTCCAACAGACCCAGGACAGCTTCGACTATCAGTGGCGCAACCTGCCCGCCGGGCACGCGATGCTGAGCAACCCGGAATGGAAGCAGACGGCCGCCGAGCAGGTCGTCGGCTACACCGGCCTCACGCGCGACTGGTTCCGCGGCCGGCAGGTGCTCGATGCCGGCTGCGGTCAGGGCCGCTGGACCTACGCCTTCGGCAAGCTGGAGGTCGGCCGCTGCGTGGCGATCGACATCTCGCCGGCGGCGATCGAACGCACCGGCGAGGTCGCGCGGGAATTCGGCGACCGCGTCCAGGTTCGGCGCGCGGATCTGGTGCAGGAGATCGGGCTTCCGGCCGAGTTCGATCTCGTCTGGTGCTTCGGCGTCCTGCACCACACCGGCAACACCTACCGCGGATTCCAGAACGTCGCCCGCTGCGTCAAGCCGGGCGGCTACCTGTTCCTGATGATCTATGCCGAGCCGCAACGCGATCGGTGCGATGGCTACGCCTACTACCACGAGATGTTCGAGATGCGATCGCGCCTGCGCAACCTCCCGTTCGAGGAGAAGGTGGCGCGCCTCGAGCGCAAGTACGGGAAGGAGCGGCTGCACGGCTACTTCGACGCGATCTCTCCGGAGATCAACGATCTCTACCGCTGGGACGAGCTGGTGAGCTGGGTGCTGGCGGCCGGGTTCGAGGACGTGCGGCGGACCGCCGACGTGCCCAACCACTGCCTGATCGCGCGGCGCAGGGCCGGCGGCGGTCCGCCGGCCGCCCGCTGATGCGGGGCTCGCGCCGGTGTGCGGCATCTTCGGTCTGGCCCGGGTCGACGGCCCGCTGACGGCGGCGGACACGCAGCGGGTCCGGCAGGGGCTGCGCCTGCTCGAGCATCGCGGTCCCGACGGCGAGGGGGTCGCCGCCCGCGACGGCGTCTGCCTGGGGCACCGCAGGCTGTCGATCATCGACCTCGCCGGCGGGGCGCAGCCGATGGCCAGCCGCGACCAGGCGGGCTCGATCGCGTACAACGGGGAGGTCTACAACTTCCACGCGCTGCGCGACGAGCTGGAGCGTGCCGGGCGGCGCTTCTCCACGCGCAGCGACACCGAAGTCGTGCTCAACGCCGTGCTGGCCTGGGGACCGGACGCCCTGTCGCGCCTGCGCGGGATGTTCGCGTTCGCCGCCGTCGACTCCGAGCGGCGGATCCTGCTCCTGGCGCGGGACCGGCTGGGGATCAAGCCGCTGTACTACGCGCGGACCGCGGAGGGACTGCTTTGGTCCAGCGAGCTCGAGCCGCTGTACCGCGCCGCCGGACCTTTCGATCTCGATCTGGAGGCGTTGGACGACTACCTGCAGTGGCAGTACGTGCCGGCACCGCGCACCATCTATCGCGGCATCCGCTGTCTGCCGCCGGCACACCACCTGACGCTGGACCTGCAGAGCGGCGCGGTGGTCGAGCGGCGGTACTGGGACCTCCGCTTCCGTGAGGATCGGGCGCTCACCGCCGAGGAGTGGGGCGCACGCCTCGACGCCAAGATCCGCGAGGCGGTGCAGGGCCAGCTGGTGAGCGACGTGCCGTTCGGCGCGTTCCTCTCGGGCGGCATCGACTCGAGCCTGGTCGTCGGATACATGGCCGAGATCATGGACCGACCGGTCCAGACGTTCAGCATCGGATTCCACGAGAGCGACGCCTCCGAGCTGCCGTACGCCGGCGCCGTGGCCCGCGCCAATCGCACCGACCACCACAGCGAGATCGTCGAGCCCGACTCGCTCGGGCTGCTTCCGCGCCTGGCGCTCCATTACGGCCAGCCGTTCGCCGACTCTTCGGCGATTCCGACCTACTACGTCGCGCGGATGGCGCGCCGGCATGTCAAGATGGTGCTGAGCGGCGACGGCGGGGACGAGGGGTTCGCCGGATACCACAGCTACGAGACCGTCCACCGCCGGCTGCAGGCCGCAGCCGGGCGCGGAGTGCGGGGCCGGATCCGCGCGCTCGCCGCCCGCTTCTACCGGCGGGCATGCGTGCGCGAGGAGACCGTCGAGCGCGCGTACGGACTGCACTGCCTGACGGCGAAGCATTTCGGCCCCGAGGAGCGGCGGCAGCTGCTCGTGCCGGCGTTGCGCGGGATCGTGCGTGACCGGCATCCCGAGCGACGTGCGCTGATGGACCTCGCGGGCGCGCCGATCATCAGCCGCTTGCAGCACCTCGACCTGATGACCTACCTGCCGTTCGACGTCCTGACCAAGGTCGACATCGCTTCGATGGCGAACTCGCTCGAGGTGCGTGTCCCGCTCCTGGACCACGAGCTGGTCGAGCTGGCGGCGACGATGCCGTGCGAGCTGAAGCTGCGCCCGCTGCTCCGCGACGGGCAACCGGCGTACGAGCAGAAGCATGCGCTGAGGCAACTCGCGCGCCGGCGCTACCCGGCCGACGTCGTCGATCGACCCAAGATGGGCTTCGGCCTGCCGATCGGGCAGTGGATGCGCGGCGCGCTGCGGTCGGGGGTCGAGGCCCGTCTGCTGCGCTCGACCCGGTTGTCGCTCCTGGTCGAGCGCAGCCAGGTCGCCGCGCTGTGGGAGCGGCATCTGGCGGGCCAGGACTCGACGCCCCTGCTGTGGAACCTGCTGGTTCTCGACGCCTGGATGGAGTCGCACCCCGAGGCGTGCAACCGGGTCGGAGCGGGTGCTCGACCCGCCGCCAGGGCCGGCGTGACGTAGCGGCGGATGAGGCACCCGCGCCCGGATCAGCCGGCGGCCGGCACGCACGGCGCCTCGTCCCCGACGGCGGCCGAGGCGCGAGCGGACGCGGCTCGCGTCCGCCGGAGATCTGCGACGGGTCGGGCGCGCGCGGCCTGGCGCTGGCTCGTCGGCAACGTCGGCCCGAGGCTGCTCGTGTCCTGCGCCCTGCTCGCCGTCCTGGGACTGGGGTCCGAGGCGCTGCTGCGCGCTCGCGTGCCGTTCATCCGCACCACGTGGCCGAGCCGTTTCGATCCGCGCTTCGGCTTCAACTTCGAGCCGCACGCCGAAGTGCGGTGGACGAACCATCTCGACTTCTGGAACCGGGAGCGGGCCAACGCGCAGGGCTTCCTCGATCGTGCCTGGCCGCCGGAGGAGCCGCCGGAGGGCGCCTGCCGCGTGGCCGTGATCGGCGACTCGTTCGTCGAGGCCGCGCAGTTGCCGCTCGCCCAGCGTTTCCACGTGGTCCTGGAAGACCTCGCGCTGGCGCGCGCGCCGGCGCTGCGGATCGCCGCGCGCGCCTACGGCTATTCCGGCACGGGGCAGCTCAATCAGCTCGCGTTCTACGCCGAGTTCGTGCGTTCGTACCGGCCGCACGTCGTCGTCCTGGTGATCACGGCGAACGACCTCGCGAACAACCACTTCCTGCTCGAGGCGATCCACAACGGCTGGGACCCGCTCCACCCCCCGCGGCCGTTCGCGGTCGAGGACGCGGCGAGCGGGGACTTCCGCGCCGTGCCGATCGATCCCGACTGGCGGCAGGTGCAGCTTCCACCGCCTCCGGCCCGCGGCATCCCGGCGGCCGCCCAGCAAGACCCACGCCTGGCTCGAGCGCCACAGCTATCTGTACTCGCGCCTGATGGCGCAGGCGAGCATCCGCTGACCCGACGCCATGGCCTGGTGGCGCGGGGACCCACGGCTCGCCGACGTCTACGTCGCGCGTCTACGGCAGATCGTCGCGCGCTACCCCGACCACGGTCCGGCCTTCGAGGGCTGGCGCTATCCGGACGACTGGGACATGGACCTGATGTTCTTCGCCGACCGGCTGCCCCCGGTGTTTCGCCAGGCGCTGGCGCTGACCGGCCACGCGTTCGAGCAGTTCGCCCGGCGCGGGGAGCGCGACGGCCTCGCGCTGCTCGCGCTCGCCACGAGCGGCCTGTCGAGCGGGCCGGACGGCGCCGAGGCCTCGAGCCGCCACGACAACCCGGTGCGGGCGCGGCTGCAGCTCGAGCGGATCGCGGGCCTGCTCGGCGAGCGCGGGATCCCGCTCATCGACCAGCGGGCCCACATCGAGGCGCACGGCGGCGACCCGCGGGACGGATCGTTCGCCCACGACGGCCACTGGTCGCCGCAGGGGCACCGCTGGGCCGCGGAGGCGCTGCTCGCCTGGCTCGTGGATCACCCGGCAGCCTGCCGGTCACGTGGGGCAGCCGCATCCGGCGGTGGTTGACCGCGGGATCGGCTGCGGTCCGGAGCCGCCGGACGCCGGCACCAAGGGCGCGAGTGCGTCGCGGTCACCGGCGCCGCAGCCGGCGCCCCACCCGAGACCACCAGGATCTCCGCAGCTCCTTCTCGGCGGCGAGGAGCTTTCGCCGCAGCTCGTGCGCCCGGGCTTCCGCGTCGCGAAGCTGTGCCTCCAGCTCGAGCTGCTGGACCCCGACCCGGGCGAGGAGCTGGTCCGCTTCGTTGGCCGGCGGAGCGGGGCGGCGCCAGGCCGAGACCACGAGGTACTGCTCCCAGTGATCGCGCTCGACCTGCGGCTGCCGGATCAGGTCGCGCCAGGGGCCGGAGGAGTTCACGCCGAGCGCGAACTCCGCCTGCGTCAGGAGCGCGAGCATCGCGCCGAACGAACCGATCCGCGTCCGATCGAGGTGGCATTCGAGCGAGAGGTTCTTGACCTTGCCGAGCCGGTCACGCAGGTGCTCGACGACCTCGTACTCCGCGCCCTCGATGTCCAGCTTCACGAGATCGACGTCGTCCGCCAGATAGTCGGCCAGATCGACCGTTCGGACCACGGCGGTGCCGGGCCCCGCCGCGCGATCCGGCACGAGTCGGCTGCCGTCGATGCCCTGGCAGAACCAGCCGGCCTCGCCGTCCGCGATCCAGGCGGCGGCCTCGACCACCTCGACGTCCCCGGCGCCGTTGCGCTCCAGGTTGCGGCGCAGGACCGGGGCGAACTCGGGGTCGGGCTCGAAGGCGACGATCCGCGCCGCGGGGAACTGGCGCTTGTAGTTGAGGACGCTGAAGCCGATGTTCGCGCCGCAGTCGAGGATCCGCGGACGCTCGTTGTCGGGGACGAAGTCGTTCAGCCGGCGAACGAGCAGCGAGTCGATGAAGCCCGCCAGCGCGGGCGCGCAGACGTACTCGAGGTCCCAGCCCAGGATCCGGCACCGGCCCGGAGCGCGCGTGGCTGCCAGGCCGAAGTCGCGCGCCAGCTGCCGGTAGGCGGCGAGGCATTCCTCGGGGGAGATCGGGCCGCGGGAGGCCATCTCACTCCGCCCGCTTTCGTCCCAGGTGGTGGTACGCGCACTTGGCCGGCTCCCCGGCGTTCAACAGCAGGGGAACCTCGAACTCGCAGCGGCGGTACCAGCCGCGGAGGACCGCTTGGGGAACGACCCAGTTGTAGAAGGTGTTCAACAGGTCGAGGTAGCCGATCGCGTTGTTCGTTCCGCCGGCGAGTTCTAGCGCGTAGTCCAGTCGCTCCTCGATCGTGCGCAGCTCGCGGTGGTAGTAGCGCCGCTGCTCCAGCGTCTCGGGGCTCGCGTGCATCCCCTCAGGAGCGTAGACCATCGTGTACAGGTGCCCGCCGGGCTTGACCGTCGCCGCTACGTTCTCAAAGGCCAGCTTCGGGGTGTGTACGCACATGAGCACACCCCAGCAGATCGTGAAGTCGAACGCTCGATGCAGGTCCGACCGTGCGGAAGCGATCTCGAATAGATCGAGCCGCTCGACGTCCGGATTGAAGCGGCGGGTTGAGCGGAGCCCGCTCGGCGAGACGTCGACGGACTTGACAGTCGCACCAAGGGCGAGCAGCGTCCGGGTCCAGCGCCCGGCGCCACATCCGACATCGAGGCAGCGCTTGCCGCGAAAGAAGTCGATCGGGAATTTGGGTTCGAGTTGCAAACGGCCACCGCTCCCACGATCGGGAGCGTCGAACCGGCCACGCAACAGTCGCAGGAGCCGATACCCTCGCGCGCCGAACTTGCGGCGCTCGATCGTGCCCTCCTCGCCCGTGAGGTCGGCGATGCGCTCGTCGATCCAGCGGTCCTTCGTCTCCACCCCCGCGTGGTGGTGGAACCCAGCGCGCTTCTCGAGGAACAGCTCCCACTGCCGATCGAACTGCTCATCGTAGGCCACGGGCTGGTACACGCCGGAATACTCGTCGCTCCACACGACGCGGCCGTGATCGAAGTGGGGGTTGACGATGGCTTCCACTTGCTGGCGTCCTTCTCGTTGGGAATCACTGGATCGGAGTGGGCAACAGCGCCTGCTCATCGAGGAAACGATCGATCAGCGCCGCCATCTTGCGCGAGCCCTGCGCGTTGAAATGGCAGCTGTCGAACGTGTCGTCGAGCGCGAAGCTTCCCGGTTCCACCACTGCCGCCAGGTACGGCACGCCCAGCGCGGCGGCGACCGTGGCGCCCACGTCGTTGTGCTGCCGCACGCCGAGCGCGTAGACGGCGTCGCTCTCGTTCCGCGGAACGAAGTACTGGGGCAGCAGCACGACCTGCTTGCCCTGCGCCAGCAGCAGCCGGACGAGATTGCGCAGGTGCCCTTCGTACACGAGCGGCGGGTTGTGCTCGAGCCGCGACCGCCACAGGCCGGGATCGGGGTAGGGGAGCGAGACGTGCCCGTGGATCCCGGAGGCCTGGATCGGCGCCAGCCGCGCGGTCAGATAGTAGTAGTCGTAGACGTGAGACCGCCGCAGCAGGGGATGGGGCCGGGGGATGACGCTGCCCTCCGGCCTCCACGGGATGCGGTAGCGGGAGTAGTCGGTCCGCACCTCGGGATACAGCCGGGGGTGAACGTCGTTGATCCCCACGTAGAGCAGCACGAGGTCGGGGTCGAGCTCGGCGAGCAGCGTCAGGTAGTGGATCGTGTTCTCCACGACGTTGTAGCCGCCGACTCCGCCGTTGATCACATCGCGGTCCTCTCCCGAGCGCTCGCGGATCAGCCTCTCGAGCGCGCGCGGCCAGGTGTCCTCCTCGTCCGCGATCTGCTCGCAGAAGGTCGTGCTCCCGCCCAGCGCCAGCAGCCGATGGGCGACCTGGTCCCGCGGGCGAACCGGCTCGCTGCGGCGAATCCGGTAGCGCTCGTCGTACTGGTAGCGCCCCAGGTAGGGCCGCTGCGGATCGAGCGCGTAGTTCAGGTAGTGGTGCGGCGTGTAGTTCGTCGCCACGCCCGGGTCCAGGCGATCGGCCGTCCGTCGCATCGCGATCGCGTAGGCCCGCCGCAGCGGCTCGCTGCGCGCCAACCGGGCCGCCGTCAGGATGAAGAAGGTGGTCTCGACGAACGCCAGGACGAGCAGCAGGTTCGCGCCGGCGGTCAGCGCCCGGCGCAGGCGGCGGCCGTGAATCCGCGAGGCGGACCGGTAGACGAGCAACAGCCCGGTCAGGAACGCCGCGACGAGGAGCGCCAGGGCGAGCGCGCGCGCCCATCCCCCGAGCGCGAGCAGGCCATCGCCCCCGGCACCGGCTGGAGAGATCGGCATGGGCTCGGCTACCCCCGTGACGGGGCGGAATCATCGCACGGGCACGGGGGGCGGCACTTTAGGATTTAGAAGATTTCTCGGTCAACGGCGGCGGCTCGGCGCACGGCGGCCTGGATTGGGTTTCCGATCTGCAACCCAGTTTGGGTACTTTTCCAACTCGGCACGAGCCGTCACAGTCTATTCATGACCGGGTGCAGCGCGACGAGCGTCGTACGCGACGGGGGCAGACGAACCCGCGCCGGGGGGGCAGCGTGGGGACCAAGGGACCGCCGGCCGAGAGCCGCCACTTCGGCATGTTTCTCCGCGGCCTGCGCGAGGACCGCCGGCTGTCGCTCGACACGGTCGAGGAGATGTCGGCCGGCCTGCCCGAGCGACTGACCAAGTCCCACCTGTCGCGCATCGAGAACGGCCGGGCGATCCCCACCTTCCCGCGGATGTTCGCGCTGAGCCAGATCTACGGCATTCCCGTCGCCTACCTCGCCGAACGCTTCGAGGTGTCGCTGATGCACGGGATGTTCCCACCGCCGTCGACGACCGAGCCGGTCGAGCAGGTCCTGGTCGAAGCACGGAGGCTCCGCCGGGCCGGCCGCCACGCCGAGGAGCTGGTGCTCTACGAGGCGCTGCTCGAGCGGCAGCGGGCGAGTCCGGACGAGCGGAAGTCGGAGTGGACGATCCGCGTCCAGCTCGAGCGCGTCAACTGCCTGGCCAAGCTGTCGCGCTGGGCCACGGCCAAGGAAGAGTGCGAGCGGCTCCTCGGCTCGACCACGCTCACGCCGCGGCAGCGGGTCATCGCCCTCGAGATCTTCGCCACGACCTGCTACAAGCTGGGGAAGCACACCGTCGCGATGATGGCGATCGACCGGGCGGAGGCGGAGCTGGCGTCGCTGACGGAGCAGGACGAGGTTCAGCGGCTGCGCGCGACGCTGACGGTGCTCAAGGGCAACACGCAGTTCGTGACGCAGCAGTTCGCCGCGGCGGCCGACGCGTTCCGGACCAGCGTCGACGCATTCGAGAAGATCGGCAACGATTTCGAGGCCTGCCGGGCCCGGCTGAACCTGGCGGTCGCGCTGATGGAGCTGGGCTCTCGCTCGCGGTCGCGGGAGCTGCTCGAGCAGGCGTTGCGCGCGGCCGAGAACGGTGGATACGATCGGCAGCGCGCCTACGCGCACGGTCACCTCGGGCTCCTGGGCTGGCGCGAGGGCGACCTCGACGGCGCCGAGGCCCACTGCCTGCGGTCGAACGGCATCGCCCGCCCGCGCGAATACGTCTCGCTGCTCTGGCGCAACTGCTACTACCTGTGGAAAATCGCCGTGTCGCGCAAGGACGAGGCGGCGACGCGCGCCAACGAGCGGACGCTGAAGACGTATCTGGGCCGGGTCGAGGAGTACATGCCCGAGGTCGACGAGTTCAAGTCGTTCCTCGGGAGAGGGAACGACGATGACTGACCTGCGACGTGCTGCGGGCGGGGTCCTGTTGATGGCGCTCGTGTCGGCGACCTGCCCGACCGGCGCGCGCGCGGAGGTCGGCGTCGCGGGTGGCGGGGCGAGCTGGAACAAGATCTACATCCTGCGTTCGCTGGTCGACGATCCCGACCCCGTGGGCATCTCCTGGGTGCGTTACCACGCCGACAGCCCGTCGCGGGTGGTGCTCAACGACGGCGGCAGTGACAACGGGGACGGCGCCCCATCGATCCTGCTGACGCCGGCGGGAATCCCGCTCGTCGCGTGGTCGAGGAGTTCGGCACAGGGATTCGACGTCGTGGTCAGTCGCTTCGACGGCGGCGCGTGGGGCGCGCCGGAGATCGTGGCCGGAAGCGGTCTGGACGAACTCGATCCGGTGCTGTTCGCCGATCCATCCGACGGCTCGGTGCACGTGGTGTACTGGATCGACGACGCGACGCCGCGGGTGATGCACCGTCAGACCCCGGCGGACCTCGCGGCCTGGAACGGCCCGACCCAGGTCTCGCCGCCCGACGAGCCGGCCTGCCGCCCGACGGGCGTGGTCCACGCTGGCGTGCCGCGCATCGTGTACGAGACCCACGACTACGGCATCGGCGCGACGCCACGACAGATCGTCGTGGCGACGCGCGCCGGAACCGAGTTCGTCTCGGAGATGCTCGCCGTCACCCTGCACGCGGAAGCGAACTGGCCGCAGGCGCACGTGGCCGGCGGGCGAGTGTGGATCGACTGGATCGACGGCACGGGGACGATGGCGTGGAGCCGGCTCGAAGCCGGATCGTGGAGCCCCGTGCAGACCGAAGGGTTCTCCGGCGCCGAAGACCGTGAGTTCCACGTGCGCGGCAGGATCCGGCGGCTGGCGCTCGACTGAAGCTCCGATTCGTCGCGGTCGACCCGGTGCGGGGGCGGCGGGCGGACCGCTGCCGTCTCGCTGGACACTCCCCGCGCGCCGTCACTAGAATGCCGCGGTGCGTGGCACGGCTTCAGCCGGGGAGCGGTTCCGCTACTACCGGCCGGCCGTTTTGTACTCGATCTCGCTGTTCGTCCTGACGGCCGCCGTGTGGGCGGCGCACGCGCTGACGCGCCCGGCCGAACCCCCGAGCGTCGTGCTGATCGTCGTGGACTCGCTGCGCGCCGATCACCTCGGGCTGTACGGATACGATCGGCCGACGAGCCCGAACATCGACTCGCTGGGGCGCCGGGGCGCGGTCTTCCATCGGGCCTACACCGCCGAAACGCTGTCCGGGCCGGCGATCGCATCGGTCATGACCTCGCTGTACCCGGTCACGCACGGCGTGATCTACAACGGCTACCAGCTGCACGAGGACGCGCAGACGCTGGCCGATCTGCTCCGCACGCGCGGCTTCCGCACCGCGGCCTTCGTCAGCGACGAGCTGGTCGGCGACTCCGTCGGCTTCCACCGCGGCTTCGACACGTTCGAGGTCAGCGAGGTGCCGGGCTTCCCGACTCCCGACCGGAGCATGAAGGTCGAGACGCGGTCGTTCGACCTGGCCCGGCGCTGGCTCGAGGAGCGGCGAGGGCAGCGATTCTTCCTCTGGCTCCACGCCCAGCAGCCGCACTGGAGCTACGACCCGATCCCGCCGTTCGACCGGCGGTTCGACCCCGACGTTCCGCCCGACTTCCCCTATCGCTCGTACCTGAAGCTCAAGGACGCCCTGGCGAAAGGCGGGATCGGAGCGCGCGACGAGGAGCGCGTCGTCGCGCTCTACGACGGGGAGATCGCCTTCGTCGACGAGCAGCTCGGCGCGATCTTCCACGAGCTGGCGCAGCACGAGCGGCCGCCGCTCACCGTGCTGCTCGCCGACCACGGCGAGCTGCTGTTCGAGCCGCAGAATGACCGGCGCGTCGGACACGGCGGAGGCCGGTACCACGAAGCCGCGATGAGGATCCCGCTGATCGTCGTGCCGCCGCAGGCGGCCGCACCGGTGACGGCCGACGTGCGGGCCCTGGTGTCGGGGATCGACGTGCTCCCGACGATCCTCGACTACGTCGGGCTCCGGCCACCGCCCGTCGTCGAAGGGCGCTCGCTCCGACCGCTGATCGAGGGCGGCGCTTCGACGCACCACGACGCGGTCTACGCCATGTATCTCCGGCACGGTCCGGCGGAGATGTCGCTCGCCGTGCGCGACGAGCGCTACAAGCTGGTCTACCACACGGCGGATGGAGGTCAGGACGAGCTGTACGATCTCCTGCAGGATCCGCGCGAGCAACGGAACATCGCGCGCCAGCTGCCGGGTGAGACGAACCGGCTGCGGGAGCAGCTGCTGGTGTGGTTCGCGAGCCGGCCGGCGCGCCCGCCGCGAGACCACGGCGCGCTGCGCCCGGAGGTCGAGGCGCTGCTGCGCAAGGCGGGCTACCTCGAGCAAGATGAACGCCGCTGAAACGCTCCGCCCGCCGCTGCCCACGCCACGCCTTCTGCGCAACATGGTGTGGATCGTGGCCGCGACCGACGTCGCGCTGGTCGCGCTCCACCTGCTGACCGGCCTGTCGGTCGTCAGCCTGGACGAGGAGTCCAACCTGGCGAGCTGGTACTCGAGCCTCAAGCTTTCGACGATCGCGCTCGTCTCGCTGGCGTTGTACGCCGTGCGCTCCCCGGGCTCGAGCGGCGCGGGTGCCGCCCGGGCGTGGGCGCTCAACGCGCTGCTGTTCCTGGCGCTCTCGGCCGACGAGGCCGCGTCGCTGCACGAGCGATTCTCGCGGTTCGCGCTGGACCTTCCGCTCCTCGCCGCGCTGCGCTCGATGCTCATCGGTCAGGACCAGGCGAAGGCCTCTCATGCCTGGGTCGCGCTGTTGCTGCCCGTCGCCCTCGCGCTGCTCGCCTTCTTCGTCGTGCTCGCCTGCAAGAACCTCGAGGCCCGGCCAGGGCTGATCGCGCTGGCGTTCGGCGGGCTCGCTTGCCTGGCGCTGGCGATGGGGCTCGAGACGCTGATGCTGACCTGGTTTCCGCCGCTGGTGGACTGGGGTCCCGAGCAGGTCGAGCGCTACCGCGTCGCGACGACGGTCGAGGAATGCGGCGAGATCCTCGGCGCGACCCTGTTGCTTTCCGCCTTCTCCCTGCTGCTCGCGCGGCGCCTGTCTCCCGGCGGGGCCGACCCGGGCGCGGCGGAGGTCGAGCTCAGCGCCCGGCCCGCAGGCCCGCCAGGCCCTCGCGGGTGAGCAGCGGCACCAGCAGCAGGGCCGCCAAGGGGTCGGCCCACCACCAGCCGAGGCCCGCGTTCAGCCCCAGCCCGGCGAGGGTCGTCAGCGACAGCCAGGCACAGGCGATGGTCTCGTAGGCGTCCGCTCGCAGCGCCCCGCTCGCGAGCACCGCCGCGGTCCGGAGCTTGGCCCAGCCCAGGAGCGGCATCACGACCAGGGACAGCGCCGTCAGCACGATCCCGAGCGCGCTCGGCTCCGCCTCCCGGCCGAAGCCCAGCAGGCGGCGAGCGGCCTCGACGACGATGTAGAGGGCGAGCGCCAGCAACAACCCACCGGCAAACCGCGATGCTCTGCGCTCGACCTGCTCGGCACGCTGCGGCGAGCGGCCGCGCAGCTCGACCGCCACGCGCCAGCCGACCACGATCGCGCTCGCGGCCTCCACGAACGAATCGACTCCGAACCCGATCAGCGCGACCGAACCGGCGACGGCGCCGGCCGCGATGGACAGGATCCCCCCGAGCAGGTTCCACGCCACCGTGGCGATCGCGAGGAGCGCGCCCCGACGGAGCGACCGCTGCGCGCGACCACGGCGCAGCTTCCGCTACTTCTTCGCCGGCCGCGGGTACTGCCTGAACGCCTTGGCCACGACGCGGTCGAGCGCGCGCTCGAGCCGGGCCGGGTCCGGGGAGATCTCGCCGGCCCGTGCCTCCCACACCAGGCTGCCGCCTCTGGTGTCGTAGATCTGGATCACGAGGCTCGTCGTCTCGACAGCGGTCGACCCCACCGGCCGCGAGCCGCCGACGCTGATGCCACCCCAGCCCGTGCCGCGCCCGAGCCCGATGCCGACGTGCGCCGCGGGCTGAATCGTCCGCGCCGAGTCGGCGTGGGTCACGACCATCAGGTCGGCCGTGCCGGACTCGGTCAGGCCGCGCTCCCGCAGCTCGCGCCGCACCGCGGCCTCGATCCGGCCCTGCGTCAGCTCGCTGCGGGCCGCGGTCCCGCCCTCGCCCCAGGCGAAGGTCCGGCAGCGCGCGAAGTCGAAGAGTCGGTCACGATCGACCGCCACCTTTCCGGCCAGCGCGACATCGGCCGCGAGCGCGAGCGCGAGGATCAAGATCGAGCGCACCGGCTCTCCTCCACCGGAGCATTCTGTCGCTCCCCGTCCCGCCGTGCCAGCCGGCGGGCGAGGCCGCCGGTGCGCCCTCGCGTGGGCGCTCAGTTCAAGACCTCGCGCCAGTAGAGGATCTCCTTCAGCGCGACGCTCGGGCCGGTGCTGCCGTCGAGCTGCTCGTCGGTCGTTCCGGTCACGACCGTCGTGCTCAGCGCGCCGTTCGCTTCGGTGGCAACGACGAGCGGCCGCGACGGGATCCCGGACCCGACGTCCGTCGATCGCGCCCGGGAGCTGTCGCTCGCCTCCAGCAGCTCACCGGTCGACCAATCCAGAGCGCCGTAGCCCGTCTCCATCTGCAGCGCGTAGAGCCTGGCCGGCCCCCCGCCGCTGTCGCACGATGCCGCGGGCTCCGGCTCGAACGTCGTGAACAGGACCGCGTCACCGAAGACGTCGGCCCCCGACAGCACCTTCTCGTTGGCGGCGAGCCGGATGAACCAGCCGTTGCCGCCCGAGGCGTCGGTCGTGGTGACGTCGACGAGCGAGGCCGCGGTCAGCGCGCCGCCGTTGCTCATGTCGGTGTCGTCGCGCAGGCCGTAGAACCGATTCTGGCTGGAGCCGGTCGGGTGGTTCAGGTCGCCCGTGCCGAAGTAGACCCACAGGCTTCCGTCCGCGTCGAACGCCACCGCCGGCGCGCCGTAGATCGCCTGGGCTGGATCATAGTTGCCGCCGGGCGGTGGGTTGGGCTGGGTCGGATCGGCGGCGAACAGCCGCTTGCCGCTCCAGTTGTCGATCAGCGAGCCGCTGAAGGTGGCGGCGGCCGAGACGTCGAACTTCCACAGCTGGCCGCCGACGTCCCCGGCGTAGACGCGATCGACGAAGCCGTCGGCGTCGAGGTCGACGAGCGTCGGGGAGCCGGCGAGGCTGAAGCCCACGAGCTGCCGGTCGTCGGCCGAGCCGTCCTTGAAGTACTCCCACAGCTTCTGCCCGGTCGCGGCATCGACCGCGAACAGCGCCTTGCCGCTGGCGTTGTTGTTGGCGGTGTCGTAGCCGCCGCCGAAGAAGACGGCGTACCTGGAGCTGCCATCGGCCATCCGCACCCGCCCCACCACGGGGACGGACCAGCTCTCGCCCGACTTGACGTCGTTGAAGCTCCACAGGATCGCGGGGTTCGTCGTGTCGGTGATGTCGAGCGCGTGGTAGCGCCGGCCGCCGCGCCGCTCGCCGAAGACGACGATCGTCTTGTAGGCGACGCCGATCTTGACGTCGGCCACGACCGGGCTGGAATCGACGAAGTACGGGTGCGGGCCGAACGCCGGCGCGAGCTGCTTGAGGCTCCCCAGCAGATCGGGCGGGATGAACGCCCAGCGCTCGACGCCGTCGCTCTCGCGAAAGGCGTGAAGCATCCCGTCGTTGGCGCCGACCAGGAGCACGATCGGGCGGTTGGCCTGGGCGATCCTGAACGCCTGATAGGCCGGATCGTCCGACATCAGGGGCGGCGGAGAGACGAGCACCGGAGCCGAGTGCAGGATGTCTCCCAGCTTCCACTCGCGCTGCTCGCTCGTGTTGCCGTCGCCGTCGGCGTCGTAGCTGTCGACGCCGCGGATGAAATCGATCAGCTCGGTGCGCTCGGTCGCGCTGGCGACCCCGAGCATCGCGCTCGTGACGGCGCCGTTGGCGGTGGTGAACGAGTGCTTGACGCCGGCGATCGCGGTGAAGATCGTGCGCGACGCCGCGGTGGCCTGGGTCAGTTTCTGCCCCGCCTCCCACAGCAGCGCCGAGGGGAGCGGGACGCCGTCGGCGCCGACCGGCACCTGGCCGCTCGCGTCCCGCTGGTAGGCGGCGAGATAGCCGCGCCAGAAGGGGCGTCCCGGATCGGTGAGGAACGAGGCCTGGAACGCCTTGGTGCTGCCGGTGACGCTGGTCGAGGCGACGAGCGGGGCGGCGAACGAGTAGGTCGCGGCGGAGATCGCCTGGATCGCGGCCTCGAGGCCCGCCTCCAGCTGGGCGGCGTCGTCGGCGTAGAAGAACTGGCCGCCGCCGTTCTCGGCCGCCTCCTCCAGGATGTCGTTCGCCGCCTCCTCGTCGTCGTCGTCGATGCCGAAGCCGATCGTGTGCACGATGACGTTCTGGGGACCGGTCAGGCCCCCGGCGTGGTCCTCGGAGTGGCGCAGCGTGGCCTCGGCGCGAATGTCCTTGTTGCTCTGGTTCTGCAGGCCGTCGGTGATGACGATGGCGTAGTTCTGCTGGCACTCGAAGCCGATCGGGCTCGAGTAGCCGGCGAGCGAGCCCTTGAAGTACTGGCCGGCGTCGTACAGTTGGTCCCCGAGCGGGGTCGCTCCCTGCGGAGTGATGGCGTTGATCGCCGTGATCATCGTCGCCGTGTCGCTGCCGATCGCGGCGACCATCTGCCCGCCGTGATCGCGGAACTTCATCACCCCGAAGCGGACGTTCGTCGTGTTCTGGATCAGGTCGGTCACGACCTGCTTGGCGATGTCGATCTTCCGCTCGCCGCCGATCTCGTCGTTCATGCTGCCCGAGCTGTCGAACAGGATCATCACGTTCGGCTCGACGCCGGCGATCTGGAAGATGTCGGTGTCGTCGGCCCGCAGCGGGCCGGCGAGCGGCAGGCACAGGACGGCGGCGGCGAGGGCTCGTTTCACGGCGTTACTCCGGGACGGGGCCGTACCGTGCCAGGACCTCGACCTCGCGACGCGTGTCGCGCGGTCCGGCGCCGGTGGCGTTGATTCGATAGCGGGAGAAGGAATAGCCCGAGGCGTTGTAGCCGGTGCCGACGGCGGCGGAATAGCCGGGTGCGCTGCTCTTGCCGAGGAACCCGAAGGCTTCGGGCGCGCTGGCCCAGCGACTGCCGCTGCGGTAGGAGAAGTCCTCGGCGATGGACGTGGCGGGAATCGGCTGCACCGAGACGGCGGGGTCCACGACCAGCCGGTCGATGCCGGCGTGGGTGCCGGCCTCCGCGGCCTGGAACGTACCCTCCGACCACAGGTCGTTGTGGCTGATGGCGCTCTCGACGCCGGACAGCGCGAGCATCGCGCTGCCGAGCATCACGAGCAGCAGCATCAGGATCAGCGATACCACGAGCGCCGCACCGGCTTCGCCCGGCGATCCGGCGCGCCGCACGGAGTCGTTCTCAGCCCGCATTCCTCAACCTCACCTCGGACGACATGGTGTAGGCCTGCGATCCCAGCCCGGGCGCCTGCTGCGTCACGGTCAGGGTGACGACGACACGGCGCACGGCACCACGCTCGGCGACGTCGTCGAAGTCGGGGACGGCGCCCGGCGCCTGTCCGTCGAGCTGGAACGACGCGCCCGGCGGGTCGGGCAGCGGGAGGTTGTCGGAGTCGAAGTAGTCGAAGCGCAGTCGCGTGACGCCCTCGGCCAGGGGCTCCCCGGCGGGACACCAGTAGGCGGCCGCGTCCCCGGCGGCGCCGCGGCCGCGGCGCAGGACCGAGCCGTCCAGGCAGTAGAGGAAGACGCTGCTCGCCCCGCTGCCGTCGAGATCACCGTGCAGCGCGAGCGCGGCGTCGGTTGCGAGATGGACCGGGTGCGACAGTGGCGGGTCGGCCGCGGGCGAGGCGAAATTCTCGGGGAAGTAGCCGCCCATGCGGACCCCGCCCACGATCTCTCCCATGGCCAGCCGCGCGTTCTGTTGCACGTCCATCTTCCGCTCGCCACGGAGGTACGAGACGCGGTTGGAGTCCAGCGCCACCGCGACCGCCGCCAGCGCGACGAGGAACAGGCTCAGCGCGATCAGCACCTCGAGCAGCGTGAACCCGGACGCGTGAGCGGGACGCTGCATGCTTCAGGCCCTCGTGATCAGCGTCGCCAGCCGGACCTCGGTCGGCTGGCCCTCGACCGTCAGCGTCACGGTCACGCGGCGCAGCGTGGCGCTCGGCTGCGTGATCTCGATCCGGCCGGCCAGCGGGGCGCCCGTCGCTCCGACCGCGGCCCAGCTCGCCTTCTCCTCCGCGGTGTAGCTGAAGCCGGCGCCTTCCCCGGCGACGGCGTAGCGCCACTTGCGGGCGATGCTCCGCTGCGGCTCGTCGGCCGGCAGCGTGCCGGAGTCGGTCGTGTCGAAGCCGTCGAGCGTCGTCAGGTTGTCGTACGGCAGGGAGCGCAGGTCTTCGAACATCTGCCGCGCCAGCGCGACCGCGACGGTCGTCTTGCCGCTGCGCTCGACGCTGGAATAGGCGGTGAGGAACATGGTCGCGACCGACAGCAGGATGATCGCCACCAGCGTCACCGCGGTCAGCACCTCGAGCGAGGCGAATCCCCGCTGGCACCGGCCGTGAGCCTCGCGCGGGGCGATCATTCGAGCCGGACCGACCCGGCGGCCGAAACCGACAGGTAGCGCTCGACGCCGCGCGCGTCGGAGATCTGCAGCGGATCGAAGTTGAGGCTCAGGTCGGTCGGGATGCCGCGCGAGTCGAACGTCAGCCCGAAAGAGTCGGAGTCGCTCGGGTTGAGCAGGATCCCGGGGTAGAGATCCGCCAGGTCGACCCACTCGCGGACGATCTGGTCGTCGTCCTCGAAGGCTGCGGTCGCCTCGTCGGGCCAGGCCAGCGACGACGAGCGGCGGGCCATGACGCGGTAGCGGTTGCGCAGCCCGGCCGCCGCATCGGCGCCGAACCCCGTGACGCGGTACTCCCAGCCCGTGCTGATCGCTCGCGATCGCGCGCCCTGCACCTCGACGGCGAGCCGGCGCGCCGCGGCCTTGAGCCGCGAGCTGCGCACGATCTCGGCCAGCGGCGGAGCGGCGGCGAGCGTGAGCGCGGTCATGACGACGAGCGTCGCCAGCAGCTCGGTGACACTGAGACCTTTCTGCGCCCGCGCGCGGACCATGGCTTCGTTCAAATGTCGAGTCCCGGCGCTCGGGATGTCAACCGCCGACGAAGCGGAGGTCGCGCACCGCGGTTGCAGGATCGTAATCCGGTCGCACTTCCGATCCGTCAGCGATCGGATCCGGCCCCCGCGCCCTCCGGCGCCAGGCTCGCGACGAGCGGCCGCACTCCGTCACCGGAAAACCAGCGGCTCGTCCCCGGGTCCTTGCGGATGGCGATCGCCTGCAGCGCCTCGGGCCGGTCCGCCTCGCGCAGCAGCCCGATGCGGACGGAGGTGGTGTCGGAGGCGGCAGGCATCAGACCGACGGCGCGCAGCCGCCCCGTCGAGCCTCCCTGCCGGCAATAGGTGACGAGGACCGCGTCGGGATCCGCGGCGATGACGCGGACGACCCGGCCGGAGTCGTCGCGGACCACCTCGGCCTCGCCCGCGATCACGCGGCTGCGACCGCTCGTTCGTTCCGGCTCGCGGGTCGCGACGTGGAGGCCGGCGACGGCGAGGGCCAGCACGATCATCGCCGCGAGCCCGATCCGGCGCGGCGCCAGCCGCGGCCGCGACTCGATCCGCACCCGGATCGGTTCCTTCTCCGGCTCGCGCTGGCGCAGCGCTTCGAGCAACGACACCCGGTTGTCGGCGACGGCGAGGGCCAGCTCGGGCGACAGTCGATGCCGAGCCGCGAGACGCGCGGCACAGGCGTCGCGCTTGCCCCGGAGGTAGGCCTGGTTCGCGGTCAGCCGGCCGCATTCGACCGCCTGGCGAAACGCCGGGTCGTAGCGCAGGCCCGCCGCCGCGTCGCTCGCGCCCGCTCCCCCCTCCTCGGGTCTCGTGCCCGCGGCGTGCAGCTCGAACACGTCCTCGATCTGCGCGATGCCGAGCAGCACCGAGTAGGCGCTCGGCAGATCGACACCGGTCTCACGGGCGAGCGTACCGGCCCGGCGCGCGAGGTCGGCCGCAGCGTCGTCGATCCGGCCCTCGACCTGCAGCTCGTACTCCTGCTGGCAGCGGCTGCACCGTAGAGGCGCGGACCCCGCGAGCTTCCCGCACGGGTCGATCCAGATCGTGTCGTGGCAGTTCCTGCAGCGGACGTACACGGATCAGGCCTCGATCGTCGTCGCGCCGGAGATCAAGGTCATCAGCAGCCGCTCGCCCTGTTCCGTCTCGGGATAGAACAGACCGCCGACCGGCGAGCTCGCGGAAGCGGGGACGCTCCTGATCCGGATCGTGCCACGCAGCTCGCTGTCCCCGATCCGCAGCACCGCGTGCTCGAGCACCATCCCGACCTCGAGCCGCAGACCGGTGGTGTCCGGCCGGAAGGCGAGGCCGGAGACGCTGATCGTCTCGAGCGTGGCGCGGGCCCGCGCCCCGCTCCCGCGCGGATCGCGGAACGTCATGCTCCCGCTACCCGGGACGAGCGGGTAGCGTCGATCCCGTCGCGTGCTTCCTCCGTCTCCCATCGGCCGTCGTCCCTGCGGCCGAAGATGGGGCCGGCCCGCCGCCGCGGCAAGGAGCGCGCCGCGCCGGCCGGGCGTTTCGCCCCGCGTTCGCTCCGGGGCTACAATCGCGCGATGCCCCTCGCGGCCGGCACGACCCTCGGGCCCTACGTCATCGGCGACCTTCTCGGCGCCGGCGGCATGGGTGAGGTTTACCGCGCCCGCGACCCTCGGCTCGATCGGGAGGTCGCCGTCAAGGTCCTCGCCGGTCTCGATGCCGCTCGCGACCCCGACCGCGCGCAGCGTTTCGAGCGCGAGATTCGCGCCACCGCGGCGCTGAGCCATCCGAACGTCGTGACGGTCCACGACGTCGGGACCCACGACGGGGCGCCGTTCCTCGTGACCGAGCTGCTGCAGGGCGGCACGCTGCGCGAGCGTCTGCGCGCCGAGCGGACGATTCCGGCCGCCGACAGCGTCGAGCTCGCGCGTCAGCTCGTCGCGGGGGTGATCGCGGCGCACGCGTTGCGCATCGTGCATCGCGACCTCAAGCCCGAGAACCTGTTCCCGTGCCGCGACGGGACGCTCAAGATCCTCGACTTCGGCCTGGCCAAGCTGCGCCGGCCGCCGTTCGCGCCGACGGACGGCTCGGCGGCGACGACGCTGGCCGATTCGGCTCCCGGCAGGGTCAGCGGCACGTTGGCGTCCATGGCGCCCGAGCAGCTTCGCGGCGAGCCGGTCGATGCACGGGCCGACATCTTCGCGATCGGCTGCGTGCTGTACGAGACGGTCCACGGAGCGCCCCCGTTCCTGCGCGACAGCGCGGCCGAGACGGTGGCCGCGATCCTCGATCGTGCCGCACCGCGCGCCGGCGGGCCGCAGGTCCCGGCGGCGTTGCAGCGGCTGGTGCTGCGCTGCGTCGAGAAGGACGCCGGAGAGCGATTCCAGAGCGCCGACGAGCTCCGCGCCGCGCTCGACACGCTGCGGTCGGAGTTGCGCGCGCCGCTCCCGGCGCCGGCGCAGTCCGGCGGCGATGCGCCGGTGTCGATCGCGGTCCTGCCGTTCGTCGACATGAGCCCGACGCGGGACCAGGACTACCTGTGCGAGGGGATCGCCGAGGAAGTGCTGAACGCCCTGGGCCACGTCGACGGACTGCGCGTCGCCGCCCGCGGGTCCTCGTTCCAGTTTCGCGGCTCGGGCGCGGACGTGCCGGCCATCGGCACCCGGCTCGGCGTGGCCCACGTGCTCGAGGGCAGCGTGCGCAAGATCGGCGACCGGCTGCGCGTCAACGTGCAGCTCGTCGACGTCGCCGGCGGCTACCAGCGCTGGTCCGAGCGCTACGATCGGAGTTCGAGGACGTGTTCGCGATCCAGGGTGACGTCGCGGAACGGGTGGCGGCGGCATTGCGCGGCGTGCTCAGCCCACAGGAGAAGCGCACGCTGCGCAGCCCCGAGACGGCGGTCGAGGCCTACGAGTGCTTCCTGCGCGGGAGGCTGATCCACCGCTTCACCCGCAGCGATCTGGATCTGGCGCGCCGCATGCTCGAGCGGGCGGTGGAGCTCGATCCCGACGATGCGCCCGCGGTCGCGGCACTGGCCGACATCCACTCCTGGTTCTACGAGTGGTGGGGCGGAGGCCCGGAGTCGCTCGACGCGGCCGACCGCAGCAGTCGCCGGGCGATGGAGCTGGCGCCCGATTCGGACGAGGCCCACGTCTCGCGCGGCTTCGTGCTCGCGCTGCGCCGCCGCTACGACGAGGCCGCGCAGGCCTTCGCGCAGGCGATCCGTCTCAACCCGAAGTCCTACGACGCCCACTATCTCCACGCGCGGAGCTGCTTCGCAGCCGGCCAGATCGAGCGCTCGGCCGAGCTGTTCCGCCGCGCCGGCGAGTTGCGCGAAGAGGACTTCCAGAGCCTGGTGCTGCTCTCGCAGTCGCTGGCGATGCTCGGGCGCAAGGCGGAGGCGCGGCAGGTCAACCGCGAGGGCATCCGTCGCGCCGAGCGACAGCTCGAGCTGGACCCTTCGAACGCACGCGCCTTGGCCCTCGGCGCCAACGCCCTCGCGGACGACGGCCAGCGGGAGCGGGCGCTCTCGTGGTCCCGCCGGGCGCTGGAGCTGCACCCGGAGGACCAGGGGGTCCTGATCAACGGCGCCTGCCTGCGCGCCAAGCTCGGTCTCAAGGAGGAAGCGCTGGCGCTGCTCGAGCGCAGCTTCGCGCGCGGCTGGGGCAAGCGGGACTGGATCGAGCACGATCCCGACTACGACAGCCTGCGCGGCGATCCGCGGTTCCGGGCGATGCTGGACCGGCTGCGGTAGCTCGACGCCCGCCGGCGCCGCGCCGCGGTCGGCTCGGGGCCGGCTCGATCCCGGGCCGGGGCCGTCACGCCTGCCCGCCTCCACGGCCGGCGCTCGGCGGTCGGTGGTCCGGCCATTCCTCGCGATGCACGCCGAGCTGGACCACGTCCGGCGGGAACACCAGGTCGAACGTCCAGTCCAGCGCGACGCGTGCCTTGCGCGACAGCCCCGGCATCTTCGACAGGTACACCGTGCGGTACAGCCACCACGCGGGGAAGCCCGCCAACTTGATCCCGAGGATCTCGGCCACCGCCGAGCGGCAGCCGAGCGGGACGATCTCGCCCTTCGGCCGGTAGTCGAGCGGTCGCGGCGACTCGCCGGCCAGCAGGCGCGCCAGATTGCCCGCGAGGTGGATGCCCTGGCGCACCGCGTGCTGCGCCGTCGCCGGGTAGGGCTCGCCCGCCGCGTCGGGGTTGACCGCGGCATCGCCGATCGCCCACACGCCGTCGCGCCCGCGCACGCGCAGGTCCGGCTCGCACAGCACGTACCCGCGATCGTCGCGCGGCAGATCCAGCCGGTCCAGCAGCGGACTGGGAGCGATCCCGGCACACCAGATCACGGTGCACGCCGGGACGACCTCGCCGCTGCGCAGCCGGACGTCGCTCTCGCGGATCTGCTCGACGGAGTCGTTCAGCCGGATGCGGATGCCCCGGCGCTCGAGCTGCCGCCGAGCGTAGTCGGCCAGGCCGGCGTCCAGCGTGGAGAGGATCCGATCGGCGATCTCGACGAGCGTGATGCGGCAGTCGTCGGCCACGAGGTTGCGGTAGCGGCGGACCGCCTTGCGCAGGAACATCTGGTACTCGCCGGCGACCTCCACGCCGGTGAAGTTCGAGCCGACGACGACGAAGTGCAGCAGGGCCCGTCGCCGCGTCGGGTCGCTCTCCGCGTCCGCGGCCTCCAAGAGCGCGACCGCTCGATCGCGCAGCGCCACGGCGTCGCCGAGACTCTTCATCCCCCGGCCGTACTCCCGCAGCCCGGGCACCGGCGGCAGGCGCGTGACGCTTCCCGGCGCGAGCACCAGATGATCGTAGGCGAGCGTCCGCGATTCGCGCGTCGTCCACGCGCGGTACGCCACCTCACGGCGCTCGAGATCCACGCCGGTCACCTCGCCCATGCGGAACGAGGTGGACTGCAGGAACGAACGGATCGGGACGACGACGTGTCGCGGCTCGAGGCTGCCGGTGCCGGCTTCCACCAACAGCGGGTAGAAGACGAAGTAGTTGTGCCGATCGATCAGCACCGTCTCGACGGCGGCGCGGCCAGCCTCGCGCTCCAGGGCCTGAGCGCAGTAGGCGCCGGCGAACCCACCGCCGACGATGACGATCCGCCTCGGCACGTCCCGCTCATTCTACGGCCGCGTCCCGGATCCCGCTCCGCCGCCCGGAGCGGGGCCCGCCCGGGACCGGTTGCTTCGTCGCGCTCGCTCCCTTAACCTCGGCAGGTCATGCGGCAGCGCGGTCGCTGTTACGCGCAACTCCACTGGCAGATCTTCAGCGCCATGGGTGTGGGCGCGGCGGTCGGGACGATCGGCGGGGAGGCCGTCGTTCCCCGGGTGAGCTGGCACGCCGGCTTCCAGGCGATGATGCGGCTGACCGGGTGGATCATCCGGCTGGCGCCGCTCGGTGTCTTCGGCCTGATCGCGAGCATGGTGGGATCGGCCGGATTCTCGACCTTCAGGTCCCTCGGACTGTACATGGTGACGATCGCCCTGGGGCTCGCGCTCCAGCTGTTCGTGACCCTGCCGCTGTTGCTGATCCTGCTGGAGCGGATCGACCCGCGGGTCCACTTCCGCAACCTGCTCGAGCCGCTGGCCGTGGCGTTCTCCACCGCGTCGTCGGGCGCCACGCTGCCGGTCACCCTGCGCGCGGTGGAGCACGAGGTGGGCGAGCGATTCCTGCGGCGCGGCGATCATCGCTCGCAGCGAGGGAGAGACGACGGTCGACGTCGCGACGCCACCGGGACCGCTGTGAGACCGTTGTCCACGACGTCCGTCAGCCGTTGACGCTGGAGGAGGGAAGCCATGACCGAGCGCGAATCGTGTCTCCGCCGCTGCCGGCCGATCGGGCCGGCCATCATGTGGATCGTCCTCTGCTGGCCCTTCGTCGCGGCGGCGGCCTCGTCCGAAGGCGCGCCGGCCGCCGGTGCGGCGGAGCCGACGGTCCCGGCCGAGCCCGAGCTGTCGGAGCTGGGGCCGGCCGTTCCCCGCGGCGCCGTGCGCGAGTATCTCGATGCGTGCCGCGCGGGGAACTACACGGCCGCGGCGGAGCGGCTCGATCTGGGCTCGATCCCCGAGCCGCGGCGCGCCGAGGAGGGTCCCGAGCTGGCGCGCAAGCTCAAGATCGTCCTCGATCAGAAGCTGTGGGTGGAGTACGAGACGCTTTCGGCGGACCCCGAAGGGCACGTCGAAGACGGACTGCCGCCGGGAGTGGACCGGGTCGGCTCGATTCACGGGCCGGTGGGGGAGGTGGCGGTGTTGCTGCAACGCGTGGCGGCCGACGACGGCGCGCGCGTCTGGAAGATCGCTTCCTCCACCGTGCAGCGCATCCCCGCGCTGTACGACGCGCACGGCTACGGCCCGCTGGGCGAGGTGCTGCCGGCGGCGCTGTTCGAGATCCGCTTCCTCGAGATCGAGCTGTGGCAGTGGATCGGGTTGCTGCTGCTCGTGGTGCTGGCGTTCGCCGTCTCGTGGATCGCGACCTGGATCGTCCACCGCACGCTCCGGGCCGCGGTCCAGCGGACCCGCACCGATCTCGACGACCGGCTGGCGGAGCTCGTCACGTCTCCCGTCCGCGTCGCGATCGCACTGGCGCTGTTCAGCGCCGGAGCGTTGACGCTGCGGCTGTCCGCCCCGGTGCACGACTTGCTCTCGGGGATCGAGCAGGGCCTGGCGGTCGTCGTCGTGACCTGGATCCTGATGCGGGTCGTGCACGTCACGGCCGACGTGGCCAGCGAGCGCCTGCGGGCCGAGGGCCGGAACTCGGTCGTGGCGATGATGCCGCTCGGTCGCAAGACCGTGAAGGCGGTCCTCGGACTGATCGCGTTCATCGCACTGCTGCAGAATCTGGGGTTCAACGTCACGGGGATCATCGCCGGTCTCGGCGTGGGCGGGCTGGCGGTGGCGCTGGCCGCGCAGAAGACGGTCGAGAACCTGTTCGGCGGCGTGACGCTCGCCGTCGACCAGCCGGTGCGGGTCGGGGACTTCTGCAAGTTCGGCGACACGGTCGGCACCGTGGAGGACGTCGGCCTGCGTTCGACCCGGGTGCGCACCCTGGACCGCACGCTCGTGACCGTGCCCAACGCCGAGTTCTCGCAGCTCCAGCTCGAGAACTACGCGAAGCGCGACCGGATCCGCCTGTTCGCGACGCTCGGGCTGCGCTACGAGACGAGGCCGGACCAGCTGCGCTGGCTGCTGGCGGAGATCCGCAAGCTGTTGGCGGCGCACCCGATGGTCCATCCGGACCCGGCGCGGGTCCGCTTCGTCGGCTTCGGGGCGTGCTCGCTCGACCTGGAGCTGTTCGCCCACGTGCTGACGCGGGACATCAACGAGTTCCACAAGGTGCGGGAGGACATCTTCCTGCGGCTGATGGACATCGTGGAGGCGAGCGGCAGCGGCTTCGCCTTCCCCTCGCAGACGGTGTACTTCGCCCGCGACGGCGGCCTCGACCGCGAGCGCGGCGGCCGCGCCGAGCAGGCGGTGCGAGCGTGGCGCGAGGAGGGCAGGCTCCCGTTCCCCGACTTCTCGCCGGAGATGGTCGCCGAGTTCGAGGACAGCCTCGACTATCCGCCCCGCGGCTCGCTCTCCGCCCCGCGGGCGACGTGAGCGGCGGGCCGGCAACGGCCCCCGGCCCGACCCTCAGAACTCCCCGCGCGCGGCTTCGAGCGCTGCGGCCGAGCCGAGCAGGAAGACCAGGTCGCCGGCCGCGAAGCGGAACTCCGGGCCGGGGTTGGTCGTGACGCCGCCCGGCCGGCGAACCGCGAGCACCGAGGCTCCCGTCCGGCGACGGAGATCGATCTCGCCCAGGCTGCGACCCGCGGCCGCCGCTCCTTCGCGGACGGAAAGCTCCTGGATCGACGTTCCCGCGAGGAGTTCGGCCAGGGAGCGGGCGCCGCCACGCTCCCGGTCGGTCAGCATCCCGTACTGTTCGCGGCGCAGGATCGCCTTCTCCCGCTCGATCACGGAATCCGGGGCGCCGAACGTCGCCAGCACGCGGCCCGCGAGCTCGAGCGAGGTCTCGAACTCCTCGGGCACCACGTCGTCCGCGCCGAGCCGGCGCAGCGCCTCGATCTCCACCACGTAGCGCGTGCGCACGATGATGTGCAGGCGGGGGTTGAGCTTGCGCGCCACCGCGGTGATCTGGCGCGCGCCGGCCGCGTCGGCGATGGCGACGACGAGCGCCCGCGCCGCTCCGACGCCGGCCTGGAGCAGCACCGCTTCCCGCGTGGCGTCGGCGTAGAGCACCGGCTCCCCCGCCTGCCGCAGCTCGCGCACCGTCGCCGCGTTGATCTCCAGCACCGAGTAGGGGACGCCCACGAGCCGCAGCACGCGCGCGACGTTGCGCCCGTTGATGCCGAAGCCGACGATCACGACCGCGTTGCCGCCACCGGTCCCGGACTCGGCCACGGGGCCCGCGCCGCGCCGTCGCACCAGCCACGATGCGGCCGACAGCGACAGCGCGGCCAGCATCATCGTCGGGACGGCGACGGCGACGAACAGGCGCCGCGTCGGCTCGTCGAAGACGCCGTGGGCCAGCGCCGATCCGGCGACGACGAAGGCGAATTCGCCGGCATGGGCCAGGCCGGCCGCGGCGATCAGCCCCAGCCCCCAGCTGCGCAGCGAGATCGTGGCGATCGCGAGCACCAGCAGCCCCTTGACGACGACGATCGAGACGAAGGTGGCCGCGACCGCAGCCGGAGAGTCGAGCCACAGCTGCGGATCGACCAGCATGCCGACGGAGACGAAGAACAGGCTGTTGAACGCGTCACGCAGCGGGGCGATCTCGGCCAGCATCTGCTGGGCGTACTCCGACTCGGAGAGCACGAGCCCGGCCGAGAACGCGCCGAGCGCCATCGACAGGCCGAACTCGGTGACCAACAGCGCCGTGCCGAGGGCGGCCAGGATCGCGGTCAGCGTGAACAGCTCGCGGCTGCGGGAGGCGACCACGCGCTCCATGATCCACGGCAGGATGATGCGCGCTCCGGCGACGATCACCGCGAGGATCAGCAGCGAGCGGCCGAGCAGCAGGCCGATCTCCCGCCACGACAGATCGCCCGACCCCTGCAGCAGCGGCAGCGAGACCAGCATCGGCACCACCGCCAGGTCCTGGAACAGCAGCACGCCCAGCATGAACCGGCCCTGGGGCGAGGCCTCCTCGGCCCGTTCCTCGAGCACGGTCAGGACGAGAGCGGTCGAGCTGAGCGCGGCGACGAATCCCCAGACCAGCGCCGCCGCCGGCGGTTGCCCGAGCACCCGGGCCCCGGCGGCCACCACGGCCACGGTCGCCCCCACCTGGAGCGCTCCGGCGCCGAAGATCGAGCGGCGCAGGCGCTGCAGGTCGCGGATCGAGATCTTGAGCCCGACGCCGAACAGCAGCAGCACGACGCCGACCTCGGCCAGCCCTTCGATCGCCTGGCGATCGGTGACCAGGCCGAAGCCCCCGGGGCCGACGAGACTTCCGGCCAGGATGAAGCCGGCGATCGCCGGGACGCGCAGGTAGCGCAGCAGGTAGGCGGCGACGACCGCCAGCGCGAGGATCAGCGCCAGCTCGGCCAGGATTCCATGGGCCATGGGTCAGACCCCAGCCACCGAGTCGGGCGGATCGGCAGGAAGCGGCGGCGGCGCGGGTGGAGCGACGCTCCACTCCGGTCCGAACTCGGCGAGGAACTCGACGCCGTAGAGCCGCAACAGCGCGAGCAGCGGTAGCGCCAGGAGCGTCCCGAGGAGCGGGATCGCCAGCAGCAGCGGGACGATGCACAGCGTCGCGAACACGGAGACGAGCAGCGCGAGCGCCAGCACCGTGACGGCGGCGAGCGCCAGCACGGAATAGCCGACGAAGTCCAGCGGCTGGCGGCGCAGCAGGGGCAGCAGCGTGCGCCAGGCCTGCAGGACGGTCACCCGGTCGCGGGCCATCAGCGGCACGACGAAGCTCTCGACGAGCAGCGCCACCTCGGCGAACGCCGCGAGGACGGCCGGTGTGAGGATCGCGGCGGCGGCCACGGTCGCTCCGCCCACGGCGCCCATCCAGCGGGACTCGCTCATCTGCCGCCCGTAGAAGACCATCGGCGAGAGGATGGCGACGAAGGCGAGCCACAGCGCGATCGCGAAGCCGAGCCGCCACAGGAAGAGCGAGTTCCCCAGCCGCGCCGCGCGCCTCCACGGCTCGGCGATTGCGCCGTGCTCGCCCAGCAGGTTGTCGAGGAACACGAACTTGCCGCGGGAGCTGATCCACAGCAGGCCGACCGCGGCGAGCGGCCCGAGCACGATCCAGGGAGCGCCGCCCAGCCGCCACAGCGGCCCGGCGGCGAAGTCGGAGAACGCCAGCAGCGGCTGCTCCACGTAGCGCTCGAACCGCGGCGGAAAGCGCAGCTGGAACCCGATCGCGGTCCAGCCGCCACCGGCGCAGCCCGCGAGGAAGGCGGCGAAGCCGATCGCCAGCCAGCGCTCGGCACGGAACGGATCGAGCAGGATCCGGCGGGTGCGCTTCCAGGCGCGCTCGAACGGAGGAATGAAGGTCGCCGCCACGCCGCGCTCCGACGGCCCGGATTGTAGCCGGTCGGTCCAGGTCGGGCCGCGGGTCCGGCCGCCGGACCGCCGGCGACTTGCCCGCGCGCCGGGCGGATCCGATATTCGCGGGGGCCCGGACGACGGGCCCGAGCCGCGGTGCGCCCGCGCCCGGGCCGACGGTGGAGCGTTGCAGGAGCCTCCGGACATCCTCGATCGCGTGGAGCGCGAAGGCGCGCCGGGGGATCCTGCCGGCGCACCGAACCGGCTCGAGCGCTACGAGCGCTGGGTGCGGACGCTCGACCACCACGTTCGCGTGCTCGAGGCGGAGCGGCGCAAGTACACGGCGCTGCTGCATCACACCGAGGTGGCGTTCCTGACGCTCGACACCGCGTCGCGCGTGACCTGGATCAACGCCAACTTCGAACGGCGCTTGACCAAGACCAACCCGGGGAAAGATCCGGTCGGCCTGACCTGCAACCAGGTCCTGTGCCGCAAGCCGGCACCCTGCCCCGACTGCCCGGCCGCTGCGGCGATCCGGAGCGGCCAGGCCGCGACCCACGAGATCACCGGCTTTCTCCGGGACGGCTTTCACCTGCTGCATGCGAGCGCGGCACCGGTCCACGATGCCCAGGGGAGCGTCGATCAGGCGATCGTCATGCTCCAGGACCTGTCCGGGCTGAAGTTCCTCAAGCGGTCCGAGGAGGCGCTGCGCACGACCGAGCAGCGCTACCGCTCGATCTTCGAACAAGCCGCGGCCGGCATGGTGACGATCCGCGCCGACGGCTCGTTCCTCCAGGTCAACCCGCGATTCTGCTCGATGCTCGGCTACAGCGAGTCGAAGCTGCTGCGGATGAAGCTGGCCGAGGTCGTCCACTTCGGCCACCAGGAAGAGGTGGAGGGCTGGCTGAAGGCGGCGCAGGCCGGAACGATCCGCCAGGTCGAGGCCGAGTACCGTTTCGTCCGCAACGACATGAATTTCCTGTGGTGCCACTGCACCTCGGTCTGGCAGTTCGACGACAAGCGTCGGCCCACGCACTCGGTGATGCTGATCCACGACATCACCGAGCGGAAGCAGGCCGAGATCGAGCTGGACCAGTCGCGGCGCCGCTACCAGGCGCTGGTGCACTCGATCGACGGGATCGTGTGGGAGGGCGACGCCAGCGCCCTGCACTTCACCTTCGTCAGCAACCAGGCGCTGAAGATCCTCGGCTACCCGCTCGAGCGCTGGATCGAGCAGCCGCGATTCTGGCGCAACCACATGCACCCCCAGGACCTGGAGGGCGTCGATCAGGCGCTGGGCCACGCCGTGGCCGCCCAGCGCAGCGCGGAGATCGAGTACCGGATGCTGGCCGCGGACGGCCGCGAGGTCTGGGTCCGGGACGCGATCAGCGTCGTCGTCGAGGGTGGCAAGGTGGTCAAGCTCCGCGGGCTGATGATCGACGTCACCAAGCGCAAGGCCGACGAACGAGCTCTGCGGCAGAGCGAGGAGCAGCTGCGCCAGGCGCAGAAGATGGAAGCGATCGGCCGGCTGGCGGGTGGGATCGCCCACGACTTCAACAACCTGCTGACGGCGATCACCGGCTACGGCGACCTGCTCTTGAAGAAGCTCGGCGAGGAGCACCCGCAGCGGCGCGAGGCGCTCGAGATCTCCAAGGCGGCGCAGCGCGCGGCGGCGCTGACCGGCCAGCTCCTGGCCTTCAGCCGCCAGCAGGTGCTGCAGCCGAAGGTGATCGACCTCAACGACGTGATCGAGGACATGGAGATGATGCTGCGCCGGTTGATCGGCGAGCACATCGAGCTCGTGACCCATCACGGCGCGTGCCAGGGGGCGGTCAAGGCCGATCCGGGCCAGATCCACCAGGTGCTGCTGAATCTCGTGGTCAACGCGCGGGACGCGATGAGCGAAGGCGGTACGCTGACGATCGAGACCGCGGACGTCGACATCACCGAACTCGACGCCGCGGCGCCCGAGGTCGGTCTCGGGGCCTGGATCCTGCTCGCCGTGCGCGACACCGGCTGCGGGATGGACGAGCAGACGAAGGCGCGGCTGTTCGAGCCGTTCTTCACGACCAAGGAGCAGGGCAAGGGCACCGGCCTCGGGCTGTCGACGGTCTACGGCATCGTCACGCAGAGCGGTGGCCACATCGCCTGCGAGAGCCGGCCGGGGGCCGGCACGACCTTCCGCATCCACCTGCCGCGCGTCCCGAAGGTCGAGGTCGAGGCCCCGCCGCCGAAGGAGGCCGAGGTCGAGGCGGCGCCGGGGACCGAGGCCATCCTGCTGGTCGAGGACGACGACTCGGTGCGAGAGCTGGCGCGCGAGATCCTGCAGATGAACGGCTACTCGGTGATCGAGGCCACGAACGGGGTCGAAGCGCTGCGGCTGTTCGAGGCCGACCCGGACCGGATCGACCTGATGGTGACCGACCTCGTGATGCCGCAGATGGGCGGGCGCGATCTGGCGCAGCGGGTCGCTCCGGTGCGGCCGGAGCTGCGCGTGCTGTACCTCTCGGGCTACACCGACAGCGTCGCGATCCAGCAGGGGATCCTGGATGCCGGCTCGTTCTTCCTGCAGAAGCCGTTCACCCCCGCCGATCTCGCCCGCAAGGTGCGGGACGCGCTCGACAGCTGACCCGGACCCACCCGCCCGGCTCACCGGCTGACGCTCTCCGGCCGCTCCATTCGCTCTTCTGTGAGTCTCTCCCGCCAGCGTGTCGCGGCGGTTCGACGGGGCGCGGCGCGCGGTCCGGGTTTCGGCTGCGGCGGACGCTCGTCGCGCGAAAGCATGTCACGCGCGACGAGATCCGTCGAGGGTGCGTGCTTTCAAGGCAGGACCGCACGCACCCTACCAAGAAACCGCATGCCCGATGACCGGGTTTCCGGCCGATTCAGGCTGCTGGTCGAATCGTGAGCTCCGTGCCGGCAACAGCGCCACCATTCAACCACCGTTTCCTCGATCAGGGTGCGCCGAAGGCCCATGGCGGACTCAAAGGCCGCCGCAGCCGAAACCCGGACCGCGCGCCGCGCCCCGTCTCGCCGCCGCGACGGTGCGGCGGAAGCTCCGCGCCCGAGAGCATGGCGCGCGCGACGAGCTTCCGCTGAGGGTGCGTGCTTTCGAGGCGGGACCGCACGCACCCTATGAGGCCGCCGGAGCCGAAACCCGGACCGTGCGCCGCGCCCCGTCTCACCGCCGCGACGGTGCGGCGACGCTCGTCGCGCGAAAGCGCACCGGACCACTCTCGCCGCCGCAACCGGGGGGCCGCGGGAGCTTGCCCTCGGATGGCACTGGCAGCGCGAGCGAGGCGCCGGCTTCGGACTACACTGGGCGCGCCATGGCATCCCGCGTGCTGCTGCTGATGCCGACCACGAGCTACAAGGCGGGGGAGTTCGTCGAGGCGGCGAACCGGCTCGGCGCGGAGGTGGTCGTCGGCACCGAGCGGCGCCAGGCACTCGCCGACCAGGCGCCGGGGTCGACGCTGGCGCTCGAGTTCGAGCCGGTCGAGGCGGGAGTTCGCGCCATCGCGGATGCCCACCGACGCTCGTCGTTCTCGGCCGTGGTCGGGACGGACGACGAGACCGTGGTGCTCGCCGCCGCGGCGGCAGCGAGGCTGGGACTGCGACACAACCCGCCCGAGGCGGTACGCGCCGCGCGGAACAAGCTCGAGATGCGCAGCAGCCTGCGCTCCGCGGCGATGCGCTGCCCGGACTTCACGAGCTTCTCCGCGACCGAGTCCGCAGCCGGCGTCGCCGGCCGCGTACGGTACCCGTGCGTGCTCAAGCCGCTCGAGCTGGCCGCGAGTCGCGGCGTGATGCGGGCCGACGGTCCCGCGGAGTTCGTTCGGGCATTCGACCGGGTCGCGGCGATCGCCAGCGGAGCGGCCCGGCGTGGAGCGTCATCCCCGGAACTCCTCGTCGAGGACTACCTTCCCGGCCTCGAGGTGGCGGTCGAGGGGCTGCTCGTCGACCGCCGGCTCCGGCTCCTCGCGCTGTTCGACAAGCCCGATCCGCTCACCGGACCGATCTTCGAGGAAACCCTGTTCGTCACGCCGTCCCGGCTGGCCGGCGACGTCCTGGCCCGGATCGAGGCGGAGGTCGCCGCCGGCTGCCGGGCGCTCGGCCTGACCGAGGGGCCGATCCACGCCGAGCTGAGGGTCCAGGGCGGGCTGCCCTGGATCCTCGAGATCGCGCCGCGGACGATCGGCGGCCTGTGCTCGCGCACGCTGCGGTTCGGCGCCGGGATCTCGCTCGAGGAGCTCGTGTTACGCCACGCCCTCGGGCTCGGGGCGGGAGAATGGGAGCGGGAGCGTCGGGCCGCGGGCGTGATGATGGTCCCGATCCCACGCCGCGGAATCCTGCGCGGCGTGCGCGGATTGCGCGGCGCACGAGCCGTGCCGCTCATCGAGGGCGTGACGATCACGCTCCACCGCGGCGCGGAGGTCGTGCCGCTGCCCGAGGGACACGCCTACCTGGGGTTCATCTTCGCGCGGGGCGAGCGTCCTGCGGAGGTCGAGGCCGCCCTGCGCGAGGCCCACGCCCATCTCGCGTTCGACATCACCCCGCGCTGACGCCAGAGTGTAGCGGAGGTTCGACGGGCCCCGGCACGCGGTCCGGGCTTCGGCTCCGGCGGAGGCTCGTCGCGCGAAAGCATCTCGCGCGTGACGAGTTCCGTCGAGGGCGCGCGCTTTCGAGGCGGGATCGCGCGTCGCGCATGGCGCGAGACCGTCGGGTGGAGCGGATCGGGCCAGCCGGCGCGGGTCTCAGCAGCGGGGAGGGTCGGACCGACCCTCGAGGGGCTCGGCTCAGCAGAACCAGGGTTCGGTCAGACGGGGAGGGCGGCTGCGGGTGCGGGCCGGCAGCAGCGACGGGCGGCCGGCGCGGCCGGCCAGGTCGCGGGCCGCGGAGCGGATGCGCGCGAAGGTCGCGTGCGCGTCCGGCGCCGCAGAGCGGGCGTCGAGCGCGACGATCTCCGCCACCTCGCTCTGCAGGCGGTCCATCCGCGGGTCGGGGTGCGCCCAGTCGAAGGAGAAGGTCGCGGGATCGAGAGCGTGCAGATGCGGGCGCAGCGCCTCCAACTCCAGCAGCAGCGAGCCCGGCGGGACGAGCAGGCGGATCGAGTATTGCACCGGGTCGACGTGGTCGACGAGATCCTCGCGCCCGACCCAGTCCAGGAGCTCGAGGTAGTCCTCGATCCGCTCCCAGGGAGTGAAGGGCAGGAGCGAGGGGCGCAGCGCGATCCCGACCTCACGCAGCAGGCGCAGCGCCTCGTCCACGTCGGCGCGCGTGTGCCCCTTGGACAGGTTCGCGAGCACCGTGTCGCTCAGGGACTCGACGGCGCTGACGACGAACAGACAACCCGCGGCGGCCAGCTCCGGCAGCCGCTGCCGGTGGCGCAGGATGTGCTCGACCTTGATCGTCACGTCGAAGGTCAGGGCCGGCCAAATCCGGTGCGCCTCGCGCACGATCGCCAGGCCGTGCCGCGGCCCGTTGAAGAAATCGGGGTCGGCGAAGGTGACGTGCCGGACGCCGGCGGCGACCAGGCGCCGCAGGTCCTCGAGCACGATCCCGCGCGGCACGACGAAGAACCGCCCGCCGTAGACCGGGGGAATCGGACAGTGGCGGCAGTGGCGCAGGCAGCCACGGCTGGCCTCGACGGCGGCCGCGACCCGCAGCTCGTCGCCGATCTCGAGCTTCGCGTAGCGATCGACCGCCGGCAACGCGGTGCGGTCCGGCACCGCGAACGGCAGCCTGGCCAGATGCGCCCCGGCCGGGCGCCGCGGCAGACACAGGCCGGCCACGCGCTCGAGCGGCTCGCGGCGCGCGAGTGCGTCGGCCAGCCCGGAGAGCGGCGATTCCGCTTCGCCGCCGATCACCGAGTCGCAGACTCGGCGCAGCAGATGCCCGGCGTTGAGCATGGCGTACAGGCCGAAGAAGCAGAGATGGGCTTCGGGCGCCAGCCGTCGCAGGTCGTCCGCGACGCGCACGGCGATCCGCAGGGCGGTGTGCATCGGGACCGAGACGGCGACGAGTCGCACCGGCCCCGGCGGAGCGGCATCGAGCCGCTCGACCGCGAGGTCCACGGCCCGCACGCGATGGCCCGCGCGGCGCAAGAACGCGGTGGCCGATGCCGCGGCCACGGGCTGATGCCCCAGCTCGTAACAGGAGACGACGAGGGCGTCGATCCCCGCGGGCGGCTCGCTCACCGCCGCGCTCACTTCGCGGGCTGGTAGTAGGGATTCGCCCCCGCGGCGTGGTCGGTGACGTCCATCACCTGCGAGATCTGCGGTACCTCGGCGAACAGGATCTTCTCCACTCCCTGCTTGAGCGTGACGCTGATCATGCCACAGCCCTGGCAGCCCCCGCCGAACAGCAGGTAGGCGGTGGGCCCTTCGATCGCGACCAGCGAGACGTGCCCGCCGTGGCCGGCGACCGCCGGGTTGATCCGCTCGTCGAGCACGCGCTGGACGGCCTCGGCCACCGGGCCCGCGGGCTTGGGCAGGCCGGCGTTCGGAGCGTCCACCTTGAAGCCGCTCTCCGCCAGCGTCTCGACGAAGTCGACCGAGGCGCCCTCCAGCCACTTCGCGCTCTCGGCGTCGACGTGTACCTTGAACTCGCCGACGTCGATCAGCGTGTCGCCGTTCGAGGACTCGCTCGGCCCGACGAAGTTGAGCGCGAACTCCGGCCGGCCCGTGCCACCGCCGTGGACGGTGACGCGCAGGCCGTGGCCTTCGCGCCCCTCCGCGCGGAGCGCCTCGAGGAACTTCGCCTTCGCCGCTGCGGTGACGGTGATCATGTTCGCTCGCCCCCACGGTCCCGATCGTGCTGCCCCATGCTAGCACGGTCTGCCGTGCCCGGCCGGCGCGCCGGCGTGGTATAAGATGACGCCCGGTCGACGCCGGTCAACGATCCGGCCGGCGCGGATGGGTTTTTTGACGATGAGTCGGATTCCGCGACTGCGCGCGGCGTGTTTCGCGATGCTGCTGGCCCTGCTGGGGGCCGCTCCGGCCGCGGGCTCCGACGGCCGCATCCAGGGCGTCGTTCGCGACGCCGAGGGCCAGCCGGTCGCGGCCTGCCGCGTGATCGCCCGCGCGGCCGAGAACACGACCGCCTTCGTCAGCCCGCCGAGCGACGAGCAGGGTCGTTACGCGCTGACGGTCCCCTCCGGATCGCGCTACATCCTCCTGGCGGTGGTGGTGCCGAGCGGACGACGGGTGCCGCTCCCCGAGGAGCCGTTCCTCGTCGGGACCGCGACGGCGACGCGCGACCTGACGATCCCGCAGTCGGTCGCGCGACACCCCCGTCGGGCGCTCGACCCGGACCGCAATCCGGATCGGCTGTTTCTCGCGTTCGTCGAGGACCCCGCGCTGGCGCTCGGCGGGCACTACGAGGCCCAGATCGCCACCGAGGACTTCCAGGGTCGCGATCGGAACGTGATTCGCGGCATCGCCGCTGTGCAGTTCGAGAACGTTCCGCGCGTGGAGCTGGGCGTGCGAGCCGGCTACGGGAACCTCGAGATCGAAGGCTTCTCGAACGAGTCCGGACCGACCGACCTCGACGCCTGGGGCAAGTTCCTGCTGTTCCCCGCGGCGGGTCCGCGCACCGAGGTCGCGGTGGGAGCGATCGCGACGCTGCCGACGGGTGACGCCGATGCCGGGCTCGGGCGGGACGCGATTCAGGCGAAGCTGTTCGCGAGCGTGAGCTACGCGTGGGGCGAGGCGCTGTTCGTCGCGCACGCCGGAGCGGCGACCTCCGAGGACGGCGAGGTCTTCGGCGTCCCGCTCGACGGGCAGGTGGCGCCCGCCGCCAGCGTGGGCCTGCTCGTCCCCTTCGCGCCGAGCGCGTCGGCGGTGTTCGAAGCGAGCTACGAGGGCGAGCGGTTCGACGGCACGCGAGCCGACGCGAGCGTCCTCGCCGGTGCCAGCTGGCGGATCGGAGGACCGGGCAAGCTGCGGCTGGCGGTGTCGGCCGGCCTGGGCGAGACGTCGGAGCTGGCGGCGATCACCGCCGGCTACGCGATCGGTCGCTGACGGCGGGCCCGGCGGCGGAGCGTCCGCGACGAGATCTGCGGACCGGCCGACCGCACCGGATCGGCGCCGCCCGTGGATCGCGCGAGCCCGGCGGGCCGGGCGCGCCGCCCGAAAGCCCGTGATTCTTCGAAACCCGGGTCCCCGACCGGGCAGAACTTGTGGCAGACTGGCGTGCGGTCGGCGTATATGGGAACCAGGAGGATCTCGGTGCCGTGGAGTCGGACTTCGCGAACCTGAACGCGTACGTCTATCACTCCGCTCGGGCGCTGGTCTTCGACGGGTTGATCTGGTGCCTTCGTCCGTACATCGATGAAGGCCCGCGGTACGGCTTCCCGCGCCTGGTGCTGGCCCGATGCACGCGAGGGGTCGTCCGCTCCTGGTTGAGGCTGATCTCTCCCGAAGCCCGACCCCACCGCGGCAGCGTGTAGCCGACCCGCCCGCGGCCGCCGTTGTGATCGGACCGGGCGTGTCCTCCGACGAGCCTCCGCGCGAGCGAGCCGGCCGCGGCGCCGGTCTGGTCGCGGTTTTCCTCTCCGCGTTCCTCGCGTTCCAGATCCAGCCCCTGATCGGCAAGTACGTTCTGCCCTGGTACGGCGGCTCCGCCGCGGTCTGGACCACTTGCCTGGTCTTCTTCCAGGTGCTGCTGTTCTGCGGGTACCTCTACGCCCACTTCGTTTCCCGACTGCCCGCTCGGGCACAGGCGGCGATCCACGTCCCGCTCTTGGTCGTGGCCTGTCTGATTCCGATCGCTCCGCACGCGAGCTGGAAGCCCGTCGGGGACGAGAGCCCGCTGCCCCGGATCGTCGCCATGCTCTCGACCACGGTGGGCCTGCCCTACCTCGCCCTGGCCGCGACCGGCCCGCTGCTCCAGGCCTGGCACTGGCGGATCCTCCCCCGCGTCTCGCCCTACCCGCTGTACGCCCTGTCGAATGCGGGGTCGCTCGGGGCGCTGCTCAGCTACCCGCTGCTCGTCGAGCCACGGCTGTCGGGACCGCAGCAGACGGCGATCTGGCGCGCGGCGCTGGTGCTGCTGGTCGTGCCGTGCCTGGTGTTGGCCGGACGGCTCTGGCTGCGCGGCGGCGAGGCCGGACCCTCGACCGCGTTCGGCGCACGCGGCGGCGACGATCCTCCGCCGCGCGCGGCGGTCGTCGCGCTGTGGATCGGCTGGGCGGCTTGCGGCGTCCTGCTGTTCATGGCCGTGACGAACCAGCTCACGCTGAACGTGGCGTCGGTGCCGTTCCTGTGGGTGCTCCCGCTGAGCATCTACCTGCTGGCGTTCATCGTCGCGTTCAGCGGCGATCGCGCCTATCCACGGACCCCGTTCGCGCTGCTGCTGGTCGTCGCGCTGGCGGCGCTGGTGCTGCTGATCGAGAACGACGTCCGCTACACGACGGAGACGACGCGCGTGCTGCCGATCCTGGCCCGGATCGGCCTCTATGCCGGCATCCTGTTCGTCCTGTGCATGGTGTGCCACGGCGAGCTGCACCGCCTGCGGCCTCCTCCGCGGCAGCTCACCGCGTTCTATCTCGCGATCGCCTGCGGCGGAGCGCTCGGAGGCCTCGTGGTCGGCGCGCTGGCCCCGCTGGTCTTCCTGCTCTACCAGGAGCTCCAGCTGGGCATGCTGGCCCTGGGCGCGCTCTATCTGCTGACGCGAATCCTCGACCCCGCCCCCGGCGTCCCCGGCCCGCGCCGCCGCGCGGTGGCGGCAGCGGCAGGGGTCGGCCTGCTCCTGCTCGGAGCGGCGCTGGCGCGCCAGACGTCGCTCGTGCTGCGGGGCACCGTGGCCACGCACCGCAGCTTCTTCGGAGTCCTGAGGATCCAGGAGCTCGATCCCGACGATCCACTCAAGCACGCGATCGCACTGGTGGACGGCGCCATCATGCACGGCCACCAGCTGCTGCGGCCGGAGCTGCGGCGCGAGCCCACGACCTACTACTCGCGGGTGACCGGCCTGGGACGCGTGCTCGCCCTGCGGCAGCAGCGCAAGCCGGCGCTGCGGATCGGCGTCGTCGGCCTCGGCACCGGCACGATCGCCGCCTACGGCCGGCCGGCCGACGAGCTGGTGTTCTACGAGATCAACCCGCAGGTCGTGGACGTCGCGCGCCACGTGTTCTCCTACCTGACGGACTGCCGCGCCGGATGGGAGGTCGCACTCGGCGACGCACGGCTGAGCCTGGAGCGGGAGTCCGCCCGCGGCTTCGACCTGCTGGTGCTCGACGCCTTCAGCAGCGACGCGATCCCGGTCCACCTGCTGACGGCCGAGGCCTTCGACGTCTACGAGCGACACCTGGCGCCGGACGGGGTCGTCGCCGCCAACATCTCGAACCTGCACCTCGAGCTGTCGACGATCCTCTACCGCCACGCCGAGGCGCGCCGTTTCCACGCGCTCGAGGTGCGCAACCTGCTGCGGCCCGAGCGGCTGACCCTGGCTGCCGAGTGGATGTTCCTCTCGCGCGACACGGCCTTCATGAACGACGTGCTCGCGACGCTGCGCCCGTTCCACGAGAGCGGGGAGATCCGGCTCGGGAACCGCCCGCGGGAGCGGCACGCCGGGGTACGGGCCTGGACCGACCGCGCGAGCAGCTTGCTGACGATCCTCAAGTGACGGCGGCTCGGGGTCCGGCCAGGCGGCCCGACGACGGGCTTGCCGGAAGCGGACTCACCGGCCGCCGCGGCCCCAGCGCAGCTCGTCCCTCGCGCGCGCGATCTGCGGCCGATCGGAGCGCGAGTCCTCGGCCTGCCGGACGAGCCGCTCCAGGTAGTCGAACCCCTTGTCCAGCTCGTCGGCTTCGAGCGCGGCGTGGCCGGCCTGGTACAGGGCGCGAAACCGGTTCGGCGCGCGGGCCAGGCTGGCCTCGAACTCGACGAGCGCTTCCGCCGGGCGATCCAGCTCGAGCAGCAGATCGCCCAACAGCTCGCGGCACGGGAGCACGTGTCCCGGCGAGACCGGGTGTCGGTCGACCGCGTCCTCGAGCTCGGCCGCGGCGCGCATCCCGGCGAGCGCGTCGTCCGGTCGTCCGCGGCTGAAGGCCAGCGCAGCGGCCACGGCCAGGCGCTGCGCCTCGACCAGGGACGCCCAGTAGGGATCGGATCCGGCCAGCTCCGCCCGGGCCTGGGCCAGCCCCTCCGACGCCGCGGCCGCGCCGGCCTCGTCGTGGGTGCGCGCCGCGCCGATCCCGCGGGCGAAGAGCGTGATCGCGCGCGCCGCGGGAAACCGCTCCCAGGGAAAATCGGGAGGCCAGGGCGGATCGAGTCGGGCGGCGCCTTCCCAGTCGTCGCGTTCCAGATGATAGCGGGCCGGGGCGGCGGCCAGGGCGTAGGCGGAGGCGAAGTCGGGCTCGAACCGCGGGCTGCGCGCGAGCTGTCGCAGGATCGCCTGCGCCCGCGTGTCCCACGCCCCTTGCAGCAGCGAGTAGATCATGTAGTCCTGTTCGTGGGCGTAGCGGCTCTGGGCCATGTCCCCGACGCTGAGCCTGCGCGCCGCCGCCGACGCCGCCCCGTTGCTGCGAATCGAGTCGCCCCAGCGGCCGAGCCGGATCGAGATGTGGCTCGTGGCGTGGCCCACTTCGGGAAGCTCGTCGACGAATCGAGCGTAGGCGGCGGCCACCTCCTGCGCGTGGGGCGCGAGCAGCGGATTGTCGTGGGCGAGGAGCAGGTAGTGGAGCACGCCCGGATGGTCGGGGGAGTCGGCGCGAAGCGGCTCGAGGATCTCCGCGGCGCGCATCATCGCGGCAAAGGTCGGATCGTCGAGCGGGGCGGAGGCAAGCAGCGCGAGCGCGTGGAACGCGGCGGCGTCGACGTCGCGCGGATGGTCCCGGTGCAGTCGCTCGTGGGCCGCCACCCACGCCGCCAGCCGTGTCGGCCGGTCCGTGACCGCCCACTCGTGAACGTAGGCCGCTGCCGCCTCGACGTAGGCCTGCTCGCGTTTCGTCGGCGGGGCGAGGGCGCGAGCCTTGACCAGCGCGGCCGAGGCCTTGCCCAGGGCCGCCTCCGGCGGGTCTCCGGGCCACAGCGGCCGGAACTGGGCCATCGCGATGCCCCACTGCGCCATCGCGCAGCGCTCGTCGAGGGCGGTGGCGGCGCCGAAGCTCCGCTCCGCCTCGGCGTACATCGTGTGGTGGAGGTAGGCGAGCCCTTCCTGGAAGCGCCGCTCGGCCGGCCGGGCGCAGGACGTGGTGAAATCGACGGCACCGAGGTGCCGTCCGGACTCCGGCTGGCGCACGCAGGCGACGGCGGCGGCGGCGGCGGCGATGCCGAGTGCGGCGAGCGGACGTCTCATCTGCGGGCCTCGAGCCACGCCGGTCGCGGGCCGCAAGATGCTAGCCGACCTGACCCCGGCGCTCCAACCCGAGGTCAGCGGGGCAGCCGCGCGGAGACGCCGGCGCCGACGAACCATTCCTCCGCCGCATCCGTCAGGCCGACGCCTCCCGCGAGGTCGAGCTGCAGCGGGCCGCGGACGAGCCAGGTCAGGCCCCCGTCCAGCGCGTGCGCGGGCGGGCCCCCGGCGCTTCCCCCCGCGTCGCCGAAGGCCTCGACGAACAGGCCCACCCGCGGCGCGAGGTCGAATCCGACCGCAGCCGTGTACACCAGTCGCGACAGCGTGTGGCGCTCGCCTCCGCCGTCCCGCCCCGAGACCCAGCCGGCCCCGAGGTTGTAGCCGAGACCCACGCGTTCGGACAGCGTGTGGCTGCAGGCGAAGCGGAACTGCGGATCGACTCGCTCGCTGCTCACGCGGTCCCTCCCCGTGGGCAGCGTCGCGGCCAGGATCAGGGCGGTCTCGGGGCGGGCGCCGTGTTCCCCGCCGATGTCCAGCTTCGCGCCGATCGAGGTGTCCGCCGGTCCCTCGTCCTCGGGCCCGCCCGTGTCCGCGTCGGTGGTGACGAATCCGCCCCAGCCGAGCCGCAGCTCCCAGCGGCGGTCGATGCCGACGCGCACCAGGCTCGATCCGGCCTCGCCCGTATCGCTCCCGGCGTCGCTGCGCGCGAGCGTCCAGCCGGCCTCGATCTGCACGCGATCGGGTGGGACGATCGTCGAGGACTCCGTCTGGTCCGGGCGATCGGTGATCAACGCCTGGCTCGCGGCCGGACCGAGGGCGAAAGCCAGCACCGCGGGGACGGCGAGCGCCACGCGGGCCCGGCGCTCCCTCCGGCGCGGGCATCCCTCGCGGGCCGAGGTCAACGCAACCGCCGGCGGGCCCAGAAGGTGAGCTGGTCGAGCAGCAGGACGACCGACACCACGACCGCCAGGAGCACCGCGACCTTGTCGTACTGGAAGCTGCGCACGTAGAGCTGGATGTAGTAGCCGATTCCCCCCGCGCCGACGAGGCCCAGCACCGCCGCCTCGCGGAAGTTCATCTCGAAGCGGTAGACGGTGAACGCCAGCACCTGGGGGATGGACTGCGGGAACAGGCCGTAGCGCAGCGTCTGGCTCCACGACGCGCCGGTGCCGCTCACCGCCTGGATCACGCCCTGCTCGGCGGTCTCGAACTCCTCGGCGTAGAACTTCCCGAGCATCCCCAGCGAATGGAACGCGATCGCCAGCATCCCGGGGAACGGTCCGAGCCCCACGGCCGCGACGCAGACCATCGCCACCACGATCAGCGGGATCGAGCGGACGAAGGCCAAGAGCCAGCGCGCGGGGTGGGCGATCCAGGGCGGGGAGACGTTCGAGGCCGCGAGGAAGCCGAGCGGCAGGGCGACGACCACGGCCAGCGCCGTGCCGCCGAGCGCGATCATCAGCGTCTCGACCGTCGAGCGCGCCACGAGCGCGGTGACGCTCCAGTCCGGCGGCACGAGCCGGCCGAAGAACTCGGCGAAGCGCGGGCCCGCGCGGACCAGCGCCGCGGGGTCGAACTCCGACCACCACAGGCTCGCGCCGACCAGCGCGCTAGTCGCCGACCAGGCGCAGATCCGGATGACCCGTCTTCGGCGCCAGGCGTCCCGCAGCTCGCTCATCGTCCGCTCCTCGCGTCGCGCGCGGGGCGCCGCCCGCGCGATAGACCGCCGCGGAGTCCGTCGCGGCGAACCCCCCGGGCGGTCCGTCGAAGACGACGCGCCCGTCGGCCAGCCCGACCAGCCGGCTCGCGAACCGCCGCGCCAGCTCGGGCTGATGCAGGTTGACCACGAGCGTCACTCCGCGCCGGGCGACGCAGCCGACCAACAGCTCGAGCGCGTCCTCGGCCAGCTCCGGATCGAGGGCCGAGATCGGTTCGTCGGCGAGGATGATCTCGGCCTCCTGCATCAGCGCCCGGGCGATCGCGGCGCGCTGCCGCTGCCCGCCCGAGAGCGTCTCGACCCGCCGATCGCCCAAGGTCGCGAGCCCGACCTCGGCCAGGATCGCCTCCGCCTTCTCCCACTCCTCGCGCGGATAGACCTCGAACAGGCTGCGCCACGACACTCGGCCGAGACAGCCGTGCAGCACGTTGCCGACGACCGTCGAGCGCGGCACGAGAAAGAACTCCTGATCGATCATCGCCACGCGGCGCGCGAGGGCGCGCCGGCGCCGGGGGTCGGCGCAGGCCGGATCGTGGCCCAGGACCGTGACCCGGCCCGCCGACGGCACGAGCCGCCCCTTGACCAGCCGCGACAGCGTGGTCTTGCCCGAGCCGCTGCGGCCGAGGACGAAGACCCGCTCGCCGGGCCCGACCTCGAGCCGCTCGACGTCGAGCGCCACGGTCCGCCCGTACAGGACGTGCACGCCGTCGAGCCGGATCGCCTGGTCCATCGCCGTCAGTCCTCGATGAAGCCGTAGTCCCGCGCCAAGCGTTCGACGTCGGCGTAGGTCTCGTGCGTCACCGCGACGTAGCCGTCGACGCTGTAGAGCCGGGCGAGCAGCTCGCGGTGCGAGCCGTCTCCCAGCGCCAACAGCGCCTGCTGCAGCCGGCGGGCCAGCTCCGGATCGAGCCCGCGCCGCACGACCACGCAATGCGACGGGATCGGTCCCGACTCGGCGATCGCGACCAGCTCGTCGCGCTCCTCCGGCCGCAGCAAGCCGTAGGCGTACTGCCCCACGCCGGCGGCGTCGACGAAGCGGTTGTAGACGGCGCGGATCGCCTGCTCGTCGCCCCCGGCGAAGTAGATGCGCTTGAAGAAGCGCTCGGCCTTGGCCGGCTGCTTGATCAGGCCGGCTCCGCGGAAGATCTCGAGCGGGACCATGTAGCCCGAGGACGAGATCGGATCGACGAATGCGATCGTGCGGCCCCTGACCTTGGCCAGCGAGTCGATGCCGCTGTCCGTGCGCACGAAGATGCGCGAGCGGTAGCTGGGGGAGCCGCCGTACACCTCGCCGACGATCGGGGTCGCCCCGGCCTGGTGGTGCGCCATCACGTACTGCAGCGGCCCCATGAAGCCGGCGTCGGCGGTCTCGTTCCGCAGCGCCTCGACCACGCCGGCGTAGTCCGTCGCCGCGAAGTGGCGTACCTCGCGCCCGAGCGCCTGCTCGAGATAGGAGATCACCGGCGCGACGTCCTCGACGAGCTGGTCGGGGTTCTCGTACGCGATGAACACCAGGCGCAGCTCGGGCGCGGCGTCCGCCCCGAGCGCAGCGGTGGAAGCGAGCAGCCAGAGCACCCCCGCCACCCGGGCCGCCGTACGGGTCGTGACCATCCCTACCTCACCTCAGGTGCTCGGCGTTCTGCCGGTACAGCGCGCGGTAGTCGGCGACGCGCGCGGCGACGGCCGCCCCGTCGCCGCGACCGTTGGCCGCCACCGCCGCGTCCATCAGCTCGGCCAGGCGGTCGAGGACCGGCAGCTGGGCCGCGTCCTGCACGTCCCACTTGTGGGCCCGGATCTCCTGGGCCACCGTGCGGAACGTGACGTCGAGCAGCTCGCGCTCGTCCCGGGCGGCGAGGAACTCGAAGGCCGACAGGAAGAAGGAGAACTCCTCCATCTCGGCCTCGAGCGTGAAGGTCGTCTCCTCGTACGGCTGGACGCCGTCGCCGATCGTCTCGAGGTAGGCGGTCAGATCGGAGATCGCGCGCTCGCCCAGGGCCAGGGCGTAGCTCCGGTCGAACCACTCGACCACGGCGCGCAGGGTCGGTGCGCTCCCGTCGTGGAAGTACGGGGCGGTATGCCGGCTGCCGAGCAGCGTCGGGGTGTCGAGCGCGCGATCGCGGGAATGCGCCTCGGCCCCGGCGACCGTGCCGATGTCGTGCCGCTTGCGATCGAGGAAGCTGTCCGACGGAACGTGGCAGGTCGCGCACGAGCGCCCGCCCAGCTGCTCGAACGGCCGGCGGAAGATCGCCGCGCCGCGCTGCGCCGGCTCGGGCGCGCCCGCCGCCAGCGAGCCGTCGGGTGCGAGGCTCGGATTCGGCAGGAAGTCGAACTCGAGCATGTAGGCGACCAGCGCGTCGAGCAGCACGGGGTCGGGTTCCGGGCCGTTGAACTCGTTGACGATCACGTTGCGGGTGAACTCGCGGAGCGAGTCGAAGCGCCCGTTCCGGCCGTAGGGCGCGGTGAAGCGGATGCCGCGCAGGTCGGGGATGTCGACCGGATCGAGATGGCCGTTGCTGGCGTGCGGCGCGAAGTAGTTGTTGCTGACGTCGAGGCCGCCGCGGCGCGCCGACAGCCCGGGAATGAACAGGCCGGGATTGGTCACGCCCTTGTTGTGGCAGGTGTTGCAGGAGATCGCGAGCGAGCGCGCCGGCTCGCCGAAGACGAAGCTGCTGTCGAAGGCCATGTCGCCCAGCGCGATCAGCGCGGTCTCGCTCTCGTCGACGCCGCGAGCGGCCATGTTCAGGATCTGCCGCGGCCGCGGCAGCTGCTTGTTGAGTTCGGATCCGGGCGGCAGCTTCGGCGGCACGAGCGCGTCCGGGTCGAAGGTCGGGCTGTGTCCGGGCAGCGGCAGGAGCGACCCGCGGGCCGGCCGCAGGATCTCGCCGCCGTAGCCGAGATCGAGGTAGTCCACCAGCTCGCGGGCCTCCTCGTCGAAGGCGGCCGGATCGGCCGCGACCGCGCCCAGCCCGAGCACGCCCGGGTTGCCGAGCGCTTCCACCAGCTCGAGCCAGCACTGGCCGAGGCGCAGGAACGCGCGGCGGTCGGTCGCCTTGATCTCGTGCTCGAAGGCCGCCCAGATGCGGCGGGCCTGCTCCAGGTGGTGCGTGGCCAGCGCGTAATCGCCGAGCGCGGCCCGGGCCGCCCGGAGGTGCCGCTCGAGGATCGTGACGACGGCGCGCGTCGACCGATCGAGGATCTCGCTCGCCGCCGCCTTGCGTTCGGCGGGGGAGGACAGGCCGGTGCCCTCCGCCGAGCGGAGCGTCGCGATTCGTTCCGCGATCGCCGTCCTGTAGGCGCCGCCGGCGCCGGGCTCGAGGGCCAGGAGGCGCTCGCCGATGGTGGCGGAAGCCGCCTCGACCCGGTCCCAGTCGATCGGGTTGAGCGCGAGCAGGAAGCCCATCAGGCGGTAGCTCTCGGCGACGGGATGCAGCCGCTCCGGGGGAACGACGTGGGCACGGGTCGCGACCACGGAGCCGGCGGCCACGAGCGCCGCGAGCAGGCCAAGCCGGACGCAGCGGGAGGAGATGCGGCATCGGCGGTCGCGAAAGCTGGCGGGTCTCGGCACGCGCGATCCTCGTTTTTGAGTAGTCGAAAATCTTACTCGCCAGCCTTGGAAATGTCAAGCCTGGAGGGGGCGCGCGACGAAAGCCGACCGAAAACACCGGCCGGGACTCGAGCGCTGCCCGCCTCGCGACAACGGACGCCGGCCCTGGCCGCGGGCAAGGTCGAAAGCGCGATCGCGAATGAACGTCGTTCGCAGACGATCGCCGTCGCCGGCACCGTGCCGCAGCCTCGAGTTGTGCGTCCGTGCCCGCCGACATTCTGGACGGCGGCCGCGGGGCAACATTGTGGCGGCAGCACAGGCCCGGCGCCGCGGATCGACTTGCGCATTGACTTGACGAAGGCAGTCGCGCTAGCATCCGGCCCGGCTTCACGCTCCGTGAAGCTCAGGCTGGAACCGCGCATTGCCGGGTGATGTTGGGTTGAGGCGCGCTCCACTTGCGTGGAGGGGGTAGGTCACTCGGCTGTCACCTGTGCTAGAGTCCGTCGACTGAAGAGGAGGAAATCTTGATGGACGCTCTGACATTCGCGTTTGCCGGCGGGAAGCGTTCCTGCCGCGCTCTCGTCGGCTGCGCCGTGCTGGCGGTGCTGGTCGCGATTCCGGCGGCGGCGCAGCCGTTCGATCCGGACCCGAACTCGACGATCCAGAACAGCCAGTCGATCGAGAGCGAGACGACGTTCGACCTGTTCGAGAACGAACACGACTACGCCCTGATGCCGTCGTACATGGGCTTCTTCGAAGACGCCGGGCGGTTCTACACGCAGCTCGGCAACATCGGCGGCGAGGACATGTTCCAGTTCCTGCACTATCGCCCGGTCGGCCCGGGCTACCTCTCGTTCCGCGTGATGCTGGCGAGCGAGAAGTTCGAGGTGAACGCCTCGCAGCAGTTCGAGGACTTCGTCGACGACTCGACGCCGAACGACGGGAACGTGCTCCCGGTGCCCAACATCGTCTCGGACGCGGAGCAGATCGAGTTCGAGTCCAGCGAGACCGACGTCTACGTCGGCTACGGCTGGCCGATCACCGACAACGGCAGCCTCGGCTTCGCGCTCAACTACTTCACGAACACCGTCGAGAGCGAGGACACGATCGTCAACATCGACGATCCGCGCGGACCGACCGGAGACGACCGGGTGGCGACCGACGTCTTCGAGACCGAGGAGGAAGACGAGACGATCAAGCTGATCGCCGAGTACATGCATCGCGGCGACTTCAGCTGGCGCGTTCGCGCGTTCGTCTCCGACGTCGACCACAAGATCGAGAACAGCGAGGTCTTCGACCAGCTGATCCTGATCGACAACCCCGACGAGGAGGGCGGCTTCTGCAGCTTCGACGTGAGCTGCCAGGACCAGGGCCGGGACCGCTCGAACGCCGTGTACCTGTTCGGCAATTCCGAGGGCGGTACGCCCGGCTCGTTCAATTTCCTCGACCGTGTCAGCCACGACGGCAACGAGTTCGGCTTCGAGGGCGACCTGCGCTGGGAGAAGAACCCCAAGGTGCACCACCAGCTGAACGTGGGGATCTCGACCGGCGACTTCGACCCCAAGGAGAACCTGCTGCAGCAGAGCGAGTTCACCTTCACCGGCAAGGACGACCCGGCGGGCAACCCCGACACGCTGATCCAGACCTTCGTCGACAACCACGTGATCCGGAATTCCGACATCACCACGGACAACCAGTTCGTGACCTGGAAGACGCGCGGCCACCTGGGCGACACGCACGTGGCGGTCGGGCTCTACCTGTTCAACTCGGACTCGGAGCTGGAGATCACCGCCGACTCGATCAACCAGAGCACCTTCCAGCTGCTGGACGGCAGCGCGGTCACCTACTCGGTGACGTACGGCTACCAGGAGAGCTTCTTCACGGCCACGCGCGATCTGGAGATCCAGACGGTGTCGGTCCCGCTGGCGCTGGAGCAGGACGTGACCAGCAACGTCCAGGTGCGCCTCGGCGCCCAGTACCTCCGGACCAGCATCGACCAGGAGTGGACCGACATCGACACGTTCGGCAACTTCTTCGTGACGAGCGATCCGGACGGCGACGGCGCGACGGCGCCGACGACGACGATCTTCGACGACAGGTTCCGTGAGACACACACCCTGCAGGTCGAGGACACGTTCGACCAAGTCCTGTACCATGCCGGCCTGGCGGTCGAATGGGAGCGGGTGATCCTCGAGATCCTGCTCGCGGACTCGGGTAGCGGCGGCAGCGACCGCGACGGAATCGACCTCGACACCGGCTACATCGGGGCGACGTTCAAGCTCGCCAAGCGCAACTAGGCCCGACGAGGGTCCGCGTCGCGAGCGCGGCGCGCAGTCCAGTGCGAACGGGAGCCCCCGGCGCCGCGCCGGGGGCTCTTTTGCTCGAGGCCCGAGTGAGCCGCCCGCGCCTCGCGGCCGTCGTCTTCGACATGGACGGGCTGATGCTCGACACCGAGCGGCTCTATCGCTCGGCGTGGCGGCGTGCGGCCGGGGACTTCGGCCTCGAGATCGACGACGGCCTGTACCATCGCCTGATCGGCCGCAGCACGCGCGATGCGGCGAGCCTGCTGGCCGGCGTGCTCGGCCCGGACCTCCCGCTGCCGGCGTTCCACGCGCGCTGGCTCGAGTGCTGGCGCGAGGAAGCGGCGCGCGTGGGGATCACCCCCAAGCCCGGGCTCGAGCGGGTTCTGGCGACGGTCGAGAGGCTCGGCCTGCGCAAGGCGGTGGCGACGTCCACCGAGCGGAAGGACGCGCTGTTCAGCCTGCGGCGGGCCGCGATCGCGGGACGGTTCGACGCGATCGTCACCGGCGACGACGTCGAGCGCGGGAAGCCGGCTCCGGAAATCTTCCTCGCGGCCGCCCGGGCGCTCGGCACGGTTCCGCCGGCCTGTCTGGCGCTCGAGGACTCCGACGCGGGGATCGGGGCCGCAGCGGCGGCGGGGATGCTGGCCGTGATGGTCCCCGACATGAAGCCGCCCTCCCCGGCCGCCCGGGCGGCGGCCTTCCGCGTCCTGGACTCGCTGGAGCAGGTACCTGGCCTGCTCCGGGACCTCGGGCTCGAGACCACGGGCCGCTGAAGGCAGCCGGCTCGATTCCGCAGCCAGGGAAGGTCTCGACAGGTACGATATCGATATGATATTTTCACGATACCAGCTCCGGGGATCGCCCCGTACCGGGAGGATTCGATGAACGAGAGCGTTCTCCGCGAGTTCGAGCGCCGAGCGCCGTCGGGTCTGCCGCTCCTGCCGGCGTTCCTCGCCGTGGCGGGCCTCGCGGTCTGGGGCTTCGTACGCGCCGTGGCGGCCCTCGGCGCCGGCGCGTCCCCGTGGCGCGTCGGCACCCTGATCGCCGCGATCCTGCTGTTTGCCGCCGACCTCGTGGCCGCGCTCGGCCTGTTCACGGTCGGCCCCAACGAAGCCCGCGTGCTGCAGCTGTTCGGACACTACACCGGGACCGCGAAGCAGCCGGGGCTGCGCTGGGCCAACCCGTTCTACACCAAGAACCGGGTCTCGCTGCGGGTGCGCAACTTCGAGACGGGCAAGATGAAGGTCAACGACCGGCGCGGCAATCCGATCGAGGTCGCGTGCGTCGTGGTCTGGCGGGTGGTCGATACGGCGGAGGCGGTGTTCATGGTGGACGACTACTCGAACTACGTCCACGTGCAGAGCGAGGCGGCGCTGCGCAACATGGTGACCGGCTATCCCTACGACGTGCACGAGCAGGACGAGGTGTCGCTCGTCAGCCACACCGCGGAGATCTCGGATCGCCTCAAGCTCGAGATCCAGGAACGGCTGCAGCGCGCCGGGGTCGAGGTCATCGAGTCGCGCATCAGCCACCTGGCCTACGCGCCGGAGATCGCGGGCGCGATGCTGCAGCGCCAACAGGCCTCGGCCGTGGTCGCGGCACGGCAGAAGATCGTCGAAGGCGCGGTGGGGATGGTCGAGAATGCGCTGGAGATGCTCTCGCAGCGCCAGGTGATCCGCCTCGACGAGGAGCGCAAGGCGGCGATGGTGTCGAACTTGCTGGTCGTGCTGTGCAGCGACCGGCACACGCAGCCCGTGGTCAACACGGGCAGCCTGTATTCGTAGGTCCGGCGGGCGCCGGGCCGACCGCGGCCGGCGGCGCCGGGAGAGAGGCGGGCCCGACGTGGCGGACCGCAAGGCGATCCTGCTGAGGCTGGACCCGCGGATCCACGATGCCCTCCGGCGCTGGGCGGACGACGAGCTGCGCAGCCTCAACGCCCAGACCGAGTTCCTGCTGCGGCGTGCGCTGCTCGACGCGGGCCGCCTGCCGTCGTCCGGGGCGACGGACCGCGTCGAACGCGAAGGCCGCTAGCTAGTTTCTGTCGCAAGGCCGCTCAAGTTCAAGCAAGAGCGAGGGTTCTGATCGCTCGAGTCGTCCTGTTTGTGGGCCTCATGCCGGGGCTGCCCGCCGCTTGCGAGTCCGCGCCGCGGGCCGCACCGATCGTTCTCGTTGCAGCTGGAGCTGGGAGAGCTCCATGCCGAGCGTGGCCCAGGTCTCGACGAGTTCGCGTAGCTTCTTGTAG
>Ga0187892_10001249_pt1 | contig 59493 bp, 86 predicted proteins | sample MA1701073metaG_FD_139345 | JGI IMG/M metagenome (GOLD analysis project Ga0187892, IMG submission 139345) | Bio-ooze microbial communities from a basaltic lava cave in the Kipuka Kanohina Cave System on the Island of Hawaii, USA - MA170107-3 metaG ...
AAAGCGCGACGCGCGCCAGCCGCTCCGACGGATGTTCTTCGACGTGCAGTTCGCGGACCAGGAGACCTACCCCTTCGCGGACATCATCTACAAGCTGTACAAGAAGGGCTTCATGCGGGCGACCTCCGTGGGCTTCGACCCGATTAGCACTCGGGAGGTCACCGACGAGAAGGAGCTCGCGGAGCTCGGGCTGCGCGGCCCCGTCGGCGTGGTGTACACGAAGCAAGAGCTGTTCGAGCTCTCGGCCGTGCCGGTGCCCGGCAACCCGAACGCGCTGGTAGATGAGCTCGGTGCCCTGGTGCCCGCGTGCCGCGCCCTAGTGCTCAACGCCGACGGCTCGACGCCCGGGGAAGCCGAGATTAATGAGGCGTGGCTGAAGCAGCGCCTCGAATCGGTGCGGCTGGCGCTGGATCCGGCCGCCGATATGAGAGAGTTCCGCGTCGTGACGACGGGTGGCGCGTCTAGTACCTCCGTAGAACTGGAGCTGGGCGTGCTGGACCCGCGTGAGGACTCGCCCGAGGAGCTGATGGAGCCCGGCGTGGGCGACGCGGCGATCGGCGCCCACCCGACGACACTGGACGAGGAAAAGGTGGCCGCGGCCATCCTGGCCAACACTGAAGCGAACGACGACCCGCCCCCGGCGCTCATTGAGCTGCTGAAGCGGATCGACCAGGAGACCGACGCGCAGCGAGACGAGCGCATCTCCGCGGCCGTGCAGGCGTGGAACGACGGCGAGGGCGAGGACGCCCAGCGGGCCGGGTTCACCTGTCCGAAGCCGTTCGAGTCGCACGCGGCCTGCGTGTCGAGCATGGGCGACAAGGTGGACGACCCCGACGCGTTCTGCGCGGCGTGGGCCCGGCATTGCGGTGAGAAGGCCGCCCCAGAGGCCGCCCCGCCCGACGGGCGCCAGGAGATCCTGGACAAGCTCGGCGAGGCGCAGGCGCTGATCGACGAGGCCCTGCAGCTGGCCATCGTCCAGGGACTGGGTGAGAACGAGGTGGAGGAGGCGGTCGCGCCCCTCGCCGACTTCTTTGCCACCCGCTGGCCGGCGCCCGTCCTGGAGCTGGTGCGCGCCGAACTGCGGCGCGCCGAGCGAAGCCTTTTGCCCTGCTTGAATGGCATGGCGAAGCGAAGCGAACTTTCAGCGGTCCTCGTGCAGCTCGCCGAGGTCCAGCGTTCGGTGACCGAGATCAAGGAGGCCCGCGCCAATGCGGCCGGCGCGCCCGCCCCGAAGGGGCAAGGCGCACCCGAGCGCAAGGGCGACGGCTACCTCGATCGCGTGCTCACCCAGAACGCAGAGGCCCTTCGGCGGCTGCGAGAGATCGAGAAGAAGACCAAGTAAACCCCTTTCGAGGAAGCTAACGATGAGCATGGATGAGATCCTCGGCCGGATCGACGGAAACGTGGCCGGCATGAAGGAAACCCTAGCGAACCACGGCAAGAGCCTGGAGCAGCTGAATGACCGCGTGAACGCGCTCGAGCAGAAGACGAAGGGCTCCCGCTCCGTGTCCCTGGGGATCGACGACGAGGAGAGGAAGAAGCACCCCTTCTCCTTCCAGCGCGCGATCCTGGCGATCTCGGAGAAGAACCACAAGCTCGCCCCCTTCGAGATGTCCGTCATGAAGGAGGCCGCGGCCAAGCGTGACCTGTCGACCGACGTCGATACGGCGGGCGGGTACATCGTCCCGACCGAGTACATGGCTGACCTGATCGAGCTCCTGCGAGCCAAGCTGGTCGTGCAGCAGCTCGGCGCCACGCGCATGAGCGGACTCACCGGCGGCATGGTCCAGATCCCCAAGCAGACCGGCGGCGCGACCGGGTACTGGGTCGCGGAAGGCGCGTCCATCACGTCCAGCCAGCAGACCCTCGGGCAGATCGAGATGCGGCCCCGCGAGGCGGCCGGCCTCACGATCATGTCCAACCGGTTGCTCAAGCTGTCGAACCCGTCGGCCGAGGCCATGGTTCGCAACGACCTGGCGGCCACGATCGATCGGCTGGTGGACCTCGCCGCCCTGCAGGGCGTCGGCGGGCTTCAGCCTCTCGGTATCGCCAATACCCCGGACATCAATACCACGGCGATGGGCGCGGCCCCGACGCTCGACGACCTCTACGACATGATCCTCAAGCTCGAAGAGGACAACGCCGACGACGGCGCGCTCGGGTGGGCGTTCCACCCCCGGACGTGGAACACGCTCCGGCAGCTGAAGGATTCCGAGGGTCGGTACATCCTGACTCCCGGCGTGATCCCGTCCAGCGTCCAGGACCTTCGGCGCGGCGCCCAGATGGGCACGCTGCTCGGCTACCCGTTCCGGACCACGACACAGATTCCCATCACGCTCGGCGCGGGCGCCGATTCCCGGATCTTCTTCGGGAACTGGGCCGACCTCGTCATCGGCGAGTGGGGTGGCATCGAGATCCTGGCGTCACAGGAGACCAGCGACGCGTTCGCGAAGAACCAGACCCATGTGCGGATCATCGTCGAGCTCGACGTGGTCGTGCGGCACGCGGAATCGTTCTGCGTGGACTCCACGGTGGCGGCGTAAACCAGAGACGATGGGAGGCCCGGGGCCGCGAGGCCCCGGCCCCCTAACTAAGGAGAGACCATGACGGTTGCAACGGAAGTGGCCAAGCGGCCTAGCACCGCCCTGCAGCGGTTCGTCGACTACGCGGTCATGCGCGACGACAAGCCGCTGTACTTCGGCGACGCGGGCAACGCGGGCCTCAAGTGGAACTCGGCGGACGAGGTGCTTGAGATCGTCGGCGGGCTGGGCCTGCCGCTGTTCGAGGAGTACGCCGCCGCGGGTTCTCACCAGATCGTAGCGGCGGACCTGGAGCCCAGCGCGACGGCGGGAAGCTCGGACGGCGCGGACCCCGACTTCATCGCGGCGATCATGGGCAACCTGATCAAAGCCTCGGGCGGGATGACGTCCGACGCCAACTACCTGGCGGGCGTCATCGGGCACTTCAGCATCGTGGGCACGGTGGCCTCGACCTACCCGACAGGAGCGGTCCTGGCGGGCATCGGCGACGGCGTCACCGACTGCCACGGCGCGGTGGTGGCCTACATCGACGGCGACAGCGCGCAGACGAACTGCGGCGCCATGTTCAAGGTCATGTCGAACAACTCGACGGCGGCCTCGGGCCCGGACTTCGGGATGGACCTGCAGGACGCCGCGCACGACGGGTACCAGGCGGTGAACCGCGCCTTCTACAAGAAGGCCGAGATCCGGCTGACCGGCGACGCGCTGATCTTTACCAACGCGGGCGCTCCCTCGGATGGGGTGACCCTCGACAACGTGGCCGGCCGGGGCTCGCTGTGCATCGACGTGACCAACGGCTTTCTCTACATCAATACCGGGACCATCACGGACTCCGTGTGGACCAAGGTGGGAACGCAGAGCTAGCCATATGAACCTGCAAGAGACCCTGAAGGCCCGGTCGAAGGTCCTGCTGCAGAAGCACCAGGTACTGCTGGACCAGCTGTCCAAGGTAGAGGCGGCCCGCGCCAGGATCCTGCGCGAGATTCAGCAGCTCGAGGGTGGCGCCCAGGAGTGCGAATGGTTGCAGGAGCTCGTTGGGCAACTGGAGCGTGAAGCGGCGGTCCCCGAGAAGGGGAAGCCGAAGTTTCAGCGAGTGGAGGCGCTTTCCTCCACGGAACCCCAGGAAGCAACGGAGTATAACCCATGAAGAACACCGCTCAGGAGACCATCAAGGTGGTCCACGTCCTCGAGCCCGATAGCTACGCGGCGGGCGCCGCGGCCAACAGCGCCGGCATCGACTGCCAGGGCTTTGACGAGGCCCTGATCGTCTTCGACCTCGGCGACTTCACCGCCACGGGCGACGTGACGTTCCAGATCCAGGAGTCGGCCGACAACGTCACGTTCACCAACGTGACCGGCGCGGCCGTCGCCGAGAAGGTCCAGGCCGACGATGAGAAGGTCTACGTCGGGCGAGTGGACCTGGCCAAGCGGCTCCGGTACCTCCGGGTGCAGTACGACGTTGACGACGACGCGGTCGAGTTCGCCGTCCTGGCGCTGCTCATGAACGCCAAGTATAAACCCGTGTCCCAGGAAAACGCGGTGGCGTTCACGGTCTAACGAGACCTTCCCCTCTCCTCCAGAGAGATCGGGATGAGCTAGCCCGTTTGGGCTAGCCTCCCGTCAGGGGCGCGCGCGACGCGCCTCCGACCGGAGTGCAACGAGCCTAAAGGAGTAGAGATATGTGGATTCGAGGCGGCAAGGGCCCGCGGTACGCGGCCGCGCGCGTCCGGCGGCTCTTCGCGGTCTGCCATCAGACACCGGGCACGGCGATCCTGGGGCGCACGGCGTTCAGCGATACCCAGCCCCTCTTCATCGTGCGGCAGGCCGCCGCGTCGCGGCGCACGCTGCTGCTGGACTTCTCGCTGACGCAGTCCAACGTAGCCGGCGGGCCGATCTACGTGCAGGTCGCGACGGACACCACGGACCGGCTGGACGGGGCGAACCCCGGCACGGCGATAGCCTACAAGGGAGAGTTCACCGACGTGGCCAACCCGGCTCCGCAGTCCTCGTTCCACTACCACTCGGGCGGCGCCCCGCTGGCGGCGACGGCGCCCAGCGCGAACGTGGCCTATCTCGACATCGGCGGCTCGCCCGCGGTGCAGGGCGTGACGGTTGAGTGGGACTCTACCTACTCCCTCGCGATCGGCGCCACGGGCAGCGTCCTGGTCTACGCGTGGGCCGCGGTCACGGCGCCGCAGTTCTACGTCAGTGCGGAGCTCCTCGAGGAGCCCTTGATCTCATAACTCCTGAAGTGAGGCGAGCGATACCATGGGTAACTGGGAAGTAAGCGGCGGCTGGGGCGTCGGCGCGGGCGGCGGCGGAGGCGGCGCGGACCCCAACACCGTCCTGCACGAGGGCAACGCGTTCGGCGAGGTCATGGTTGTTGGCACGACCGACGCCTTCGACTTCGAGATCATCAACACCGGCGAGACCGCGGCGCGATTCCACCGGGCCGCGGCGAACGTCCACCAGCTTCTTCTGGACGACGGCGGGGCGTCTACGCCCGCGCTGGCGTTCATCCTGGCCGAGGATACAGGGGTGTTCCTCGCGGACGTCGATCAGCTGGATTTCGTCGCGGCATCGAACTCCGTGCTTCGGATGCACGCGAACGGAGGCAATCCCCAAGCCCGGGCGCTGGCGGATGGGACCTCGGCGAATCCCTTTTGGACCTTCCAGGGCGACCCGACCGCCGGGCACTACTACGACAGCGGCATGGTCGTGACGGCCGCGTCGGGAACCTACGTCCTCTACGCGTCCGACGGCGAGGTCGGCATCCAGTCGTCAGTCAACACGAACCACGTTTTTGTGGTACGGAAGGCCGGGACGCTGGCCGTCGCGGCGGCGGTCCTTCAGGTGGACAATCTCAACGGCCGGATGAGGATCGGCTCCACGGGGGCGCTGAACCCGGCGGTGACCCTGCACGTCGGGGACGCCGAAACCGCGACGAACACCATCGTCGAGCTCTTCCGGATGCAGCGCCTAGGGGCATCCTCTCCGGGCGCAGGTCTCGGGGCCGCACAGACGATCTACATACAGGATTCCGTGACTTCCGTCGAGGCGTTCCGGCTGGCCGTCTCCGCGTCTGACGCGGCGGCGGCGACCTTCTCCGCGGTCGTGGCCCTCTCCAGCCGGATCAACGGGACTACGGCCGAGCGGCTGCGCCTGGTGGAGACGGTCGAGGCGGGCGGCGTCTTTGATCTCATTCCGACGAACGATGGGGAGGGGAACCTCGGTGAGACCACCACTCCGAAGCGGTGGCGGTCGCTGGCCGTATCAGGGGACGCCTACGTCGGCGGCAAGCTCACGGTCGTCGGAGCCATTGACCCGACCAGCGTCACGCTCTCGGGTGGCGGAACGGCCCACTTCATGCAGTTTGCGGCGGGTTCTACGGCGGCGGTTTCTGGTGCCGGAACCATGCGCTTCCGGTACGATGAAGCCGGGAATAAGGCCCAGGTGTCGCTCAACGGTGCCGCCTACGTCGATATCAGCACGGGCGGCGGAACCTTCTTCGCGCAGGGCGGGAACACGTTCGGGGCGAACGGCGTTCTCGGGACAAATGACGCCTTTGACCTTGAGATCCGTACCGGCGGCATCCCGGCCCTTTACCTGGACACGGCTCAAAGCGCCATCTTCACGAACAGCGTTTCCATCGCCAATGGGTTCCTGGAAGTCCCCGATGGAACCGCAGGACAGCCGACGGTTGTAGGTTCCGGGGATCAGACGACGGGCATCCTGTTCAGCGCAGGTTCCGGCGTCAGGATCTCGCACGGAGGGTCCCTGGTCGCCTCGTTCAACAACACTCCCGCGATCTTCATGGAGGGCGACGGGAGCGCGAGCGATCCGACGTACTCCTGGAACAGCTCGGGAAACTACGGGATGTACGTCTCGCCCGGCTCTTACGTCGGGATATCGGCGGCGGGCACGGAAGCCGTGCGGTTCTCCACGACGGGCGCGGTACTGCATACGAGCGGAAGCGCGACCAATCCCGGGATGGCGTTCATCGCGGACGTGAACTGGGGCTGGTACTTCACGCCCGGCACGCCGTCGATGAGCCTTTCGGTGGACGGAACCCAGGCCCTCGAATTCACCAACGGCGTTTTCATCCACTACGGGAATTCGGTCTACGAGGCGGTGGACCAGACGGGAGTCGGGGTGGGGGCCGTCGGGCGCGGGCGCATCCGCTACAACTCGACTTCAGGAACGTTCCAGATTTCGGCGGAAGGGGGAGCCTACGCCGACATCGCCACGGGCACGTCTGGCTGGACCGACGACGGTACCGTGGTTAGGCTTACGACCGCCGGCGATAAAGTCACGATCGGCGGGGCTTCAAACCTGGCAAAGTTCGCGGTGGATGGGGCCGCCGACGAGATCCAGCTCCTAGTGCAAGGGAACGCCACGCAGACGGCGAACCTTGTGGTGTGGGAGAACTCGGCGGGTTCGGATCTCTTCCGCTTCAGTGGCGCGGGTGCGATCACGATGCTCTCGACCGGGGGAATCAGTCTTCGACCCACCATCGACGCCGCTACCCCGGACATCCTGATCGGCTCGACGGGGATCACGTTCGGCGGGGATGTCAACATCTCACGCGGCGCGGCGGATCGGCTCGACATCGCCTCGGGCAATCGGCTCCGGTTCGCAAGCGGCGGTACAGCGGCGGCGCCCCGCGTCGAAATGGGCGCGGGCGGGCCGAACGGGATCTTCTCCCCGAACGCGGGCGAGATCGCGATCGGCACGAACTCGACCGAGCGTTTCGTCGTGTCGAACACTGATATCCACACCAGGGACATCCCCTTCCTCCCCCGCGTGGACGCCCAGGCCGCGACGACCATTGGGAGCACGTCCCTCAGGTTCGTTTCGTCCGCCGTCAACACCATGAACTCGTTCGCGGCGTCCGGGGACGCTAATCCCACGGCGCAAATTGCCTCCAACTCGATCAAGCTCGGCGTGAACAGTGCGGACAACCTGAGCGTGGCGCTTTCGGCTGGGGCGGCGAACCGTCTCGACCTCGCCAGCGGCGACTCTTTGAACCTCGTAAGCGGCTCCCTGCTGATCGGCGCAACGTCGAGGCTCTCGTCGGTATCCTCGACCGAGACCTCGATCGATACCGAAATCGCTCGCGCCGGGTCGGGGGCAACCGCGGCCCGGTTCCGGCTGCGCGGGTTCTACACGGCGTCGCCTTCCGACCCGCCCACGGATCAGGCGGACATAATCATCCTGGACGACGGCGTAAATACCCTTCTTCGCGTCAGATACAACGACGCGGGGACGGTCAAGATGGGCGACTTGGTGCTCGTGTAGGAGGTAGAAATGGCAACTACGGACAGGAAGGTCAAGCGCATCGTGGCGGTTCTCCTCATCGAGAATCCCTCCAGAGACGGAGCGACGTACCAGGCCACGATCCACAGCCCGCAGATCGTCTACGACGATCCCGCGGCCACGGTAGCGGCCGACCAGGGGGATAAGGGCCACGCGTTCTCGTTCTCCGAGACCGACGGGAAGCTGAGCCTCGACGACATCAAGGCGAACCTGTTGGCGCAGGCACAGACGGAAATCAAGGGGTAGGCTTCAAGGACGGATTCGGTGTAGCTACTTTTTTTGGAGGCGCGAAGATCATGGCGAAGATCGTGGACATCCCGGCAGCGGTGGAGCTGGAGTCACCCCTGGGCAAGGACCCGTACAGCTGGGCGGACTTCTCCCTGGAGGCCCTGCACCAGTACTCCAAGCTGAACCAGGGCGAGGAGTCGGCCCACTTTAAGCGGAAGATGCGGAACAAGCTTGAGGGCCTGGCGGACGACGCCAAGGCTATCACTCTCGAGGACGACGAGTTCAACAAACTCCGGGACGCGGTGAAGACCGCCAAGTATAACCCACGGTACATGGAGTTGTTCGTGGAGTTCTTCGAATCCTTCCACGACGACAAGGTCCAGTCGGTCGAGCTGCCCGGCAAGAAGGAGGCCAAGCCATGAGGTACGCCGTAAAGCGCAAGGACGGGTTCGTGTGGGTGAATCCCAAGACGGGGAACCCCGAGCCAGAGCGTACGGAGATCGACGACCAAGAGCCGGGCTTCGATCTGGGACAGGTCTACAAGCTGACGCCGCTCGCCGCCTCCGAGGCGCCGACGGCCGAGCAGCCCGCCGCCGCGCCGGCCAACCGGATGGTGACGGGCAAGTCCCTCAAGCGACGGGAGGCCTAGGTGGACCTGACGACGCTGGCCCGGATCAAGACGCTCCTGGCCATCGATACGGCCGAAACCCAGCACGACGCGCTGTTGTCCCAGCTCATCTCCGCCGTGAGCGCCGAGGCCGAGGTCTTCCTCGACCGGCACGCGCAGCAGGTGGCCCGGGTTGAGCAATACGACGTATACAACCGGCAGGCGGTGTTCTTCCTCCGCGGCTACCCGGTGCTGGTGGCGCCGGCGCCGACGGTGAATCACAACCTGGACCGGGACTTCAGCGGCGCCGACCTGTCGGTCGACGCGTACTACCTGGAACTGGCGACCGGTAAGCTGACCGTAGACCGGGTGGAGCTGACGCCAGGGCCCGGCGTGCTGGAGGTGTCGTACACCGGCGGCATGGCGGCGTCGACCGCCGCTCTTGTAACGGCGTTCCCGGCGGTGGCTCACGCGGTGGACATCCAGGTGGCGTTCGTGTTCCAGCGCCGGCACTCGCTGGGCATCAGCGGGTTCAGCGCCGAGGGAGGCTCGGTCTCGCTGGAGACCCCGGTGGAGCTGATCCCCATAGTCAAGAGCTCCCTCAAGCGGTTCCGCCGGAAGGAGACGTCGTAATGGTCACCCCGCGCTCCCAGCGAGTCTTGGAGTTCATGGCGAGCACGGCCCGGCAGGAGCTGGTGCGCGGCGGGTTCCGCTTTCAGCGCACGATGCAAATTACCCGGCTGTCCGGGCCGACCACGCCCGCGTCGTTGTCGGTGCGCACCGGCGCCCTACGGCGCAGCATTCGCCATGAGGTGGTGCAGACTGGTCGCTATGCTTATACGCTGATTGGAGTTATCGGCCAGGGTGTGCCGTACGCTCGAATTCACGAATTTGGTGGGACCATTGAGCCAAAGAAGGCCAAGCACCTGGCAATCCCGCTGCAGCGTGGCGCTAAAACGGCGTTTGGGCCGTCCGCGTATCCTGGCAAACTTACGTTCATCAAGAGCAAGGCCGGGAATAAGCTGCTAGCTGAGGTGACGGGACGCGGAACGCGCCGCCGCATCAAGCCCGTGTTTGTCTTAAAGAAGCAAGTGGTCGTGCCGGCGCGGCTGGGTTTTCGTCAAACCTTCCAGCAGGAAGCTCAAGTAACGTTGGTGAACATCCAGCAGAAGCTGCAAGTAATTAAGATGCGGGGAGGCCGTTGATGGCCTTGACTACGCTCAGGGAGGCGATCCTTGACCAGATCGCGGCGGAGCTGGCGGCCATCACGGTGGCCAACGGCTTCGAGCAGACCGTCAAGAAGGTCTACCGTACCGGCGAGAGTACAGTTACGATCAACGAGGACCCGTCGTTGCTTATGGTGGACCGTGGCGATACGGCGGCCCGGCTCGTGCAGTTCGCCTACGAGATGCGCTTACAGCTAGAGATCAAGACGCTGACGCGCGAGTACGTCACGGCGCTCAAGCGGCAGGAGGTCGAGCGGCTGCGCGCCGACGTGATCAAGCGGCTCATGCAGGACGAGACGCACGGCGGGTACGCCGTGGCGACGTTCGTGCAGGGCACGGACACCCGGCTGCCCGAGGTGAACGACCCGGACGGCATCGCGCTGGTCACCGTGGAGGTGCAGTACCGGGTGGTGGAGAGCAATCCATACCAGCAGCAGATACTGTGATGGCTAACCCAACGCCGACAATCGACCAGGTGCTGAACGCCGTCGTGGCGGAGATGAACTCCATGACGCCGCTCCCTGAGGGAGCGGTGCTCTACTTCGAGGGACACCTGCCCAGCGAGGCGGAGCTGCTGCGCAAGTACCGGGACGCGGTGAACCAATCGGCCGACGTGTGGCTGGTCTCGGCCGACGTGGATTCCGAAGAGGGCCCGGCACCGGGCGAGCTCTACTCGCTCTACCGGGTGCGCGTCCGCTACTTGTCGGTTCGGGTGGATGAGGAGGAGTGGTCGCGGCAGGCGCTCTTCGAAGCCGAGCGCGTGCGCACGGAGCTGGAGGCCAACGCGGGCGTGTTCGCGATCGGCGGGCAGCGCCAGCTCCGCGCGACCGAAGCCATCTCCGTGGACGGCGCGTTCAAGGACGTGGAGGGCAGCCAGGTGTTCGAGGCCAACCTGCGGTTCACGGTGGAGGCCCGGCGGTGGCAATAGCCAGCAACGTCCGGGCGGGGCGGGCGACGGCGTTCCTGGCGGCGTTCCAGCCGGCCAAGGGCACGGCCGTCTCGGACTTCACCACGGCCGGCGCGATCCGGCTGTGGACCGAGTCGGCGCAGCTGCCGTTGGCGCGCCGGTACGGCCTGGAGGCTTTCATGGACAGCGACCGGGTGCCTCACGAGGGCGCCCGCTTCCGGCGGCCCGAGGACCTGACGGGGCGGGCAGCGGTCCTGGCCACGCCCGAGAGCTTGGAGTGGCTGCTGCGGTCGAACTACGGGCCGTTCGCCGCCGGAGCCTTCTCGCTGCATACCCAGGTCGCGGACGACCGGTGGCTCACGCTGGGCTGGGTGGAGAACGTGGCCGGCGGTACGCAGAACTTCGTGCGCCTCGTGGATGCATGGTTCCACAGTCTGGAGCTCGTGGCGGAGGGCCCGGCGGGCCGCGTCATCGCGCTGTCGGACTTCGCCGCCCGGTCGTCGCTCGTGCAGGCGCTGAACGCCGGTGGGGTGACGCTCCCCGTGGCGCCGATGGCGCCGGCCGATTTGGGCGTCTTCCCGGTGTACGGCGCCCAGCTGTTTCGCGACCCGACGGGCGACAACGAGGAGCTACGCTTCCGCCAACTGCGTCTCCGGCTGGATCAGCGGCTGGGCTACGAGTGGGACATGGGAGCCTTCAAGCGCGACGTGTTCAAGATGGGCAAGCTGCGCGCGACGCTGGAGTTCACGTCCGACGTGGGCGACGAGACCTGGCAGGCGCTGTCGAACCAGCGGGCTGGGACGGACGACCGGTACCGCGTGCGGCTCACCGCGGGGGCGAGCGTTTTCACCGTGGATCTCCACAACGTTATGTTGGAGGTGGAGGCGCTGGGGCACGAGGGACTGAGCTACGCGGAGTTCCGGGCGGCCGGGGTCGCCGCGCGGGACGCTGGCGGGAACTTTTTGACCGTAACCTTGACGTAAGGAGTCGCAGTCGTGTCTATCACCTACGCAGACTTCCAGGTGCAGCTCGGCGCCGTGCTGCGCATCGCCCGCAAACGCGAGGCGCTGCTGGAGCACATCCGCCAGGCGGACAACGCCAACTACGACCGGCGGCTCCTGACCGCCGCGAACGGGTTCTCGACCTCGCAGACCGACGAGGCGCGCGTGCTCGGCCAGCACCTGGCGCACCTCGACGGCGCCGCGCTGACCAACATCCGGTCGGCCTGGACGGCCTACCGGTCGCTGCTCGAGGCAGCGACGGGGTTCCTGGACATGATCGCGGACGATCTGGGCGCGAGTCAGGAGGACCGCGCGGCCGGCGCCATCCGCTACCTGTACGACGTGGTCGACGGGGTGGTGTCGATCAACGAGCGCCGGGGTAAGCTGGGCGCGCTCTACCGCGACATGCTCGACCAGAGCGAGAGCGTCAAGGCGAACGTGGTGACGTTCGGCTCGCTGACCGCGGGTCCGGACAACCGGGGCCTGCTCACGGCGACCTCGGAGTCGGCCTTGTCGCACTGCCCGACGGGCACGCTGGTACTCGAGGTGGTGAGCGACAACGTGGACAACCCGACGCTGCGGGCCTCGGTGGAGCTGACCAACCCGCTCCCCGATGGGACGGCCCGGATCGTGGGGGACAACCTGGTCACCTGCGAGCGGTCCTGGGAGGACGGCCCGACGGGCATCACGATGGTGCTGACCCGCACCGGTCTGGGGTCCCCGACGGAAAGTGGCGACAACGGCTCGCTGTTTTCCGGCACGACCATCGCGACCCCGGCGGAGTCGGACTCGGACAAGGGCATCTTCCACATCACCGTGACTCGGCAAGCGACGAGCCCGATCTGGTTGATCGAGGTATTCAACGACAGCGCGCGGGAGAACAAGGTGGGCTCCACGACGGCCGACACGACGTCGGGCACGGTAGCGTTGACCATCACTTGCCGGGGCGGGTCGGTCATCTCGACTACGTTCAATCGCGCCAACGCGCACACGCACCTGCCGTCGGCCGGCAACACCGACGAGGATATCAGCTTCGACATCGAGACGCCGCGCCTTGGCGACCGCTGGACCCGGTCCCTGTCGAACGATGAGGCGGGGAATTTCTCGACGAAGCTCATGAAGCTCTGGCGGATCAGCCTGCCGACGGACGCCTCGCCGACGTTTACCGACGCGAACGCGTCGAGCATCTCCATGAGTTGATTAATTGCGGAGGTGATGATCGTGGAACCGTGGAAGTGGGTAGAGGGCGGCGTTGAGATCGATGGGCAGGCGCACGCGCTGCCGCCGATGGATCGTGCTGCCGCGCGACGCTTAATCGGGGAGCTCAACCAGAGCGCGGAGCTGTTCGAGGTGCTCAGCCTCGGCAAGGTGGCGTTCAGCAACGGGCGGGCGGCGTACGAGGACGCGGCGGCCAACCTGTCTCATCTGCTCACGGAGCTGCAGAAGGCCCAGCTGCGGTGGCTCACCGCGTTTGACGACCTGTGCCGCGCGTTCGCGCCCCCCGTTAGGGCGGAGGCCATTGACTCGGCCGACCGTACCCGGTTCGCCTTTGAGACCATCCTGAAGATCGACGCTAAGCTAATGGAGAAAAGCTAATGGCCGAAGGCAACGAGGTACGATCAAAGCTTTCGCTAGACGTTGAAGACGCACGAGCGAAGCTCGAAGATATCGACGATCGACAGGAGACGCAAGATGCCTTAATCCTCAAGGCGTCTGATCGTCTGGTGCGTCTAGCTTCTGAGCGCGATAAATCCAACGCGTTAATCGACGCCTTGGAGACTCGGATTGGGCGGTTGAGCAAGGCGGTTGCTCGCATCGGGCTTGCCACGATCACCACGGAAGCGCTGGCTACGGCGGGATTAGAGAGTTCTTTTTTCGGCCGTCTGACCGGCAACGTGTTGACCGGCGCCGCGTTCAACCCACTGAACCCGGCGACCGGTGCTGGCATTGCGGCGATCGCTACTATCATTAATGAATTGCTCCGTGCGTTTCGCGAGTTACTAAAAGCTAGCGACACGCTACGGGAGGAACAGGATAAACTGCGTCAGCAATTTATCGAGGCAGAACGCAAGCGCGTCACAGAACTGCAGCGGATCGAGGCAGAGGGGCGGCAGCGCGCTCTGCAGATCGAGCTGCAGGCTATCCCGGGCCGCAGCGAGATCATCTACCAGGCGCAGCGCGCGCTGGCGCGCAAGCGGAGGGCTGGGTAAATGGGCTACTCCATCGAGATCGGCGAGGGGTTGGACAAGTTGACCCTGGACGCCAACATCAGGTTCGACCTGGATTCCCAGCTGTCGCAGACCTCGAACGGAGCGGCGGATAAGACCGAGATCTACCTGGAGATCGAGGGCGAAATCGTAGAGCCCAGCGCATCGGACGTGGTGCAGCGGATCATCGACTTCTCCGAGGAGGTGAAGACAAAGGTCTCCCCGCGCCGGATCCGCATCCTGCTGGACAACGTAGAGAAGTTCGACTTTCAGCCGAACGAGGCCCTGGGCTCGCCGATCGTAACTCGCTTCCGCACCTTCTCGGACAACGACGGGGGCGAGTCGCACTGGCGGTGGGCTATGTCCGCGTACATCCTGCTGTCGGCGCGGGCCCAGGACCTGGGGGACTCGGACATTGTCGACCTGACTACCTCCCTGGAGGTCACCAAGAAGAACGGGCAGGTCATCAAGAAGGTCTGGAAAGCGGCGGCTCGGGGCAAGACGGCCGCGATCGCCGAGACCAAGGTGCGCTCCTTCCAGCCCGCCGAGACGATCATCAAGGAGATCGTCGAGACCTTCGCTCAGGAGGCCCGCGCCACCGGCGTGTGGATTTGGGAGGCACAGAAGGACCGTAATATCGTGGCCGTCATCGAGACGGTGCGGCTGCGCGACAGCGGCGCGGATTACATCGCAGACACGCAGGTCGGCGAGCCGGGCGTCGTGCCCGGGCCGGCGCCACTGCTGCACCTGGCTGCGCGCGGACCGGGCGAGTGCGAGATCACCATCGTGGTGAAGGGCCCCGACCCCGCGGCGCTGGCGCCGGTGCCCCCGCACTTCCAGGAGGGCGGCGGGATCGTGCGCGTGGTCGCGCGCGAGCTGAAGCCTACGAAGCCGTCGCCGGACGACGACTTCCTCCGGACCGGGCTCTATAAGATCGAGTACACCGAGGTGTGGCTCTCAACGGAGCCCTTCTCGGACCTAGATCACGGCGACCACGCGAACATCGTGCTGATCCAGCCGCCCCCGGACGGGAACATCCTGGAGGACTAGTGGCCGTTTTCCACAAAGTAACGTACCAAGGGCTGACGTGCCAGGCGGTGAGCTACCGCCGCTCGCCGTGGTTTGACCCGGAGCCGGGCTACGTCGACATCAATCTGCGGGATCTGGGGCAGATCAAGATCCTGGTAGACGACGTGCCGTGGCCCGCGGTGAACGGCAAGGAGATCGAGGGGCAGCTGCCGATCAGCGCTTGGAATCGGCTGCGTCCTACGGTTACAGCGGGCCGGGCGCGCCCGCAGGGCGAGGGTGCCCCGGAGGGCGGCGGCCTGCGCCACTTCGGCGATCTCGTGATGCAGAGTTACGACGGCTCGACGGCGCTCTCCGACGAGATGCGGTATAACTGGGTCTACGTCGACTCCGCCGGGATCGAGGAGGTCACCCGCAACCTCGCCGACATCAAGGCCCACAATCGGGGGAAGGTGCGCGTGCCACTGACCGACGTCCGCAAATATTACCGCGCGTACGGCATGCTGGTGCAGCGCATCAACGTCCGTAGCCGGGCGGGGTACTGGGACCCGCTCAGCCTCAACGACGGCGTGCCGTGGAGCCTGCAGGACGTGATCGCGTACCTGCTGAGTCAGCTGCCCGGCAGCCCGGCGCCCTCATTTGCGCCCGACGTCCCGGGGCAGACGCTGGCCGTGACCCCGGAGAACTTGACGGCAATCGGCGATCCGGTGGTCGAGGTGTTGGAGGACCTGCTCAAGAAAAACGGCCTCGTGCCGTTGATGCTGCCGGATGGGAATTTTCGCGTCACCGTACGCGGCTCGAAGCTGGTGACGGAGGGGGAGATTGCCTTCGACCTGGGCCAGTATGGCGCGTACCCCAAGGAGCACTACGAGACCAAGAGCGCGTACGTCACCGACCGGCCGCCGCTGGTGCAGGTCATCGGCAAGCCGGTGATCCGGCGCATCACGCGGACTTACGTGGCCGCGCTTCAGGACCTGGATGGCATGATCTACAAGCTATCCGACGCGCCGCTCATCATCGGGTACTCGGTCGCCGCCATCAAGGCGCAGGTGTTCAACGATGAGAAGCAGTTCGGGGATCTGAACTCGCCGGAGCACCGGGAGATGCTGCAGCGGTGCGCGTACAAGATGTACGTGCCCGCCGACGCCTTCGAGGGCGCCGCCGTGACCGACCTGGGCGGGTCGAGCGTCGTCTCGGCGGTTGGCGTAGCTACCGAGCTGCTGGAGCAGCAGCCGTTCTTGCCGGTGCAGAAGGCGCCCATGTACGTGGGCGACCTGGACAAGCGCACTCCGCCGATTGACGACGGCGTGCCGGATCGCGAGCGGTACGTGCTGATGAAGCCGATCGCCTACGGCAACCGGATCAGCCAGGACTGGTTCGAGGACGTGGGCGCGCTCGAGGACTACTTTAACCGGCTGAAGGTCCCGGCGGTCGCGCTGATCGGCAACTTGGGCGTGCTCGACGCACAGCTCGAGCGCCTGGCCGCACAGTACAACGACGAGGTGCCGCGGGCTGCAGACGCCGCCGTGGAGGTTGTGCCGCTGACCGGGAACCCGGCGGCCATCCTGGGGACGCTCCAGACGGCGACGAAGTTCGTGCAGCGTCTCGTCGAGACGCCTTCCTTGGAGGGCCGGGCTCGGTTGTCGCTTAACGGCGACGTCGTGCGGAGCCTGAAGTTCCTGGACCCGCTCGCCCCGCACGAGCAGGCGCTGCAGCTGGCGTTCAACGACCCGCCCATGGTCGACCTGGTGCGGGACAAGATCCAGAAGATGCGCGCGGAGATCCTACGCATGCGCGCGGAGGCACAGGCGTCGCTGGCGGCCTGGAACTCGCAGTTCTCCAGCTTCAGGAACGCATTCGACGAAGTGGGTGGCATCCAGGCTAAGGTCAACGTGCCGTGGGGGCCGCTGCCGGACGGGTCGTACCACATCGATGAGAACACCGGCATCCTGTGGGCCGACGACCCGCTGTGTCACATGGCGCAAGCGTTCACCATCGACGACGGCCCGGTGGAGGTGGGCAGCGACGGGGCCATCGTGGTGACGGCGGGCTACGAGGTGTACGACAACCACACGGGCGGGCTGACCAGCGTGCTGCTCAGTTCCGGGGACGACGAAGACGACTCCACGCCGGAGGCGGAGATCGTCGGCGCCAACCGGCCCAGCCCGCTCAAGGCTAAGATCGTGCGATCGCCGCGCATGCGGATGTATCAGGCGGACCTGGGCACGCCGATGAACCTGCACGAGTGCGAGGCACAGGCGCTCGACGCGGGCGCCGGCGAGCTGACCGTACCGAAGGTCCTGGGTGGCCGGACGTTCACGTTCTCCGGCCTGGTGCTGGCCATGCTGGACGGTGGCGTGAACACGGTGCAGCACGCGTGGGACAGCGAGAGCCGCCAGCCCGCGTACACCTACGTGGCGGTGAACGCGCCGGGCTGCCGGGCCCCGGTATTCCCAGTGGACGCAGCGCCGCCGGAGACGCCGCACTGGACCATTCGCGAGTACGAGCAGCAGGGGCGCGAGGGATTCTAACATGGCCGATAAGCTGATCACGGTGCGCGAGAACTCGCGGCCGTTTTTGACCTTCGAGATGGTGGACTTCCGCAACGAGGTAGACCCCACGTTGGCGGTCGACATCACCGGTTGGGCGTTCCGGCTCGTGGTAAAGAACGATATCGACGACCCGGACGCGCAGGCGCTGGTGGACCTGGCCGGGGTCATCGTGTCCGCGCCAGCGGGCACGTTCAGCTTCACGCTGACGACGGCGCACACCTCGCTCGCGCCGGGAACCTACGTCGGCGAGATCCGGTGGTGGGAAGACGGGGTGACGACTAACCCGCCGCACGACGCGTGGCGGGTCTCGTACACGGTGCAAAAAGCGGTGGACAACACGGTGTAGCATGCCAGATAGCGCCGGACGAAACTCGGGCTTCGACCGCGGGCCGCTCAAGCGGATGCCCGTGCTGTGGGACATCACCGAGAAGCCCTTTGACAACACCGACCGGGAGGACAAGCTCGGCCAGGGCGATGCCACCCGCGCGGTGGCGTACCACGACTTCGACGCCGCCACGAAGAAGTGCACGCTGGCCGACGGGTTCACGCCCGAGAACTCCACGATCATGAGCGCGCGCCAGTTCGAGCCGGACAACTGGATGCTACGCCTCCACGACGAGAAGGGCAAGGGCAAGGACTCGGTCTGGGCGCTCCGGATGATCGCGGAGCACACCAACAAGTCGTACGAGCGCAAGCACCGCTCGACGATGTTCATCAGCGAGGGCGAGCTGCAGATCTGGGGCTGGGCGCAGGACCTCTTCTGGCTCGTGGACTTGGCCGCCGTCACGGAGCACCCGGAGCTGGAGATCAACCCCGCGGGGTTCCTGAACATGCTGTACAGCGACGACCACGCGGGCGCGTCATCCAAGCGCGGCTGCCTATCGCTCAACCTGTCCCGCAACGGCGGTCACGTCACGGGCTACCGGGGCGGGCAGCAGCGCGTCGGCCAGCTGTGGCATCCGTTCACGATCTTCAGCGAGCGAACGGCCTCCGGCTTTGGCGAGGACGGCCAGCTGTTGATCGGCAGCGAGCTCTGCCTGCGGCGCGACGTGAAATTTGATTACAACGACGGCGGGCCTCGCATGATGCCGGACGCGCCGTTCACGTCGATCTCCCCGTCCGTAGGGGAAGTGCCGTACAAGGTGTTCTTCTACGTAGACTCGCCGGGGCCGAACCTGCCAGCGCTCGACATGGCGAAGGACGAGTCCTCAAACCAGACCGAGATCGAGAAGGTGACCGGCTTCCCGATCAAGGCGTTCGTGCTCATCCCGGAGGTTGAGGATGAGTTCGATGACACCGTGAGCGACAGCGGGCTCTCATACCCCAAAGAGCAGTACGACGACGAGGACGTTGGAACGTCCGGGTTTTCACAAGCGGAGCCGACGCATTCGGGATCTACTGCGGACAATTCCGAGCCGATGCAGATGGCGAACTTTATTCCGATATTCCCCCCATAGGTGAACGATGGAAGTCAGGGTCGCCAAAGCGAACGGACGCGATTACAAGATGTCCGTCCGCGTCCAGATCCCGCTCGATCTGGGAACGGATCGGGGTTTCCGGATGTACTTCAAAGTCGCCATCTCGGCGGCGTATACCGGCGGGCAGTCTACCGACTTCTCGATGGTCTGGCGCGCGGTGCCGAACAACTCCGATCCGAGCGCGATCGCCTTTACGGAAACGGACTTCACGTTCGATTCGGGGGAATCCCTGCCGGTCGAATCGTCGGGCAAGTGGAAGACTTACGTCTTCGAGGTCAAGCATTCGGATTTGACGGGCGCGGAAGGCGGGGAGCTTCATCTCGTCTTTTACGTCATCAACAGTTCGACCGGCCCGGACTGGTATCTCAACCAGGAAGGATGGGTCTTTCCGCGCATCTCGGGCGGCGGGACGACCGGAATAACGGCGGTGGCTTGATGAATAACGGAACGATACTTCTGGGCGGCGGCGGGTACATCGAGTACCTCCGGGAGATATCGGCCAGCTTTACGCCGGCCGACCCCGTGACGGGAAGCTGGAAGCGGTACTTCCGGGGGACGGGCCTCTACGTCGAGGAGGATACGGCCTTCCGGCAATACCGCATCCGGCTCCGGCGGGCCAATCTCGTAACGGTCAACACGACCATCGTCGACCCGACGCACGATACCGTGCAGGTCGACGCCACCTCCGGGAATATCACGATCACGCTCCCCGACCCGTCCGACATCACCTATGGAAATCGGATGAAGGTCATCACGATCCAGAAACAGGATAGCTCCGCCAACGCCGTCATCATCGACGGGGCCGCGCTCGGGGATGCGGGGCTCGCCCAGAGGTACGTCCTCTCGAGCCAGTACCAGTCCGTCACGTTCGTGCCGTTCGTCGACGCCTCCGGCGACGGCCTCGGCTGGATCGCGGAATCGGCCGCTCCGGGCGCGGGGCCGCTCCGGGATCTCGATACCCAGGGGACGACGGCGGTCACGAGCGAAGAGGATCTCAACTCCATCGTGGTCCCGGCGCACGTCTTGAACGGGAACTTCGTCGCGTTCGACGTCGAGGTATTCGGGAGCTTCGCCAACAATACGAACACGAAGACGGCTCGTCTCAAGATCGGATCGACCACGCTGATATCAAACGACGTGACGACCGCGCCACAGGATCTTAAGTGGATCATGAAAGCCAGGATCTACCGGACGGGCGTGAGCGCGCAGAAGGCCGTGGGGGAAATGCTGGTAGGGGCGAATCCTCAGACGGTGACGTACCAGACGCTGACGTTTACCGAAACGGCGGCGCAGACAGTGAAGGTGACGGGCCAGAACGGGACGGCGAGCGCGAACGACGTCGTATGCGAGGGCCTCATCGTGAGACCGGTTCCCTACTAATTTGCGGAGCAGCCATGGTTAAGAAATTGGTCAACGGCAACGGCCACAACGGCTGGGGCAACTGGGTAGTTAACGCGCTGTTCGCGCTGCTCATCCTGGGGCTCGGCAAGTGGGTCGATTCACTCTCGCGCACCAACGACGCGCTGGCCGCCGAGATCAAGGCGGCGCAGGCCATCGACTCGGCGCGCAGCGAACGGCTGGCCGTGGTGGAGACCGAGACGCGGAACACCGCGGCCCGGCTGCTGAGCATCGAGAACAAGCTGGATCTGCTCTCCAAGGAGTTCGAGGCCCTGCGCCGCGAGCTCATCAAGCGGTAGATCGTCTTTATTTTAAGGAGCTGGCGATGAAGTGGCTGTTGGTGGCGGCGCTCGTCTGTGCCGTCGGGTGCACCACGGTCAAGGACCACCTGGATCGGGTGGAGAAGGCCGTGCGCCCCATGATCGAGCGGTGGGTCGTGGAGCACCCCGAGGAGGAGCTCTCCGACGCGGTAAAGCGGGAGCTGTACGCGGCGGCGGAGGCCCTCGTCGAGCGAGAGCTCGACCAGGAGAACGCCGAGGCGGCGGCGAAGCTGGCCGAGACGGCTGGCGCCCTGGCGACCGGCGACTACGTCGGCGGCGGGGTCGGCGTGCTGACCCTGCTGCTCTGGTGGCTCGGAGTTCGTCGCAAGTAAAGGAGATGACTATGGATCAAGAAACCCTGCAGCTGCTCACGGACGGCAGCGCCGTCACCGGCATCACGGCCGTGGTCGAGTTCGTGAAGCGCACCGTCCCCAAGGCCTGGGTCAAGTACATGCCGCTGTTTGCGGTGGGCTTCGGTCAGGCATACGCGCACCTGCTGCGACCCGGCGACTCGATCGGGGCCAACGCCATGATCGGGATGCTACTGGCCATGGCCGCCGTGGGTGGCTACTCCGGAGTGAAGAACTTCTTGCAGAAGCGAAAGAAGTAAGACTTCGCGGCTCCACGATCGGTTCGCCCGCGGGTTGCCTCACGGTGGCCCGCGGGCGAATTTGTATCACCGCCCCAGAACGAGCTCCACCACGAAGTCCCCGTTCGCCGCGCGTACTCGGTAGATCTCCTCAAACCCCTCCGCGAGCGCGACACCCTCGTAGGAGTTAGCTTTGCGGAATACCTCGCTCTCGGGGTAGACCTTACGCCGCCGCGCGTTGCGCTGGAGGCACTCATCCAGCCCCGTGTCGAACACGTAGGCGATCGCGCGCACATAGGGCTTGAACAAGCCTACGGCGCGCTCGCGCGCCCGGCGCCGGTGGAACGTGCCGTCGAGCATCACACGCGAGTTGCTCGCCCGTGGGTAGTCACGCCGCTTCGCAGCCACCGCCTCCACCATCTCCCAGAAGCCCCGGTAGTCCGGGGCGAAGGCGTCGGCCTCCAGCACCACCCAGTCGACCCCGTGCTGCCGGGCGAACGTGGTCTTGCCCGCGGCCGGGAGGCCTACCAGGATCGCCAGCTGCGTGGTCACTACACCCATGTCACCGCTCCACTACCTCGAACCAGTAGATCACCCGGCATAGCGGGCACTGGGCGACGCGGTACCGGTGCAGCCCGTCGTGCGTCGCGATCTCGCGGGCCCGCAGTTCCGTGGTCAGCAACTCCTCCACGGCCCGGAGGTCCTCGTCCTGGAGGTAGATCTCCCGGGTCTGGCACCCGCATGTCACGGTCCAGGGCTCGCGCAGGTGGTCCTCCTCGAGCGCGATGCGGCCCAGCCACCGCCAGGCCGCGTCCAGCGCGCGCCCGTCGACGTAGCCCCGCTGCTCGGCCGCGACGACCAGCCACGCCGGCGGGGCCTGCGCGGCGGCGCGCTCCAGGTCGATCTCGTCGGCCCACCGGTCGTCTAGCCAGTCGTGCTTCGGCGTGACCATGGGCACGTCGTGGCACCCGCAGCGGCACCGCTCAGCTTTAAACTGCCCGTCCGGGCCGTGCGCCATCGCGATGCCCTGGAGCTCGGCGCAGTCGCGGCAGCGCCCCTGCTCGCACCACCAGCTCTTGTTTCCCTCGGCCATGGCGTTTCCCACAGTGGAAACCGGGCTAGGGCAGCCCAAGCCCCGGCTCCCCGCCCCGATTCAGCCGGCGCTCCTCCAGGCGGGCGTGCCGCACGATGTACTTCATGCCCAGCCCGACGCACTCATAGCAGAGCGCCAGCACCAGCCTGCTGTCGTGCACCACCGTGAGGGCCACCGGCACTACGCTCTCGCAGACCGTGCAGATGAATTGCTGTCCGGACGGCGGCTGGTGGCCCTGCGGGCAGTTGCAATTACCCACGCTCGCTTCCTCCCTTAGTCGTCGTGCGCGTCGCAGCGGGCGCGCAGCCAGAACCGCTGCCGGATGACGCCGGGTCGACCGCACACATCGCAGGTCCGCGTCGATCGCTCCTCCGCGCCCGCGATCGCCGCGGAGATGTCGTCCGTCTCCCAGTCGCAGTACACCCGCAGGATGCCGTACTTTTCCTTAACCTGCGCGATTTGGAAAGGCGAGCCCCGCGCGAAGGTCGCGGCTTCCTCGTGCACCCGCAGGATGGCGTCGATCCGTTCGCAGAGGTCCCACACCACCTGGAACCAGCCGTCGCCGCACTCGAAGAAAAACCCCACGGGGAACTGCTCGGCTAGGCCAAGGTGACGATTGTCTGGACTGAAGAACTTGAACCGCTCCAGCAGCTTGCGCGTGTTCTCCGCGTTCATCGCTCGTCCTCCCACTGCAGCTTCGCCTCGACGAACTTCCCGCGCGGCGCGCAACCCTCGCCGCAGGCGACCCACCGGAACGACCGGCACGCGGCCCGCACGACCGACTCGTGCGGCCCGGCGTGACCCTGGCTCAGTTCGCACTCCACGTCCAGCCCGGCGCCGCGGTAGTACTCGCTAGAGACGTACAGCTGGAACCGGCAGCGCTTATGTTGGGCCACGGCGGCCTCCCGAGCGCGGCGCGTGCAGGTGGGCCTGACGCCACCACGACAGGCGCCGCATGAACTTCCTGGCCTCCGCGTCCGTCGTGAAATAGTGCGCGCCAGTCTGCGAGCTGCGCGGGTGGTTGACCGTGCGGTACGTGACCTTGAAGGCGTGCACGCTACCACCCGACCTTTCGCGGCGGCGCCGGCGGGAGCGTCTCCTGCAGCCAGACGCGGACCGCCTCACCCAGGCACACCACGCAGATGTGCCCGGCGTTCCAGGTCAACAGGCCGTCGCGGTTGTCGTCCACCGCCACAGACAGCTGCAGGGTGAGCGGGCGATCGCGTACGACCACGGTGCCGTCGAGCTTCGGCGCGTCGCCGGGTTTGATCTCCCGCTCGCAGTAGTCGCAAAAGGGTTTAAGCACGCCCGGCCTCCTTTTCTGGAACGGTGACCTCCACGACGTCCAGAGCCCACACCCACTCGGGCTCAACTATTTTGCCGCGCTCCGCGCAGCTAGGGTTGCGGCACCGCGTGTGCTGAAACAGCAGGCCGAGCGTGAGCTCGGCCTCCGGTAGCACAAGGCGCCAGCATTTTGGGCAGCGCGGGAGCTGGATGACCACTAGTCCTCCTTGCCCTCGCAGCGCACGTGGTCGCCGCGCTTCAGCTTCTTTAGCTTGCACTGTTTCTTATCATCGTCATCTTTCTTCGGCGGACAGTCGCACTGCACGATGACCTCGACCACCTGCTCGTTCACTACGAGCACATCGACGACTTCGTGGTAGGTCTTCTTCACCACGTAGGTGTCGTCGCCCTCGTCCCGGCAGCCGGACGCCAACAGCAGCGCCAAGCCCAGCGTCAGTCTCTTCACGCGCGGCTCCTTAAAAGTCAAGTCCACAGGTACTCACGGTGCTTCACCAGCTCCAGCAGCCGGCGCTGGTCCTCGCCGGCGAGCGCGTCCTCGCGCTCCATCGACCACTGCCGCTCCAGGGCGCCGACCAGAATGGGCCGGCTGTCCTTCCACCACCAGTAGAGGTCGCGCAACGCCGTGCGCACGGCGCGGCTCGCGTGGTCGTGCGGGTCCCACATCTCCAGACCGCGCTCCACCTCCACGAAGTCCACTAGGAGCTGGAAGCACGCGTGGAGCATGAGATCGTCCTTGTCGTGGTAGTCCGGCGACAGGGAGCGAATTCGCACCACGTTGAACGGGCGGACGGCGCGATGGTAGACCCACCACCCGGCGTGGCGCAGCTTGTGGAGCCAGCGCGCCAGCATCACAACACCGCCGCGAACAGCCGATAGATGAGCCAGACCATCGTGGCCAGCATCAGCAGCGGCAGCAGAACAATCGACAACATCAGCGCGCCGGCGCACGTCGTGGCCAGGAAGTCGAAGACCCCGCGCAGCAACTTGCTCATCGCTCCACCTCCGCGTATACCTTCAGGATCAGTACGCTGACGAACACCGTGAGGTACAGCCAGAAGAACGCGCGGCACTGCTCCGCGGCCCGCAGGTCGTGGGTCCACCCGCCGTACGCGTACAGCCCGGCGAGCAAGGCCAGCAGGCCCAGCGGGATCAGCCACAACCCCAGGGCGCCTCGGTACTTGCTCAGCACGGCTTCACCTCCGTCGTCGGCTCCGGCTCGGCGGGCGGTGCCGCGGCCTCCGGCGCGGCTCGCTTGGCCCAGGCCGCATCGATCCGACTCATTATCGCGTCCGGGCCCTTGCCCCCGTAGCTCTCCGCCCCCATCTCTAGCAGTACCTCCTCCACGGCAGCCCGCATGGCCCGCGCGCCCATCGCCCGGCCGGCGTCGTACAGCGCCTGCACGCGCTCGAAGTCGTAGTACGCGGGCGCCCCACTCGGCTGCATCTGCATGTACGCGTGACAGCCGACGCACCGGAAGTACTGCTGCTGGGCCAGGCCGATCTTGCCCTCGGGCTCCCGCTTGTCGCGCGCGAACTGCGCCAGCGCTTTCGGCTCCAAGTGCGTCGAGCCGCACTGGCACTGCAGAAACTCCACGTGTTCTAGTGGCACGGTAGTCACCGCGCCGTCCCGTGCGGCCGCGATACGCGCCACGGCCTGCTCTACCACGGCGTTCTGCAACTGCTTGCCGACGGCGCGCTTGGCGTCGGATTGCAGCCGCCGCAGGTCCGCCGGCGTCATGCCTGGTTTACCCACGCTAGCCTCCCTTCGCTTCCTTCTTATGGACGATGAACACGAGGTCGCAGTCATCGGTGTTCAAGATCAGGGTCGCTGCGTCTAACAGCGTGGCCTGCAGCCAGGCGTCCGCGCGCGTCGGCTCCTCCGAGTTCAGCGCGGTGTACACGCCGGCGATGAGCGTCGCCACCTCTGCCGCGATTGTCATGTGCAGATAGCAGTCGCTCTGCTGGGCCGCGCGCACGGCGTCCGACGCAGCGTTCTCCCGCCCCTGCAGGATGGCCCGTGTGATGGCCTCCCGCTTCTTTGGGTCGAGCTCGTCTGTCACAGTTCCCTCGCCTTCAGGCACCGGCACGGCACCGGCACCTTATGCTGCAGGTCGGCGTACCCAATTCGGCCGGTGCCGTAGCACCGCCGACAGTTCGCCTTCGCGGTCTTGGGCGGAATCTCGCCCGCCTCGTCGCCGACCGGGAAGCTGATCTTCGCGGGCTCGGACTTCTTATTGCTCAGCATCTCGTCGCTCATCGTCCAGCTCCTGCAGATCCCGCGCCAACCATCTCGCCCGCCGCCGCATAAACCCAGTCGTCGAGGTCCAGCACGGCTTGATCGGCGCGCGCAACTCGCCCCGGATCCCCAGGGTGAAGCGTGGGTACTCCGAGCGGCTAATCACCAGCGGTCGCCCGCGCCGCGCCTCGCGCCGCAGCGTCCGGCAGTACAGGCACTCGCCGCACCCGTAGGCCCAGGTCACGGTCCGGCCTCCATGTCCTCCAGGTAACCGTCGCCCGCGCACACCTTGATGTTCTCGCTCACTTCAAGGTCGAACTCGATTGGGCCAACGCCGGCTGCGCCGTACTCATCGAAGATCATGATGAACACCGTGGCGATCTTCGGCAGCCGCAGTGCCGCCAGCTCGATCCGGTCGCCGTTGACGATCCGGTAGGCCGAGCCGTTGCCCCAGTGGTACACGCTCACGAAGAACAGGTTCGGGCAGCTGTCCATCACCGCGATGGCAACCGGGCAGCGCTCGGGCCGCCGTTGCCGGCCCATCTCGATGTGGGCCTCCGTCACCTTCACCCGCCGCTTGATCCAGCGCTCCTCGACCACGCTTATACCTCCAGTTTGAACCACCGGTCCGGGCCGGTCGCCAGCACCACGCGGGACATGCCGGTCGCGACCGGGGTGTAGCCCTTCATCTCGCCGTATGAATTGTCGTACCCCAGGTAGCACCCCGTGGTCAGGAACCCCACCCGACGATAGACGGGGCGGCCGGAGCTCCATTCGGCCCGCAGCGCGTCACTCGCGGTGCGCTTGTGGTGGTGGCCCCGCACATAGAGGTCAGCCAGGCCGATGTCGCGCTGCTTTATCACGGCCGCCAGGGCGGAGGTCGCCGCTACGCACGAACCTTCGCCGTGCATCGAGTGGAATGTGTAGGCTTGCTTGCCCGCCACGACGCGGGTCAGGGCCTGCCACCCGGCCCACTGCACCGCGGGCTTCTTCTTGAGATAGGGTTCGACGGCCTCAATGGCCTCGGCGATGTAGCCCAGCTTGGCGCGCTTCGTGGCGGGGCGGGCGTCAAACGCCCCCTCGGCGTACCGCCGCATCAGCTTCCAGACCGAGTCAGCCACCCCGTCGCCAAAGAATAGCCGGGCGACCGTCTCCTCTAGCGTGAAGGCACCCGACTCCTTGAACGTGCGGAAGGAGTGATTGGAGTCATGCCACCAGAGCACCTTGCCCCGCTGCACGAGAGGCCGGAACAGCGTCGCCACGACGACCGCCTGCTCCATTGGGTTGAGGTAGTTCTCGTAGACGCTGCCCCCCGGCGACTGCTTGGTGCCGTTGTCACCGCTGTCTCCGAGGTTGACCAGGTAGGTATCCTCGGCCTTCAGCACGCGGTCGAAGTACTCTATGGTCTTCTCGCGCTCGTGCATGTTGTGCCCAACGTGGACGCACGAGCAAATCTCGATCGTGATCGGCGCGCCGGGCTTGCTCGGCGCCAGGGATACCTCCAGGCTGCGCATGTTCTACCCTCCGTCAATCAGACGCCATACGGTCTCGAGCGGAGAGCTCGAGCGCCACGCCGGCGTCCTTCGAGGCGCCACGTGCTACCACGATCAGGTCTTCGTACTGCGGAAATAGCCGACGAGACCGGTTGACCACCACCAGGTGGTATGGCAGCTCTCGCCCGGTGGCCAGCTCCCACACCCGGCGCTGGTAACTGACCATGATCTGCTTCTTGTTCTGGAAGAGCGAACGGCAGAAGTTCACCAGCACCTCACGGCCGAGGCGGGTGCGCCGGTTGACGAGTGCGTTGGGCCCGGACACGAAGTAGGAGAGCACCTGTCGCCGGAAGTTCACGACATGCCGCCGAGAGCCCCGGCGGCGGTCCTTGTTCGCCACGGACTCGCAGTTCTTGCACAGGCTGCTGGTCTGGTTGTACGTCCCGCCACAGAAGATCGAGCCGCGGCGGCAGCGCCAGAATTCGGCGTTGACGCCCCACGCGGTGCGCCACACCCCGTCGACGCCTCGGCGCACTTCCGTCGTCCACTTGCGCCTTGACTTACTCATCCCGCGGCCTCGGCTCAAGGACGGTCACCACGACGTGGCTGGGCATGAGCGCAGAATAGAACCAGTAGTCGCCCGATTGGCCGGGCGCCAGCTCGATCGTACGGCTCAAAACTCCGGCTGAGGCGGTGATTCGGACCGGCCGGTCGAGGCCGTTCTTCAGTAAGAAGGTCACTCGCTGCCCGGTCAGTGACCCGCAGGCGGCGGACGTCAGCAGCGCCATCGAGAGCGCGATCACCCTGATAAACAGCATATAAATGTGACGACTCAAGACTGTCCTTTGTTTCATGAATTTTTAGATTGCTCGATTAAGTTCTTGAGGTACTCGTCGCAGCGCTCCAGCGAGAGGCTGGCTAACGCCGCGGAGTTCAGCAGCACCGGCAGTTGCTCTGGCGCCCACAGGTCGAGCACGACCGGGCTCCCGTTGAACTGAAGCTCCGCGTAGTTTTGCACGAACGCCTCGGCGGCACCCATGGCCTGGTGCGGCACCAGGTACTCGTCAGCCTCGGCCACCCCAACAAACCTAACGCGCATCACGCACACGTTGTTCGCCCTCCACGAAGTCCAAGCGGCTGGACGGATAGCGCCCGCGCGCGACGCGCATGCGCTGGTCGACCTCGGGGCACCCGCGGTGCAGGCAGTCGGCGCACGTGGACGGGAATGACGGAAGGATCCGCACCACGTCCTCCACTAGGCCGCAGCACCCGCACCGCTCCCGACGCCCACACCACTGCGCGAAAAAGCCGGGCGACCGGCCGCGCCGACATCCGCACGGCCGTTTATTGTGCTTTTTCTTCGGCAAGGTCCAGGTCCTCGGCCTCGCTCCACCGAGCGTGGGCAATCTGCGCGTCGACGTAGATGGGTACGCGCATACGAGGCTGCCCCGCATCGTCCAGGAAGGTCTCCAGCACCGGGCGCAGCGCCCGCGCCGCCTCGAGCGCCGCCTCGCCCGGCACCTCGAACATAAGCTCGTCGTGGATCGTCACCAGGAGGCTTCCATCGAAGCGCTTGGCTACCTCGTGCCCTCGAATGGCCTGGTACTTCAACAAGTCCGCCGAACTGCCCTGGCAGATGGCGTTGAGTGCCTGGTACGGCTTCAGTCCGCGGTCTTCCTTGCCTTGGCCCTTGCCCCAGCCCCACCGCTTGGCCGCGCGGCGCCGGCGGCCCAGGATCGTCTTGACGTAGCCGCGCTGCATAAGCGCCCGGCTCACGCGGTCCTGGAGGCCGGCGAGCTCCGGCACCTCGCGGTGGTAGGCCTCCAGGACCCGCCGCGCGGCGGCCTCGTCCACCGCCGCGTCGTTGTCCGACATGAACCGCACCAGCTTATCCTGGCCCATGCCATACACAATGCCGAAGTTACCAGACTTCATGAGGCTGCGCTTCAAGCTGGTGCCCAGGATTCCGTTCATAAGGTCAGTCGCCCACTGGTGCATGTCCATCGTAGCGTCGCTTGCGTACGCCTGGATCAGGCGGGGCGAGTTGGTGTAGTGCGCAAAGAACCGGTACTCGATCTGGCTGGCGTCGAACAGCAGCAGCGCATAGCCCGGCCGCGGCACGAAATACTGACGGGCGCCGGGCGCGCGCCACGTCTCGACTTGGCCCTCGTTCATCTCTAGGGTAAATTCCTCTTCGTCTGGCACCTGCTGCAGGTTGGGTGAATCGGACGACATGCGGCCCGTGCGCGCGCCGAGCTGGTTGAAGTTCGAGTGGATCGCGTGATCGATCTCGCATTCTAGGTAAGCCTCGATGAACGAGTTGCGGATGTGGTGCAGCCGCCGCGCCTTGCGGATGTTCCAGAAGACGCGCCGGTGGTCCGGGTATTCCCGGATATACCGTAGCAGCACCTCGTCGTCAAACCGTGGCAGCCCATACGGGTGTCGGCCCGATGGTTTCGTGCGCCCCAGGATCGGAAGTCCCAGCTTGTGTTGGACCGCGTCGGCGAGCTCCTCGATGGAGCCCGGGTTGACCGACACGCCGATCAACTTCTCCAGCTCGGCCTCCAGCTCGATGGCCTCCGCAAGCGTATCGCGACGATCTTTTTTAAGCCGGTCTACATCTACCAGGACGCCACGCAGCTCGCTCTCCACCAGGACGCGCAGCATCTCGCACTCCATGGCGTACACCGCCTCAACTTCCTCAGTGGCCAGCTTTGGCGCCTGCCACGCGGCCAGGCGCAGCGCGCGCTCCACATCGGAGCACCCGTACGGCGCCATGACGTCGACCGGCACGACGGACCAATCCTGGCGGGCCTTCTTCTGGCCTATCAAGTAGGCATCCTTAGCGGCCTCTTCGTCGGCCGGCATGTTTAGGTACTTCGCGGTGATGGGCTTCAGTGAGTGCGTCGGCTCCCTTTCGTCGATCAACTGCGAGGCAAGCATCGTGTCCAGTAGCCGGGCGCCCGCGTAGTCACCGGGCTGCAGCGCGCCGTTCACGATCAAGTGCTTGAGATCAAACTTCAAATTTTGGTTGACTATGAACTTGGCCGATCGTGTGATCTGCGTTAGCCAGTGGTACACCTGCGCGCTGTTTAAATTTTTATCCGCGTCGCTGGGGCTGCGGTGGCGTAGTGGCAGATACCATGCCTCGCCCGGCACCGCGACGGATATTCCTAGCAGGTCGGCGTGCCAGGGATTCAGCCCGGCGCCGTCGATCTCGCGAGACTTCTGATCTGGCATTGTCTCGATATCGACCGCCACGACCGGTTGCCCGACCAGGTTCGGCAGCGATTCCCCGGGCGTGACAAGGTTCTTTTTAAACTCGAGCTTGGCCCAGCTTGGGTCGATCATAGGGTCTCCATCAAAGCGCCGGCCACCAGGGCTCGCAGACGCACGCCCCACTCGGGCAGTCGCTGTGACTCAAAGCGGCGCAGGTACTGCGGGTGCGGAAACTTGTGATGCGTGATGTTATGCTTGTGTAGATATTTCGCCGCCGATTCACCGAGCGCGATTACGATCTTTGGCGAGAGCCAAATTATCGCGCGCGGATCGAGTTCATCGCCGTCGTTGTCGTACGCGTTCACCAGGTACAACGAGCGCTCGCCCACGCCGGCGAAGTCTAACAAATCGCTGAGAGTTTTACTGCATCCGTTAAAGCCCGCGAACGGGCGCATGCCGGTTATATCGCCGCCTACCTGCTCTCCAACTAGAAGAATCTTCGGCCACAGGTAGCCCCAGCTCTGGGGCGCAAAGCCGGTGATCGTCATAGACCGATCCAGGTGCATGCGCCATACATCGAGCGACCACGTGAGCGCTTGTGCGACGGCGTCTTCATTGCCATCGGACGTATCAATCTCTGAAAGGTACGTCACGCCCCGCCGTCCCAGCGCAAGGTCTTTCAACGCAACATCGTAATATTGATTGATGGCGTTGTAATGTCCCACGGTTTGGCACATATCATCGCGGCCTCGTTCGATCATGCGGCGCGCGATTGAATCTACGTTGGCTCGCAGGAGCACTTGCACGCTGCCCGCGCGATTAAGCTCACGCGCTACCAGGCGACGGAGGTGCGGCGTGAACTTGGGATTTACGCCGTTACGAAACGCGGCGCCGTACGCCAACTCCGACAGGGCGAATCGATCTGACAGCTGTCCACCTTTAGTCACCGCATCTAGGTAACTCTGTCCGTAGTTAAAATTCTCCGGCAAGCGACCCCAGTGCTGTATCTTGATAACGTCGCGCCCGTACCACCGGGGCCACTTTGCGCGGTTGATCTTTGTCCGCGCTTGATTTAAGAAGGTTGTCTTGCCGACGAAGTCGGCGCCCTCGACGATGAACACGATTATTTTCCTAATGAAAGCAAAAGTTAAATACGCCACCGAGTTTCTGGCGCAACAGCTCTTCTAGCGTACGCCGCGCCGCCTCGGAGGTCTCCACGCCGAGTTGTACTCGCTTCCAAAGCCACGCGGTCTCGGCAAGTTGTTCAAGCGAATTGAGTTCCGCGCGGCCAATGATGCGGTCTGTCAACCTCGCCTCAGCGGTCTTAGCGTCCAGCGACTTCGTCCACGCCGCGCGTAACGGTAATTGCAATTCAGCGTTCGGCCTTAACGGGAATGACTCAGATGTTAAAGATACGTTGTCGCCAAGTTCGCCATAGTAGTATTCCAAGATCCGCTCGGTCGCGCTCCAATTACGCTCGTACAGGTGCAATGACCCCACTTGGTGTACGTACTCTCCAACGTACGCGCCGAGCTGCTGAGCCATGAGCTCCTGCAGCGCGGTGAAACAAAAGATGTCATAAAGCGTGCCCAGCCACAGGTCGTTCGATCTCATCGTTGTAATGAGATTTAAGTGGCCGTCGCGCAGCAAAAATTGCAGCGCCAGCGTGCAGGGATAATCCTTTGTCTTAGCGCCTACGTCCGTCGGCGCGTAGATGGGGATGACCGCCTGGCGCGTGTCGGGATCGTTACGAAGTAGGCGTTGACACTTTAACCACGGCGACGTTTGTTGACTCTGGCCCAGCTCATCACGGTCCTCAACGCACGGACCAAAGATGCGCGGACCATACGCGCCGTATAAATGCGCGCCGTCATCGGAGAACTGCCCATAGCTTGGCGCGTAGTATTTGATGTACTCCAAGTTGTCGGACCCGCACAGGTACCACGCCAGCTCACCGGCCGCGTACGCCAGCGACCAGCGCCGAAACGGGATCAACGGGATACGGGCGACCGGATCGGTGAGCGTTAACTGCGCCGCCAAAATCTCCTTAGTCCGTTGACCGCGAGGCGCCACGTCGGTTCCGTGCCAATACACTCGGCGCAGCGCTTGCCGCCACACGTTAGTTAAACTGTCTCCGCTAACGACGCACTCGTTATCCACGATAAACCTCCGCGCGGGGCTTCTTTGGCCGCCAGCCGGGCACACGGTCGAGCCGCGCGACGTAGTGGGCTGGCCCAACGAGCTCGACCAACTCCTGGTCGCCCTTATATGAGACGCCGGTCGTCAGCGTCTCGTTACAAAGTTTGCCGAACCACCGCCCGACTTCCACGCAGACGCCCTTGCCGATCTGAGCGGCGCCGTCATCGCCGATGACTACCCAGTCGTCCGGCAAGCCCATGCACCGCGCCATCTCCCGCACCGAGAGCGGGCGCTGGTGATCGGGGTGGAAGTAATGCCAGGACCCACTGTAGATTACCTTGCACGGCCGATCCGGGTGCAGCCGGTGCGGTACGTGCCAGCCTAGGTTGATGGCCTGCAAGCGCTCAGGGAGGTCCGCCCAAGGCAGGTCGCGCACGTTCTCGCCTGGCGCCAGTTTTAACGCAGCTTCAAAGTACGCCCGCGAAGCGGGCGTCGTCTTCCACCAGTAATGGTGGTTGATATAATTCGTCGGCGAATTTTTGACCACGCCTTCCAGATCGTTTAGGGTAGATAGATCGAAGACGGGCAGCGCCGGACAATTCCACAGCGCGCCGTTGTCCTGGCCGTATAAGACGTCGTGCACTAAGACGTGCGGGCCGCGATGTCGCAGCTCATTCGTGACCGTGGTAAGCGGCGGTTGAAGCCGTTGGTCGACCCACATGAAAATCACGCGGGGCCGCCACTGCGAGTTGCCGAACATGTTCGCGTTGTGGTACAACTCGTACAGGGTGTACCCGGCCCCGTGGGTGTGGTGTAGCCACTCGATCAGCGGGCGCCCGGTCGTGCCCGCCTGCTGCACCGACTCAAACGCCCATATGCTAGGCTTCAGCCAGGAGGCGAGCTCCGCGAATTGGCGGATGTCCACCGTCGGCCGGGCCCAGGCGCCGTGCGCGTCTTCAGAACAGCCGTGCCCCAGTGCTGAGAAGCCGGTGCACCGCGGGTTGCCGAATAGCACGTCGATGCCGTGAAACTTACTGGCCACGCTGGGCCAGGCCTCGAAGTCGCCGCGGTAGAACGGGATGCCTAAGTTGTGCTCTACGGTCTTTTCCCCCAGCGTGAAGACCTCGAGCTGGGCTTGCACTTCTAGACTTTCCGCCATGCCGCAAGTAAAGCCGCCCATGAAGCAATGCGCGCCGAGCGCGGTGAAGCGAGCAGTCATGAGACCCTCTTATCCACGATGTCGATGTGCTGCGCCAACAGCAGCGGGGCCAGGTCGGGCGGTTCATAACCTTCGCCCTTGGGATGCAACGGCGACTTGGCCTCTTGGTTCGCCGTCTTCGTCATGTTGCTGCGTTGGATCTCTGCGAAGATCGGCGCCAGGTCGATGCCGGCCGCGACGGCCGAGCCGAGTACGACGTACAGCAGGTCGCCGAGCGCGTCGGCGATCTTCACCACGTCCAGCTGGTGCCACGCCTCCATGAGCTCGCCGGACTCAGAAATCACCATGTGGGCGCGCTCGACGCCGGTCTTCCACCACTCGTGGAGCCAGGCCTCGTAACCTTGCGGAAGATGGCAGGCCTTCGTACTGCATCCGGACTTCAACAGGTCGACCACGAAGCCGTGCTTCTCATGAAAGGTTTTAACCGCCGCCTGCGCTTCACGCAGCGATGGATCGTGCGAGTTAGATCCTGGGCTCATAGCAATTCTCTCCAATCAAACACATGACGTCGACCAAGTTCGGGCGCTTGCCAGTTAAAGTCATCTTTCGTCACCACCGCCTCAATGGAGTCCGGCACGCGGCTCGGTTTGAGTAAATGATGGCCGGCGAGCTGCTCGCGTTGCAGCCACACACGCTCGATATATTCAGCGCCATACCGACAGCGCTGGATTAATTGTCGCGCCGGCTCGGGCGCCTCCACGTAATACTTCTCGTCGACGAGCTCCAGGTCGTTGCGCAGCCGCGCGTCGACGAACATCAGCCGGCCTGCCTCCGCTACCTCGCACCAGCGAAATGCGATGAGCTTGGCGGGGTAGAATTTTCGGTGCGTGATGACGATGGACGCCCAGCAGCGTTGGTACGAGCTCAAGATGTCGCGGGGTGGCACGGGTCCCAGGAACGCCTCCGCGCCGACGGAGTCCAACAGGTGCGCGTGCCGCTCCAGGTCCCACCGACCCCACACGGCGTTGCGGACCGTCGCGCCGTTGGCGTGCTCGCGCTTGTAGAATTCCGCCAGGAACTGGTCGCGCTCGTAGTCGTTGCCGACGTAGCCGAAGTCGTACTCCACGCGTGAGGTGTCGATCGCGCGGTCCGGCGGCGTCTGGTACGGCGGCAGCGAGACGTACTGGTGCCCGGCCCACAGGCGCGCCAGGTACGGCGTGAACAGATAAAAGTAGCTCACGAAATCGGCCCGCGTCGCGTCACGGATGGCGCCGGTGAGACGGAACATGTCGTCGAGGCAGGGCAGGAGCCCGTTCGCGCCCAGGTCTTGGTCAAACAAGATCACCGGCACGCCGCTGACTACCGCGCGCAAGATGACCGCCGTGACCTCCAGCTTGGCCGCGAGCGAGACGCACGGGTTGATCTTGAGGCACTGAACGTCGGCCTCCAGCGGCTTGAACTCGCTGGACTCCAGCCAGGCCTTCAGCCGACGCTGCGCCCGGTTCTGCGGATCGCAGCCCCGCGTCTCCTTGATGAGGTCCAGGATCACACGGTGCAGCCAGAGGCCTTCGCCGTTCCAGGCGCTCGCGTACCGCCCCGTGTCCTGATAGTCGAACGTGTCGACGTTTGACCCGTCGGGTGGCCGCGCGATGCCATTCAATACGATCTCGTGGCCGCGCCGGCGCAGCTCATCGAGCACCGACAACGCAAGTTTTGGCGCGTTGCGAGTAAACACCGAGTCGTCGGTGTTGCCGTACATCCACCAGGCAATCTTCACGGCTGGCCTTTCTCTAAGTTGGCGATGAACCGATCCAGGTACCAGCGCGCCTTCTTAAGATCCTCTAGCGGATGGCCCCTGTGTGGGCTGCGCGCCACGTACTTCACCACGTTACCCAGGTGGAACGGCAGCTTCTGATCCTCGATGAAGTCGATAATCTCGATCTTGCCGGCTGCGTAGTGGGACGGGTAGTCCACAGGGTTGTTATCCTTCACAGGTTCCGCCGCCGGCTCCCTAAATTGAGCCTTGTATTTCTCGATAGGCTGTTCTCTGAACCGCTGACACTCGTGGCAATCGCACGACATGGCCTCACCCCTTAAATCGGATCTCCACCCACCCCGCCTCCACCCACTTGGCGAAGACCTTCTGGGCATACGCCTCCGCCTTCATCACGCTCAGCTGCGCGGCGTGGATCAACTGACGCTTAAACTCGTCGTACTCCACGCCGTCGGGCCCGGCGAGTATAATCATCTGGAAGGCCATCCAAGCGACGCCCCGCTCGAAGGGATTCTCGATCCGCGCCGACACCCGCGCCTTCTTGAGCGACGTGGAGTCCTTGTCGGGCTCGTCGTCAACCTCGTCGACCGCCAGGAGACGCGGGCCCATCATGGCGAAGCGTGAGTCGTTCTTCCGCACCGACTCGGGCACCGCTCGTCCGCTGCGCCGGTAGTGTTCACGCTGGTACTGCCGCCCCATCGCCTCGATCATCCAGTCGCGGCGCGCGCGAAACGGCGGCTCTTGCCCCAGGTCTTGGCGAAATCGCGCCTCTAACACCAGGCGTGGCATACGCTGTAGCTGACGGTAGTAGTGGTGCACCGGCTCCAAGGTAAAGCCGTCCCACGGTGCAGGTGGCGGGAGCTGAATCTCCTCTTTATCGCGCGCCCGTTGTGTTTGGCGTTTCTCCTCGAGTGCCTTTTGTTGCGCTCGAACCTCACGCATCAGCTCTCGCTCAATGGCGTCTAGATCAGAATTCATCTGGCCCTCCCGTTCTCGCTTGGTTGCCGGCGAACTCTAGACTTTGAAACCGCTTCAACAGCTCGATGAACGCGCCCGTCTTGTAGTAGGAGTTCTGCTGCCGGCGGAGCGCATTGCTGCGCACGAGCAGGGACAGCAGATCCCGCGCCTGGTCCTTGCCCACGCCACCCCAGTCGCCGATGTCCGATGGACGGATCTCCCCAGAGCGCATTAATCCCTTGATCGTCTCCATCGGGTACGGGAGCGCCATCAAGGCGGCCTTGATGGAGGCGACGTCGGTCACGGCGGCGTCCGATCGCTTAACGTCCGAATAGTCCGCGTACCCCATGAATCGAGACGAGTAGATTGTGTTTAGAAATTCCGCGGCCCAGCGCACGTGGCCCTCGCGGACCACCAGCCGCTCCCCGTACTCATCGCACGAGAACGTGCGGGCCGCAATGGCGGCCGCCAGGCGGGCGAGCTTCAACCGGTGGTCGGCGGGCTCCACGAGCGGGATCGCCGAGGAGTAGCGCTGGCCCTGCTCCACCGCCAGGTCGAGGCAGGCTTGCGTGGCGGCGGGCTCCAGGACCACGTCTTCCGGCCGCCGCGACCAGACCCAGAGGATTAGGCGCCGGCACAGCTCAGATGTAAATCTATGCGGCACGGGCTCGCGCTGCACCTGTTGGGTGATGACCGCCGCGTCTACCTCGTTGGAGGCCACGACCAACGCGGCGTCAAACCGGCGGACGTCCTCCAGGGAACCCAGCAGCTCCTTGATCGCCTCCGCGCCAAAGCTGTACGTCTCGATCCTGCGGTCGGATCGCGGGTTCGAGATCCACAGCAGCCGGGTGCGAGCGAACGTGCTACGCCGCTCGATCTTCGTCAGCTCGGCGCGCCCGCTGGACCGCATGTCCGTGAGCGACTGCAGCACCTCCGGCGGGCAACCCTTGACCTCCTCCAGGATCACCAAGCGGCGGTCGTTGAGCGGGATGGCTCCCCACGTTACGAACCAGCGGCCTTGCGTCTCCTGCACGCCGCCCTTCAACCCAGCGGTTGACGCGCCCTTCATGTCGACGCGCTCGCCGACGCCGTAGTGTTTCAACAAGCGTGACGCCGTCTCGGTCTTGCCTTGGCCCGAGTCACCGATTACCAGCGCGTCCACCCAGCCCTTGATCGGCTCGCCGTTGAACGTAACGAACAGCGCCGAGTGCCACACCAGGTCCATGAGCGCGTGTAGCTGGCGCCGCTGGTAAATGCGGGTCACGTTCGCCTCGAGGTCGGAGTAAATCTCGTCCAGTTTACCCTGCACACCCGCTGAAGACCAGTCATCGTTGGTCGGCTGGAACAGCAGCAGCTCATTGAGTTCCTCGGTCGAGGGCTTAAAACTGGACAGGTTGTCCACGTTGGGTTTGGCCTCGTACGCCAACAAGGTCGCCACCTGCGTGGCGGGGTCCACGACCGATCGCGCCGTGATCTCGTAGGTCGCGTTCGTCTCGATGCCGTGCCCGACGTGAAAGGCCCGCACAACCGCATTCTCCGACGACGCCGGCGTCAGGTTGGTCGTGGAGAATTGCGGTACGAGCCGCACCTCCTCGATGTTGTGCTGGTCCGCGATCAGCAGGTCCGACACGTCACAGCCGGTCGGGATGCCGATCTTCTCGCGAATCGCGCGATCTTGAGCCGAAGTCGTCACATTGATGAACTCCAGGAGCTCGGCCTCATCGGCCTCAAACTCCCACGCCGCGTCGCCCGCTTGGTTCAGGAACACCGGACACACGGCGCACATCTCCATGTTCTTCGGGCAGTTGACCTTTACCGTGCGCGGCGCGATGTACGGCGAGGTATTCTTCGCGCTGACGATGACGGGGACCTTTACGCGCTTTTGATAGTACTGCGCCTTCGACGCGCTGCTCAGGTCCACGTCATAGACGTTAGCGTCGTCGGGCAGCTCAAACGGCTTATCTTTTTGAAACTGCGGCGTCCCTACGATCAGGTTGCGAAAGTCCTGCGGGCCGTAGCCGCCTTGGACGAAATAGTCCAGCACGTCGCCGTGCGGGTGCCGCTGCAAGTCGAGCGGCAACTGGACGACGCGCACCTCCGCGGCCAGGTCAACTAAGCGGTTCGCCAACCGCTTAGCGCCGTCCGCCCCGGCCTGGTCTACGTCATAGGCAATCACGACGCGCTTGCCGCGAAACAACGGCGACCACTCGTCACGCCAGTTGCGCGAGCCGCCGGTCGCGGTGACGGCGTTGAAGCCGCGTTGGCGCAGGCCAATCATCTTGAGCTCACCCTCCGCGACGACAATCTCCTCGCTGCCCTGCAAAGCTTCGTGCGGCACGAGCCGAATCTGCCCGTGGCGGGCGAGGCTGGTGTACTTCTTTGCCGGTGGGTGAATCTTTAATAGATCGTACGATCGGATGTTGACGAACAACCCGGCTTCGTCTTTGATCGGAATGGTCAGGCGGCGAGCCTTCGCGTCCCACCCGAGACGAAACTTGTCCACCGACTCGCCAGAGAGCCCCTTGCTCTTTTCTAAGAGCTCCAGGAGCTCCGCCGATAGACGCAGCGCGCCGTAATATTCTTCGACGATGCGTGGATTGACCGCATAATCCGGCGTCACGCCGATCGTACGCGCGAGCAGGGTCACCACGGCGTGCCGCGGCTGCCCGGTGACCTGGGCCCACAGGTCAATGACGGACCCCTCCTTGCCGCAGCCGAAGCACTTGAAAAGCTTATTCCGGACGTTGACCGAGCACGACGGCGTGCGGTCGTCGTGGAATGGGCACTGGATCTTCGCCTCGCCGCGCGCGTCGGGCTCCGGGAAGTCCACCAGGAGCTCCCGCATCGCAGCCAGCCCGTCGAGACGCTTTAAGACGTCCTTAGAATCGTTCAAATCTTTACCCTGCGAGGTCGTGACCGAACGTCTACGAAGCTTGGCCTTATCGGTAGACAGATCTAGGTCGGTCGCCTATCATATACCAAGCTGAACGACCTCGCGGGGTAAAGGGCGAGCCGTCGATTAACTCGGCGGCTCGCCCATCTGGAGATGGGGTTATGACTTCGTTAGAAGCTCTCGCCGGCCGTCGGCGGGGCCGTCCCAACGTCGTCCGCTTCGGCGACGGGCTCGTCCGATTCGTACCGCAAGGTCGTCGCCTCGAAGGCCTCCTTGGCGTGAGCGTACGCCTGCTTGACGACGACGTACTCGGCCTCGGTCGCCCACCCGTTGGCCTTGAAGTCGTAGTTGAAATACGACTGGCCCTTTTTGTTCTTCTCCAGCACCGAGGTCAGCTGGTACTTCCCGGCGTAGAGCGGGATCTTCGGGCCGCGCCGCAGCGCCAGCGCGAGCAGCTGTTGGCCCTTCTTGAACTTCGTGCGGGACATCGTGATCGCCACCGGCGCCAGCTGCCCATCCAACAACACGAAGAACACGTGGTATTTCGTCACGCGCGGCTCGTCGGAGTTGCCCTCGCGCTTCTCGCGCAGGTCCTGCAGCTGGCGTGCCGCCAGCTTTGCCAGCTCGCCGCGAGGGTCCTTCGATCGGGCCAGGATGCCCTCGCCCGTCTCGCGGGGTGCCCACTGGATCCACTCGTTGAAGTGGTAGAACGGGACGAAGTTCAGCGACCCGCCCGCGTGGATCAGCGCCGTCTCCGCGTCGGAGTTCAGCACCACGTCACCGGGCTTCAGCTTGCCATCGACAACCTGCGGCGTCAGCGGCTGCGCCAGCAGCAACAGTGGCAGCTGCAGGCCCGCGTCACCCGCGTTCTCCAGCCCGTCGGCCGCCGAGACGTCGACGTACGCGGGCAGGTCGGCCGGCCGCGCGATCATCGCGCCTGCCTTGGCCAACTCCTCCGAGGCGGCCTTCGGCACCGCGCCCGCGGGACCCGGGATCGCCGCGTTGACCGCGGCCTTCGCCTTGATCTTCTCCATGAGCTTCTCCTCCTATGACTCAGACAACGGTGTAACCTTAACCTTCATTTTGGGGGACACCTTGACGCCGGGCGGCAGCGGCTCGCCTCGCGCCGTGAGCTCCTCACACAGCGTCTTGAGCGGGGACCACTTCAGGTCCTCGACCACCACGCCGGCCACGCGCTCCTTCAGCCAGGCCACGAGCGCCTGGTACTCCGGCGTCCCGCGCGCGGGCGGCGACGGCAGCAGGTCCGCGTCCAGCGTAAACTTTTGCTTTAGCTCCGGCACCTCGATCTCGTAGGCCTCCTGGCCCACCGCCAGGGCGATCAACCGCTGCTGGCTGTAGCGCTGCACGATGGAGAAGCGTTGCTGCAACTCCTCCAGGAGGGCGGTGACCTGGCGCAGCCAGGCCTCGTGGTACCCCGCCTCGAGCGGCGTCACGTCGCCCACGAGCGTCTTCTGGATCCGTTGGTCCAACTCGATCAGCGCGTCGGTCGCGATCGTGAACGCCTGGCGCTGCGCCTCGAGCGCGGCGGACAGCTTACCCTGCAGTGGGATCATCGTCGTCCTCGTCACTTAAAGATAGGACGCGGCCGGACCCGTCGGCGTTACGAAAAAATTGTGGGCCGTCTAACTTTACCGGCTCGAGCACCGCGAACCCGGCCGGATCCGCGGTTAACGCCATCTGGTAGGCGTAGTCCACCGCGAGGACGGCGGCCTCCACTTCTTCAACGGTCGCCGCGCGCTGCAGCTCCGCCCGCCGGGCTACGTCGAGCTTGAGCGACTGCAGGAAACTCGCCGCCAGGTCGGCCAGCTCCGCGAGCACGCGGTCGACCTTGGGGTTCAGCCGGCCCAGCTCCAGCGCCAGGTACTTGCGGTAGGTGTTCGGCGCCACGCCCAACTTGCTCGCCCACTCCTTGATCGACAGGCCCAGTTCCAGACGGTCTAGCTCCAGGCGCTGGCCGAACGGCCCCACCGCGGGAACCGCCGATGGGTGCCGCCCCAGCCGTCTCGCGGCCAGCTTGAGCTCCCCGGCGCGGGCCGCGTCCCACCGCCGGCGCGCGGGCGACCGCATCGTCTCGCGCAGCGCGTGGGGCCCGCTGCGCTTTAGCGCATCGCGCGCCAGGTCCACCAGCATCGCCCGCGCGAAGCCGGGTCGGTACACCGCGGCGCGGTATGAGCGGGCCGCCCGCGCGCCCTCGAAGCCCAGCACCTCGGCCCACGCCGCGTGGGACAGCGGCGACCGCATCTCGATCCGCAGACGTGCGCGGGCCAGCTCCACCACCCACCCGTCGGCGTCCAGCCCGCGGTAGAAGTACCGCAGCCGCGCGGGCGATTCGCCGGCGGACGCACCGACAAAGCCAGTCACCCAGTCCACAATTTTAGGATCGACGCTCACAGAACAGCTCAATTCAAAATAATTAACCGGCCACTACTCCTTGTACCGGAACGCATGGCCGATGGACCGGGCGATGCTGTCCACCAACTCGCTGTACGCTGTCTCATTTCCGACAATCTTCTCAAAGCCTTTGATGACGAGCCCCTGGATCATCTCACGGATTTTACCGTTCTCCCTGAAATGCTTTTCGACTTCCTCGCGGGCGACGCCCTGCACCGCGCTGTCGTAGGCCACTTCAAGGGCGCTCCTCCGGTCGTAGTTGTACCCCGACCCCTGCGTAGGCGCTATCAAGTTCTCGAGCGCACCCTTGATCAACGCCTCGCGCTTCTTCTCGTCGAGACTCTTGAACATGGCCTCGACGACCAGCGCCCGCAGTTCAGCATCCGTGCTCATTTCGCCTCCTCATTTAGCCAGGACGTAAAATTTGCGATAGCCTCGCTGATCTTCAGGGCTTTCTGTAGGGGCTCATCCGTGAACGTTCTAAGAGAGTAACTCGCCCATTTGATTCCGGCCTCGTTCAATTCTTCGCCGGACGGGACAGAAACCGTGTTACGCCCAAGAGCGTTCTTTAGTTCATCCATTCGGTCGTCTCTCATTTCGCCTCCGGCCACATGGATGAATCGTTACGCCACGGCCCGTGGCCTTCCGGTGGAGGTGGACCGTTCAGCGTCAGACATCGGTCCGCCGCGCACCAGCAGCAAAGCTCGTCCTGGTGGTTCATGATTGCGTGTTGGGTTATCGAGACATGCCAGCAATGCCCCTCGGGGCGGATGCAGGCGGGGGTATCGCTCATTTTCTTCATCGCGACCCCAGAATCTCTCGCACTTCAACCCGCGCCACGCGCCCACCCTGCAACGCACCGAATAGCCTCGCCCAGCTCCGCCGACCCATGCTGCCAGGAAGGATTCGCCCTCGGACAATCCGAGCCCACAGCTTGAGCGGCCTTGCTTTCGTCAGCTTCTTCATATGGGAAAACCTCCAAAAACGACCACACCTTTGATGAGTTCGCCTACAGTCATCGCTTGCCCCTCCTGTTCGCCTCGATGTTGGACCGCACCCACTCGAGAATCCCCTGATACCGACGCTCGGGAGTGGCGTCCTCTAAATCCTCGTCATTGACCCAGGTAATCTCCTTGACCATCGCGTCGGCTACGCCTATTTCGTCAGCAATAACTTCGGCTTCCGCATCTTCTGGAAATTTTTCTGCGATTTCCCTCAAGGCGCCGGCTATCGAAGCGCCTTTATCGACTCGACGTTTGAGGGCTACAGCGCCGAGAGCGCAAACTTGTCCGGTCGAAGGATTCGCAAAGTCGTAAGCGCAGAGATTCTTTTCGGGAAGCGCCAGAAGTGCGGCTTCCAATTCCAGAAGCAATCTCTGACCCCGCTTGCCCCGGATGGCTGAAGCTATCGCGTCTCTCCATCGGATCCAATCCCATGTGTCGTAGTCGTCGCTATATCCCGATCTGCTCATTTCGATACCCTCCTCTTCGCCTTCGCCTTGGCGGGCTTAGATTCAGTCCAGTAAGCTTCATGGAGGTCATCGCAACAATCTTGGCAATGCGAAGTTCCGGGATCAACGACGCAATCCCCCAGGTTCGTAGACTTCCGACAGTATTTGCATCGAAGTTTGCTCATCTCCCCGCCTTCCTTTTCCGCTTGACCGGCTTGGGCTTGGCCGGGACCATCTTGACGATGCGGTGGGGGCAAGAGTCATGACGGAAACACACCTTAAATCCGCTTCGCCACAAAAACATACTGACCCTCTCACGGCCTAAGAATAGATATTCATGCAGCTCCCCATCCCGGCACGCAATCGCGTAGTAGCGTTTCACTTAGAACTTCCTCCGTGCTTCTCGATCAGGGCGCGGGCCAGTCCTTTCATGTCTTCGATGGTGTTGGCCGCATGCTCAAACGGATCACGGCTAAATCTGCCTTTGCCCTTGGTGATCTCCATCAACCCCTCCATCAGTTCCCGCTTGTCCGCGAACATCCGCTCAACTTCTGCGCGTAGTTTGACTATCGTATCTGCCGCATAGAACAGCGCGTCTCCTTGCTGCCGGTCCCGCTGTATGAGGCACGCATGTTCCATGAGGAGGATTTTAACGAATTCCTCGTTGCTCATCTTCCACCTCCGAGCTTCTCGATCAGGGCGCGGGCGACTCGACATTCTCCCGTATGGCCCAATCCAACTTGGTCGGCGGTCCGGCAGAAACAATAACCTTCTCCGATGAAACCGAGAGCTTGCATCGCCTCCACCAGTTCCCGCTTGTCCGAGAGGAGCTTGTCGCGTATGAACCGGCAACACAATATGCAATGATCTGGGTCAGAGTCGTGATTTCCGAAGGCCCCGCATTCGTGGTCGATTGGGTTATGAGAATCGCTCATCGCTTGCCTCCCTCCTCGAAGTTCCCCGTCTCCAAGCACGCCAGGACCTCATCCTGCGTCCGGCACGCCTTCACCGGCTTGCGGCCCATCGCGCACAGGTCGAGGATAAGCTGGAGGATCTCGCGCTTGTCGTTCGTGGCCGTCTCCGCCGCCCACGCCGCCGGCCGCGCCGCCTCCGCCGCCCGCGCCGCCCACGCCGCCCGCGCCGCCCGCACCGCCTCCGCCGCCCGCGCCCGACGGCCCGCGCCGCCCACGCCGCCCGCGCCGCCCGCACCGCCTCCGCCGCCCGCGCCGCCTCCTCCGCCGCCTCCGCCGCCGCCGCAGTCCCCTTGTCCGCGATGGCGGGCAGGGTGCGCAGTTTTTGAGCCTCGCCGGATAGACCTGCCCGCTCAAGGGCGCTCACAGCAAACCGCCGCACGGCCCGATCCGCGCACACGTAGGCCCGCTTGAGTGACATCTCGGCGCCGAGATTCGTCCCGATCGGCGTGAACAGATGCGGTCCGATAAGGGCCTCCCGCTCGCCGTCGTCGCACATGTCGTTGAACCGGATACACAAGTGACGAATCACCGGGTCCACGCAGTCCGGGTGATCCGTCCAGCGCGTACCCATGTAGTAACTCACCGCCGACATCCAGCACGCGCCCGTCTCCGGGCTGCCCTCGCCTCGCACGAGTTTCATCGCTGGCCTCCTTCGCTTTCGATTTCAACGCGCACGGAATATTCCCCGCGCTCCTGCCCATAGATCCACGTGATACGCGAATTGCCGTCGTCGATCCCGAGCGCGTCCGCGATCCCGTCCCTCACAGCCTTGAGCGCGGAAGCGACTCCATCCGAATCCATGCGCCGGAAACACTCGGCGGAGTCCGGGCACTCGCGCTTGGGCTTCACATCAGGCTCCGAGGCCTACGACGACCGCGCGCAGCAGCGCGCCGGCTACGGCGCCGCCGAGCAGCAGCGTCGAATACAGCAGGACCAGCCCACGGTGCTTCCTCATACCGCCTCCCTTTTATCGTTGTTTCGCAGGGCGCCCAGCTCCGCGTTGAGACGCTGAACCTCCAGCCGCAGTTGAGCCACGGCCCCGCACAGCAGCGAGCACGCCCAGACGCGCTCTGAAAATTCGCCGCCCGGCAGCATCGTCGAGTAGCCGAAACCGGGCACGGAGCTCCACCCGCGGCAGATGTCGCAGTACATCAGTCCTCCAGCTTTGCCGCGTCCACGCGGCCCCACGTCTCTACCCCCAGGACCACGTGCCCGGCGTGCCACCGCTCGCCGCGGCAGCGGATGTGGAACTGCAGCGGCCAGTGCATCAGCGTCATCGGGTTGTCGGGCCGTCTCAGCAGGAGCGCCCGCCCGGCCACGTCGGTTAGTGACAGCTGGCCCAGCCGCGACAGGTGCGCCAGGTCGATCCCCACCGCGAGCGTCGCGGCGCCGCCCGGCAGATCGTCCGACTCGACCGTCGTGCCCACCAGGTAGCGCGCCCGCAGCGGGCCGTCGATGGCCGCGAGCAGCGAGAGCTCGGCCCACTGGATCCCAGTCAGGGTCTTCGTCACGAGCTCGGCCAGCGGGCGTTCGGCGTCCACCTGAGACCTGATCCACTTGGCCTCGACCAGCGCGGCGCTGCGCTCCAGCGCGACGACCAAGTCCGGCACGCCCGCCTGGAACCGATCGCCGTGCAGCTTGCGCCACACGGCCATCGGCCACTGGTCGAGAAAGTGGTCGTGCAGCTCATGCAGGAGGTCATTCTCAGAGTCTACCACGGATCAACCTCGTTCTCCTGCAGGATCTGCAGGAAGCGCTCACGCACCAGCTGTCGCTCGGCGCGCCGTTCACCCGTTAGGGTATCATCGTGCTTCAAGCTGCTACGCAGCCACTCATAAAAGTCCAGCAACGCTAGATGAAATAGCGGTCCGGACTGAGCCAACTTCAGCTCCTCGCGCTCATCCGGCAGCTGGAACTCGATGATGTGCTTAGGCATCTGTACCAGCGTGCGCGTGGGCGGAAGGGTACCGGGAGTTGCTTCCAGCACCTGAGCTTGCCGTTGACGGCCGGTCTTCAGCCGGCGGTGATGCCGGCGTACGCAGCCCGCGTGCGACGGGGCCGCGGCCGGACGGTGGCAATGCGAGCAGTAGTTCGCCACGGGCTTGGCCATCACTTACCTGCCTTTCTCCTCGGGGAGAACGCGTCGTTGATCAGGTGCGAGAACCCCGCCGCTACGAAGCCCACGACGAGCAGCGGCCACGCCAAGCAGCGTGCGGTCGCTTTCTGCGCGTCGCGAGCGCCCCAGTCCATGGGATCCTGGGAGAACGCCAGGACGTGGCCGATGGCGCACAGCCATACGCCGGCAAGGTAGGCCAGGAGGTAGAGGTGGTTCATTGGCGCGGCTCCGGCTCATCCGGCGAGGCCATCACATCGAAGCCCGCGCTTAAATTTCCCAGCTCGATTGACCGCGCCGCCTCCGCCTCCGGCCACCGGTTAACCTCGTCCCAGTCCGCGCGGCCGGCGACGAGGCGCCGCACGATCTCGTCCAGCTTTAGGAGGTTAACCCGCACGCGCTCGTGGCTGACGAAGCCGTTGTACAGGCGGCGCAGCCAGGTGGTCACCGACGCCGAGACCACCGCCGACGAGGCCAGCCGCCAGCCGGAGTAATCGGCCAGGGCTAGGACCTTCGGGGTCAGGTCCCACGGGTCAAACACCACCGCGTAATCCGTGGTGAGCTCGATCAGGCGCACCGCGCGGCTGAAGTACGGGCTCACCAGGGCTGGCGCGTTCGCGTAGCTCGCCAGCTCCCGGTCCTGCCAAGACATCGCCGCGTCCTTGACCTGCAGGACCCAGTCACCCGGCCGGAGCTCGTCGTCACGCATCGCCGCCTCCCTTGGTAAGGGAGGAGCTGGACCCCTTCAGGGGTCCAGGCTCCTCGAGATGAGAGGGGGACACTTCGATGTTTCGACACACCACGAAGCGTTTCATTTGAAGTAGGAGTGCCCGCCATATAGGTAGCAGCTCCACCGCGCCCGCGCGCTCGCAGTCGTAGACGTGCTCCTGAAGCAGCGCGAGGAGGTACTGCCCGTTCTTGCTGTCGTTCAGCGCGCGCACGGCAAACAGCACGTCGGCCGCGATCTCACAGGCCCGTGCCGCGTCGAGGTGGCCCTTCAAGGCGCGCAGCTCCGCCGCGTCGCGCAGCACGGTCTCGCCAATCTTCAAGGCTGGGGTCAACATCGCGCCTCCCTTCTAGTGCGTTAATTTGACGCCTCGCGCGCGGACGGTATTACAAGAAAGTTCACCCACGCGCTAAATTTACGGCGCTTCATCTTCATCGATCAAGAGCGCGTCGAGCGTGCGGCGCGCCATCTCCTCGGACAGCTGGGCCACCTCGCCGCGGGCCGTCTCCAGACGAAGAGCCAGCTCGGCACGGCGCCTACAGCGCCGGCAGCGGCGCGGGTGCTCACGCCCAAAAGCCGACACTCGCTCCGCGAAGTCCACGTCGGGGTCGTCTATGCAGTTGTCGAGCGACGCGTAGAACTTCGCGACCATGCGGCAGCCCGGGTCTAACGGCATCAAGTCGGCGTCCACGGTAGCCTCCCGCCTGTAATGAGAACATGGCAATTTTTATTACGCCCGTCTCTCCGGGCCGTCACGCCTATTAATCGGCGGCGTTCCCGGTTCCCGGGCTACGCGGTGGGCTTGGACAGCGGGGTGACCGCCACGATCACCGGGCTGGCCGCCCGCGCGTCGCGCTCCACCCGGCCGATCGCCCGCATCAGCTGCTTAACCCGCCGCAGGGTGCGCCGGTTGATCTTTAGGACTTGGCGCAGGCGCCGATTCTCCAGCCGGGCCCGCAGGTTCTGCATTCGCACGTCGGCGCGTAGCTCCAGCTTCAGCTTAAGCTGTCGCAGCTTCTGCTGGTACCTCGCGCGCGTCGCCTGCAGCCGGGCGCGGGCCGCGCGGCGGACGCGCTGCAGCTTCGTCGGTGGCTTGGCCTTCTTCACGGCCTTCTGGACCGCGACCCGACGCGCGGCGGACCTGGACTTCACCGCCGCCTTCTTCGGCGGCGCTTGGACGGTGACGGTGGGCATGGCTTCGCTCCTTCCCTATTATCCTGAGGTCCCGCGGCCCAATGCAGCGGGCACCCGTGAGTTCGCACAAACACAGCGCCTACTACTTGTCGTCGCGGCGCACCGCGGCCAGCTGAGCCCGCAGGGCGTCCGCGATCTTCTTGCGGTCGGTCAACAGGTCCGCCAGGTCGCGCTTCGTCTTGAGCCGCTCCAAGATCAACGAGTCGATCGAGGTCGGCACCACCAGGTCCGTGTATAGCACGTTCCGGGTCTGCCCGATGCGGTGGCAGCGGTCCTCCGACTGCGACCGCGTCTGCAGCGAGAAGTCGTTGCTGAAGTACACGCAGTGGTTGGCCTCCGTGAGGTTGATGCCGAACCCGCCGGACTGCGGCTGCCCGACGAACACGCGACAGCGCGGGTCCGTCTTGAACCGCTCTAGGTTGCGCTCGCGGGCCGCGTCGCTGAGCCCGCCGTAGAACGGCGCAACCCCGTACTTCGCCAGGCGCTCGGACACCAGGCGGATGTCCTCCACGAACCGCGACCACACGATGACCTTGTCCTCCGGCCCGAGCTCCTCCAGGAGCTCCTCCAACGCCTCGACCTTCGGGTTGCTCGAGAAGCGGTGGATCGTGCCGTCGACCTTCTTGACGAAGCCCGACGTGATCTGCGCGAGCCGCAGCAACTTCACCAGGATGATCCGCGCCGTCGCGAACCGCTGGTTGCCCACGGCGCCCGCGCCCGCCGCCTGATCGAACAGGTCCGCCACGGCCGCGTTGGCCTCGTCGCCGTCGTCGACGGCCTCGGCGGCGGCCGGCCGGTCCAGCTGGTCGAGGTCCACGATCATGTCCTCGAGCATCTGCTCGTAGGCCGCGCGCTGGTCGTCGGCCATCTCGATCTCTAGCGTCTGGTACATCTTCGCCGGCAGGTCGAGGCACTGGCTCCGCCGGATCACGAAGGAGAAGCGGGCGAGCCGCTCCTGCAGCTCCGGCAGCTTGTCGCGCTTCCACGAGGCAAAGCCGCCCCAGTGGTTCTTCTCCCCGTAGTAGTTCTGGTAGGCGTAGAACGAGGTGAACCCGAGCGAGCCCGGCTTCAGGAAGTGAAACTGCCCGTACAGGTCGAGGATGTTCTTGGTAATCGGCAGGCCGGTCAGGATGAACCGCGACCTGGCGCACTCCGCCAGCCGGTACGCGGCGCGGGCCCGCCGGGTCTCTGGGTTCTTGATCCAGATCGACTCGTCGCAGACCATCAGGTCCCACTGCACCTTGTTGAGCGCCTCCTCGATGGCCTCGAGCCCCTCGTAGTTGGTCACGGCCACGATCGCCGGCGCCTCGCGTTCACGCAGCAGCCCGACCAGGGCCTGTACCCGTCGGAGCTTGCCGCCCCGCAGCCGGTCCACGGCCAAATCCACCGTCGCGTGCTTCTGCAGTTCGAGCAGCCAGTTGTGGGTCACCGTCTTCGGCGCCACGACGAGCGCGCGCAGCTGCGGAGCCGGGCCGTTCCGGCCGCCCCGCTCCCACTCCACGCGGGCCCGACGGGCGCGGTCGCAGATCACGTCGACCACGACCTTCGACTTGCCGGTGCCCATCTCCATGAGCAGCGCGAAGTACTCCGCGGTCCGCGCCGAGCTGAACGCGATGGTCTGGTGCCCGTGCGGCTGGGTTGCGTAGAGGTATCCCTCCGGCTCCACGACCGCCTGGTCCTGCAGGTAGGCGAGCCGCTCCTGGAGCTTCACGTCCGCCACCGCGCGGGTCTTCAGGTGGTAGTCCAGCATCACCCGCGCCGCGTCGGTCAACTCCCACGTCGCGGGCTCCCAGTTGTTCGTCAGGTACTCCACGTTCGGGTCCGTCAGCGGCACGAGCCAGGCGCCCTCGCGCTCCGAGTACTTGCGCTGCGGGAACGCGCGGACCTTCTCCAGGTCGACGCGCGAGGCGCCCGCCGGGTTGTCATCCGCGTACTCCAGCAGCCGCAGCAGCCGCAGGGCGAGCGACTCGCCGTCGAGCGTGTCGATCAGCAGGCGCTTGGCCGTGGGGGGCGAGGCAGGTTCGCTCATCCGCGGCGCCCTCCCTTCGACTTCTTGCCCAGCTCCGCCTCGAGGTGCGCGATCTGCGCCCGCAGCTGCTCGATCTTCACCCGCGCGTCGCGGTGCACGTCCGTCTGGAAGACGGACACGGCCTTGACGAGCTCGGGCAGCGTCGTAGCCTCGAGTTCGGCGGTTCGCGCGACGTTGTACTCCAGCTCGCGGTCCACCTTCGCCTTGAGCTCCTCGAGCTCGGGCCGCCGCAGGCGCAGGCCGCGGAGCTCGTTCTGCCGCAGCTCCAGCTCGCGCTCGGCCGCCTCACCCGGCAGCTCGGCGCGCTTCCGCGGCGGGGCCTTCTTCGCGGCGAGCGGCTGCAGGTACTCGCGGCCCGTCTCCGAGTCGCGGGTCCACTTGAACTTCTCCGGGTGCTGGCACGCGATGCACAGCAGCCGCAGCTCGCGGCGCTTGTAGATCTCGATGGTGTCGCGCGCCGCGTAATCCGCGCGCTGGCACTTCCAGCAGTTGAACTCCAGGAGCTCGTCGCCCAGGTCGTCCGTCAGGCCCAGCCGGTTGGGCTGCGCCGGCTGTTCGTCCGAGCCCAGGAACTTCGCGTTGTCGTCCGCACTCATCTCACCCTCCCGCTATATTAATTGTAAGGCCAACGCCGGAGCCGCGCCCGGTCCCGGGCCGCGTACGTCCGCCGAAAAGCCCGCTCCCGCCAGTGGCGCCGAGCGAGCCCGACCGTTCCGGCGACCAGGGCCGCGGTCGCCAGGCCGCCCACCAGAAGCAGCAACGCCTCCAGGCTCATCGGACACCTCCCTTCATCAAAAACGTCGGCCTCATCGGCGTGGGCCTCACCCACGGACCGCGCCGGCAGCGCGCTGGCCCCCAGTACAATCGAGAGGGCCCGGCATGCCGGACGCGGTTTCGGCCTGGTTGGCTACTTCGTGGCTTCCACCTCGGCCTGCAGGGCGGCCAGCATCGCCTTGAGCTTCTCGATCCGCTTGACCTTCTTCGCGGCCTTGTCGACGTGCTCGCCGGCCTTCTTGGCCTCCCACTGCTGGGCCTTCTCGGTCTGCTTCGCGGCGGCGGCCAGGCAGCGCTGCTTCTTGAACTCGCAGAAGTCTGCCCAGGTCGCGAAGTCGGAGCGCTTCTTCTTCGCGCCGGCCGCGGCCTTCGCCGCGGGGGCGGGCGCCGGGGCGGCCGCGGGCTTCGCCACCGGGGCCGTCGGGTTCGCCTGGATCTTCACCATACATTCCTCCGTAGAGCTTCGGTCCACCGGGCCAACCTGGGCCTCGTCAGCGCGGGCTTCACCCGCGAACTCGCCCGAAGGCGAGTTTCGGCCTGCTACAGGTTCTCCAAGATCGAGTCGCCGCCCAGCTGCCGGTCCAGCTCCTGCGGCCAGTTGGCCGGCCAGGCGCCGACCGGGTCCACCGGCAGCTCAAAGCCCACCGTGAAGATGGCCGCCAGCAAGTCGGGATCGAGTGGGGTCGAGTTCAGCTGGTCCATTACGCGCTCCCCTCTTCTTCAAGCTCCATCACGGCCAGCGCGACGTCCTTCAAGAAGTCGGCCCGGTCCTCAAAATCGATGGGGTCCATCTCGTACTCTGCCACAAGCTCATGCTCCGGGTCGAGCTTCTTGAGCCGAGCGACCAGGAGTTTCATCGCCTTGCTCACAGAGTCATTGTAGCCATCGTGGTGCTTTGGGTCGCGCGAGTTCTTGCAAGTCATTACGCGCTCCTCTCTTCGGGGGTCACGATCAGGCTGCCCCGCCAGACGTAGGTCGGCGGGAAGCTGAAGTTGATCGAGCTGCGCACGATCACCAGCGAACGGTCGCCGTTGTTCTCCAGCACTTCGTACAGCCACGCGCCGGCAGGGTCCTCGGAGTCGCGCACCCGGAAGGTCTGGCCCACGGCCAGGTCGCGCAGGCGGGTCGTCGTCATTTCGGTTCTCCTCTCATCAATCAACACAAAGATTATACGACGGAATTCGCGATTCTGCACCAGAAAACTGCAAAGTCGGTGAAGATAATTAAAATTATAACTCCTTGAGTACCAATGACTTAGAGGGGTTAGGGCCGAATTGCGGCCCGGGGGCGAATTTTTAATTTCCCTTCATTATAATAGGCGCGCCGGGCCGGGGCCGCGGAAATTACATCACGGAAGCGTAATACGACAACCCGGGCGCTTGCCGTAACACGAAGAACGCCCCCGCGTTACACAAAGTGTTACGGTAAGTTACAGCAAGTGTTACAGCAAGTGCAAAAATAGCTGAGCTATTTGGGTCAAGCGCGGCGGAGGCTTACCGTAACACTTACCGTAACGCCGCTGTAACTTACCGTAACAGTTAGCGTAACAAAGCGAGCGCGGTTGTTACGGCAAGCCTAGCGGGAGCTCGGCTACCAGGAGCCGTGGGGCGCCGGCCGCGTCCTAAGCATGGTGGTTTGTTACAGCAAACACGGGAAAGTTACCAGGGTTAGGAAAGTCAACGTGAGGTCTAGGTAGGTAGTAAGGAGAATTTGTTACAGTAAAAATTTAGTTACCCCAATTGTTACCTCTAGAATTGAAATTTGAACTTTTTTGTTTTGCTTCGTGTTACACTTACGGGTAACAGTTTTTATTACTGTAACAGTTTTTAGGACGTAGACCTCCCGGCGGCCACGGCGCTTTGGTGACTGGGTAACTATTCCGTGTTTGCCGTAACAGACCGCGGAGGCCTGGGTAACTATTGCATGTTTGCTGTAACAGTCGCGCGTTCTACTGGGCTACCGGCATTTTGCTGTAACACTTCAATCGCGGGAGGCGTCAAACTCACGTGAGCGACGTAGACGCGCGGACGTGCTCGATCTGTCGAACGGCGGTAGTCGCCGGCCGGCGGTACTGCGGCGTCGCCTGCAAGCAGGCGGCGTACCGCGCGCGACGAGATGAGACGCGGGTCGACGTGCTTCAACTTCACGATAAGAGGAGACGCCGCATGGACCGCGCTGAAATTCGGACGTGCCTCGGCTGCGGCCAGGGGCTCCTGGTGGGCAAGACCTCGCAGCGGTACTGCAGCAACGGCTGCCGGCAGTTGGCGTACCGCGCTCGAAAGTCGCGCGGCCTGAAGGCCACCCCCGTGGGCCAGCCCACCGCGGTGGAGCGAGCGTGGACCGTAGCGCCGAGCGCGCGGCTGGCGCCGCCGGCCTACCTGCTCGCCCCGCAGCCCACGGACTTCGGAGACATCCCCGGGCTGCCGCTGGACCACCCCTACCCCGACTTCTCCAAGTCGACGGCCGAGACCCGCGCGCAGTGGGAGCGGGACGCCCGCATGGAGAACTTCAAGAAGGTGGACCCGGCGGGCCACGAGCGCTGGTGGGACGCCTACTACCAGAAGATGTGGGAAACCGGCGAGATTCGCCATTGCGATTGCTGCTACCGGGCGCCGGAGTGTCGCTGCGAGTGTCCCGCGGGGTGCAACTCGGAGTTTCTCGCCGCCGCGGTGGTGGACGCGCTGCGGGCCCGTCGCTCCGATGCGCCGCCGCCAGGGGCCGACGCCGCTTCAACTTAGCTGGGTCAAACCATGCCCCTCCGGGGGCCGTTGATCTCAGGTCAACCTCGGGCCCCCTCTAATATTAAGCTGTTACAAAAAGGCCCCTGTTTTTGTAACGGTTCGCCCCGCGTCCCGCCGGCATGCTATCTACCGTCGGCTCACGGCGCAAATCTTACCCCGCAATTTGTAACGGTTCCCCGCGCTAACATTAAGTTCAAGCGCAACCTTTCGGGTATCTTACTCCCTCCCGCCGTGATATCATTAATCCATGACGCGTGAGTTGTCTCCCCGGCCCGGCGCCGCGCTCCGCGCCCGGTACGAGCGGACGCTGGAGATGTCGCCGGCCCTCCTGGATCGCCTGCAACAGGCCTCGGCGTCCGAGCTCTCGCTGCGCGACGAGGTGGCCCTGGCCCGGACCCTGCTGGACGAGGTGCTGGCCTCGGTGGCCGCGGCGCACGGGCGCACCGGTAAGCTGTCGGCCGACGGTCTCGGCCTGCTCATGGAGCAGCTCAACCAGGTGCACCGGCTCGTGGAGTCGGCGGCCTCGATCGAGGCCAAGCGGGGCGACCAGGCCTTGTCCGCGACGCACGTGCTGCTCCTGGTGACCGCCCTGCGCGACGACCTGCGCCGGTCCCTGACGGCGGCGTTCGGCGACGGCGCGGCCGAGCTGGTCGACGACGCGTTCCGCCGGCAGCGGTGGACCGGCGGGCTCGACCCGGCGGCCGTCGCAGAGGCCCTGGCGGCGCCGGCGGCGTACGAGGTCAAGTTCCGGCCCCTGGAGCGCGAGGGCGGCGACGGGCCCGTGCGCGAGCGGCGCGACGCGATCCCGGCCGACGGGCTCCTGGATGCGCTGGCCGGCGCGCCGGCGGGCGACCCGGCCCTGGCGGCGGAGGCCGAGGCGGCGGACCGGGCGGCGAGCGGCGGCGAACCCGACCCGCTCAACGGGCGCGGGGGGCGCGCGTGAGCCCCGGCCTGAAGCTGCTGCGCCTGGCGCTCCGCGTCGCGCTGGCGGCGGGCCTGGTGTGGCTCGCGTTCGCGGCGGTTGGGTGGCTGGTGTCGCTGCTGACCTACATGCGCCGGGTAGAAGCAGAGATGTGGCGATGAGGAAAATCTTCCTAAGCTTAACGCTGGGACTGGCCGCCGGCTGCCTGTTGGCCGATTGGCTTGAGGCAGTGCTCGAGGTGGCCAAGTTCCTGGCGTCCTACCTGCTGGACTGCGGGCGCGCCTGGCTCGAGGAGCGCGGGTTGAGCTTCCCGTTCGGTAACGGGGGCGCGGAGGTCTGATGCCGGGCACCGTCGACTACTCGCAGGCCCCCGCCAAGGCGCCGGCGCGCGTCATCGAGCTCCCCGGACACTGGGGCCAGCTGCGCGTCATGGCGTCGCCGGCCCGGTTCAAGTGGATCTACTCCTCGCGCCGGTGGGGCAAGACCACGTACGGCGTCATGGATGTGATCGACAAGGCGAAGACGCCGAACCCGGACGGGCTCATCTGGTGGGTGTCGCCGACGTACCGGCAGTGCCGGCGCCCGTTTCGCACCCTGCTGTCGGCCCTGTCGGGCACGGGGCTCGTGCGGCGCGTGCGGCGGGACGAGATGATTATCGAGCTGCTGACCGGCCAGCGGATCGAGTTCCGCACGGCGGACCAGCCCGACAACCTGCGCGGCGATGGCGTCAACCACCTGGTAGTCGACGAGATGGCGCAGATCAGCGACGAAGTCTGGTACGACTGCCTGCGCCCGGCCCTGTCCGACACGCGGGGCTCCGCGACCGGCATCGGCACGCCGCGCGGCCGGCGCGGCTTCTCGTACGAGAACTACTCGCGCGGGCTCCAGGGCGAGCCGGGTTACGAGTCGTGGAAGTTCACGGCCATGGACGCCGTATTCATCCCGCGAGCGGAGCTTGAGGAAGCGCGGCGCACGCTGCCCGCGCGGGCCTTCGACCAGGAGTTCATGGCGGCGTTCCTCGACGGTGTCGGCGCCGTGTTCGAGAACGTGCGGACCCGACCGCGCGTCGCGCCCCTGGCCGGCGAGGCCGTGGGCATCGGGGCCGACTGGGCGAAGAAGGTGGACTTCACCTGGTTCGTCGCCGTGGGCGCGGAGAGCGGGGCGATCCTGAAGATTTTCCGGGCGCCGCAGCGCTTGTCGTACGCGCGGCAGGTCGAGCTCCTGGCGGAGTTCGCGAAGCCGTTTCGGGCCGCCGGCCGGCGGGCTTACCTCTGCCATGACCAGACCGGCGTGGGCGAGGCGGTGGCCGACCTCTTGGCGGGCGTGCGCACCGGCGACGGCGACCGGTACTTCCACGAGCGCAACAGCGAGGGCGTCGTGTTCACCGAAGCGGTCAAGCGGGAGCTCGTCGAGGAGGCTGTTGTCGACTTCGAGGCGGGCAAGCTCGGCTTCGTCTCCGGCGCCGAGCATGATCCGGTGTACGAGGCCCTGGTGAAGGAGCACGAGGACTTCTCGCTCGACGTGTCGAAGACCGGCAAGATCTCCTACGGCGCGCCGCAGGGGCTGCACGATGACGCGGTCATGGCGACGTGCCTAGCGAACCGCGCGCGGCGGCTGCTTGCTCGACCGGCGAACCAGTTCAAGCCCCGGGTCAGCTTCGTGTAGCGAATGTGGAGATGGACGGCGACAAGAAAACTTTGGTGGTGGGCGTGGGTGGCGGCGATGGCCGGCGCGATGCTCGCCTCCGCGGAGCGGCCACCGGCGCCGCATCGGCACCCGCCCGGCCCGGACGGGCTGTACCAGTGGTGCCCGGACGTAGACTTTCGGCTGCACAACTTCAAGGCCGAGATGGAGTGGTGGCACCGGTACCAGGAAGGCTATAGGGAAGTATTGTGACGACCCCGATCAAGGTCCAGGGACCCCCGCTCGAAAAGCGCCAGGTGGCGTTCCCCGAGGTGGACAAGCAGTTCTTCATGCCCATCCGGTTGCGCGACGCGCAGGGCGCGCTCAACGAGCCCTACCGGCAGCACGGCTGGACGTACGCGGTCGTTCGCGCGCTGGCGCTCAACATTAGCCAGGTGCCGTTCCTAATTAAGACCGGCACGCGGCAGGATTCCGAGCTAGTTGAGGAGGGCGACGCCGGGTCCGAGTGGGTCACGTTGTTCGATAATCCCAACCCGGAGCTCTCGACGGCTCAATTGTGGGAGGCGGTCGTTACGTGGCTCTCGCTCTCGGGGGATTGCAAGGTCGTGAAGATCTCCAAGGACGATCGACCGGTGCGCCCCGACGAGGTGCCGCTGGAGCTGTGGCCGGAGAACGGTGCGGACTTTGAGCCGCTCGTAGACAAGGCCACGAAGCGCGTGCGGGGCTGGGTGCGCCGGACGCGCGGGAAGTCGCAGACGGAGGTCTACGAGGCGCACGAGATCTGCCACATCAAGTACTTCAACCCGTACAGTCGGTACCAGGGCATGGCCCCGTGGGAGGCGAGCGAACTGGCGACCCGGCAGGACTTCAAGGCCTCGCAGTACAACGAGGCCTTCTTTGACAACGACGCGACGCCGGGCCTGGTCCTGGTGTCCAAGGAGGAGCTGTCGAAGAACCAGCGCGACGAGATCCGCGACGCGTGGGAAGACCGGCACCGCGGGCGGCTCAAGCGCCGGCGCACCGCCGTGCTCGAGGGCGGCCTGGATTTGCGGGAGACCGGAGCGACGCACCGCGAGATGGAGTTCGTCACCCTGCGGCGCTTCTCGCTCGAGGAGCTGCTGGCCATCTACAAGGTGCCCGACAGCGAGGTGTCGAACTACAAGAACCTGAACTTCGCCACGGCGCAGGTGGTCGATCGGGCCTTCTGGACGAAGACTCTGATCCCGATTATGAACCTCATCGAGGACGCCCTGTGGGCGCGACTCTTCCGCGAGCCGGGCAAATCTCAATTTTGGGGCGAGTTTGATGAGGTCTCGATCTCCGCGCTCAAGGAGAACTTCGGCGAGACGCTGGACAACGCCCGGAAGGCGCGCGACCTTGGTTACACGCAGAATGAGGTCAACCAGCGCTTTGAGCTCGGCTTTGAGGAGGCGCCCGACTACGCCGACATCCCGCTCGTGCCGGCCGGCTACCAGGACGCGCGCGAGTTTACCTTGGGACCCGACGTCGTGGAGCCCCAGTCCCCCGTCGGCGAGGAGCCGGCGGCCCCGGCCCCGGAACCCAGCCCGGCGGACGAGACCCCGGTTCCCGCCGCCGACGAGGATGAGGGGGAGACGGAGGCGGAGGGCCTCACGCCGGAGCAGGTCCACACGGTAGCGGTGTGGACCCGGCTGCGCGAGCCCGAGCGGGTCGCCCGTTGGGAGGCGGTGCTGCGCGCTAACCTGCAGCCCAACGAGCCGCAGTTTAAGCGCCGGTTCCGGCGGTACCTCATCAAGCTGCGCGCGGAACAATTGAAACGGCTGGAGGCCAGCGACCTCGGGGCGCGGTTCGCCGCTTCAGCGGAGGCGATTCGAGAGCTCCTTGAACGCGACAACGCTATCATTAATGATGAGATCCTGCGCGATTTGCGCGACACGATCAGCGGCGTGCTGTTCGACGAGAACAAGTGGAATCAGCGGCTGATCCGGCAGCACCACCCGCTCTACGTCAAGATCTCCTCGGACGCGGCGGGCCAGGTGACCCAGGAGATTGGCGGGGACTTCGTGTTCGACGCCGCCGATCCGCGGCTGCAGCGGCTCATCGAGGGGCGGGAGCGCATCTTCGTGCAGGCCAACAACACGATCCGCAAGCAGCTGGCGCGCACCCTGGAAACCGGCGTTGGCCAGAAGGAGTCGATCACCGAGCTGGCCAAGCGGGTGCGCGATACGTTTGACTTCGCGGCGGGCCGGTCGCTGACCATCGCCCGCACCGAGGTCGCGTCCATGACCAACACGGTCCGGCACGAGGTCATGGAGGAGCAGGGCATCGTGAGGCACGAGTGGATCACCGCGAGGGACGAGGCGGTGCGGGACAGCCACCGCGAACAGGATGGCGACGTGGTCACGGTCGGGGATACCTTTCCCAACGGACTGCGGTACCCGAACGACCCGCTCGGCGACGCGAGCGAGACGATCAACTGTCGGTGCGTCGCGGTAGCGGTGGTGTAAGGAGAAATTGAGATGTCGCACGAGTTCAGGATCATCGCGGGCGAGGCTCGACAGGTCGGTGAGGAGAAGGACCGCACGCTGCGGATCTACGGCACTGACGAGTCGCCGGACCGCTACAACAGCGTTATCCGGGTGGACGGCTGGGTCATGGACAACTTCCGGAAGAACCCGATCTTCCTGTGGTGCCACGACTCGCAGTCGCCGCCGATCGGACGGATCGTGAACTACGGGACGACCGAGGAAAAGCGCGACGCGCGCCAGCCGCTCCGACGGATGTTCTTCGACGTGCAGTTCGCGGACCAGGAGACCTACCCCTTCGCGGACATCATCTACAAGCTGTACAAGAAGGGCTTCATGCGGGCGAC
>Ga0187892_10001251_pt1 | contig 59390 bp, 53 predicted proteins | sample MA1701073metaG_FD_139345 | JGI IMG/M metagenome (GOLD analysis project Ga0187892, IMG submission 139345) | Bio-ooze microbial communities from a basaltic lava cave in the Kipuka Kanohina Cave System on the Island of Hawaii, USA - MA170107-3 metaG ...
CAGCGCCGCTGCCGGGCCGAAAGTTGCCCCGGCCGCTCACGCTCGCGCCGCGCTCCAGACGAAAGCCGCCGGAGCTGCGCCGAGCTCGGGCAGCGCCGCGTCGGGGCCGAAAGTTGCCCCGGCCGCTCAGGCTCGCGCCGCGCTCCAGACGAAAGCCACCGGAGCCGCGCCGAGCCAGGGTCGCGCAGGGGCGGGGCCGCACCAAGCCCCCAGCGCCGGGCGGACACCCAGCACCGGGTCCGAGTCGCACGCGCCGCGAGCCCGGACCGGCTCGGGGCAGGCGCCGAGCGCCGGGCGGACACCCAGCACCGGGTCCGAGTCGCACGCGCCGCGAGCCCGGACCGGCTCGGGGCAGGCGCCGAGCGCCGGGCGGACGCCCAGCACTGGGTCCGCGTCGCAGGCGCCGCGCGCTAGAACCGGTGCTGCGTCGGTGCCCACCCCCAAGGCCAACTCGGGGCAGGCGCGCCAGCGTAGCTAGTCAGGCCGGCAAGCTTCCCTGGCGCCGCGCAGGGACGCGGATCGGCACCGGTCCGCGGCGCTATCCCCCGTTCCGAAATCAGGTGGGGAAATTCGCGAGCCGGACGGGGATCCGCCGCGGCCCGAACGCCTTCGCGAACGCCTCGAACGCGCCGGCGATCGCCGTGCCGCACTCGCGGCAGGCGCCACCGGGGGTCACGCGGTAGTTCAGGATGCGGTGCCAGTCGCGCACGATCACCGCGTTGCCGCAGCCGGGGCAATAGGTCGTGCCCCCCTCGGTGTCGTGCACGTTGCCGGTGTAGACGTAGTGCAGCCCCTCCCGCAGCGCGATCTCGCGCGCCCGCGTGAGCGTCGCCGCAGGCGTGTGCGCGACGTCGGTCATCTTGTAGTCCGGGTGGAACGCCGTGAAGTGCAGCGGCACCTCGGGCCCGAGCTCGCGCATGATCCACTTGCACTCGGCCGCGATCTCCTCCGACGAGTCGTTCTTGCCGGGGATCAGCAGCGTCGTGATCTCGAACCAGACGTTCGTCTCGCGCTTGAGGTAGACGAGCGTCTCGAGCACCGGCGCGAGACGCGCCCCGCACAGCTTGAAGTAGAACTCGTCGGTGAACGCCTTCAAGTCGACGTTCGCCGCGTCCATCTTCGCGTAGAACTCCGCGCGCGCGCCCGGCGAGATGTAGCCCGCCGTCACCGCCACCGTCTTGATCCCGCGCGCGTGGCAGGCGTCGGCGACGTCCATCGCGTACTCGGCGAAGATCACCGGGTCGTTGTAGGTGAACGCGACCGACTTGCAGCCGAGCTCCTCGGCCGCCCGCGCGATTCGCTCGGGCGAGGCGGCGTCGGCGAGGGTGTCCATCTCGCGCGACTTCGAGATGTCCCAGTTCTGGCAGAACTTGCACGCGAGGTTGCACCCGGCGGTGCCGAACGACAGGATCGAGCTGCCCGGGTAGTAGTGGTTGAGCGGCTTCTTCTCGACCGGGTCGACGCAGAACCCCGACGACCGGCCGTAGGTCGTCAGGATCATCCGGTCGCCCTCGCGCATGCGCACGAAACAGGCGCCGCGCTGCCCCTCGTGCAAGCGGCAGTCGCGCGGGCACAGGTCGCACTGGATGCGGCCGTCCTCCAGGCTGTGCCACCAGCGGCCGAGGTACTTGCTTTCGGCGACTGCATTCATGGCCCTCACCCCTAACCCCTCTCCCGCTGCACGCGGGAGCAGGGACCCGGTCTCAATGCACGCGCAGCTCCGACTCGCGCCACTTCTTCACCTGGTACCGCCAGATCTGGCAGCGGGCGAGCCGCGTGTCGGCCGCGATCCCGGCCTTCTGCATGAGGCTCGCGAAGAACTGCCGCGGTTCCGGCAGGTCGGCCCAGACCTGCGGCAGGTAGGTGCCGCGGCTCCCGCCGCACGCCATGATGACCCCGTCGACGCCGGGCCGGAGCTGGGCGAAGAGGTCGCGCTCGTCGGCGAACAGCACCAGCGTCGGCATCGAGAGCAGGGACACCTCCATCTCGACCCGCGCGAGCTCCTGCGCCGCCAGCGGCGCGAACCTGCGGTCGGAGAGCGCGGCCGCGGCGGCGTTGGCGACGACGTCCTCGCCGAGCGTGCGCGTCGGATGGAGGCTGCCGATGCAGCCGCGGAGCTTCCCCTCCTCGAGCAGCGTCACGAAGGTCGCGCGGCGCTCCTTGAGCCACGGCGCCTCCGGGATCGCGACCGCCGCGCCCGCGCCGAGCGCGTTCGCGACGCTCGCGCGCGCGAGACCGAGGAGCGTCCGCCCGTGCTCGACGTCGTACGCCCGGCGCGGCTCCCAGAACGCGAACGACGCGTAGCCGACGACGCGGTCGCGGCCGCCGGCGGTATCCCCCGAGTTGCGGACGTCGAGCAGCTCGGGCTGGAGCCCGCGCCGCTGTGCGGCGGCGAGGAATCCCGCCACCGGTGTCGCGCCGCAGGCCTGCGCGTGGTCGATGTCGGTGCGGAAAGCGCTGATCGCCTGCACCGTCCCGCGGTCGAGCGCGCGCGCCGCGTCGTACGGATGATAGTGCGAGAGATCGGAGCTGATGACGATCAGCGTCTCGGGGCCGCCCCACAGGGCGTCGAGCACCTCGGCGACCTCGCCCGGCGTCGCCGAGCCGACGACCAGCGGCACGAGCTTGAAGTCGCGCAGGATCTGCTGCAGGAACGGCAGCTGCACCTCCAGGGAGTGCTCGTGCGCGTGGGTCGCGCCGTTCACTCCGACCTGCTGCAGCCCCTTGAGCGCGGCGACCGCATCGGCGTCGATCTCCACGCGCCCGAGCGGGGTCTCGAAGGCGGTGGCGGCCGGGAGCGCGAGTCCGCGAACGGCCACCCGGTGGCAGGGCCCGAGCAGGACGACGCGCCTGACGATGCCGACCGCGGGCCGCAGCAGCGCGTACGCGCTCGCGGCGACCGGTCCGGAGTAGATGTAGCCGGCGTGCGGGACGATCAGCCCTTTCGGGAGCCCGGGGACGAGCGGCGAAGCGCGCGTCTCTTCGAGCATCGTGAGGATGTCGCGCCCGAGCTCGACGCTCGCGCTCGGGTAGAACATGCCGGCCACGGCGGCCGGCCGGACGGCGCTCATGGTTGCCTCACCCCCGGCATGGATCGCTGCTGACCGGTCAATCTACTCCCTTCGCGGCGCCGCCGGAGTGGCGCAGTCCACGCCGGCGAACGGGTGGCGGCGCAACGCGCCCCGACGGGCCCGGAGACCATGGAAAAGGTGTGGAAAAACGCCGGCCGCCCGGCCGCGGGATCAGTTCCGTCCGGCGGCGACGCGGGTGGCGCGCCAGGGCGCCTCGCCGCCCGGCGTCGCGACGCTGCCCTCGATGACGTCGCCGCGCGCTATGCCGGAGAAGCGCGCCGACTGGCCGCGCCGCGGCAGGCCCGGGATCGCGAAGCTGACCGTCTCGCCGCGGACGGTGAGGCCCTCGAGCACCGCGGTCTTCTCGCCGACGAGCGCGGTGCCGAGCACGCGCTCCGGCTGCTGGAAGAGCGTGAGCCGCGCGGGCCCCGGTCCGAGCGCGGCCGGCAGCTCGAGCGTCCAATCGCCGCCCACGCGCGCCGGGACCGTGTAGAGGTACAGCACCGTACGCGTGGTCCCGCTGATGTACAGCTTCTCCGCCAGGTCGAACTGCAGGTGCCGGTCCGGCCGCCACGGCACGAGCGGGTAGTCGTGCGAGACCACGCGCGCGCCGGGCTTCATCTCGGCGAGGATCCGCGGCACGAGCTGGGTCACGGTGTGCGGCAGGAGATAGAGCGTGAGCACGGTCGCCTCGCCGAGGCTCGTCTCGAAGAGGTCGCGCTCCTCGAAGCGCACCCGCCCGGCGACCCCGGCCCGCGCGGCGTTCTCGTTGGCGAGCTTCACGAGGCTGCGATCGATGTCGACGCCGTACCCGCGCGCGCCGAAGCGCTCCGCGGCGCTGATCACGAGCCGCCCGTCCCCCGAGCCGAGGTCCATGACGAAGTCGTCGGCGCGGACGTCGGCGAGCTTCAGCATCTCGTCCACGATCTTCCACGGCGTCGGCACGTACGGGCCGGCGCTCTGCTGCGCGCGCGCGCGCCACGGCCACGCCGCGGCGAGCCCGAGCAGCGCGAGCGCGCGGCGCCGGCCGGGGGATGCGAGGGTGTCGGTCGTCATGGTCGTTTGCGGCGCGCGTGTCGTCGTCATTTACCGGCCCGATCGAGCACGCCCTGCAGCGCGCAGATCACCGACTGCCGGCGCACCTCCTCGCGGTTGCCGACGAAGTGCTTCGTCACCGCCAGCACGCCGCCTTCCTTCGCCGCCCACGCGAAGCACACCATCCCCACCGGCTTCGCGGGCGTGCCGCCGGCCGGACCGGCGACGCCGGTGATCGCGACCGCGAGCTGCGCGCGGCTCGCGGCGAGCGCGCCGAGCGCCATCTCCCGCGCCGTCTCCTCGCTCACCGCGCCGAAGCGCTCGAGCGTCTGGGCGCGCACGCCGAGCATCTCGCGCTTGGCTTCGTTCGAGTAGGTCACGAATCCGCGCTCGAACCAGTCGGAGCTCCCCGAGACCGAGGTGACCGCCTGCGCCACCCATCCGCCGGTGCACGACTCGGCCGCGGCGAGCTTGACCCCGCGGTCCTTCAGGCGCTCGCCGACGAGCGCGGCGAGCTTGGTGAGCGTGTCGGACATCCCCGGCTCTTCAGCCCAGCAGCCGCTTGGCGACCGCGAGCAGGAGCAACGTGTAGCACGCTGCGATCAAGTCGTCGAGCATGACCCCGAGACCGCCTTTCGCGGTGCGCTCGACGTGACGGATCGGCGGCGGCTTGGCGACGTCGAAGCACCGGAAGGCGAGGAACGCGGCCGCCTGCCACGCGAGCCCCGGCGGGGTGAAGAGCAGCACCGCGAGGAACGCGACGATCTCGTCCCAGTTCAGGCTGCCGTGGTCCGCAACCCCCAGATCGCGCCCCGTCCGGCCGCAGGCCCAGACGCCGACCGCGAAGAGGCCGGCGATCACCGCGGCGAGGAGCTCCGGGGCAAGCCGCTGGGCGAGCACCGCGTACAGCGGGAAGGCGAGCAGCGTGCCGACCGTTCCCGGCGCGAGCGGCGAGAGGCCGGTGCCGAACCCCAGGGCGACGAAGTGCGCCGGGTGCGAGAGCAGAAAGGCCACGTTCGGGCGCACGACGGTGCTCACGCGGCGTCGCCCCCCGCGAAGTGGTCGAAGCCGCGCCGCGCGACGTCGATCGGCGCTCCGTCCGCGCCGAGCAGTCGCACGCCCGGTGCGCCGCCGGCGATGCGTCCGATCCGCGTCACGGCGACCCCGGCGGCGGCCCCGGCCGCCTCGACCTCGCCGCGCCGGGGCGCCGGCGCGGTGAAGGCGAGCTCGTAGTCGTCGCCGCCCGCGAGGAGGCACCGATCGGCGAGCGCCGGGTCGGCGCACGAGCGCAGCGCCGCGGACCGCGGGAGGCTCGCGTAGTCCACCTCCACGCCGACCCGCGAGCGCTCGGCGACGTGGCCGAGGTCGGCGAGCAGGCCGTCGGACACGTCGATCGCGGCGCCCGCGAGCCCGCGCAGCCTCCGGCCGAGCGCGACGCGCGGCTCGGGCGCCTCGAGCCGCGCGCGACAATGCCCCGCGGCCGCGTCGTCGAGCGCGACCCGCCCGCGCGCGTGCGCGAGACCGAGCGCGGCATCGCCGGTCGACCCCGAAAGCCAGAGCTCCTCGCCGGCGGTCGCGGTGTCGCGCCGCAGCGCATGGCCCGGCGGCAGGGTGCCGATCGCGGTGATCGCGATCGCCCGCGGGCCGCGCGTCGTGTCGCCGCCGATGAGCTCGATCGCGTGCGCCGCGGCGAGCGCGAACATCCCTTCTGCGAACCGACCGACCCACGCCTCGTCCGCGTCCGGCAGGGCGAGCGCCAGCAGGAACCATCGCGGATCGGCGCCCATCGCCGCGAGGTCCGACAGGTTGACGGCGAGCGACTTGTGGCCGAGCCGGCGCGCGTCGGTCCCGGGGAGGAAGTGGGTACCCTCGAGGAGCATGTCGGTGGTAATGGCGAGCACGAGCCCGGTCGGCGCCTTCACGAGCGCACCGTCGTCGCCGACCCCGAGCGCGGCGGTCCGCGCGGGGCGGGTGAAGTAGCGCCGGATCAGCTCGAACTCGGAGGCCACGACGACGGTTCGCTCGCGGCGCGCGCCGTGAGCATCAGCCGGCCTCCCCGTGCGAGCGCCGCGAGCGCTCCCGCTCGCCGGGCCGCAGCGCGGGTGCGAGCTTGTCGAGCACGCCGTTCACGTATTTGTGGCCGTCGGTCCCGCCGTAGGCCTTGGCGAGCTCCACCGCCTCGTTGATGACGACCTTGAACGGGATGCCGGGCGAGTGCTTCAGCTCCCACGCCGCGAGCAGCAGGATCCCGCGCTCCATGGGGGAGAGCGCCGCGAAGCTGCGATCGAGTGCCGGCGCGATCGCGCCCTTCAGGGCCGCGAAGTCGGCGATCGTTCCGGCGAGGAGCGCATCGAAGTACTCCGCGTCGGCCTTGTCGAACTGCGGGTCCTCCGCGAGCTGGCCGCGGATGTCCGCGGCGGCGGCGCCCGCGAGCTGCCACTGGTAGAGCCCCTGCAGCGCGTATTCGCGCGCCCGGCGGCGGGCGGATCGCATCGCGCTACCTGTGGTGCCGATCGATGGCGCGGAGCAGGTTGGCCATCTCGACCGCGACGTCCGCGCAGTCGCGCCCTTTCGGGGCCGCCCGCGCCTCGGCCTGCGCCTCGGTGTCGGTCGTGAGAATGCCGTTCGCGACCGGGATGCCGCTGTCGAGCTCGACCTGCGTCAGCCCGGAGGCCGACTCGTTCGCCACGACCTCGAAGTGGTAGGTCTCGCCGCGGATCACCGCACCGAGCGCGATCAGCGCGTCGTAGGCGCGCGTCGCGGCGAGCCGTTGCAGCACGAGCGGCACCTCGAGCGAGCCCGGCACGGCGACGACCGTGATGTCGGCGCCCGCGACCCCGAGCTCGGCGAGCCGCCCGAGGCAGGCCTCCAGCGCGACCACCCCGATCGCCTCGTTGAAGCGGGCGCGGACGATGCCGACCTTGAGCCCCCTCCCGTCGCGGCCCGGCTTGATCTCAACCACGGCGGCCGAAGCTCGTGTACGAGGATCGCGGGCCCGAGCTGCGAGGCGCGTGTCCGCGCGCGGGCGCGAACGTCACTTCGCCGCCGCCCGCGCGGGGCTCTCGTAGCCGGTGACCTCGAGCGCCCAGCCGGCCATGCTCGGCATCTTGCGCGGCGTGGCCATCAGCCGCATCCGGCCGACCTGGAGGTCGCGCAGGATCTGCGCGCCGATGCCGTAGCTGAGGAGCTCGCGGCGCGAGGGCGCGCGCGGCCGGGGCTCGGCGACGTGCTCGATGAGCTGCGCCGCGCTCTGCACGCAGTTGAGCAGCACGATCACGCCCTTGCCGGCGCCGTCGATCGCGGCGAGCGCCTCCGGCACCGTCCACGAGTGCGCGCCCGAGCCCTCGTCGAGCAGGTCGAGGAGCGAGAGCGGCTCGTGCACCCGCACCAGCGTCTCGGACCTCGGGTCGATCTCGCCCCGCACCAGCGCGAGATGGGTCTCGCCGGAGAGCTTCTCGAGGAATGCCACCATCCGGAAGCGGCCGAACCGCGTCTCGATCTCGCGCTCGGTGACGCGCTTGATCAGGCTCTCGGTGCGGCTGCGGAAGTGGATGAGATCGGCGATCGTGCCGATCTTGAGCCCGTGGCGAGCGCCGAACTCCACGAGATCCGGCAGCCGCGCCATCGTGCCGTCGTCCTTCATGATCTCGCACAGGACCGCGGCCGGATGGAGCCCCGCGAGCTCGGCGAGATCGCAGCACGCCTCGGTGTGTCCGGCGCGCGCCAGCACGCCGCCGCGCTGGGCGATGAGCGGGAACACGTGGCCGGGCTGCACGATGTCCTCGGGCCGCGCCGTCGGCGACCCGGCGACCCGGATGGTGTGCGCGCGGTCGGCGGCGGAGATGCCGGTCGTCACCCCGCTCGCGGCCTCGATCGACACGGTGAAGTTCGTGCCGTGCACCGCGCGGTTGTGCGGCACCATCGGCGCGAGGCTGAGCCGGCGCGCGTGCGCCTCGGTGACCGGCATGCAGATCAGGCCGCGCCCGTGCTTCGCCATGAAGTTGATCTTCTCGGGCGTCGCGAACTCGGCGGCGAAGACGAGATCGCCCTCGTTCTCGCGGTCCTCGTCGTCGACGAGGATCACGGTCCGGCCGGCCTTGATCTCGGCGATGATGTCCGGGATCGGGGAGATGCTCATGCGCGCGCGCTCGCTCGCGTGGGACGGGCGGCTATTCTAGCAGCCGGCTCACGCGGCCAGCGCCGCGAACGCGCCGCGCCGCAGCTCGGCGAGCTTGGCGTCGATCCGGCGGCCCTGCCGCACGGCATCGCCGACGAGCGTCGCCTCGCGCCCGTGGCCGATCATGATCGCGCCGGCGATGCGGCCGTCGCGGACGAGCAGGCGCGCGTAGCGATACTCCCCCGGCGCCTCGAAGGAGATCACCTCGTCGCCGTCCTGCTGGGCGATGCGTCCGACCGAGACGAGCTCGGCGCCGTTGATCTTGAGGATCGTGGCGGGGACGGTGCCGGTGTACGCGCGCTCGCCGCCCGCCGCGTTGACGCCGGCGGTCTCGCCCTGCGCCGCCGAAGCGGGCCAGATGCCGTACAGGCGGCCGGCGTGCTCGGCGACGTCGCCCGCGGCGTAGACGCCGGGTGCGCTGGTCTGCATCCGGTCGTCGACGACCACGCCCTGGTTCACCTTGAGGCCCGCCGCGACGGCGAGCGTCGCGTCCGGACGGACGCCGGCGCACGCGAGGAACGTGTCGCACGGCAGCGCTCGGCCGTCCTTGAGGCGCACCGCGCTCACGCCGGCCGAGCCGGCCTCGACCGCGGCCACCTCCGCTTCGGTGAGGAGCCCGATGCCGAGCCCCGCGAGATAGCCCTGCAGCAGGCGCCCGCCGCGTTCGTCGACCTGGCGCTGCAGCGGCCACGGGCCGCGCTCGAGCACCAGCACCTCCAGGCCGAGCTGGCGCAACGCCTCCGCCGACTCGAGCCCGAGCAGCCCGCCCCCGGCGACGACCGCGCGCCGGGCGCGGCGCCGCTGCACGTACTCGCGCAGGTGCATCGCGTGCTCCGCGTCGCGCAGGATGTAACAGCCGCGCGCGCCGAAGCCGTCGATCTGCGGCACGACCGAGCGCCCGCCGGCGGCGAGGATCAGCCGGTCGTACTCGAGGGTCTCGCCGGTGCCGAGGGTCACCGTGCGCGCGGCGGCATCGATCGAGTCGACGCGGGTGTTGAGCCAGGAGGTGATCGCGTGCTGCTCGTACCACGCGTCGGGCAGAAGGTACAGCCCCTGCATCGCCGAGCGGCCGTAGATCAGCCGGGTGATGCCCATGCGGTTGTACAGGGGATAGCGCTCGCGGCCGACGAGATGGATCTCGCAGCTCGGATGCGTGCGCCGCACGTGATCGGCGGCGGTGACGCCCGCGATGCCGTTACCGACCACGACCACCCGCTTGACCGACGCGTCGTACCGCGCCCCGACGTGCACGAGCTTGGCGACGGTGCGGTCGGGCGCGAGCGCGATCGCCACCGGTCCGCGCACGCGCGCGCAGCAGGCCATCCGCGTGTTCGCGGCGAACCCGAGCCGGTCGAGCGTCGCCTGTTCGTCGGCGCCCACCGGCGAGAGGTTCTCCATGCCTTCGGTGACCGCGACGGGGTCGGCGCCGCAGATCCCCATCCGGCAGCCCGCCTCGATCGCGAGCCCGCAGCTTTCCGCGACCTCGAGCAGCGTGCTGTCGGGGCTCGCCGCCGCGCGGCGTCCCTCCGGCTGGAACGTCACCTCCACCGCCGCCCGGCGCGCCTCGCTCTCGAGCGCGGCGGCCGCGCCGGCGCCGAGGCGGGCGCTCTGGCCCGCTGCCGACTCCACGGTGCGCCGCATGAAGCGGCGCTCGGTCGCGAACGTCCGCGCGAGCCACATCAGGCTGATCGCCGCCACCCCGGCGCGCACGATCCAGGCCGACCAATCGCTCACCGGCTCGCCGGAAACCCGCGCCGCCGCCTCGGTCATCGCCGGCGCGCCGTACCAGTAGAAGATGTTGAAGGCCGCGATGCCGGCGAGCGCCGGCAGCTTGACGAGGCTCGTCTTGACGAACGTGTCGAGCACCGTGAACACGGCGAGGCTCGCGCCCATGTAGAGGCCGAACTGCAGGGCCATCTGCGCGATCGGGATCTGCGGCGGGTCGGGCACCAGAAAATAGGCGGCCACGAACCCGGGGAAGATCGCCGCGAAGAACCGCCGGTAGGCGACGTAGTGGCGATCGTTGTCGTACTGGTCCGCGAGGTAGGCGACCTTCGGGTTGAAGTCGTAGCAGTTCTTCGTGCACCCGACGCACGGCTGGCAGTGGGTGTTGGCGACGGTGAGGAACGGCGTCTGGCCGTAGAGCCGCTGGACCGGAAGCAGCGGGCAGATGCTCGAGCACCAGCCGCTCTTGCCCTTGAAGACGACGCCGCCGAGGAACGCGAGCCCCATCGCCGCGAGGATCAGGACCGCGCTCGCGACGCCCGACTGGTTGAAGAGCGGCTTGCGGCCGGCGACGAGCACGAGGAGCCCCGCCATGCCGATCACGTACGCGTACTCCTTGAGCCGCGGGGTCTGGACCAGCCCGCGCGTGAAGCCGGCGAGCCGCGGCAGCTGGTTCAGCGCGGCGAGCGGGCAGACGTTGCGCCAGATCCCCGGCGCGACTACGAAGATGATCGGCGCGAGCGGGATGACAAGCCCCCAGAGCAGGTCGAGCCCGAGCGCGGGGCGCAGGACGAGCGTCGCGGCGAGGCCGAGCGCCGCCGCCACCGCCGCGAAGCGCAAGCCGTGCCATACCGCCTGCGGCAGGTACGCCGGCAGCCGCGTGTAGTTCGGGAAATCGCTGTCCGCGGCGGCCGGGACGGAGCTCATTCGACGAAGCGGGCGACGAGCGCGCTCGTCTGCCGCAGGCGCAGGGACAGGATCCGCCCGAGATCGAGCAGCAGCGCGCGCGCGAGCTCGGGCTCGCGCGCGGCGAGCACCTCGAATGCGTCGCGCGTCAGGCTGCGCACCTCGCCGTCCGAGAGCGCGCGCACGCTCGCCGAGCGCGGCAGGCCGTCGAAGAACGCCTGCTCGCCGAACACCGAGCCCGCCTCGATCACGGCGATGCGCCGCTTCTTGCCGCGGTCGCCTTCGGCCAGCACTTCGAGGCTGCCGCTCACGACGATGTAGAGCGCAGGCTGCGTGTCCCCGGCGCGGACCAGCGTCTCGCCGGCGCGGAACCGCTGCACGCCGGTGCGCGCGAGCAGCTTCTGCCAGCCCTCGGGCGGCAGCCGCGGGAGGAGCACGAGATCGGTCGCGGCGGCGGCCGGCTCGGCGCCCGGGTAGTCGAAGAAATCGCGGAAGTCCACGTCGCCCTCCCGTCTGCCGCGATGCTGCCGCGGGATGCCGGGCAAAGTATAGCGGCGCTCGGGCAGCACGCCGCTCGGGCTAGCGCCTGCCGACCACGGTGAGCTTCGGGCGCCGCGCCAGCCGGAACTGCTCGTAGAGGCTCGGCTCCTCGAGCGCGAGCCGCCGCGGGTCGACCCCGCGCTTGGCGAGCCAGGCGGTGAACTTGGCGAGCTCGATCTCGGTGCGTAGGTTCTCGGCCGCCCACCGCGCGATCTCCGGATCGGGGTCGTCGGTCAGCTCGACGAGCTGCGGGATCAGCTCGCGCGAGAAGTCGAGCTGGATGCGGCGGATGAAAGTGTCCGGCATCGTGCAGGAAACGAACGCCTTGATGGCAGCGACGGTGTCACAGCCCGCCGACTCGCGTCCAGGGCTTTGACACAAGTTTGCGATCCGCTGTCGGCGGGACTTACAATCCGCCGTTCGTCGCCACCCTGCCGGGACACACGACATGATCAATGCACGCCGGCGCACCCTGGTCGCGCTCCTCGCCGCGCTGCTCGCCGCGGGCGCCGCCGCGCAGGAGCTTCGCATCGGCATGGGCGCCGAGGTCACCTCGATGGATCCGCATTTCGTGAACCTCTTCCCGAACAACAACATCGCCGAGCACGTCTTCGAGAAGCTGATCACGCTCGATCCCGACTCGCGGCTCATCCCGGGCCTCGCCGAGTCGTGGCGCGCGGTGAACCCCACGACCTGGGAGTTCAAGCTGCGCCGCGGCGTGAAGTTCCACGACGGCTCGGACTTCACCGCCGAGGACGTCGCGTTCTCGATCGAGCGGGTCGGCAAGATCCCCGACTCGCCGGGGCCGTTCACGACCTACACCAAGGCGATCACGCGGGTCGAGATCGTCGATGCGCACACGCTCCGGCTCGTCACCGCGTTCCCGCATCCGCAGCTGCAGAACGACATCAACACGATCTACATCGTGTCGAAGAAGACCGCGACCGGCGCGTCGACGGCCGACTTCAACTCCGGGAAGGCGATGAACGGCACCGGACCGTTCAAGTTCGTGCGCTTCGCGCGCGGCGACCGGGTGGAGCTCGCGCGCAACGACGCCTACTGGGGGGAGAAGCCGGCCTGGGCGAAGGTGACGTTCCGGATCATCCCGAGCGATCCGACCCGCGTCGCGGCGCTGCTCTCCGGCGAGCTCGACGCGATCGAGAACATCCCCACCGCCGACTTCGTGCGGATCAAGGCGAACCCCGGCCTCCGGACCTCGACCAAGCCCTCGCACCGGATCATCTTCTTTCACGTCGACCAGTTCCGCGACCCCTCCCCGTTCGTGTTCGAGAAGGCGACCGGCAAGCCGCTCGCGAAGAATCCGCTCAAGGACCTGCGCGTGCGCCGGGCGATCTCGAAGGCGATCGACCGCGAGGCGATCAAGGCCCGGGTCATGGAAGGCCTCGCGTTGCCGTCGGCCAACCTGGTGCCGGCGCCGATGTTCGGCCACAACCCGGCGCTCAAGCCCGACGCCTACGATCCGGACGGCGCGCGGGAGCTGCTCGCGGCGGCCGGCCTGCCGAACGGCTTCGCGATGACGATCCACGGCCCGAACAACCGCTACGTCAACGACGAGCGGATCGTGCAGACCGTCGCGCAGATGCTGGCGCGCATCGGGATCCAGGCGCGGGTCGACACGATGCCGATGAGCGCCTACCTCGCCCGCGCGCGCAAGCTCGAGTTCAGCTTCGCGATGCTCGGCTGGGGCGCCTCGACCGCCGAGGCGTCTTCGCCGCTGCGCGCGCACCTCGTCTCCTATCTCCCGGAGAAGGGTTGGGGCGAGTTCGCGTGGGGCCGCTACGCGAACGAGCGGGTGGACAGCCTGCTCGAGAAGGCGCTCTCGACGATCGACGACCGGGCGCGCGAAAAGCAGATCCAGGACGCGGTCGGGATCGCGATGAGCGAGCTCGGCATCATCCCGCTCCACCACCAGGTCAACACCTGGGCGACGCGGAGAGGGATCGGCTACACGCCGCGCACCGACGAGTACACGCTCGCGTTCCAGTTCCGGCCGCAGTGACACACCGCGCCCACGGACCACGGCACCGCGGCGTCCCCCACCAGGCGCCTGGGGCCGCAAACGCCCTCCTACGGGTGCCCGGCTCGCGGCGCGCAGTCAACACACGACTACGCGCCACGATCCACCCGTGACGGAGGGCGCGGCCCAAGGCGCCCGGTGGGGGCCGCCGCCGGCCGAGCGCGGTGGGGCATTGAGGCCGCAGCAGGTGACCGACATCGGTAACGGCGATCCGCGCTCAGGCGCGCTCTTCGGCTGTCTCGCCCTGCTCGTCGCGCTCGCAGGCCCGGCGGGCGCGGCCGAGAGCCTCCGCATCGGCATGTCGGCCGACGTCACGTCGATCGACCCGCACTTCGTCAACATCACGCCGAACAACAATGTCGCCTGGCACATCTTCGAGGCGCTCACGCACGTCGACGCGGACGCGCGCCTCGTCCCGGGGCTCGCCGAGTCCTGGCGGCCACTGGACCCGACGACCTGGGAGTTCAAGCTGCGGCGGGGCGTCAGGTTCCACGACGGCGCCGAGCTCACCGCCGAGGACGTGGCGTTCTCGATCGACCGCCCGGCGACCCTGACGACGAGCCCGGGGCCGTTCACGACGTTCACGCGCCCGATCGTCGCCAAGGAGACGCCCGACCGCTACACGATCCGGCTCAAGACGGCGGCGCCCTACGCGATGGTGCCGTACGACATGAACTCGGTGTACATCGTGTCCAAGAAGGCCGCGGCCGGCGCCACCACCGAGGACTTCAACACCGGCAAGGCCGCGATCGGGACGGGTCCCTATCGGCTCGCGCGGTTCGCGCGCGGCGACCGCGTGGAGCTCGCGCGCTACGACGGCTACTGGGGGCCGCAAGCGCCCTGGGACAGGGTCGTCCTGCGCATTGTCCCCAACGAAGGCGCGCGCGTCACCGCGCTGCTCGCCGACGACCTGGATGCGATCGAGTACGTGCCGACCGCCGATCTGCGCCGGATCCGCGCGACGCCGCGCTTCCGTCTCGAGCAGAAGGTCTCGTGGCGCACGCTCTTCTTCACCCTGGATCAGCATCGCGAGCCGCCGCCGGGCGTCACCGGCAAGGACGGGCGGCCGCTCGGTCGCAACCCGTTCAAGGATCCGCGGGTGCGCGAGGCGATCGCGAAGGCGCTCAACCGGCAGGCGATCGTCGACCGGGTCATGGAAGGCGCCGCGGTGCCGGCCGCGAACCTGGTCGCGCCCCCGGTGTTCGGCCACGCGGCGAGCCTCAAGCCGGAGGCGCACGACGTCGCCGGCGCGCGCAAGCTCCTCGCCGAGGCCGGCTTCCCGGACGGCTTCGCGATGACGCTCGCGGCGCCGAACAACCGCTATCTCAACGACGACCAGATCGCGCAGGCGGTCGCGCAGATGCTCGCGCGCGTCGGCATCGACGCAAAGGTCGCGACCCTGCCGCTCGCGACGTACTTCTCGCGCGCGCGCAACCTCGACTTTGCGTTCGCGATGCTCGGCTGGGGATCGTTCTCCGGCGACCTCGCGCTGCGCTCGCTCGTCATGACCTACGACGCCGACCGCGGCACCGGGGCGTGGAACTGGGGACGCTACTCGAACGCGAGCCTCGATCGCCTCGTGACGCAGGCGTTCGCGACCGTCGACGAGCGGCGGCGCGAGGCGCTCGCCCGCGAGGCGATGGCGCTCGCCATGGCCGACCGTCCGGTGATCCTGCTCCACCATCAGCTCGCGACGTGGGCGATGCGCCGGGAGCTCGGCTACGCCGCGCGCACCGACGAGTACACGCTCGCGCACCACTTCCGCCGGGAACGCTGAACGCGGTGCCGATCCGTTAGACTCCGCGTCGGTCACCGATCGGTCCCGCGGTCCCGATGCTCGTCTACGTCATCCGCCGGCTGCTGCAGAGCGTCGTCGTGCTGCTCGCGATGTCGCTGCTCGTCTTCGTCGGCGTGTACGCGATCGGCAATCCGGTCGACATCCTCATCAATCCCAACGCGGACCAGGAGGACATCGAGCGCGCGATCAAGGGCCTAGGCCTCGACAAGCCGCTCTGGGAGCAATACTTCGTGTTCCTGCGGCAGGCCCTCGCCGGCGACCTCGGCAAGTCGTTCGCCTTCAACGTGCCGGCGATCCAGCTCATCGTCGAGCGCATGCCGGCGACGATCGAGCTCGCCACGGCGGCGACGCTGATCGCGATCGTGTTCGGGCTGCCGCTCGGGCTGTGGGCGGGGCTGAAGCCGCGCTCGGCTGCCGGCCGCACCATCATGGCCGGCTCGATCCTCGGCTTCTCGCTGCCGACGTTCTGGGTCGGGCTGATGCTGATCATGGTGTTCTCGGTCCACCTCGGCTGGCTGCCGTCGAGCGGCCGCGGCCCGACGACCCCGCTCCTCGGCGTGCCGGTGAGCTTCCTCTCCTGGGACGGCCTCCGGCACCTGGTCATGCCGGCGACCAATCTCGCGCTCTTCAATCTCGCGCTGGTCATCCGGCTCGCGCGCGCCGGCACCCGCGAGGCGCTGGTGCAGGACTACGTCAAGTTCGCGCGGGCGAAGGGGCTCTCGAATGCGCGCATCGTCGGGGTCCACGTGCTGAAGAACATCTCGATCCCGATCGTCACGGTGATCGGCCTGCAGTTCGGCTCGCTGATCGCGTTCGCGATCGTGACCGAGACGATCTTCGCGTGGCCGGGGATGGGCAAGCTCATCATCGACTCGATCAACGTGCTCGATCGGCCGGTGATCGTCGCCTACCTCCTCATCATCGTGACGCTGTTCATCGTGATCAACCTGCTGGTCGACCTGCTGTACTCGGTGCTCGATCCGCGCATCCGCCTGGCGGACGCGCGCACCTAGGCGGGCGCGAGCGAGCGGGGACTGCGCGGAATGAGCCCGCCCACGGAGACGCCAGCGCGCGAGCCCGCGCCTGCGGAGTCCGCCCCGCCGCCGGTCGTCGCGCCGGGCGCGGTCGAAGAGACGCCGCTTCGCCGCATCGCCGCCGATTTCGCCGAAAGCCGGCTCGCGGTCGCCGGGCTCGCGCTCTTCCTCGCGATCCTGGCGGTCGCCGCGACCGCGCCGCTGATCTCGCCGCAGAATCCGTACGACCTGGCGCAGCTCGACGTGCTGGACAGCCGGCTCGAGCCCGGCGCGCGATCGGGCGACGGCAAGCAGACCTTCTGGCTCGGCACCGACGACCAGGGCCGCGACATGCTCTCGGCGATCTTCTACGGCCTGCGGATCAGCCTCGGGGTCGGCGTGGCGGCGACGCTCGGCGCGCTCGCGCTGGGGTTGACGCTCGGCCTCCTCGCCGCGTTCCTCGGGGGCCGCGCCGACACGTTCATCATGCGCGTGGCCGACATCCAGCTGTCGTTCCCCGCCATCCTGATCGCGCTGGTCCTGCTCGCGCTGCTCGGCCAGGGGGTCGACAAGATCATCGTCGCGCTGATCGCCGTGCAATGGGCCTACTATGCGCGGACGGTCCGCGGCGCGGCGCTGGTCGAGCGCTCGAAGGAGTACATCGAGGCCGCGACCTGCCTCGCCCTGCCGGCGCGCCGCATCGTGTTCCGGCACCTGCTCCCGAACTGCCTGCCGCCGGTGATCGTGGTCGCGACGGTGCAGGTGGCGGCCGCGATCACGCTCGAGGCGACGCTGTCGTTCCTCGGGCTGGGGCTGCCGATCACCGAGCCGTCGCTCGGGCTCCTGATCGCGAACGGCTTCACCTACCTGCTCTCCGGCAAGTACTGGATCAGCTTCTTCCCCGGCGTCGCCCTGCTCGCCACCATCGTGAGCATCAACCTCGTCGGCGACCAGCTGCGCGACGTGCTCAACCCGCGGCTGCAGAGATGAAAAGCCAACGCAAATACGCAAAGGGACGCGAAGGACGCAAAGCAAGAAGAGATCTCTTCTTCGCGTCCTCTGCGAATCTCTGCGTCTTTGCGTTGGCTCTTACGGACCGATGACCGAGCCGACGCTCACGGTCGAGAACCTCCGCACGCACTTCTTCACCCGCCAGGGCGTGGTGCGGGCGGTCGACGGCGTCTCGTTCGAGGTCGGGCCGGGCAGGATCCTCGGGCTCGTCGGGGAATCGGGCTCGGGGAAGTCGATGACCGGCTTCTCGATCATGGGCCTGGTCGACCCGCCCGGCCGGATCGTCGAGGGACGGATCCTGCTCGGTGGCCGGGACGTGCGCGCGCTCTCGCCGCGGGAGTGGCAGTCGATCCGCGGCAACCGCATCGCCATGATCTTCCAGGATCCGATGATGACGCTGAACCCGGTGCTGCGGATCGACACCCAGATGATCGAGGCGATCCGCGCGCACGCCCGCGTGTCGGGGCATGCGGCGCGCGAGCGCGCGCGCGAGGCGCTCGCGCGCGTCGGCATCCCCGCGCCGGACGAGCGGCTCGCCGCCTATCCGCACCAGTTCTCCGGCGGCATGCGGCAGCGGGTCGCGATCGCGATCGCGCTGCTGAACCGGCCCGACCTCGTCATCGCCGACGAGCCGACCACGGCGCTCGACGTCACGATCCAGGGTCAGATCCTCGCCGAGGTGCAGCAGCTGTGCCGCGACAGCGGGACCGCGCTCATCTGGATCACCCACGATCTCGCCGTGGTCGCCGGGCTCGCCGACGAGGTGTGCGTCATGTACGCGGGCAGGATCGTGGAGCGGGGCACGGTCGACGAGGTGCTCGACAGCCCGCTCCATCCGTACACCCGCGGGCTGCTCGAGTCGGTGCCGAGCCGCAACCGCCCGGGCGCGCCGCTGCGGCAGATCCCGGGCATGTCGCCGTCGGCGCTCAGGCTGCCGCAGGGCTGCGCCTTCCGCAGCCGCTGCAACCGCGCCACCGAGACCTGCCTCGCCGAGCCGCCGCTCTACGGACTCGGCGGGCGGCACGTGCGCTGCTTCCATCCGATCCACGCCGAGGACGAGCTGGAAGCCGAACCGCAGATGGACGCGGATGAACGCAGATGAAACCGGCAACGGTGCCGCTTTCACGCACGGCGCCACCGGCGCAGCGCATTTCCCGCCCGCCCGAGTCGTGCAACCGGCGAGGTCTGGTCGCGTGAGCGGCGTTCATCCGCGTTCGGCCGCGGTTTCTTCTTCGTGAGCGAAGCGCCGCTTCTCGAGCTCCGCGGCGTGGCGAAGCGGTTCGTCAAACCGCTCGACGCCGCCGCGCGGATCGCGAACGCGCTCGGCGCGGGTCTCCGGGAGGAGGTCGTGCACGCCGTCGACGGCGTCGACCTCGCCATCGCCCAGGGCGAGGTCGTCGGCCTCGTCGGCGAGTCCGGTTGCGGCAAGTCCACGCTCGGCCGGCTGGCCGCGGGCCTGCACGCGCCGAGCGCGGGGGAGCGGCGCTGGCGCGGTCGCCGCGTCGCCGACCTCCCGCCCGAGGAGAGCCGCCGCGTCCAGCTCGCGATCCAGATGATCTTCCAGGATCCGTACGCCTCGCTCAACCCGCGCATGCGGGTCGAGGACATCGTCGGCGAGGCGCCGGTCGTCCACGGCCTGGTGCCGAAGCACGCGCGGCGCGGGTACGTGGCGGAGTGCCTGCAGCGGGTCGGCTTCGATCCGGCGCTCATGCGCCGCTTCCCGCACCAGTTCTCCGGCGGGCAGCGCGCGCGGATCGGCATCGCGCGCGCGCTCGCGGTCGAGCCCGAGTTCCTGGTGTGCGACGAGGCGGTGGCGGCGCTCGACGTGTCGATCCAGGCGCAGGTGCTCAACCTCTTCATCTCCCTGCGCGAGAGCCTCGGACTCACCTACCTCTTCATCAGCCACGACCTCGGCGTGGTGCGGCACCTCTCCGACCGGGTCGCGATCATGTATCTCGGCCGGCTGGTTGAGACCGCGCCCACCGCCGAGATCTACGCGCGCCCGAACCACCCGTACACGCAGGCGCTGCTCGCGGAGGTGCCGCGGCTGGAGGTGCGGCGGAAGCGCTTCGCCGCGGTCCGCGGGGAGATCCCGTCGCCGCTCGCCCCCCCGCCCGGCTGCCACTTCCACCCGCGCTGCCCGCACGCGATGCCGCGGTGTAAGATCGAACGGCCGCTGCTCCGCGAGATCGCTCCGGGCCGGCTTTCCGCCTGCCACCTGAACGACGCGCCCGCGGACGCGGCCGCGCCCGCGATCAACGAGGTGTCCGCATGAATGCCGCCGCCCGACCGCCGATCCGGCCCGAGACCCTGGAGATGATCCGGCGTCTCGTCGGCTTCGATACGACGAGCCGCGAGTCGAACCTCGGGCTGATCGAGTGGGTTCGCGACTGGCTGAAGGCGCTCGGCGTGGAGTCCCGGCTCACCTACGACGCGACCGGCGCGAAGGCGAACCTGTTCGCGACCGTCCAGAAGGGCTCGCGGCCGGGCGTGGTGCTCTCCGGCCACACCGACGTCGTGCCGGTCGACGGGCAACCCTGGGACACCGACCCGTTCAAAGCGACGCTGAAGGACGACCGCATCTACGGGCGCGGCGCGTGCGACATGAAGAGCTACATCGCGGCGGCGCTCGCGGCGACCCCGCGTTTCCTCGCCGCCGACCTGAAAGCGCCGGTGCATCTCGCGCTGTCGTACGACGAGGAGCTCGGGTGCATCGGCGTGCGCGGGCTGATCGAGGATCTCGTGCGCAACGACATCCGGCCGGGAGGCTGCATCGTGGGCGAGCCGACCGGGATGCGGCCCGTGGTCGCGAACAAGGGCCTGCGCAGCTTCCGCTGCGCGGTGCGCGGCAAGGAGGTCCACTCGGCGCTCGCGCCCCACGGCGTGAACGCGATCGACTACGCCGCGCGGCTCGTGGCCCACGTCCGGGGCCTCGCCGACCGGCTGCGCGACGCCGGTCCCCGCGACGAGGGCTTCGACGTGCCCTTCACCACGCTCCACACCGGGCTCATCCGCGGGGGCACGGCGTCGAACATCGTGCCGCGCGATTGCGAGTTCCACTTCGAGATCCGCTGCCTGCCCGGCGCCGACCTGGATCGGCTCGAGCGGGAGATCAGGGCGTATGCGGCCGACGTGCTCGAGCCGGAAATGAAGCGCGGCGACCCCGACGCCGGGATCAGCTTCTTCGTCAAGGCGGACGCGCCCGGCGTCGCCGCCGGGGCGGCCGACCCGATCACCGCGCTCGCGCAGGCGCTCGCGCGGGACCGCAGCACGGCCAAGGTGGCCTACGCCGCCGAGGCCGGGCTGTTCCAGAACGCCGGAATCCCGTCGGTCATCTGCGGGCCGGGCTCGATCACCCAGGCCCACAAGCCGAACGAGTACATCACCCTCGAGCAGGTCGCGCGCTGCGAGTCCTTCATGGACCGGCTTGTCGAAGAGCTGTCGCGCTAGTGCCCTTCCAACTTCTACGGCCTGGTGCCGTTCCAACCGGTTTCGCCCAGGAGCCGTCAGCACCGCCTCCGGCCGCGGGTCGGTACCGCAGTCGGGAAGCGTTGGAACGGCACTAGAAACCGGGCGGCCCCCGGAATCCGGCTGCGCGTTCATGCGCAGCCGTCGGAAAACGGCTCGAACGGCACCAGGCGGGTGAACTACGTCACGGGCGCGCGTGTCGGGCGCTCGGCCGACGCGACGCACTCCCCCAAAATCTCGGGGTTCGCGACCTCGCGACCCCTAGATGTCGTGGTCGCGGTCGCGGAAGGGGGGGCGATGGATCCGGGACTCGCAGGGACGCTGGCGACCGCCGTCTGGTGCTTGCACCGGTTCTACCGTCTCGAGCGCGAGCACGTCGCGCGCCGCGGCCCCGCGGCGCGGCTCCGCGCGCTCGCCCTGTCGTGGTGTACCGCCGCCGTCGTGCTGTCCGGGGCGTCGGCGTGCATCGTCGCCGCCGCGCGCGTCGCCAGCCCCGGCGCCGCCGCTGCAGCGGCGACGCTCTACCTCGGCGGATGCGCGCTGGCGCTCGGGCTGCTCATCGCCGTGGAAGGCCTGGTGGCGGCGTACCGCCTGCGGCGCGCCAGGGACGCCGCCGTGGGCGAGCGCCGGCGCTCGGTGCGCACGCTGATGCGTGCCGCGCCGGACAGCGAGCTTCGGCTCTAGGCGGCGACGCGGCCCGAAGCGCGGGCGGGGGGCGACCGCTAGCGCTCGCCGCCCTCGTCCTGCGACTGCTTCGCGAGCTTCTCGCGGATCCGCGCGCCCTTGCCGGACCGGGCGCGCAGGTAGTAGAGCTTCGCCCGCCGGACGTCGCCCTTGCGCTTCACCTCGACCGACGCGATGAGCGGGGAATAGGTCTGGAACGTGCGCTCCACGCCCTCGCCCGAGGAGATCTTGCGCACGGTGAACGAGGAGTTGAGCCCGCGGTTGCGCTTCGCGACCACGACGCCCTCGTAGGCCTGCAGCCGCTTGCGGTCGCCTTCCTTCACGCTGACGTTGACCACCACCGTGTCGCCCGGGGCGAAGGCCGGGATCGCCGTGCCGAGCCGCTTGATCTCTTCCTGCTCGAGTTGCCGGATCAGGTTCATGTCCTCATGCTCCTCAAACGCCGCTTCCGTCGTGCTCCGCGCGGAACTCCGCGAGGAGCGCGCGCTCGGTCTCGCTCAGCCCGCGCTTCGCCAGCAGGTCGGGCCGGCGCAGCCAGGTGCGCCCGAGCGCCTCCTTCAACCGCCACCGCGCGATCGCGGCGTGATGCCCCGAGACCAGCACCTCGGGCACCCGCTCGCCCGCGTACAGCTCGGGCCGCGTGTAGTGCGGGCAGTCGAGCAGCCCGTTCACGAACGAGTCCTGCGCCGCGGACTCGCCGTCGCCCAGCGCGCCGGGCAGCTGCCGCACGATGGCGTCGATCAGCACCAGCGCCGCGAGCTCCCCGCCCGTCAGCACGTAGTCGCCGACCGAGAGCTCTTCGTCCACGCAACGCCGCATCAGGCGCTCGTCGACCGCCTCGTAGCGCCCGCACACGAGCACCAGCCGCTCGGCCCGGGCGAGCGCCGCGACCTTGGCGTGGTCGAGCATCGCGCCCTGCGGCGACAGCAGGATCACGCGCGCGGGCCGCTCCGGCAGCCGCGCCTGCGCCGCCCGGATCGCCTTCTCGAGCGGCTCGGGCATCATCACCATCCCGGGCCCGCCGCCGTAGGGCCGGTCGTCGACGGTGCGGTGGTGGTCGGTCGTGAAGTCGCGCGGATTCCACGTCGCGAAGCTCCACCGTCCCTCTTCCAGCGCGCGCCGCGTGACCCCGTAGTCCGCGACCGCCGCGAACATCTCGGGAAACAGCGTCACGCAGTCGAACTGGATCACGTCACCAGTCCAGTCCCCAGTCCACCTCGATCCGGCGGGCCGGAAGGTCGACCGCCCGGATCACCGTCGCGACGAACGGCAACAGCCGCTCGCGGCGCCCCTCACCGACCCGCAGCACGTCGTTCGCGCCGGTCGCGAACACGCTCGTCACCCGGCCGAGGCTCGCGCCCTCGCCGTTCACCACCTCCAGGCCGATCAAATCGGCCCAGTAGTATTCGCCCGGCCCCGCCGCCGGCAGTGCGGCGCGCGGCACCGCAATCTCGCAGCCGCGGAGCCGGCCCGCCGCGTCGCGGTCGCCGCAGCCGGCGAGCCGCGCCGTCAGCCGCGGCCCGCGCACCTGCGTCTCGGCGACCTCGACTTCGGTCCACTCGCCGGGCCGGCCGACCCACCAGCGGCGGTGCTCGGCGAGCGCGCCGGGGGTGAAGGCCGCGACCTTCACCCAGCCCTTCACGCCGTGGGGCCCGCTGATGCGCCCCATCACGATGAGATTACTGGGCGGGGCTGGCGGGCTGGGCACGCGACTTCACGAGCCGCGCGACGGTCGGTGACAGCTTCGCGCCCTTGCCCGTCCAGTGCGCGAGCCGGCCGCCGTCCACGCGGAAGCTCTCGCGCCCCGCCGGGGCCTTCGGGTCGTAGAAGCCGAGCCGCTCGATGAACCGTCCGGTGCTCGCGAAGCGCGAGTCGGCAGCCACGATGCTGTAGAAGGGCCGCTTCTTGGCGCCGCCGCGGGCGAGGCGAATCACTACCATGTGCAGGGCTCTCGCGAGGTGCGAAAAGGGCGCGATTCTACGCGAGCTAGGCCCTGATTGGCAAGGGAAAAACGAAAGCGGATGCAACCGCGGATGAACGCCGATAAACGCCGCTCCGCTCTGGCGCCAGCGACTCGGCCACGGCGCAGACGGATCGAGCGCCTCGCCGGCCGCGATACCCGGCCGTCAGTCGGTTTCCTCTTCCCTAGCGCCCGCCCGGCACCAGCCCCTTCATCGCGCGCATCATCCGCGCGAGCCCGCCCTTCTGCATCTGCTTCATCATCTTCTGCATCTCGCCGAACTGGTTCAGCAGGCGGTTCACCTCCTGGACCGGGACGCCGGCGCCGGCGGCGATGCGGCGCTTGCGCGAGGCCTTGATGAGCTCCGGCCGGGCGCGCTCCGCCGGGGTCATCGAGTTGATGATGCCCTCGATCCGCCGTAGCGCGCGGTCGTCGGCGAGCTGCGCCGAGCCCTGCGCAGCCTGCGCGATGTGCGCCGGGAGCTTGTCGAGGAGCGAGGCGAGCCCGCCCATCTTCTTCATCTGCTGGACCTGGCCCTTGAAGTCCTCGAGGTCGAAGCCCTTGCCGCGCTTGAGCTTCTCGGCGAGCTTCTGCGCCTCCTCTTCGTCGACCCCGCGGCGCGCCTCCTCGACGAGCGACAGGATGTCGCCCATGCCGAGGACGCGGGCGGCCATGCGCTCGGGGTGGAACGGCTCGAGCCCGTCGAGCTTCTCGCCGACCCCGGCGAACTTGATCGGCCGGCCGGTGACCTGTCGCACCGACAGCGCCGCCCCGCCGCGCGCGTCGCCGTCGAGCTTGGTGAGCACGATCCCGGTGAGCGGCAGCGCATCGTTGAACGCCTTCGCGACGTTGACCGCGTCCTGGCCCTGCATCGAGTCGACGATGAACAGCGTCTCCGCGGGCTTGAGCGCCGCGGCGAGCTCGGCGATCTCCTTCATCATCGCCGCGTCGATCGCGAGCCGCCCGGCGGTGTCGACGAGCAGCACGTCGTGATAGTGCGTGCGGGCGTGCTCGACCGCGGCACGCGCGATGTCCACGGGCTGCTGCCCGACGGCGGACGGGAAGCAATCGACGCCGACCTGCGCGGCGAGCGTCCCGAGCTGGTCGATCGCGGCCGGCCGATAGACGTCGCAGGAGACGACGAGCGGCTTCTTGCGCAGCTCCTCCTTCAGGAGCTTCGCGAGCTTGCCCACCGTCGTCGTCTTGCCCGAGCCCTGCAGGCCGGCCGTCAGGATCACCGCGGGCGGCGCCACCGCCAGGTTCAGGCTCGCGCTCTCGCCGCCCATCAGCGCGGCGAGCTCGCGATGCACGACGCCGACCAGCGCCTGGCCGGGGGTGAGGCTGCCGGCCACCTCCTCGCCGAGCGCCTTCTCCTTCACGCGCGCGATGAAGTCCTTGACCACCGGCAGCGCGACGTCGGCTTCGAGCAGCGCCATCCGCACCTCGCGCAGCGCCTCCGCGACGTTCGCTTCGGTGAGCCGCGCCTCGCCGCGGATCTGCTTCACGACGCGCGCGAGCCGTTGGGTGAGATGGTCGAGCATCTGACGAGTGACGGATATCGGCGGCTTCGGACCGACGCGCGTCCGAGTGGGATAATCGCCGCGCGATGCCGGGCATTCTACTTCACGCCGTCGCCGCGCTTCTCTACGCCGCGCTGGCGCTGCATTTCTGGCGCACGCGCTGGCGCTCGCCCGAGCCGCGCGCCCCGGGCATCGCGCGCTGGGAGCGCGCGGCGATCCTGGCGCCGTTCGCGCTGCACAGCTGGCTCCTGTATCAGGAGCTCTTCGCCGCGCCGGGCCTGCGGTTCGGCTTCGGCCAGGCGCTGTCGGTGACGCTCTGGCTGGCGGTGCTGATCTACTGGTTCGAGAGCCTGCTCGTGAACCTCGAGGGCATGCAGGCGCTCGTGCTGTCGATCGCGGCGGTGTGCGTGCTGCTTCCCGGGCTCTTCCCCGGCCTCGCGGCGCCGGCGTACGCCTCGAGCCTCGGGTTCCGCGCGCACCTCGCGCTCGCGATGCTGGCGTACAGCCTGTTCACGATCGGCGCGCTGCACGCGCTGCTCATGGCGCTGCTCGAGGGGCGGCTGCACGGCGCCCGGCGCGACGGCGGCGCTCCGCCGGGCGGCGGCCACGGCAGCGGGCCGCTCGCCGGGCCGTTCGCAAACCTGCCGCCGCTCCTCACCCTCGAGCGGCTGCTCTTCCGCATCCTCGCGCTCGGGTTCGTGCTGCTCACGCTCACGCTCGCCACCGGCGCCGTCTTCTCCGAGGAGGTGTTCGGCAAGGCGCTGCGCTTCAACCACAAGACGCTGTTCGCCGTGTTCTCGTGGCTGATCTTCGGCGGGCTCCTCTTCGGGCGCTGGCGCTACGGCTGGCGCGGGCGCAAGGCGCTCCGCTGGACGCTCGCCGGCTTCGTCGCCCTGCTCCTCGCCTACGTCGGCAGCCGCTTCGTGCTGGAGGTCATCCTCGGCAGGAGCCTCGCCTGATGCGGCTCCACCGAGCCTCGCGGCGAGCTACTTCGCCTCGACCGTCACCTTGTGGATGCGGCCGGTGAAGCGGCTCTTGATGCCCGCCACGTAGGCCTCGGTCACCGGCGTGTCCTCGTCCACGCCCACGTCGGCGCCTTCGTCCAGCGAGAAGACGAACGCGGTGGTGTTCGCGATCCGGCCTTCGGCCACCTTTTTTCCGTCGACCGAAAGCGTGGCCGTGCCGCCCTTGCCGCGGCCGCCGCCCTCGTACGCGAAGTCGACCTTGATGGTCGCCTTGCCCGCCGGGACCGGGTCGGAAGCCGCCACGGTATAGCGCTGCAGGCCGACCCAGTTGTATGCGTAGGCCGGCTTGCCGTCCTTGAGATACAGGCTCCAGCCGCCAAAGCGGCCGCCCTGCGCGAGGATCACACCGCTCGCGCCGCCTTGCGGGATCTCGACTTCGGCGGTGATCGTCTTGGAGCGACCCTTCAGGTTCAGGAACGTGTTCTCCATCATGCCGGTCATGCCCGGATAGAGCGTGAGCGAGGTGCGCGTTCCCATCAGGTCGGGCCGGCCGGCGAGGCCCGGGTCCATCCGCTCGATGCTGCGATCGTCGATCGGGAACACGTTGTACTTCAAGGCCTCCTTCGTGAAGAGCGCCTGCAGCTCCTTCAGCTTCCGCGGATTCGTCGCCGCCAGATCGCTCGCCAGGCTGTAATCGATGCGCGTGTCGTAGAGCTCCCAGCGGTCCTCCTCGAGCGTCGCCCGCGGCTTCGATTCCCACGGCGCGCGGTGGATCGTGCGCGCGAACCAGCCCTGGTGGTAGATCCCGCGATTGCCGGCGATCTCGAAGTACTGCGTCGTGCGCCGCCCCTTCGCCGCAGCGCTGTCGAACGTGTAGGCGAGGCTCACGCCCTCGAAGGGCTTCTGCCGCGTGCCGTTGACCGATTTCGGGAACGGCAGGCCCGCGACCTCGAGCACCGTCGGTGCGAGGTCGGTCACGTAAGTGAACTGGTGGCGCACGCCGCCCTTCGCGTTGATGCGCTTCGGCCAGTGCACGACCATGCCGTTCGTGCTGCCGCCGTAGTCGCTGCCGACCTGCTTCATCCACGCGAACGGCGTGTTGCCGGCGACCGCCCAGCCCGCGGCGAAGTGCGGGTAGGTCTCCGGGCCGCCCCACTTGTCGAGCACCTTGAGCTGGTCGGCCACGGTGTCCTCGATGCCGTTGAAGTAGGTCATTTCGTTCGAAGTGCCGTTGAAGCCGCCCTCGGCGCTCGCGCCGTTGTCGCCCGCGATGTAGACGAACAGCGTGTTGTCCAGTACGCCCAGCTCCTCGATCGCGTTTACGAGCCGGCCGATCTCATGGTCGGTCTGCTCGGCGAAGCCGGCGTAGACCTCCATCTGCCGCGCGAAGAGCCTCTTCTCGTCGGCCGACAGGGTCGCCCAGTCTTTGATGTCCGCGGGCTTCGGCGCGAGCTTCGTGCCGGGCGGCACGAGGCCGAGCTTCAATTGCCGGGCGAGCGCCTCCTCCCGGTACCGGTCCCAGCCGGCATCGAATTTGCCCTTGTACTTGTCCGCCCACGCCTTGGGCACGTGGTGCGGCGCGTGGGTGGCGCCTGGCGCGAAGTACACGAAGAACGGACGGTCCGGCGTCATCGTCTGCTGAAAGCGCACCCACGCGATCGCCTGGTTCGTCATGTCGGTCATGAAGTGGTAGTTCGGGTCGCCGGCGAGCTCCACCTTGGTCACGCCGTCGTAGAGCAGCGGCGCCCACTGGTTCGTCTCGCCGCCGAGGAAGCCATAGAACTTCTCGAAGCCCGATCCGGTCGGCCACGTGGTGTAGGGGCCGGAGATGCTCGTCTCCCACAGCGGCGTCAGGTGCCACTTGCCGAACGCGGCGGTGTTGTAGCCGTTGAGCCGCAGCATCTCGGCGAGCGGCGCCACGCTGTTGGGACGCACGCCGGTGTTGCCCGGGAACGCCGTGGCGACGTCCTGGACCGCGCCGGTGTTGTTGGTATGGTGATTGCGGCCGGTGAGCAGCGCCGCGCGCGTGGGCGAGCACAGCGCGGTGACGTGAAAATTGGTGTAGCGCAGGCCGTCGGCCGCGAGCCGGTCCAGCGTCGGCATGGCGATCGCGCCGCCGAACGTGCTCGGATGCGCGAAGCCCATGTCGTCGACCAGCACGATGACGACGTTCGGCGCGCCCTTCGGCGCCTTCACCTCGAAGCGCGGCGGCGCCTTGGCGTTGCGCACGTCGAGCTCCTTGATCGCCGGGCGCTTCGGCTCGGCGATCGGGAGCGAGGTGCGGTCGAGGCGCTCGGTCCCAGCCCCGGTCTGTGCCCAGGCGAGCGGTGCGGCGCCGAGCGACAGGCCGAGCAGGCAACCCCAGATCCGTTTTGCTGTTCTCATGGCCCTCCTCCTGACCCTCTTGGACCGCGCGGAACGCCTCCAAGCCCTCGTCCACGCGGCGACCAGCGGCGGAGCATACCTCAACCCTAACCGAACGCGAGGCGCCCGGAGAATCGGACCTTGGTCCTAGACCGCAGCCGGGCGCTCCGCGGCGCGACCACCGGCGCCGCCCGACGCCGCTATACTTTCGTCATCCCCGACCTCTCCGCCTCGGCTTGGACATTCCGCTAAAGGCGCAGCTCGCCGCGCTCGCGGTGTTGCTCGTCGTCTCGGCGTTCTTTTCGATCGCCGAGACCAGCATGATGGCGCTCAACCGCTACCGCCTGCGGGCGATGGTGCGGCTCGGCAACCGCGCGGCGCAGCGCGTGACGCAGCTGCTCGCGCGCACCGACCGGCTGCTCGGCGTGATCCTGCTCGCCAACAACCTCGTGAACGCCGCCGCCTCGGTGCTGACCGGCGCCATCGCGATCGAGCTGCTCGGCCAGAACCGGCTCGCGCTCGCGGCGGCCACCGCGACGATCACGTTCCTGATCGTCGTGTTCTCGGAGATCACGCCGAAGGTGATCGGCGCGACGTTCCCGGAGAAGATCGCGCTGCCGCTCTCCTACGTCCTCGGGCCGCTGCTCAAGCTGCTCTATCCGGCGGTGTGGTTCGTGAACCTCTTCTCCTCGACGTTCCTCTGGGTGCTGCGCGTGAAGCCCGGGGCCGCCGGCGAGCCGCAGCGCCTGTCGCAGGAGGAGCTGCGCTCGCTCGTGCTCGAGCACAGCCACATCATCCCGAAGAAGCACGCCTCGATCCTCGTCAACCTGTTCGACCTCGACCGCATCACGGTGGAGGACGTGATGACGCCGCGCGCGCAGATCGAGGCGCTCGATCTCGAAGCGCCGGCCGAGGAGCTGGTCGGCCAGATCGCGACGAGCTACCACACCCGGCTCCCGGTGTACCGCGGCGAGCTCGGCAACATCGTGGGCATCCTGCACATCCGGCGCGCGGTGTCGCTGCTGCGCGAGGGCGAGCTCGACAAGCGCGCGCTCGAGGAGGTGCTCGCCGACCCCTACTACGTCCCGGCCGAGACGCCCGCGCTCACCCAGCTCCAGTACTTCCAGGAGGCGCGCCAGCGGCTCGCGCTCGTGGTCGACGAGTACGGCGAGCTGCAGGGGTTGCTCACGCTCGAGGACATCATCGAGGAGATCATCGGCGAGTTCACGACCACCGCGCCGGTGAAGGCCTCGAGCTACGCCTGGGACGAGGCCGGCAGCGCGCTCGTCGAAGGCGCCTCCTCGCTGCGCGAGCTGAACCGCAAGCTCGGCCTGCGGCTGCCGCTCGAGGGACCGAAGACCCTGAACGGGCTCATCCTCGAGCACCTGCAGGACATCCCCGAGGGCGGCGGGGTGAGCGTGAAGATCAACGGGGTGCCGATGGAGATCGTGCAGACCCAGGACCGCATCGTGAAGACGGTGCGGCTCTTCAAGCCGGTGCCCGAGCCCGCCGCAGAGACCGCCGGCTAGCGCCGCCCCGCGGGCCCCCGGCCAACCCGCGAAATCACCGAAATGCGGCGTGAACTCATGGTGTTAGATGTGAAACTTTAGGCTTTACAAGGCCCTGGGCCGCGGGGCATCATCGTCCTGTTTTGGTGCGGAGCGCTGGCGCGGACGGCGCAGCGGCGCGAGGCGCGCCCCGAGGAGCCGGCGGGAACGTTAAAGCGATGGCGGTCAATCCAAGCTACAGCGGCACCCTGAGCGGGCTCGCCCGCGCGCTCGTCCAGCATGGGCGGCTGCCCCAGAACCTCGCCGAGGAGCTCTCGGTGCAGGCCCGGAACAACGGCACCGGCTTCATCGAGCAGCTCTGCGCCAAGGGCCGCATGTCCACGGTCGACGTCGCCCAGTTCGCCTCGCAGATCTTCGGCCTGCCGCTGCTCGACCTGGACGCTCTCGACCCGGCGGCCCTGCCGCTCGAGCTGGTCGACAGGAAGCTGATGCGCGAGCGGCGCGTGCTGCCGCTGCGCAAGCGGGGCAACCGGCTCGCGGTCGCGGTGTCCGACCCGTCGCACACCCAGGTCCTCGACGAGGTCAAGTTCCAGACCTCGATGTCGATCGACGCGATCGTCGTCGAGGACGACAAGCTGCGCACCCTCCTCAGCCGGGTGACCGAGCGCGCCGACGTGTCGCTCAAGCAGCTCGTCGACGAGGACCTCGCGGTCGAGTTCGGCGACGACGAGGCCGCGGCCGCGGCGATCGACACCGCCGCGACCGAGGTCGACGACGCCCCGGTCGTCAAGTTCATCCAGAAGGTGATGATCGACGCCATCAGCGACGGCGCCTCCGACATCCACTTCGAGCCCTACGAGCGCTACTATCGCATCCGCTTCCGCATCGACGGCGAGCTGCGCGAGATCACCCAGCCGCCGCTGGTGCTCAAGGAGAAGATCGCCTCGCGCCTGAAGGTGATCTCGAAGCTCGACATCTCCGAGAAGCGCGTGCCGCAGGACGGGCGGCTCAAGCTGATGCTGTCGAAGGACCGCGCGATCGACATGCGGGTCTCGACGCTGCCGACGCTGCACGGCGAGAAGCTCGTGCTGCGGATCCTCGACTCGTCGGCGGCGAACCTCAACATCGACGCTCTGGGCTACGAGGCCGAGCAGAAGGAGGCCCTGCTCGCGGCGATCGGGCGCCCCTACGGCATGATCCTCGCGACCGGTCCCACCGGCAGCGGCAAGACCGTATCGCTGTACACCTGCCTCAGCCTCCTCAACCGTCCGGGCGTCAACATTTCGACCGCCGAGGATCCGGCGGAGATCAACCTCTCCGGGATCAACCAGGTGAACGTCAACGAGAAGGCGGGGCTCACGTTCGCGGGCGCGCTGCGCGCGTTCCTGCGCCAGGACCCCGACGTGATCATGGTCGGCGAGATCCGCGACCTCGAGACCGCGGAGATCGCGGTCAAGGCGGCGCAGACCGGCCACCTCGTGCTCTCGACGCTGCACACCAACGACGCGCCGACGACGCTCACGCGCCTGGTCAACATGGGGATCCCGGCCTTCAACGTCGCCTCGAGCGTGATCCTGATCACCGCGCAGCGGCTCGCGCGCCGCCTGTGCAGCTGCAAGCGGCCCGAGGACATTCCGGTCGAGGCGCTCGTCGATGCCGGGTTCACCGACGAGGAGCTCAACGGGACGTGGCGGCCGCTCGGTCCGGTGGGCTGCGAGCGCTGCAAGGGCTCGGGCTACAAGGGCCGGGTCGGCGTCTATCAGGTGATGTCGATCTCGGACGAGATGCGGCGGCTGATCATGCGCGGCGGCAACGCGCTCGAGATCGCCGATCAGGCGCGGCTCGAGGGCATCCGCGACCTGCGGCAATCGGGACTGCTCAAGGTGCGGCAGGGCATCACCTCGCTCGAAGAGGTGATGGCGGTAACCAACGAGTGATGCGGTAATGGCACGCCGGCCCGGCCGGCGACGAGGAAGCGAGGGCGAGAGATGGCGACTGCAACGGGGGTACTCCGGCGCGATGCGATAAAGGAGTCGGTCTTCGTCTGGGAAGGCCGCGATCGGACCGGCAAGAAGATCAGGGGCGAGATGCGCGCCGGCGGCCAGGCGGTCGTCAACGCGACGCTGCGCCGCCAGGGCATCAACGTCACCAAGGTCCGCAAGCAGCGCCTCGGCGGCGGGAAGAAGGTCACCGAGAAGGACATCGCGCTCTTCACCCGCCAGATGGCGACGATGATGAAGGCGGGCGTGCCGCTGCTGCAGGCGTTCGACATCGTCGGCAAGGGGCACGCGAACCCGCGGGTCACCAAGCTCCTGATGGACATCAAGGCCGACGTGGAGACCGGCTCGTCGCTCGCAGCCGCGTTCCGCAAGCATCCGCTGTACTTCGACGCGCTGTACTGCAACCTGGTCCAGGCGGGCGAGCAGGCCGGCATTCTCGAGAGCCTGCTCGACCGGCTCGCGACCTACAAGGAGAAGATCCTCGCGATCAAGTCGAAGATCAAGGCCGCGCTGTTCTACCCGGTCGCGGTGATCGTGGTCGCGTTCGTCATCACTGCGGTCATCATGATCTTCGTGATCCCGGCGTTCAAGGGCGTGTTCAAGAGCTTCGGCGCCGATCTCCCGGCGCCGACGCTCGTCGTGATCGGAATCTCGGACTTCTTCGTCGAGTTCTGGTACCTGATCTTCGGCGTCATCCTCGGCGGCCTGTACGGGTTCTTCGAGCTGTGGAAGCGCTCGAAGGCGGTGCAGATCGCGATGGACCGGTTCCTGCTCAAGATGCCGGTGTTCGGCGAGATCGTCAGGAAATCGGTGATCGCGCGCTGGACCCGGACGCTGTCGACGATGTTCGCCGCCGGCGTGCCGCTCGTCGAGGCGCTCGATTCGGTGGGCGGCGCCTCGGGCAACTACGTCTACCAGACCGCCACCAAGCAGATCCAGCAGGAGGTGAGCACCGGCACCAGCCTCACCGCGGCGATGCAGAACGCGAACGTCTTCCCGAACATGGTCGTGCAGATGACCTCGATCGGCGAGGAGTCGGGCTCGCTCGACGGGATGCTCAGCAAGGTCGCCGACTTCTACGAGCAGGAGGTGGACGACGCGGTCGACGCGCTGTCCTCGCTCATGGAGCCGATGATCATGGTGGTGCTCGGCGTGCTGATCGGCGGCATGGTGATCGCGATGTACCTGCCGATCTTCAAGCTCGGCCAGGTCGTCTAGGGCGCCGGTCGAACGCCGCTCCAGCCGACACCAGGGCTACAGGCCGGCAGCCGCGCCTGTAGCCCTTTTTTGACGCCTTGATGGCCGAGTTTCTCGCGCAGCCGCCGGTGTTCGTGACGATCGCGGCGCTCCTCGGGCTGGCGATCGGCTCGTTCTTGAACGTGGTGATCCACCGCCTGCCGAAGATGATGGAGCGCGAGTGGCAGGCGGAGTGCGCGGCGGCGCGCGGCGAGGCGCTTCCGGCGGGACCGCGCTACGACCTCGTGACGCCGCGCTCGGCGTGCCCGGCCTGCGGGCACCGGATCACCGCGCTCGAGAACGTCCCGGTGCTCTCCTACCTGTGGCTGCGCGGCAGGTGCTCGGCGTGCCGCGCCGCGATCGGCGTGCGCTATCCGACGGTCGAGGCGCTGACCGCCGCGCTCACCGCCTATTGCGCGTGGCGCTTCGGATTCGGCGTCGCGGCCATCGGGGCGATGCTGTTCGTCTGGTGCATGATCGCCCTCACGTTCATCGACATCGACACACAGCTCCTGCCCGACTCGATCACGCTGCCGCTACTCTGGGCGGGCCTCCTCCTCAACCTGCGCGGCACCTTCGTCGACCTCCAGTCCGCGGTGATCGGCGCGGCGGCCGGTTACCTCGTCCTCTGGACGGTGTACTGGCTGTTCAAGCTCGCGACCGGGAAGGAAGGTATGGGGTTCGGGGACTTCAAGCTGCTCGCCGCGATCGGCGCCTGGCTCGGCTGGAAGATGCTGCCGCTCGTCATCCTCGCGTCGTCGCTGGTCGGCGCCGTCGTCGGCATCGCGCTGATCGTGCTGGCGCGCCGCGGGCGCGAGGTGCCGATCCCTTTCGGGCCGTACCTCGCCGGCGCCGGCCTGATCGCGCTGTTCTGGGGCCGCGAGCTCGTCGACCGCTATCTCGCGCAGCTCGCCTGAAGCCCGCAGGCGGCGACGCGACCCGCGCCTCGCGCGCAACGCAAGAGCCCGGAATGGCGACCGAGCGGCGAACCCAGCGGCGGCCGACAGTCTGCCTCACCGGCGGGATCGGCAGCGGCAAGTCGAGCGTCGCGAGCCTCTTCGCCGAGCGCGGCATCGAGGTCATCGACGCCGATGCGCTCGCCCACGAGCTGACCCGATCCGGCGGCGCGGCGATCCCGCGGATCGTGCGCGCGTTCGGCGCCGCGGCGCTCGACGCCGGCGGCGCGCTGGATCGCGCGCGGATGCGGCGCATCGCTTTCACCGACGCCGCCGCGCGCGCGCGTCTCGAATCGATCCTCCATCCGCTGATCCGCGCCGCGACGGCGCGCCGCGCCGCGGCGGCGACGAGCGCCTACGTCGTGCTCATGATCCCGCTCCTCGTCGAGTCGGGTCGACCACGCACCCGCTGCGACCGCATCCTCGTGGTCGACTGCCCCGAGGAGGAGCAGGTCCGGCGCGTCATGCTGCGGAGCAACCTTTCGCGTGCAGAAGTGCACAAGATCATCGCCGCCCAGGCGCGCCGCGACGAGCGCCTGCGCCACGCCGACGACGTCATCGACAACGGCGGCGACCCGTCGCGGCTCGCGCCGCAGGTCGAGGCGCTGCACCGGCGCTACCTCGCGCTCGCCGCGCATGGGACGTTCGCCACACCGCCGACGCGACGTCGTGTTGTCACGCGTAGGGATATCCGTCAGAATCGGCGCCGACTTCCCCGGCGGTAGCCCCCAGAGTGATCACGTACGAGTATCCGCTGGTCGAGCGCATCCGCACGATGCTTCGGCTCGAGGATCTGTTCGAACGCGCCGGGTTCTACACCGCGCGCACCGAAGCCGCCGAGCACCACGCGGCGCTGCTCACGCTGTTCGAGATCCTCGACGTGACCGGCCGCGCCGATCTCAAGTCGGACCTGCTGCAGGAGCTCGAGCGGCAGAAGCAGGTGATGTTCTCGTTCCGCGCCAATCCCGAGATCGACCAGCAGGTGCTCGGCGGCGTGGTCCGCGACCTCGAGCAGGCGCACTCCGCGCTCCACAAGACGATAGGCAAGATCGGCCAGCACCTGCGCGAGAACGAGTGGCTGATGGCGATCAAGCAGCGCACCGGCATCCCGGGCGGCGCGTGCGAGTTCGACCTGCCGTCGTATCACCACTGGCTGAACCGCGACCCGGAAACGCGGCTCGCCGACCTCGCTGGCTGGCTCGGTCCGATGCTGCCGATCCGCGACGGCGCGGCGCTCGTCCTGAAGCTCTTGCGCGAGAGCGGCAAGCCCACGCGGCTCACCGCGACCCAGGGCACCTTCCAGCAGATGCTCGGCGGACGCACGGCGCAGATGGTGCGGTTCCGCGTGCCGCGCGAGGCCGACTGCGTCCCGGAGATCAGCGCCAACCGCTACGCGCTCAACGTCCGCTTCGTGACCGCCGGCGCGGAGCCGCGGCCGCGGACGGTCGAGCGCGACGTCGAATTCGAGCTCACGTTCTGCAACCTGTGAGCCCGCCGGGCGGTCCCAGGGACAGAATCCCGAGCGCCGCGCGCGAAGGTCGTCCATTGAGCGAGCCCGTCCGGTACGTGAGCTGCCCGCGCTGCGGCGCCCAGGTCGCCTGGGTGCCACGGTCGAGGTTCCGGCCGTTCTGCTCCGAGCGCTGCCGCATGGTCGACCTCGGCGCCTGGGCCACCGAGCAGTATCGCGTTGCGGCCGAGCCGGAGCGCGAGCCGCCGGAGGAGAAGCGCGAGGACGAGAACGATTAGGCGCGGCGCGCCGAGCGCCGCGCAGTTCTTTTCCTTCTTACCCAACCGTTGCGTCGCGGGGCCCCCGCAGCCGGGCCTCACGACGGCGCCCACGCCCGGCGAGTGCCTTTGGGCCGCGCCCTCCGTCACGGGTGGTTCGTGCGCGGCGAGTCGTGGGTTGACTCGCCGCCGCGAACCGGGACCCGTAGGAGGGCGTTTGCGGGCCCAGGCACTCACCGGGCGTGGGCGCCGCCGCATCCCCGATCGCAGCAGTCCCCGCGACGCAACCTCACCCTCCCCATGCGCCTCTGATCATCGCCACCCCGTGCGCGCCGTGCGTCCACGCGCGCTCGAGGTCCTCGCGCACGAGCCCGCCGATCGCGAACACCGGGATCGCGGCGTCGCGCGCGATGCGCTCGAAGCCGTCCCAGCCGAGCAGCGGGACATCGGGGTGGCTCGGCGTGGACTGGACGGGACCGAGCACGGCGAGATCGAGCTCGAGGCGCTCGGCCTTCCGCAGCTCGGCCGCCGTGTGCACCGACGCACCCACCCGCTCGAACGCCGGCCGCGCGTCGATCGCGGCGAGCCGCGCCGCCGTGAGATGGACGCCGTCGGCGCCGGCTTCCCGCGCCAGCGCCTCGTCGTCGTTCACCAGCACGATCCCGCCGGCGTCGTGCACCAGGCGCACGACCCTCGCGGCGAGCTTCGCCAGACGGCCCCGTGGCACGGCCTTCTCGCGCAGCTGCACGAGCCGCAGGCCGCGCGCGAGACGGCGCTCGAGCGCGGCGACGAAGGCTGCGTCGCCGACCTCGCTCGCATTCGAGAGCGCGTACTCGGCCGGAAGCGCGAGCGCGCGCAGCACCGGCGCGTTCGCGGGCAGCATCGGCGCGACGGTGGTCGCCTCGGCCCGCTCCCAGGCGAACGCCTGCCCCTCCCGGCCGTGCGGCTCGCCCTGCCACCGACGGACGCGGAAGAAGTGCAGCCGCACGGTGCCATGAGGATAGACGTAGACGCGGGTGATCCACGGCGTCGCGGCTTCGATGTCGAGCCCGAGCTCCTCGTGCAGTTCGCGCGCGAGCGCCTGCGCCGGCGGCTCGTCCGGCTCGAGCTTGCCGCCGGGGAACTCCCAATAGCCGCCGTAGACCTTGTCCGCCGGCCGCTGCGCGAGCAGGACGCGCCCGTCCGCGCGGACGAGGACGGCGGCGGCGACGTCGATGACCTCCGGGCGCGGGCGGATGAGCGACCTCGACTGACGGCGTGGTGAAGAACCCGAGGATCGCCCGCGCGGGGGCCGGCTAGCGATCCCGCGCTTCGCGCCCGGCGAAATCCCGCGCGAACTGCCATGCGACGCGACCGCTGCGCGAGCCGCGGGCGAGCGCCCATTGCAGCGCCGCGGCGCGCGCGCGCTCGACGTCGCCCGGGACGCACCCCATCTCCCGCAGCCAGTGCGCGACGATCTCGAGGTACCCGTCCTGGTCGAACGGGTAGAACGACACCCACAGCCCGAACCGCTCGGAGAGCGAGATCTTCTCCTCCGAGCTCTCGCCGGGGTGGATCTCCTCGCCCATGCGGTGGTACTCGAGGTTCTCCTGCATGAACTCCGGCATGAGGTGGCGGCGGTTCGAAGTGGCGTAGATCAGCACGTTGTCCGAGGTGGCGGCGATCGATCCGTCGAGCGCGACCTTGAGCGCCTTGTAGCCCGGCTCGGAGGCCTCGAACGACAGGTCGTCGCAGAAGATCACGAACCGCTCCGGCCGCTCGGCGACGAGATCGACGAGATCGGGCAGGTCGACGAGGTCGAGCTTGTCGACCTCGATCAGCCGCAGCCCGTCGCGATGGAAGCGGTTGAGGAGCGCCTTCACGAGCGAGCTCTTGCCGGTGCCGCGCGCGCCGGTGAGCAGCACGTTGTTCGCGGGCCGGCCGGCGACGAACTGCTCGGTGTTGCGCTCGACGAGCGCTTTCTGCCGGTCGACGCCGTGCAGATCCGAGAGCCGGATCGCGTGCGGATGCCGGACCGGGACGATCCGGCCGCGGCCGTCGCGCTTGCGCCAGCGGAAAGCGATCCCGGAGCGCCAGTCGACCGGCGGGGACGCGGGGGGGAGCATGGGTTCGAGGCGGTCGACCAGGCCGTCGATCCGGCGCAGCAGCCGATCGAGGGCATCGCGGCCCTCCGCGCCGGCGCCGTCCGGGCGTCGCCTACGTCCGGTATTCCGCGTTGATCTTGACGTAGTCATACGAGAAGTCGCAGGTCCAAACGGTCGCTTCGGCGCCGCCCCGGCCGAGCTCGACGCGCACGCCGATCTCGGCCGGACGCATGACGCGCGCGCCGTCCTCCTCCCGATAGTCCGCCGCACGGCCGCCGCCCTCGATCACCTGGACGTCACCGAGCCACAGCGCCACGCGCGAGACGTCGAGCACCTCGATGCCTGCGTTGCCGATCGCCATGAGCAGCCGGCCGAGGTTGGGATCGGACGCGAAGAACGCGGTCTTGACGAGCGGCGAATGCGCGATCGACTTGGCGACGCGCACCGCTTCGCGCTCGGAGGCCGCGCCCGCGACGCGGATCGTGATGAACTTGGTCGCGCCTTCGCCGTCGCGCGCGATCGCCTGCGCGAGCTCCCGGGCGACCTCCACGACCGCCCGCTTCAGCGCCGCGTAGCCGGCGCCGTCGTGGCCCGCAAGCGCGCGGTTGCCGGCCTGGCCGGTCGCGATCAGGACGAACGAATCGTTGGTCGACGTGTCCCCGTCGACGGTGACGCGGTGGAACGACGCTTCCGCCGCCTCGCGCACGAGCCGGTCGAGCGCGCCCTGCGACACGGCGCAATCGGTCGCGACGTAGGCGAGCATCGTCGCCATGTCCGGCTGGATCATCCCGACGCCCTTGGCCATCCCGGTCACGACGATCCGCCGTCCGTCGATCTCGGCGGCGCGCGAGGCCGCCTTCGGCACGGTGTCGGTCGTCATGATCGACGCCGCCGCGTCCGCCCAGTTCGCGGCGCCGAGCGCGGCGACGCAGCGCTCCAGCGCCGCCTCGATCTTCCCCACCGGGAGCGGCTCGAGGATCACGCCGGTCGAGAACGGCAGCACCTCGTCCGCGGCGCATCCGAGCGCGCGCGCGACCGCCGCGCAGGTCCGCTCGGCGTCCCGCACGCCGGCCGCGCCGGTGCCGCAGTTCGCGCTGCCGGCGTTCGTGACGAGCGCGCGGATCGCGCCGCCGGCCGCCAGGCGCCGCCGGCAGACCTGCACCGGGGCGGCCGCGAAGCCGTTCCGGGTGAAGACGCCGGCGACGCGGCTGCCTGCCGCGAGCCGGATCAGCATGAGATCGCGCCCGCCGCGCCTGCGGATGCCGGCCGCGGTCGACCCGAGCTCGACGCCCGGGACCGCCAGGAGCTTCGCCGGATCAGGCGGAGTGAGATTGACGGCCATGAAAAGCCGGTCCCGCGGTGACCGCTCTTTTCAGGCGAGCCGCCCGTGGCAGTGCTTGTACTTCTTCCCCGAGCCGCAGGGGCACGGCTCGTTCCGCCCCACCTTGCCGACCTGGCGCACGAAGGGGGCGGGCTTGCGCAGCGGCGCCGCCTCGCCCTCGGCCTCGGCCCCGGCGCCGACCAGCGCCTCCTCGAGCACGGGCGAGGGATGCTGGTACTGGACGTTCTCGGGCGCGTGCGCCGTGCGCTCCATCTCCTCGACCTGGCGCACGTGCTCGGGGGTCTTCAGCTCGACGTGCGTGAGGATGCGGGTGACCTCCCGCTTGACGGTCTCCAGCATCGCGCCGAAGAGCTCGAACGCCTCGCGCTTGTACTCCTGCTTCGGGTTCTTCTGGGCGTAGCCGCGGAGATGGATGCCCTGGCGCAGGTGGTCGAGCGCGGCGAGGTGCTCGCGCCAGTGCTGGTCGAGCACCTGCAGCAGCACCCAGCGCTCGATGTGCCGCGCCCCGTCGTTCGGCGCATCGGCGTAGCGGCGGACGTACGACTCGTCCATCAGCGCGATCAGCCGCTCGAGCAGCGCCTCCTCGCCGAGGTTCGGCTCGGCGTCGAGCCATTGCTTGACCGGCGCGTGCAGGCCGAGCTCGACGTGCAGGGCCGACTCGAGCCCGGGGATGTTCCACTGCTCCTCCACGCTCTCCGGCGGAACATGCGCGCGGAAGATGTCGGTGAGGACGCCGTCGCGGAGGCTCTTGACCATCTCCGCGACGCCCTCGTTCTCGAGGATCTGGTTGCGCAGCTCGTAGACGTTGCGCCGCTGGTCGTTGGCGACGTTGTCGTACTCGAGCAATTGCTTGCGGATGTCGAAGTTGTGCGCCTCGACCTTGCGCTGCGCGCTCTCGATCGAGCGGGTGACGAGCGCGTGCTCGATCGGCTCGCCCTCGGGCATCTTCAGCCGCTCCATGATGCCCTTGATCCGCTCGCCGGCGAAGATCCGCAGCAGCGGGTCCTCGAGCGACAGGTAGAAGCGCGACGACCCCGGGTCGCCCTGCCGGCCGGAGCGGCCGCGCAGCTGGTTGTCGATGCGCCGCGACTCGTGGCGCTCGGTGCCGATGATGTGCAAGCCCCCGGCGTCCACCACCTGCTGGTGAAGCTTGCGCCACTCCTCGCGCAAGCTCGCGACGCGCGCGGCCTTCTCCGTGTCGGCGAGCGACGGATCGGCGCGCACGACGTCGACCTGCTTCTCGACGTTGCCGCCGAGCACGATGTCGGTGCCGCGGCCGGCCATGTTCGTGGCGATGGTGACCACCGCCGGGCGGCCCGCCTGGACGATGATCTGCGCCTCCTGCGCGTGCTGCTTCGCGTTCAGCACCTGGTGCGCGCAGCCCTCCTTCTGCAGCATGCCGGAGAGCTTCTCCGAGTTCTCGATCGAGGTCGTGCCGACGAGCACCGGCTGCCCCCGGGCGTGGCAGCTCTTGATGTCGACGAGCACCGCCTCGTACTTCTCTCGCTCGGTCTTGTAGACCTGGTCGAGGCGGTCCTCGCGGATCATGTCCATGTGGGTCGGGATCACGACCACCTCGAGCCCGTAGATCTCCTGGAACTCGTACGCCTCGGTGTCGGCGGTGCCGGTCATGCCGGCGAGCTTCTGGTAGAGCCGGAAGTAGTTCTGGAACGTGATCGAGGCGAGCGTCTGGTTCTCGCTCTGGATCTCGGCCCGCTCCTTCGCCTCGATCGCCTGGTGCAGGCCGTCGGACCAGCGCCGGCCGGGCATCAGCCGCCCGGTGAACTCGTCGACGATGATGACCTCGCCGTTCTGCACGACGTAGTGCCGGTCGCGGGCGTAGAGGTTGTGCGCGCGCAGCGCCTGGTAGAGGTGATGGTTGAGGTTGACGTAGGCGGGCTCGTAGAGGCTCGCCCCCTCGGGAAGCATCCCGGCGCGCGCGAGGAACGCCTCCGCGTTCTCGTGGCCTCCCTCGGAGAGCAGCACCGTGTGGTTCTTCTCGTCGACGTAGAAGTCGCCGGGCGCATCGGGCGCCGGCTGGCGCTTCAGGAGCGGCGCGACCTGGTCCATCTTCAGGTAGACGTCGGTGCGGTCCTCGGCCTGGCCCGAGATGATCAGCGGCGTGCGCGCCTCGTCGATCAGGATCGAGTCGACCTCGTCGACGATCGCGTAGTGCAGCCGGCGCTGGAACCGCTCGTCCACGCGCATCGCCATGTTGTCGCGCAGGTAGTCGAAGCCGAACTCGTTGTTCGTGCCGTAGGTGATGTCGGCGGCGTAGGCGGCGTGCTTCTCCTCGTGCGGCATCTGCGACAGGATCGTGCCGACGGTCATCCCGAGGAAGCCGTAGACCTTGCCCATCCAGGCGGCGTCGCGGCTCGCGAGGTAGTCGTTGACCGTGACGATGTGGACGCCGCGACCGGCCAGGGCGTTGAGGTACGCCGGCAGCGTCGCGACCAGCGTCTTGCCCTCGCCGGTCCGCATCTCGGCGATCTTCCCGTCGTGCAGCACCATGCCGCCGATGAGCTGCACGTCGAAGTGGCGCATCTCGAGCGTGCGCTTCGACGCCTCGCGCACGACGGCGAACGCCTCCGGCAGCAGGTCGTCGACCGTCTCCCCCTTGGCGAGGCGCTCCCTGAACTCGGGCGTCTTCGCGGCGAGCGCCTCGTCCGCGAGCGCGGCGATCTCGCCCTCGAGCGCGTTGATGCGCGCGACGGTCTTGCCGTAGTGCTTGAGCAGGCGATCGTTGCGGCTGCCGAAGATCGCCCTGAGGAGGCGGGGAATCATCGCGTGGGGGACAAAAGCGCTAGTTTATCATCGAACTAGCGCGATTCCGCACCCGCGCGCGAGCGCCGGGCGCGGGCCGAGCGGGCCGGGGGCCTCAGCGCTTGCTCGAGGCGAGGCGCGTCTTCGAGACCAGGAACCGGGCGGGGTTCTGGGCCACGCCCTTGACGCGCACCTCGAAGTGCAGATGCGGTCCGGTCGAGCGACCGGTGCTGCCGACCTCGGCGATCTTGTCGCCGCGCTTGACGAGCTGCCCGCGCTTCACGAGCACTTTCGAGGCGTGGGCGTAGCGGGTCACGAGGTCGCCGCCGTGGTCGATCTCGACCATGTTGCCGTAGGCGGGCTGGAACTCCGCGGTGACGACGACGCCCGCGGCGGCCGCGTGGATCGGGGTGCCGGTCTCGGCGATGAAGTCGATCCCTTCGTGCATCGCCATCTGCCCGGTGATCGGATCGATGCGCCATCCGTAGCCCGAGGCGTTCCAGGTGCCCATCTCGACCGGCAGCGCGGTCGGGGTGAACGTCTGCTGCAGGCGCGCGTTGAAGAGCTGGGACTCGAGCACGTTGTAGTAGTCGCTCCGCGTCTCCATCTGCAGCGCGAGGAAGTCGAGCTGGCGGCTGAACTCGCCGAGCGACAGGTCGCGCGGCATGAGGACCGCCGGCATGGCGCCGCCGCGCGCCAAGACCTCGCCGAAGCGGAAGTCGCTCGGCCGGATCCCGGCCGCCGACGAGAGCCGCTCGCCGAGGGCGTCGAGCCGCATCAGGTTCGCCTGCATCTCGCCGAGCTTCACCGCCATCGCGTTCAGGTTCTGACGCAGGAAATCCTCGGTCCGGCGGGTCTCCTCGAGCTCGGCCGAGCGCACGAGGGATTGCAGCACCGGCAGGTTGAGCTCCGCGGCGTGCCGGACGCCGAGATAGGAAATGAAGAACGCCAGCACCATCACGCCGGCGGAAAGGATCAACCCTCCGAGCACCAGGTGCCGGAAGGAGAATTCGAGCGACCGGGCCTTGGCCAGCCGGTCGGACACGACAATAATGTGCATGCGCCCCCCTCGGGTCATTGCTCATGCAGGCCAAGCGGCTCGGCGAATACCTGGACCTTGGCGGCACCACCCGGCTGGTGCCCCAGGCCGCCTTACTCCTCGCAATCCGACAGCGACTCTCCGAAGTGCTGCCGGATAACCTGCAACGATCGTGCGTGATCGCGAACTACAAGCAGGGAGTCGTTGTTGTTATCGCGGGAACCAACGCCACAGCGGCGAAGCTCCGACACTTAGAGCCCAGGATGATCGAGATACTGGGCAAGCGTGGGCTGAAAGCTACCGGAATCAAAGTCGACGTGCAACCAGCGCGCAGCTTCGCGATGCAAGTGCCTGAGAAAAAAGCCCTCCTTCTTTCGGCGGGGGCGCGCGCGGCGCTCGCTCGACTGGAGTGTCAGCTGCCCGACAGCCGCCTGAGACGGGCGGTGCGGCGTCTTGCATCAAGGGGTTAGCGCAGCGGCGCGGCCTGCTCGAGCGCGAGCAGGACGAGCACCACTCCCGCCGGCAGCAGCGCGTACTTCTACACCCGCCACGCGAAGCGCAGGAACCGCCGGTCCCGGGTGAACAGGAAGGCCGCGAGCGAGGCGCCGATCAGAAGTACGGCGACGTAGGCGACGATCCGGAGAACGACCGGCACGAATCCGCTGCGGCGCCTCGGGCTGGCTGCCGGGCGCGCGCGGTGCTCAGGTGGCGAACGCGAACGCCTTCGCGAGCCCGGCCGGCGCCTGGTCGGCCCGCTCGTAGGCCGCGAGCTCCCACGCGTCCGGCTGCGCGAGCGTCGCGCGGAGGAGCTGGTTGTTCAAGGCGTGGCCCGACTTGTGGGCCGAGAACGCCCCGACCAGCGGATGGCCCACCAGATACAGGTCGCCGATCGCGTCGAGCACCTTGTGCTTCACGAACTCGTCCGCGTAGCGCAGGCCGTCGGTGTTCAGCACCCGGTACTCGTCGAGCACCACGGCGTTGTCGAGGCTGCCGCCGAGCGCGAGCCCCGCGTCGCGCAGCGCCTCCACGTCCTGCACGAAGCCGAACGTCCGGGCGCGCGCCACTTCCTTCGTGTAGGAGGTCTCGGCGAAGTCGACCGTGAGCGACTGGCTCGCGCGCGCGAACACCGGGTGGTCGAAGACGATCGAGAACGAAACCCGGAAGCCGTCGTAGGGGTCGAAGCGCGCCCACTTGTCGCCGTCGCGCACCTCGACCGGGCGGCGGATGCGGAAGAAGCGCTTGGGCGAGCGCTGCTCCTCGACGCCGGCGGACTGCAGCAGATAGACGAACGGCCCGGCGCTGCCGTCCATGATCGGCACCTCCGGTCCGGTGAGATCGACGTACAGGTTGTCGATCCCGAGGCCGGCGAGCGCCGACATCAGGTGCTCGACCGTCGCGACCTTCGCGCCGCCGCCCTCGACCGCGCTGCAGAGCCGGGTGTCGGTGACCGCGTTGGCGCCCGCGCGGATGTCGACCGGCTGAGGCAGGTCGAGCCGCCGGAACACGATGCCGGTGTCCGGCTGCGCCGGACGCAGCGTCATCACGACCTTCTTCCCGGTATGCAGACCGACGCCGGTCGCCTGGATCGAGCTCTTGAGGGTGCGCTGTTTCAGCACGGATTCTTCTTGTCGGGCAAAGAGTTGGAGAATATCACGGCATTCCCGGGCCGCGGCGGAGAATCAGCCATCCGGCGCCACCGAAATGCACATTCCCGAGCAATCGGCCCCCCGGAATGTCGTGCTGGCCCGACAGGGCTGCGCCGCGAGAGCGGCGCGCCGCCTGGGTCGGCGTCCGCCGCAAGCGCGACAGCGGAACGCGACGTGGCGCGCGCGGCCCGCGCGTCTCTCGGTCAGCTTGCGTCCTGAGAAACGTCGCTCACGCTCAGTCCTCGCTGCTCTCGTCAATCCGCTTGCTTTCGGAGAAAGGCCGGGATGTCGTATTTGTGGCTCCGACATAACTTCGGGGCAAGCGCCGAAGTTAGTCTCCGCCGCAAATACGCCATGCGGCCTCGCTCCGCGAGGCCTGCGCGTTTCTCAGTCAGCCTGCTTCCTGAGAAACGCTGGGATGTCGTATTTGTCCACGCCGCTCGCGGTGAGCGCCTCGACCGTGGAGTTCCGGTTCTTGCGGAACACCGCCGGGGCGGCCTCGAGCGAGCCGTAGTCGACCACCTGGATGCCCACCGCCTGGTTGTCGGTGCCCGTCCGATGCACCACGAGCTGCGGCTTCTGGGTCCGCGCCACCTCGCGGTTGCCGAGGCCGGTCGCCACCACCGTCACCCGCAGGTTGTCGCCCAGCGTGTCGTCGTAGACCGCGCCGAAGATGATGTGCGCGTCGTCGGCCGAGAAGCTCTGGATCGTGCGCATCACCTCGTGCACCTCGCGCATCTTGAGGGCCTCGGCTGCGGTGATGTTGACGACGACCCCGCGTGCGCCCGACAGGTTGACGCCCTCGAGCAGCGGGCTCGCGACCGCCTGCTCGGCCGCGACGCGGGCCCGGTCGATGCCGGCCGCGTACGCCGAGCCCATCATCGCCATCCCCATCTCGGCCATCACGGTGCGCACGTCCTCGAAGTCGACGTTCACCAGGCCGGGGCAGTTGATGATCTCGGAGATCCCGGCGACCGCGTTGTACAGCACGTCGTCGGCCGCACGGAACGCGTCCTTCATCGACACGTCCTCGCCGAGCACGTCCATCAGCTTCTCGTTGAGGATGATGATGAGCGAGTCGACGTGCTCCGCGAGCTCCTCGATCCCCGCCTCGGCGATCCGCAGGCGCCGGCCTTCGAACGCGAACGGCTTGGTCACGACCGCCACCGTCAGCACGCCCATCTCGCGCGCGATCTCGGCGACGACCGGCGCCGCGCCGGTCCCGGTGCCTCCGCCCATGCCGCCGGTGATGAAGCACATGTGACTGCCGGCGAGCGCCTCGCGGATCGCCTCGCGCTGCTCGAGCGCCGCCGCTCTCCCCGCCTCGGGCTTCGCGCCCGCCCCGAGGCCGGTCGAGCCGAGCTGCAGCTGGTGCTTCGCCAGGCAGCGCGAGAGCGCCTGCGCGTCGGTGTTCGCGGCGATGAACTCCACGCCGACGACGCCGTTGCGGATCATGTGATCGACCGCGTTGCCGCCGGCGCCGCCGACGCCGACGACCTTGATCACGGTCCCGCCCGTCTGATGACTGTCAACGATTTCAAACATGCATGCCTCCTTTCCTAAAGACCCGGAACCGGAAACAAGGGACGCGGAAAACCGTCCCCGCCGTCACTCATTCCCGATCCCCCATTCCCCATTGCCCATTCCCCATCCCGATTTCAGAAGTTGTGCTGGAACCATTGCCGCATCCGCCGCAGCGTCCCCCGGAAGCTGCCGGTCTGCCGCGCGAGGATCCCGCGCTCGACCTGCGCGCGTCCTTCCGCGAGCAGACCCATCGCGGTCGCGTAGCGCGGGCTCTGGACGACGTCCGCGAGCCCGCCGGTGTAGCGCGGCACGCCGAGCCGCACCGGCATGTGGAAGATCTCCTCGCCGAGCTCGACCATGCCCTGCATCACCGACGAGCCTCCGGTCAGCACGACGCCCGACGAGAGCAGCTCCTCGAACCCCGACTGGCGCAGGACCTGCTGCACGAGGGTGTAGAGCTCCTCGACGCGCGGCTCGATCACCTCGGCCAGCGTCTGCCGGGAGAGGTTGCGCGGCGGCCGGTCGCCCAGCCCCGGCACCTCGATCGTCTCGCCCGGGTCGGCGAGCTGCCGCAGCGCGCAGCCGTGCCGGAGCTTGATGAGCTCCGCCTCCGGGGTCGGCGTGCGCAGCGCCATGGCGATGTCGCTCGTGATCTGGTCGCCGGCGATCGGGATGACCGCGGTGTGCCGGATCGCGCCTTCGCGGAAGATCGCGATGTCGGTCGTGCCGCCGCCGATGTCGACCAGCGCCACGCCGAGCTCCTTCTCGTCCTCCGAGAGCACCGCGATCGAGGAGGCGAGCGGCTGGAGGACGAGGTCGGCGACCTCGAGCCCGCAGCGGCGCACGCACTTCACGACGTTCTGGGCCGCGCTCACCGCGCCGGTCACGATGTGCACCTTCACCTCCAGGCGCACGCCGGACATGCCGAGCGGCTCGCGGATGCCGTCCTGCCCGTCGATCAGGAACTCCTGGGTGAGGATGTGCAGCACCTGCTGGTCGGTCGGGATCGGCATCGCGCGCGCGGTCTCGACCGCGCGGTCGACGTCGAGCGGCGTCACCTCCTTGTCCTTGACCGCGACCATGCCGGTCGAGTTGAAGCTGCGGATGTGGCTGCCGGCGATGCCGACGTGGACCCGCTGGATCTTGCAGTCGGCCATGAGCTCGGCCTCTTCCAGCGCGCGCTGGATCGCGCTGACCGTGGCCTCGATGTTCACCACCACGCCCTTCTTGAGACCCCGCGACTCGTGGCTGCCCATGCCGATGATCTCGAGCCGGCCGTCGGGCAGGAGATCGCCCACGAGCGCGACGACCTTCGAGGTGCCGATGTCGAGGCCCACGATGAGGTTGCGCGTGTCGCGGCGCGCGCGCGCGAGGTACGGCCCGCGCGCGGCCGGGGCCTCGGCGGGCGCCGGCGGGTCGACGTCGAACATCCGCTCGAGCGCATCGGCGCCGGCGGGGACGGCGAACATGAGGGGCTTCTTCATGGGTCTTCCTCCAGTCAAGTGCGGGCACCTCGCGGCGCGGCCGCGCCGCCCGCGGCCGCCGCCGGCGACACGCGGATCGCGAATCCGTTCGGGTAGCGCAGGTCGATGTGCTCGGGCCGCCGGTCGAGCTCCGCCGCGGTCCGCGGATACGCGGCGACGAAGCGCGCGAGCCGCTCCTCGAGGGGCTGCCGCGCGTGCTCGCGACCGAGCTCGAGCACGAGCCCGTTCGCGAGCCGGATCTGCCACGCCCGGCGCGCCGAGAGCTGGACGTGCACGGGCTCGGTGCCGAGCGGCTCGAGGAGCTTGCGGAACGCGAGATAGCGGCGCGCGACCTCGCGCTCGGTCCCGGGCGGGCCCGCGAGCTGCGGGAGGGACCCGGCGTAGCCCTCGGCCTCGAAGACCTCGCCGTGGGTGTTCACGAGCATCCGCTCCGACCAGCGCGCGAGCGGGACATGCTCTTCGATCCGGGCGACGAGCCGGTCGGGCCATTCCCGCCGCACCTCGACGTGGCGGACCCAGGGCAGGCGCTCGAGCGCGCGCCGCACCGCCGCGAGCTCCACGCCGAAGAAGTTGCCGGCCACCCGGCCTTCGAGGCTCGCGTGCACGCGCTTCGCGTCGACGTGGCGGAGGTCCCCAGAGAGCGCCAGGGTCCGCACCGGCATGAACGGGGCGCGCAGGGCCGCTTCGACCGCGACCCAGATGGCGATCGCGGCCGCCGCGAGATAGAGCGCGTCGGCCGCCGCGTTCAGGAGCCGGGGGCTATGCCACACGCGGGCCTCCTTCGCCGACGGCGGCGAGCTCGAGGATGCGCACGCAGAGGTCCTCGAAGGAGAGGCCCGCGTGGCGCGCGGCCATCGGCACGAGCGAGTGATCGGTCATCCCGGGCGCGGTGTTCACCTCCAGGAAGTGCGGCCGCCCGGCGCGGTCGAGCATCAGGTCGACGCGGCCCCAGCCGCGGCAGCCGAGCACGTCGAACGCGCGCAGCCCGGCGGCCTGGATCTCGCGCTCGCGCGCCGCGGGCAGGCCGCAGGGCAGGATGTAGCGGGTGTCGTCGGCGACGTACTTCGCGTCGTAGTCGTAGAAGTCGCGCGGCGTCTCGAGGCGGATGAGCGGCAGCGCATCGCGCCCGAGGACGCCGCCGGTCAGCTCCACGCCGTCGATGAAGCCCTCCGCGATCACGACCGGGTCGTAGTTCGCGGCGAGTGCGTAGGCCTCGTCGAGGTCGGCCGCGCGCTTCACCTTCGTCATGCCGATCGAGGAGCCTTCGTTCGCCGGCTTCACCATGAGCGGCAGCCCGAGCCGGGCGGCGACCGCCGCGAAGTCGGTGCGCGGCCCGATGAGCTCGTAGGGCGGCGTCGGGATGCCGGCGGCCTGCCAGACGAGCTTCGTCCGCCACTTGTCCATCGCCAGGGCGCTCCCGAGCACGCCCGAGCCGGTGTAGGGAATGCCGAGGAGCTCGAGCGCGCCCTGGACGGTGCCGTCCTCGCCGTAGCGGCCGTGCAGCGTGATGAACACCCGGTCGAAGCGCTCGGCGATCAGCGCGTCGAGGCCGCGGTCGCGCGGATCGAACGGGTGCGCGTCGACGCCCCTCTTCCGGAGCGCGGCGAGCACCATCGAGCCGCTCTTCAGCGATACCTCGCGCTCTGCGGAGCGGCCGCCGGCGAGCACTGCGACCCTGCCGCAGGCCGCGCTCACGCCCGCTCCCCGATCACCCGCACCTCGGGGGTGAGGTCGACGCCGAAGCGGTCGCGCACGGCGCGCCGCGCGTGCTCGATCAGCGCCTCGATGTCCGCCGCCCGCGCGCCCCCCTTCGGGTTGACGATGAAGTTGGCGTGCCGCTCCGAGATCCGCGCGCCGCCGATCGCGAAGCCCTTGAGCCCGCACGCCTCGATGAGCCGGGCGGCGTGGTCGCCCGGCGGGTTGCGGAACACCGAGCCGGCGTTCGGGAGCGCGAGCGGCTGGGTCTTGATCCGGCGCGCGAGCAGCGCCTTGATGCGCCGCCGCGCCCGCTCGCCGTCGCCGCCCGGGAACCGGAACCAGGCGGAGACGAACCACTCTTCGGCGGGCGGAGCGCCCGGCGGCGGCGCGCGTTCCGTCGCGAACCTCCCGCCGTCGGCCTTCAGCCGGACGTGCCGATATCCGAGCTCGAAGTCCGCGGGGGTCCGCGCGCGCAGCCGGCCGTGGCGATCGACGGTGTCGACGCGGGCCACGAACTCCCAGGTCTCCGACCCGTAGCAGCCGGCGTTCATCGCGAGCGCGCCGCCGACGGTGCCGGGGACCCCGGCGAGAAACTCGGCGCCCTCGAGGCCGTGCGTCGCGGCGAAGCGCGCCACCTTGGGGCTCGCCGCCGCCGCCTCGGCGAAGACGAATTCCCCGTCGAGCCGGATGGCGGCGTGGGGGCTGTGCATGAGGACAACCGTCCCGGCGAACCCGCCGTCCCGCACGAGGAGGTTGGAGCCGAGGCCGACGAAGACGACCGGCTCCTGCGGCGGAAGCAGCTGGAGGAGGAGCTGCAGATCGGCGAGGTCCCGCGGCGCGTAGGCGCGGGCCGCGGCACCGCCGGCGCGCCAGGAGACGTGCCGCGCCATCGGCTCGTGCCCGAGCAGGCGGCCGCGCAGCCCGGTGGTGTCGAAGTCGAGCGGCGTGGTCATGAAGAGCGCGATCGGGGATGCGGGATGGGGGATGCGCAACAGGTCGCGCACGTCGAGCCCCTCTGCCCACTCCCAGCTTGCCTGGGCTTGCGCATCCCTCATCCCCCATCCCCCATCACCAGCTTCTGCGCGACGCCGCCGATCGAGCCCGCGCCCATCGTCACCACCACGTCGCCGTCGCGCGCGACCTGCCGGACGGCCGCGGGCAGCTCGGCGACGTGCTCGACGAACAGCGGCTCGACCCGGCCGGCGACGCGCACCGCGCGCGCGAGCGCCCGGCCGTCCGCCGCCACGATCGGCGCCTCGCCGGCCGGGTAGACCTCGGCAAGCAGCAGCGCATCGGCCGTCGACAGCACGCGGACGAAGTCCTCGAAGAGATCGCGTGTGCGGGTGTACCGATGCGGCTGGAAGGCGAGCACGATCCGGCGACCGGGGAACGCGCCGCGCGCCGCATCGAGGGTCGCCGCCATCTCGACCGGGTGATGGCCGTAGTCGTCGACGAGCGTGAACCGCCCGCCGCCGGCAAGCGCGACCTCGCCGTAGCGCTGGAACCGGCGCCCGACGCCGTGGAACTCCGCGAGCGCCGCGAGGATCGCGGCGTCCCGGACCCCGAGCTCGGTGCCGACGGCGATCGCGGCGAGCGCGTTCTGCACGTTGTGCCGCCCGGGCAGATTGAGGCGCACGTCGAGCGCGCCGGCCCCCTCGCGGACCGCGCGGAAGCACATCTCGCCGTCGCAGACCGCGACGCCTTCAGCGCGCACCATCGCGTCGGCGGCGACGCCGTAGGTGACGATCGGCTTCGACACGAACGGCATGATCTCGCGCACGTTCGCGTCGTCGGCGCAGAGGATCGCGGCGCCGTAGAAGGGCAGGTTCTGGAGGAACTGGACGAACGCCTGCTTCAGGCGCGCGAAGTCGTGCCCGTAGGTGTCCATGTGGTCGGCGTCGATGTTCGTGACCACCGCCATCACCGGCTGCAGGTGCAGGAACGACGCGTCCGACTCGTCGGCCTCGACGACGATGAACTCGCCGGCGCCGAGCCGGGCGTTGGACGCCGCGGCCGTCAGCCGTCCGCCGATCACGAACGTGGGGTCCAGCCCGGCCTCGGCGAGGACGCTCGCCACGAGGCTGGTGGTGGTGGTCTTGCCGTGCGTCCCGGCGACCGCGATGCCCTGCTTGAGGCGCATCAGCTCGGCGAGCATCAGCGCCCGCGGCACCACCGGGATGCGCCGGCCCCGCGCCGCGATCACCTCCGGGTTGTCCGCGCCGACCGCGGTCGAGACGACGACGGCGTCCGCGCCGGCGACGTTTTCCGCCGCGTGCCCGATCGTCACCCCCGCCCCGAGCCCGGCGAGCCGCTCGGTCGCCGGGTTCGCGGCCACGTCGGAGCCGCTGACCCGATAGCCCAGGTTCAGCAGGACTTCGGCGATGCCGCTCATCCCGGAGCCGCCGATGCCGACGAAGTGGATGCGCTTGACCTTGTGCTTCATCGCTCGAGCGCAACCGCAGATGAACGCAGGTGAACGCGGATCCGTTGCTGCCGGGCGCCATCTGCGCTCGTCCGCGTCGATCTGCGGTTCGGTTTCATTCCGTTCACTTCGCGAGCTCCACGCAGGCTTCGGCCACCGCGCGGGTCGCCTCCGGCCGGCCGAGCGCGCGCGCCTTTGCGGCCATCGCGAGCAGCCCGGGGCGTGTCAGGCCACGCACGGCTGCGGCGAGCTTCGCGGGCGTGAGGTCGCGCTGCCGGACGAGGACGGCCGCGCCGGCGTCCGCGAGATAGCGCGCGTTCACCGTCTGGTGGTCGTCGACGGCGAACGGAAACGGGACGAGGATCGCCGCGACGCCCGCGGCGGCCAGCTCCGCGACCGTCGTCGCGCCGGCCCGGCAGATCACGAGGTCGGCGTCCGCGTACGCCTGGGCGATCTCGTCGATGAACGCGACCGGAGTCGCCGCGACACCGGCGGCCGCGTAGTGCGCGCGCAGCGCGTCGAGATGCTGCGCCCCGGATTGATGGGTCACCCGCGGGCGGTCCGCGGCGGGGAGGAGCGCCAGGGCCTTCGGCACGAGCTCGTTCAGCGCCGCCGCACCGCGGCTGCCGCCCACGACCAGCACCCGGAGGGGGCCTGACCGGCCGGCGTAGCGCGCCGCGGGTGGCGGCACGCGGGCGATCGCATCGCGCACCGGATTCCCGACGACCTGCGACCCGGGCAATGCCCCCGGGAACGCCGTGAGGATGCGGTCGGCGACGCCCGCGAGCACCTTGTTCGCCAGCCCGGCGATCGAGTTCTGCTCGTGGATGACCAGCGGGCGCCCGAGAAGCGCCGCCATCATCCCGCCCGGGAAGCCGATGTAGCCGCCCATGCCGAGAACGACGTCCGGCCGGTGCGCGCGGATCGCCCGGAGGCTCTGCCAGAAGGCGATGAGCAGGTTCAGCGGCAGCAGGACCTTCGCCGCGAGCCCCCTTCCCCGCACGCCCGAGAAGCGGATCCACGCCATCTCGTGCCCGTGCTGCGGCACGAGGGTCGCTTCCATTCCGGCGCGCGCGCCGAGCCATACCACGCGCCAGCCGTCGGCCCGAAGGCGGTCCGCGACCGCGAGCGCCGGAAAAACGTGGCCGCCGGTACCGCCGGCCATGATCATGATCGTCTTGCCCAAGACGCCCCTCGCTCGCGAGAGACAAACGCCGCCTTCGTCGATTCGGCCACGTTTTCGGTGGAGGCTAACCGGCGCTTTGCGCCGGTTAAGCGCGAAGCGCGGCCGGAACCAAAAACGTGGCCGCCGGTATTGCCGGCCATGATCATGATCGTCCGAGCCACTCTTGCAGCTCACCCCAGCCCACGCGAAGATCGCCGTCGCTCGTCAGCACCAGCGGCTCGGGTGCGGCGCGCGGCAGGGCGCACTCCTCCACCGCCGCCTCGGCGCAGGCCATGGCGCTCACCTCGATGTCCGCCTCCTCGGCGATCGCCGTCGCTGCCGCCGTCGACTCCGACAGGACGATGCGCGTCGCGGTCGCCATCGACAGGACGCGTGGCTCGAGCGATTGCAGGTTCGATTGCGCGGTGCGGCTCATGCCGAGGGCTCCCTTTCGAGTTGCAGGCGACGGCCGGTTCATGCGGATGACCCTCGCATGAGTTGGCGGTTTTGGTTTCGGCGTAACGCGGCCTGCGGCCGCATTAGCCTCCACCCAAATCGACAGCCCTCGCGGCTGGCGCCGCGAGCGGGCCGTTCCAGCGAACGGCCCGTTCATGCGGGGACTCCCCGCATGAGCTGTCGATTTTGGTTCCGGCGTAACCTCGACTCCGGCGAGGTTAGCCTCCACCGAAACAGGCAACCCACGGTGCTTGCGCACGGCGCCGGCCGTGGCAAGCAACGGCCGGTTCATGCGGATACCCCACGCATGAGTTGCCTGTTTTCCCAATCCACGCGCAGCAGGATGGCGAGCGCCACGCAGCTCGTGACGAGCGCGCTCCCGCCGAAGCTCATGAACGGCAAGGTGAGCCCTTTGGTCGGCAGCACGCCCAGGTTCACGCCCATGTTGATGAACCCCTGCACTCCGAGCCACACCCCGATGCCGTGCGCGACGAGCGCGCCGAACGGTCGTTCGAGGTCGGCGGCGCGGCGGCCGATCGCGAAGGCGCGCAGGCACAGCCAGGCGAACAGCCCGATCACCACCGCGACGCCGGCGAAGCCGAGCTCCTCGCCGATGACCGCGAGCAGGAAATCGGTGTGCGCCTCCGGCAGGTAGTGCAGCTTCTCGACGCTCGCCCCCAGCCCGACCCCGAACCACTCGCCGCGGCCGAACGCGATCAGCGCGTGCGACAGCTGATAGCCCTGCCCGAAGGCGTCGGCCCACGGATCCATGAAGCCGAGGATCCGCTGCACGCGGTACGGCGAGGTGATCACGAGCAGCGTGAAGCCGGCGCCGGCGAGCGCGACCAGCGCGGCGAACCAGCGGCCGTTCATGCCGGCGACGAACAGGATCGCGATCGCGATCGCGCAGATCACGACGAACGCGCCGAAGTCCGGCTCGCCGAGCAGCAGCCAGCCGACGATCAGCATGACGCCGAGCATCGGCAGCAGGCCGCGCCGGAAGCTGTGCAGGAGCGCGTGCTTGCGGACCGCGTAGTCGGCGGTGTAGAGCACCACCGCGAGCTTCATCAGCTCGGACGGCTGGAAGTTCACGACGCCGAGCGCGAGCCAGCGGCGCGCGCCGTTCACCTCGCGCCCGATGCCGGGAACGAAGACCGCCGCGAGCAGCAGCACGCCGAGGACGAACACCCAGGGCGCGAGCCACTGCCAGGCGCGCATCGGGATCTGGAACGCGACCAGGGCCGCGAGCACGGCGGCGCCGAGGAACGTGGCGTGGCGGGCGAGGTAGTAGGTCGGCACGCCGTCGGCGGCGCGCGAGCTCTCGGCGGTCGCGATCGACGCCGAGTAGACCATCACCAGGCCGAGCGTGAGCAGCAGCGCGCTCGCCCAGACGACGGTCGCGTCGTACTCGGGCACCGCGCGGCGCCGGAGGCCGTCAGCACGCGCGAGCATGCGCGAGCTCCCGCACGGCGGCGCTGAACGCCTCGCCGCGCTGCTTGTAGTCGATGAACATGTCGAAGCTCGCGCACGCCGGCGAGAGCAGCACCACGTCGCCGGCGCGCGCCGCGTCGAACGCGCGGGCGACGGCCTCCACCATGCTCGCCGCGCGCTCGATGCGCGCGCCGCTCCCGCCGAGCGCCGCCTCGATCAGCGGCGCGTCGCGGCCGATCAGCACGACCGTGCGCGCCGCGTCGGCGACCGCGTCGCGGAGCGGCGCGAAGTCCTGCTGCTTGCCGTCGCCGCCGGCGATGAGGACCACCTTCCCGTGGCTCCCGTTCAGCTGCCGCGCGAGGCCGGCGAGCGCCGCCACGGTCGAGCCGACGTTGGTGCCTTTCGAGTCGTCGTAGAACGCGACCCCGGCGACCTGCGCGACCGGCGCCACGCGATGCGGCAGCCCCTCGAAGCGGCGCAGCGCATCGAGGAGCGGCGCGAGCGGCAGCCCGATCGAGCGGCACAGCGCCAGGGCCGCCAGAGCGTTCGCGGCGTTGTGCAGCCCGGCGAGCTTCATCTCGCGCACCGCCATCAGCGGCGTCGCCCCCATCGCGAGCCAGTGCTCGCCGAACACCTTGAGCAGCCCGAACTCCTCGTGATCCGGCGGCGGGTCGAGGCCGAAGGTCACGACGCGCCGCCCCGCGCAGCGCATCGCGCTCGAGCGGCCGTCGTCGCGGTTCAGCACCTGCGCGCCGCCGCCGTCGAAGATCCGCGCCTTCGCCGCGGCGTACGCGTCGAGCCCCGGGTAGCGGTCGAGGTGGTCGGCGGTCACGTTCAGGACCGTCGCGACGTCCGGCGCGAGCGCGCGCGTCGTCTCGAGCTGGAAGCTCGAGAGCTCGAGCACCCACGCCTCGGGTAGCCGCCCGGCGTCGAGCCGGTCCATGAGCGCGGTCAGCACCGCGGGGGAGATGTTCCCGGCGACCTGGGCGTCGAGGCCGCCGGCGCGGCACATGCTTCCGGCGAGCGCCGTCACGGTGCTCTTGCCGTTGGTGCCGGTGATGGCGAGCACCCGCGCACCGGGCGATCGGGCGAGGTGCCGCCCGAAGAGCTCGATGTCGCCGACGAGCTCCAGCCTGCGCGCGCGGGCGGCCTGGACGATGGCCGAGGCGACCGGAACGCCGGGGCTCGCCGCCACCAGCGCGACGCCCTCGAGCAGGCGGTCGGCGAAGGGGCCGGTGACGACCTCGGCGTCCGGCAGCGCCGCGCGGAGCGCGGCGAGCGCGGGCGGCGCGGCACGGGTGTCGGCGACGCGAACGACGGCGCCGGCGCGCGCGACCCAGCGCGCCATCGAGAGCCCGGTCTCGCCGAGCCCGAGCACCAGCACCCGCTTGCCGCTCAGCTCCACGCCCTCACAACCTCAACGCAAAGACGCGAAGGCAGCAGAGGACGCAAACGAAGGCCGATCGACCTTTGCGTTCTCGGCGCCTTTGCGTTGCGGTCCTTCATCTGAGCTTCAGCGTCGAGAGACCGAAGAGCACCAGCACCACGGTGATGATCCAGAAGCGCACCACCACCTGGGTCTCCTTCCATCCGCCGAGCTCGTAGTGGTGGTGGAGCGGCGCCATGCGGAAGATCCGCTTGCCGCCGGTCGCCTTGAAGTAGAAGACCTGCACCATGACCGACAGCGTCTCGGCGACGAACACGCCGCCCATGATGAAGAGCACGATCTCCTGGCGCGCGATCACCGCGACCGTGCCGAGCGCGGCGCCGAGCGCGAGCGCGCCGACGTCGCCCATGAACACCTCCGCTGGATACGCGTTGAACCAGAGGAAGCCGAGCCCGGCGCCGACCAGCGCGCCGCAAAAGACCGCGAGCTCGCTCGCCCCGGGGATGTAGGGGAAGAGCAGGTACTTCGCGTACACCGCGTGCCCGGCGACGTAGGTGAAGATCCCGAGCGCGCCGCCCACCATCACCGCCGGCAGGATCGCCAGCCCGTCGAGCCCGTCGGTGAGATTGACCGCGTTCGACGTGCCGACGATCACGAAGTAGGTGACCAGGATGAAGCCGACGACGCCGAGCGGGTAGGCGACGTTCTTGAAGAACGGCACGATCAGGTCGGCCTTGCCGGGGAGATCGGTGGCGAAGCCGCTCGTCACCCACTGCACGAACAGGTTCCAGGCCTGGGTCGCGGTGGAGGTCGGGACGACGAACGCGAGGTACACCGCGGCGACGAGCCCGATCACCGACTGCCAGAAGTACTTCTCCCGCGCCGAGAGCCCCTTCGGGTTGCGGTGCACGACCTTGCGATAGTCGTCGACCCACCCGATCGCCCCGAAACCGAGCGTGACCGCGAGCACGATCCACACGAAGCGGTTCGACCAGTCGGCCCACAGCACGGTCGTCACGACGATCGAGACCAGCACCAGCGCGCCGCCCATCGTCGGCGTGCCGGCCTTCGCGAGGTGCGTCTGCGGACCGTCGTCGCGCACCGCCTGGCCGATCTTGTAGGTCGCGAGCTTGCGGATCATCGCCGGGCCGGCGAGGAACGAGATGACGAGCGCGGTCAGCGCCGCCAGGACCGCGCGCAGCGTGATGTAGTTGAAGACGTTGAACGCACGGATGTCCTGCGCGAGGGCCTGAGCAATTTCTAGCAGCACGCGAGGCTCTCCTCGCGTGATGCGACGAAATTGCGTTTCATCGGGTCAATTTCTAGCAGCACGCGAGGCCCTCCTCGCGTGATGCGACGAAATTGCGCTTCATCGGGCCGATCTCTAAGCGCATTGCGCCGCCTCCTCGGACACCAGGTGCTCGACCACCCGCTCCATGCGCATGAACCGCGAGCCCTTGACGAGCATCGTCCCCTTCAGCGCGGTGAGGCCCTGCGCGCGCGCGATCACCGCCTCGACCGAATCGAAGTGCTCGCCGCCGGCGCCGAACGCCCGCGCCGCGGCGCGCGCGAGCTCGCCGACCGCGAGCAGGCGGTCGATGCCGCGCTCTTTGGCGTAGCGGCCGAGCTCGTCGTGGAACGCCTCGCCCTGCGGCCCGACCTCGCCCATGGCGCCGAGGATCAGCACCCGCGGGCGGTCGCTTCCCGCAAGGACGTCGATCGCGGCGCGCGCCGAGTCGGGGTTCGCGTTGTAGGTGTCGTCGATCACGAGCACCCCGTTGCGGCCGGGCCTGAACTGCAGCCGCCCCTTCACCGCCCGGAACGTCGCGAGCCCGCGCCCCACCGCCTCGAGGCCGGCGCCAGCAGCGAGCGCCGCGGCCGCGGCGGCGAGCGCGTTGCGCACGCTGTGCAGTCCGGGCGCCGGCAGCGAGACCGGCACCCGCGCGCCGCCGAACGCGATCTCGAGCTCGCTCGACGCCGGCGCCAGCCGATAGGTGGCGCGCACGGCTGCGCCCGCGGCGGTGCCGAAGTCGAGGATGCGGCGCTTGCCCGCGACGCCGGTCCAGTACTCGAAGTGCGGGTCGTCGCGGTTCAGCACTGCCACGCCGTCGCTCGGCAGGCTGCGCAGCACCGCCGCGTGCTCGGCGGCCACCTCGTCGACGCTCTTCATGAACTCCTGGTGCTCGCGCTGGGCGTTGTTGATGAGCGCGATCGTCGGCCCCGCGATGCCGGCGAGATACCCGGTCTCGCCCGGGTGGTTCATCCCGATCTCGAGCACCGCGCAGGTGTGCTCGTCGCGCAGCCGCAGGGCGCTGAGCGGCAGGCCGACGTCGTTGTTGAGGTTGCCGAGCGTCGCGAGCACCTGCCGCTCGCCGAAATGCGCGCGCAGGGCCCCGGTCGCCATCTCCTTCACCGTCGTCTTGCCGTTCGATCCGACGACCGCAATGACCGGGATCCGGAACCGGCTGCGCCAGTGCTTCGCGAGCGCGCCGAGCGCGAGCCGCGAGTCGCCGACGACGACGAGCGGCAGGGCGTGGGCGGCGAGGCCGCCGACGCGCTCGACCATCGCCGCCGCGGCCCCGCTCTCGCGCGCCGCGCCGACGTAGTCGTGACCGTCGAAGCGCTCGCCGCGCAGCGCGACGAACAGCGCCCCGGCGGCGGCGGTCCGGCTGTCGGTCGACACCGACGTGAAGCGCGCGTCCGGGCCCACCATCGTCGCGCCGAGGGCGGCTGCGGCTTCAGAGACGCGCATCACGGCCGCCATGCCTCCAGGGCGGCGCGCGCCTCTTCGGCGTCGGAGAACGGGCGGCGCTCGCCCGCGATCTCCTGATAGGGCTCGTGCCCCTTGCCCGCGATCAGCACCACGTCGCCGGCGCGGGCGGCGCCGATGGCGGCGCGGATCGCCTCGCGCCGGTCGACCCGGACGTCGTGGGCCACCCGCACCCCGGGTCGGATCGCATCGATGATCGCCGCCGGCGGCTCGCTCCGCGGGTTGTCGCTCGTGAGCCAGACGAAATCGGCGTAGCGCGACGCCGCCTCGCCCATCAGCGGACGCTTGCCGCGGTCGCGGTCGCCGCCGCAGCCGAACACGCACACGAGGCGACCGCCGTGGGCGCGCGCGACGTCCGCGAGCGCGGCAAGGCATTTCTCGAGCGCGTCCGGGCTGTGCGCGTAGTCGACGACGGCGAGCGGCCGGCCGTCCCCGCCGAGCCGCTGCATCCGTCCGGGGGGCGGCTCGAGCCGCGACAC
>Ga0187892_10001253_pt1 | contig 59296 bp, 55 predicted proteins | sample MA1701073metaG_FD_139345 | JGI IMG/M metagenome (GOLD analysis project Ga0187892, IMG submission 139345) | Bio-ooze microbial communities from a basaltic lava cave in the Kipuka Kanohina Cave System on the Island of Hawaii, USA - MA170107-3 metaG ...
CGAGCGCCCTCGGCTGCGCATCATCCAGGACCCCATCTCAAGGCTCAACCCGGAGATGCTGTACCGGCAGATCCAGTACCTCGTCGAAGAAGGCGACTGGGCGCAGCAGGGCGAGGAAGTCGATGCCCCTTCGAAGACCGAGGAGCGAGGCACATGAACGGCGTCGGATTCCGGTGGGATGATGACCTCGTGGGGCCCGCAAGACGGATCGCCGAGCTGAACCACACTCCGATGCGGGTCCTGGCTGGTCCTGGAACGGGCAAGACGTTTGCCCTGATGAGACGCGTCGCACGCCTTCTTCAGAACGGTGCGGCTGCAAACCGAATGCTGGTCTGCACGTTCACGCGGACCGCCGCTCGCGACCTTGAGGCGGAGCTGGCACGGCTGAACGTAGGTGGAGCCGACGAAGTTCGAGCCGGAACACTTCACTCCCTCTGCTTCGGCCTACTGAGACGGGAAGAAGTTCTGGAGGCCACAGCCCGCGTACCCCGACCTCTCATCGGAGGCGATGACAAGTTCGAGGTGCGGTTCCTCCTGGAGGACTTGAGAGACACTGGGTTTGCTGGCGTGAGAGATTGCAAGAGCCGTCTTCGTGCGTTCAATGCGGCATGGGCCCGGCTGCAATCCGACAATCCAGGATGGCCGCAGGACGCTGTGGACCAAGCCTTTCATCGCAGGCTTCTTAGGTGGTTGCGCTTCCACGAAGCGATGCTGATAGGCGAGCTCGTTCCAGAAAGCCTGCGTTACCTACGAGATAATCCCGCCTCACCGCATCGCGGAGTGCTCGACCACGTTCTGGTAGACGAGTACCAAGACCTCAACAGGGCAGAGCAAGTTCTCCTCGACCTGCTCGCCGAAGCGGGACACCTCATCGTGATCGGGGATGAGGACCAATCCATCTATTCTTCCCTAAAGTTCGCCCACCCAGAGGGCGTCGCAAACTTTGACGAATCACACCCCAACACCCATGACGAGAGGCTTGAAGACTGTCGGCGTTGCCCTCGCCGCGTGGTCGAGATGGCGAACACACTGATTGCCAACAATCCGGGAAGAACCCCACGCGTCCTCCGGCCGCTACCGGGGAATCCCGATGGCGAAGTACTCGTCCTCCAGTGGCGCACCATTGAGGAAGAAGCCCAAGGCATCGCCCAGATCATCCAAGGCAGAATCCAGAACCAAGAGGTCGAGCCTGGCAGAGTCCTTGTCTTGGCCCCGCGCCGCCAGCTCGGTTACGCGGTCCGCAACGCTCTAAACGAACTGGGCATCTTTGCTCACAGCTTCTTCCACGAAGAGGCGCTTGACGAAGACGATGCCCAGCAGGCCTTCACCCTGCTCACGCTTCTCGCGCACCCGGAAGATCGCGTAGCACTTCGCTGTTGGTGCGGGTTCGGGAGCACATCCCTACGATGCGGCGCCTGGGCGCGGCTATGGGCGCATTGTGAAGCCAGCGGAGAAACGCCCCGTGCGGCCCTGGAACGATTGGCATCCGCCGAACTGACTCTCCCCAACACACGACCGCTAGTCGAGCGGTTCCGGGATCTGCAGAGGCGTCTTGGAGAGCTGGAACCCATCCGAGGCCAAGCGCTTGTGGATGCCCTGTTCCCTGGAAATCGGGACTGGACGGTCCTCATCCGCTCCCTCGCCTCGGCCATCGAGGGAGACGAGTTCGACGCGCAGGAGCTTCGGGAGACTCTTCGGATCGGGATAACACAGCCCGAGCTGCCGACCGACGTCGACTACGTCCGAGTGATGAGCCTGCACAAGTCGAAAGGGCTCACGGCGGACCTCGTCGTTGTCGTCGGGTGCATAGAAGGGCTCATTCAGCAGCAATACGATCCGCGCAGGACGATTCTCACTCAAGACCAGTTCGAACGCGAGCAACGCCGCTTGTTCTACGTGGCGATTACGAGAACGAGACGGATTCTGGTTCTCTCAAGCGTAACGCGCTTGGACAGAAGGCTCGCCCACAGGATGGGTGCGCGAGTTGGAAGGGGTAACTGGACCCATGCCGCTACCATCGCTTCCCGGTTCCTCTCCGAGCTTGGGCCGACGAGGCCGGACGCTGTCCTGGGTACTTCTGTATTGGGAGCGCGGTGACAATGGCAGAACGAGCACGAAGCGACGATTGCCCGCGCCTGATCGAGGTGGCGCTCCCCATTCGGGAGATCTCGGCGGAGAGCGTGCGGGACAAGAACATTCACCACGCCCACATCAGCCATCTGCACATCTGGTGGGCGCGCCGGCCCCTGGCAGCTTCGCGCGCCGTGGTGTTCTCATCCCTCGTGCCTGACCCAGACGATCCGAAGTGTCCGGCGGACTTCCGGGCCGCGGTGGAGCGCCATCTCAAGACGCACGTCCCGGCGGAACTCAAACACTACCGTCGCGGGCGCGAGAGCCGCCGCGACGAGGACCCGTACCGACCCTACGAGGGGATGCCGGACACTCTGCGAAACCGCCTCCTCATGTTCATCGCCAAGTGGTCGCCGGAGTCCCTGGCGTTCGAGGCGGGAAAGCGGAAGAACGCGGCGGCGCCCAAGGAACTCCTCGACGACCGCTCTCTCGTGAAGTGGGAGACCTCCGATCCCGAGAACACCCAGGGACACGAGGTCCTTCGCATCGCCCGTGAGCTGGTGAAGATTGCGCACGGGGGCGAGGTCCCGACCGTACTCGATCCGTTTGCCGGCGGCGGCGCGATCCCCCTTGAGGCTGGTCGGCTTGGGTGCGAGGCGGCCGCCAATGACTACAACCCCGTGGCCCATCTGATTCTGCGGGCTACTTGCGAGTTTCCCCAGAAATACGGGAAGGCCGGCAAGAGGAAGGCGATCGTCGAGGAGTTCGGCAAGCAGGTCGAACGAGAAGTGCAGGTTCCGAACGTTCTCGTCCACGACTTCGAGAGGTGGGCGAACTGGGTCCTGGAGCGGACGCGAGAGAAGATCGAGCACCTGTATCCCGCGGGCAAAGACGGCCGCCCCATCCTCGCGTACCTGTGGGCAAGGACGGCTCCGTGCTCCAATCCATCGTGTCAGGGCCAGATCCCGTTAATGCGCAGTCTCGTCATGTGCAGCAAGGGCAGCAAGACGGCGCTCACGATGAACGTGGACAAGGCGCGGAAGGAGGTTTCCTTTGGGGTCGCCAAGGGAAAGGCGATCAAGCAGACCGCCGGGACCAAGCGGGAACGCGGACCTGCCATCTGCCCGTTCTGTGAGCAACCGACCTCTGAGGAGGAGATTCGCACCGCAGGCCGGGCTGGTCGAATGGGCCAGCAGATGGTGTGCGTCGTGGTGGAAGGAACGGGTGGGAAGGACTACCGCGCACCCTCGGATGCCGACCTAGCTGGATTCGCTCGCGCCAGCAAAACCGAAGTCGAGCGTCCTAGTGAGGGCATCCCTGAGAACCAGTGGAACGTCAAGACGTGGCTCTACGGGATGAACACTTGGGGCGCCCTCTTCAACCAGCGCCAGCTCGTGGCCATGCAGACCTTCGTGGCCTGCCAGCACGAAGCCGTGAATGCAATGAAGGAGGAGGTCTCGGACGAGGAGTATCAGCGCTGTCTCGCCCTTTACCTCGGGCTCTGGCTTGACCGAGTTGCGTCCTTCGCGGCCAACGTCTGTCGCTGGGCCCCGGGAAGCCAGATCATCAAGACACCATTCGGGGGACAGGCGATCCCGATCATCTGGGATTACCCTGAAGTTAACCCGCTCGCGCGTAGCTCGGGAACGGCGTCCACGCAGTTGCAATACATGCTCAAGGTCATCGAGCACGAGCGCTTCGTCAATGGATCGGCCCTTCAGGCATCGCAGATTCTCCTGGGCAATGCCGCGGCCCTACCGCTCGAATCGGAGACCGTCGATTGCGTCGTGACCGATCCGCCTTACGACGATGCGATCTCCTACGGGGACCTGTCGGACTTCTTCTACGTGTGGCTCAAGCGGAGCATTGGATCGCTGTTCCCCGAGGTGTTCAGCACGCCCCTGACGCCGAAGGCCGACGAAGCCACGAGCATGAGGCACCGGCACGACGGCTCACAGGAGCGCGCTCGTGCTCACTATCGTCGCCTTCTCAAGGAGAGTTTCAGCGAGGCCCTGCGCCTTGTGCGCGCTCCGAAGCTCGTCACGGTCATGTTCGCGCATCAGTCCACCGACGCCTGGACTGCCTTGCTCTCCGCCCTTTTCGAGGCGGGGCTTTCGCCGGATGCGACCTGGCCGATTGCGACGGAGATGCCCAAGACCGCTCTCGCTCTAGGCACCGCGTCCCTGGAGACATCGGTGACCGTCGCTTGCCGCCCACGTGTCGTCGGGAGCGCAGTCTCGTTCAAAGCCGTCCGCGGCGAGATTGAAGAGGTGGTCAAACGCTCCGTCAAGCGATTCTGGTCCTACGGCTTCCGCGGCGCGGACCTCATCGTCGCCTGCTACGGGCCGGCCGTCGGCGTCTTTGGCAAGTACGAGCGGGTCGAGAAGGCGGACGGTACCCCCGTCGGAATCCCCGAACTCCTGGAGCTCGCCAAGCAGTCGGCCCGGGACGCCATCGCCGGCGAGTTTCGGGGGGACAATCTCTCGACGCTCTACTACGTCTGGGCCAACCTCTACGGCGCGGCAGAACAGGCCTGGGACGACGCCCGGTTGGTCGTGCAGATCGGAGGAGACGAGGACAACGCCATGGAGGTCGCCCGCGGGAACGGGATCTTCGTGGTGGACGGCTCCAAGTGCCGTCTCGCGCTCCTCGAAGACCGTGGCGACCGTCGCGGACTCGGCATCGACCCAAACCCGCCGCATATCGACGCGCTCCATCGCAGCATGCTCCTCTGGAAGGAGGAAAAACGTAAGGACCTGGTCGGGTATCTCGGCGAACGCGACCTCTTGGAGGACGGCCCGTTCTGGAAGCTGGCGCAGGCGCTCTTCGAAGTTCTCCCCCGCGATCTGGAGGACTGGAAGTTGGTGAACGCCTTGCTCGGCGAGCGTCAGACGCTACGCGCGGAGGGCAAGCGCGCGACGTACAGGCACGCGCAACGGGAGCTGTCCTTCGACGAAGGAGGTGAGAAGCGATCATGAGCGAGACACTCAAACCCTGGTACGCCGTTGCGACGCCTCACGAGGACATCCGCGAAGGACGTCTCGCGGAGGCCGTCTTCGCCGCGAACGTCTGGGCGGTCGTCCAGGGGACGGCCCCGGAGGTCTACCTCGACGCCGAAGAGTTCTTCCGCAAGACCTACCTGACCACCGGACTGTCTACCGTGCTGAGTCGGGTCGCGGGCGCACTCCGGCGCGGCGGCGAGACTGGAGACCGCATCATCAGTCTCCAGACGGCCTTCGGCGGCGGCAAGACGCACACGCTCGTGGCCCTGTGGCACTTGGCGAGGCACGCGGATCGGTTGAAGGGGTCGCCTCACGCCGATGGCCTTCGGAAATCCGTCGGCGGGCGACTCCCCGAAAAGGTGAAGGGCGTGGCCGTCTTCACGAACCAGACCTGCGACGCGACCCAGGGACGCAAGGTCGGAGACGGCGTTCACCTGCGCACGCTGTGGGGCGAGCTGGCCTACCAGCTCGGTGGGAAGGCCCTCTACGAACGCGTGCGTGCGAACGATGAGAGCCAGCGCGTGCCGCAGGGACTCTTCTTCGAGATTCTGCAGGCCGCATCGCCGTGCCTGATCCTGCTGGACGAGCTGGCCGACTACTGCGTGGGGGCAGCGGCGGTGCCGGTCGGCGACACGAGTCTCGCCGATCAGACCGTCTCCTTTATCCAGCAGTTGACGGAGTCCGCGCAGCAAGTTCCAGGCGCGGTCGTGGTCGCCACTCTCCCGGCGAGCAAGTACGAAGTCGCGCAGAGCGAGAAGGGGCAGGAGGCCTTCGTGACGCTGGAGAAACGCTTCCAGCGCCTCGGGGCCGACGTCAAGCCGGTGGCGGACGAGGAAATCTACGAGGTCGTCCGGGCCCGTCTGTTCGAGTCCATCGCGCCGGATGGCGATTCGGACTATCCCAAGAAGGTTGCTCAGGTCTATCAGGGTATGTACGCGGCCCACTCGGGGGAGGTGCCCTCCGAGGCCGCGAAGAACACGTACCGGGAGCAGCTCCAGCGCGCATATCCCTTCCATCCCCTGCTTATCGACGCCCTCTACACCCGCTGGGGTAGCCACCCCGACTTCCAGCGGACGCGAGGCGTGCTCCGCCTGCTCGCGAGCATCGTGGGTGACCTCTGGAAGCGCCGGCACGGAAACACCGAGACCCAGCATGTGATCCAGCCGTGCCACGTCCGCTGGTCCGTTGATGCTCTGCAGGCTGCTCTGACCCGTCTCTGGGGGCCTCCATACCAGTCTGTGGCCGCCGCCGACGTGATCGGCGACCGGTCCAACGCTGGCCTCTTCGACGAGGAACGCGGTGGCGACTACCGAAGCGAGTCCATTGGCCGGGGGCTGGCTTCCGCAATCCTTCTCGGCTCGTTCGGAGGCCAAGGCGGCCGGAGCGGATTCAGCTCGAAGGACCTGAAGCTCGCGTGCTCCAAGCAGGGCCTGAACTGGAACTACGTGGACGGGGCCATGTTGGAGCTGGAGAACCGTTGCTTCTACCTCCACACGGCAACGGCCGGGAGCCTCGGCAAGCGCTACTGGTTCGGCACGAAGCCGACGCTGAACAAGCTGGTCGTCCAGTACCGCCAGCAGAGCGCGAAGGAGAACTTCGCCGAAGAGATCCTCGAGGACCTCCGGGCCGAGTCTCAGAAGGGAGCGCTGGCCGGCGCGACGTGGCGCGTGATCGTGAACCCTGCCGAGGATCTGCCGGAGCAGAAGTCCCTCACCTTGCTGGTCCTTCCACCGTCGCTCGCCTGGGACGAGAACGGCGGGGCGAAGGACGCGATCCAGGAGCGCGTGAAGGCGATCAGCACCAGGTGCGGTGGAAAGGACCGCCTGTACCGCAACACGCTCCTGTTCCTAGTGGGAACCACTCGGGGGCTGAGCAAACTGCGGCAGGCACACCGGGAGCGGGCGGCTCTGGAGGGCGTCCGCGCGGACTACTGGGATCAGCTCGACGAGGAGCAGCAGGAAGATCTCAAGAAGCGCCTGGACGCGGCGCGCAAGGCCGCGCTGGAGGCGCTGGGCCCCGCCTACACCGTTGCCCTCCGAGTGCGCGGGCAGGAAGTGGAGCCGTGCCTGCTCTCGGACGCGCGCCGGACCTTCCAGGAACACCTCGGCTACGTGTGGGCCACGCTCGTCGAGGACGAGGAGTGGATTCTTCGGCGCGTCGGCTCGGTGACGCTCGAGAGCACGGGCCTCATCCCGAAGGAAGGCGGGCTGCGCCTGAAGGATGCCGTCGAGGCCTTCCTGCGGTTCACGGACAAGCCCATGGTCGCGGCCAAGGAGGCGGTGACCGCTGGGCTCGCCCAAGCCTGCGCTGACGGACTGGTGGGCGTCGGTCGGGGCGGAAGCCTCTCGACTCTGCAGACCCGCTACTGCAAGCAGTCGGTGTCCCTGGACCCCAGCGAGGACGGCGTCTGGATCATTCCCCCGTTCACCCCGGAGCCGCCGAAGGCGCCAGGGGGCGAGGAGACCGCTGGAGTTGGGGTCGGTGCTGGCGAATCAGGTGGCGCAGGTAGAACGGATGCCGGCACAGCCGCCGGCGAAACCTCGGGAACTGCCACGGCAACGAAGCCCGGGGCCAAGGGGACGGTCCGCCGATTCGTCGTCCGAGGCGACGTTCCGGTCGAGAACTGGGGCGAGCTCTTCCGATGCTTCGTCGGACCCGCTGCGCGGATGAACCTGAAGAAGCTCGGTCTCGGCGTGCAGTTCGAGATGGTGCTCCCCGAGGACCGCACCTTGAGCGAGAACGATCCAGCGCTCAAGGCGATGAAGGAGGCCGCGCGGCAACTCGGGCTCACGTTCGAGGTCGGAGAATAACTCATGGCCTACGGGACCAAGCGAAAGGTCTTCATCAGCTACCACCATCGGGGCGATCAAGCGTGGTTCGACCAGTTCACCCGCCTCTTCGCCGAGCACTATGAGATCTTCTACGACAACTCTCTGGATGGGCGAATTCGGAGCGACGATCCCGAGTACATCAACCGTGCGATCAGGGAGGAACACATCGTCGGCAGCTCGATCACGATCACCTTATGCGGCGCGGAAACATGGAAGCGCAAGTACGTGGACTGGGAGATCCACTCCACCCTGCACCACAAACATGCCCTGATCGGAATCGGTCTACCCACGGCCGTGCGCGCAAGCGGAGGGGGCATCATCGTGCCCAACCGTCTCCACGAGAACATCCAGAGCGGGTTCGCCTCCTGGTTCTCCTCCTGGACGAATGATCCTGCGGCACTTCGCACTGCTATGGAGGCGGCGATCAACTTGAGCCGGGACACGTCAAAGATCCGAAACGACCGTCCCAAGATGGAGAGGAATCTCGCATGACTTGGCGGGACCTCATCACGATCAGAATCACGGATGCCTACAGTCTCTCCATTGAGGTCGGGCCTGTGTTCCTGGCGTTGTTGGTGCTGGGCACCGCAGGGTGGATCATCTACCACTACTACTTCAGGCGGAGGAGGTTGCCGTCGTGGTCCGTGGTCGAGGCCGACGTTCAGCTCGGCGGCATCGGAAAGGTCAAGATCCGCCCGAGTTACGAAGACATCCAGGTGGCCCACAAGGCGTGGGTCGAGCTCGTGACGCGAAAGGCGGCCCTGCCTTTTGACAAAGATCACGACGTAATCAGTGAGGTCTACAACTCCTGGTACGCCCTGTTCCAGGAGATGCGGAGCCTCACGAAGACCATCCCCGCGGAGAGGGTGCGCCAAAGCAAGGACACGCAGGAATTGGTGCGACTGCTCGTAAGCGCCCTCAACGACGGGCTTCGGCCCCACCTTACGAAGTGGCAGGCGAGGTTCAGGCACTGGTACAACGAGGCTCTCAAGACGGATGTCCAGAAGGGCCCGCAAGAGGTCCAACGGGAGTTTCCGCAGTATCAGGAACTCGTGGACGATCTCGTGAATGTCAACAAGCAGCTGGTCGATTACGCTGACGTCATTCGACGGATTGCCCATGGTCAGGACAGGGAGTGAGGGACGCCATGCCCGGCCAGAAGAATGTCTTCATCTCCCACGTGCATGAGGACGACGATCTCGTGCCCAAGCTGAGGGACCTGATCGGCACCGCCGGGATGGAAGTCCGTGACGGGTCGATCACCAGTGACAAGCCGAACGAAGCGCAGAACGAGGAGTACATCAAGCGCGAGATCCTGGAGCCCAGGATACAGTGGGCGAGCACCTTGGTGGTCCTCATCACCCAGGATACCGCCGAGAGCTGGTGGGTGAATTGGGAAATCAAGCGCGCCGTGGAGCTCGGCAAGAACGTGGTCGGCGTCTACGCCCAGGGAGCGACCGACGCCGACATCCCGGATGAACTGCAGAAATGCGGTGACGCCGCAGTCGTGGGCTGGCAGGGCGAGCGAGTGGTAGACGCCATCAACGGGCAGATCCATGACTGGGACAGCCCAGTGTCCGCTACGCCCAGAAGCCCGGAATGGCTGATCAAGAGGTACAGCTGCCGATGAGGCTCTTCTCCTACGTCGTGGCTCGCGATTACGGCTTTGCGCCGAACCCGTTTTATGGGTGGTGCACACTGGCCACATGCAAGCCGAGAATCCGCGCTGCGGCAAAGGTCGGAGACTGGGTCATAGGGACCGGCGCGAAGAGCAAGTACGGTCTGGCCGGTCATCTCATCTTCGCTATGCGCGTCGAGGAAATCTGCGACTTTGACGCGTACTGGAATGATCCGCGCTTCTCGGCCAAGAAGCCCGTTCTCAACGGGAGTCTGAAGCAACTCTACGGGGACAACATCTACCACCGAGAGAAGGGGCGGTGGAAGCAGGAAGACTCCCACCACAGCCATGCGGGAGGCCGATCCAACCGCCACAACATCAAACGCGACACGAGCGCCAATCGAGTTCTGCTCTCGCGTCGGTTTGTGTGCTTCGGCGAAAACGCTCCTGCAATTCCTACGCGCTTCAGACCATACAAGCCCACTGGAGAGGATCTGTGTTCTCCTGGGGTGGGCCATCGAGTTCTCTCGACCAAGCTGGCGGAGGCCTTCGCCGCGTGGCTCGACAATCGGAACGAGTGGGACCTTCAAGGAATGCCGCTCGAATTCGAGAAGCACCAGCGAGCCGACAGTTCCGCGCAGCAGGAGCGACCATCCCGCCTGGCTAGAGGCACCGTCCGAAGAAAGAAACGGGGATGACCGCATGGAGTTCTTCCGTGGCTCAACGGCAGATGAGGTGTGGCGTCAGGCTTACATGGCGTTGACGGGCACCTCTGCGCGCTCCAAGCCCCAGGCCAGTCGTGCTGGAGACACGCTCGAACTTCTGCATGCGGCTTTCGAGATCAGTGATCCGAGGCAGCGCTGGGTTGTATCCCGCCACCCGGCGATCAACCCGGCATTCGCCATAGCGGAGACGCTGTGGATTCTTGCCGGGAGCAACGATGCCCATGTTCTCAACTACTGGTTCCCCGCGCTGCCGGAGTTTCAGGGGGAAGGCCCCGTGTATTCCGGGGCCTACGGCTATCGCCTTCGAGAGCACTTCGGAATTGACCAGATCCGCCGAGCCTGCGAGGCGCTCGCTGCCAACCCCGCAAGCCGGCAGGTCGTTCTCCAGCTGTGGGATGGCCGTTCCGATTTGCCGCAGGCCGACGGAGCGCCGCGCTGTGCAGACGTTCCCTGCAATGTCGTGTCGCTGCTGAAGGTTCGGGATGGCCGGCTCGAGTGGACCCAGATCATGCGAAGCAACGATGTCCATCGCGGCCTGCCCTATAACCTCGTGCAATTCACGGTCCTGCAGGAAGTGATGGCCGGCTGGCTGGGCCTCGAGGTGGGCGGCTACCATCACTGGAGTGACAGCCTTCATGTCTACCTGAACGGCCAAGCGCGTTTCTCCTGTGCGGAGGAGCCCAAGCTGGAACCCAACACTGATTCGCTGGCGACCGACAATGCCCGCGGGGACGCGCTCGTTGCGGATCTGTACCGGCGAATGCTCCAGCTCACTACGACCGAAGTGAGCGAGAGCGAGCTCGGAGGAATTATCTCGATCCCCGGCGCTCCCGTCGGCTACCAGAACCTCCTCCGAGTCTTGGGTGCGGAATCGGCTCGACGGCGCGGACGCAATGATCAGGCGCAGGCCGTGATGGCGTCGTGCAAGAACCCGCAGCTTCGGCAGGTGTGGTCTGTCTGGTGGGCACGCACAGGAGGCAGAGCGTCGCCTGCCCCACGTACCGGGGGAGGTGGAAAGTGCTGATCCACGAGATTGTCGTCTCGCCTGGACGCGTATTGAAGGCCACGCCTGTCTTTGAAACGTACTGGCGGTTCGCGGCAAAGCGGCAAGACCTGTTCATGAGGCGGTTCAACGGAGAGCCGGCTCCATGGACTGATGACCACGTCCTGCAGAGCCATCGCTTCACGAACGTCTACCGGGCGGCTGACCGCGTCAGCCAATACTTGATTGCCCACGTGATCTATCGAGGCTCCCAGAGTGCCGAAGAGGTATTCTTCCGCACGCTGCTGTTCAAGTTCTTCAACCGGATCGAAACTTGGGAGAAACTGACGAAGGACGTCGGAACGCCCTCATGGCGGACGTTCGATTTCGAGCGGTACGCACGCGTCTTGGACACAATGCTCGCTCGTGGTGAGCGGGTCTACTCGGCGGCGTACATCATGCCCTCGCCGCGGTTTGGCTGTGCCCGCAAACATCGCAACCATCTGAGGCTTCTCGAACACATGATGCGGGACGGGGCACCGAGGCGAGTCGCAGGAGCGCGGTCCCTACAGGAGGTGTTCGCGGTACTCCGGGCCTATCGCTCAATCGGAAACTTTCTCGCCTTACAGTTCACGGTCGACCTGAACTACAGCGAGTTGATCGACTTCTCTGAGATGGAGTTCGTTGTGGCAGGGCCAGGCGCTCGAGATGGCATTCGTAAGTGCTTCGCCGACACGGCCGGGCTGTGCGAGTCGGACGTTATCCGCGTGGTGACGGAGCGCGCCGAAGAGGAGTTCGGAAGGCTGGGCCTACGGTTCCAGACACTCTGGGGCCGGTCCCTTCAACTGATCGACTGCCAGAACCTCTTCTGCGAAGTGGACAAGTACGCTCGCGTGGTACATCCCGAGTTCAACGGCACCTCTGGACGTACCCGGATCAAGCAGAAGTTCAGACCGAGGCCTGTACCGCTCCAGCAATGGTATCCACCAAAGTGGGACCTCGATGTCCCTGGTGCGGTCAATGCAGAGCCTGGGCCACAAGCTCCTGGAACCTGGCCTTCTGGTCGCTCGCGCGCTCCAGCTGCGCAATCGGCCGGAGTGCCCGCTCGGTGATCGCCGGCCGGCGGACCATGTCGGGGAGCGAGAGGACGTGCTCCTGGATCTCTGGCGCGAGGCGGAGGAGGCCCATGACCTGGGTCACCCGCGCGCGGGTGATGCCTTCCCGACGGGCGATGGCGACCTCAGAGAGAGAACGTTCTACGAGTCTTTTCAGCCGACTGCCTCAGGGTACCTTTGTCGGCGTGCTCGGCCTGCGACGAGCTCAGTCGAGCGGGCTCACGCTTCGGTTTCCGCCAGCCTGCGCACGCCGACTTGGTAGACAGGCGGGGCGGAAGCATGGGCGGCCTGCGGCGAGGAGAGCCGAGCTGCGCCCCCTCGCGTGGGTTCAGATCCGAAGCGTTCTGCGAGACCCGAAAGCCGAGGGCACGAGCCGTGCGGCTCCAGAGTGCTTCGATTCGCACGATGCTCACTCAGCACAAGGGGCTCTGCCCGGGGCCAGGCATCCGGCTTCGCCGGTGACTGGCCGGGGCATGGGGGCATCGGAGGAGCGACTGCACCGCACGCGCCCCCATATCGGATGGCCAGCGGAAGCCGCCCCTGGGCTGAAGCCCGAGGACAGAGACCCTCAGAGCCCATGCAAGGCGAGTGACGGAGGCAGAGCGCGCCTGGCACGCCCCCTTGCCACCGCTACGCTAATCCAAATGGGCGCACGCAAGGGGCGTGACAGGCGCTCAAGCGTTACGACTGCGACGATCAGGGATCTTGGGCCTCAAAGAAGGTTCGAACGCGCGTCAGGAGGGTCCACCAATCGTCCTGTTCGCCCCTGGCGGCTCGTGGCCGCCAGGGGCCGATGTGACAATTGGTGGAGGCGCCGGGAGTTGAACCCGGGTCCGAAGACCTTCAGCGCAACGGCTCTACATGTGTAGCCGATCGTTTTGGTTTCGCAGCCGCCCACGCCCATCGGCCGGCTTAGAACAGCCGCTAGCCCAGTGTGTTCTCGTCCTCAGCCGCTGAGCACCAGCCTTGGACCAGCCTGCTGCATCGCGCCCCTTCCGCCCCCGCAGGCCTCAGGCGGAGGGACGTCGCGGTCAGTTAAGCCGCGAGTGCCAGTTCTTGATTGGCAGTTGCGTGTTTCCCGGAGGTTTTACGAGTCCCCGAGAGCTCGACATGCACCGGTGGCCTCTTGATCCCCGTCGAAACCGGTCGCCCCCTTTCTCTGACGAGTTCGCTTGACTATACCTCAGACCTGCCACGTTTTCCAGGTTACGGACGTTCACCGCTCAGCAGTCTTGACGAACCCAATACTTCAGAATCTTCTGACCATCAAAGGTCAGGAGGTATTCAGTGCACGGCAGGCCTCCGACCATATCTCCACGCTTGCCCCACCAGGAACTCGTCGTCTCGTACCGGTACGTCCACAGAGAGTGGCTGTCCTCCAGCGATGTGGTGGTGTGTGGAGCGCCGAAATGGTTTTCGACATCCTCCTGGGTAGCCCGATCGGTCGCCTCGACCAGATACTCCCACTGCGCAGGCACGCAGGAGTTCAGCAAGCAAGCGAGGACCAAGGCCGCCGTCAGCAGGCGGCCTGACCGACGCTTGGACGAGACCGACTCAAATGGAACGGTCATGGTCCCTCCCTCAGGAATCTCCTCCCATCCCCTCACCCTCCCCCCACCTTCCTCTCTCCCACCGGACGCGCGAGCACAGGAGGGAGCCTGGCCGAGCCGCCCCCTCCACTTTCTTGTTTTCTTGTATGTGCGATGCGCGAGCAGACTCGTCAGCCATGGCGTCTCCCGCCCCCACCACCCTTCGCTGCTCTTTCCATCTCGCGCCCGGCCTCCCTTTCTTTGATCGCCTCCCGGCGATCATACTGCTTCTTGCCCCGGGCCAGCGCCAGCTCCACCTTGAGGTGGCCTCTGGGGCTGAAGTACAGCCGCAGCGGAACCAAGGTCAAGCCCTTCTGCTGGGTTTTCCCCAGCAGCTTGTTGATCTCTTTCCGATGCAACAACAGTTTGCGAGGCCGGAGCGGGTCATGGTTCATAATGTTCCCGTGGCTGTAGGGGCTGATATGGCAATGGTGGAGCACGACTTCTCCGTGGTCCACGGTCGCATAGCTGTCCCGCAGATTCGCCCGTCCTTCCCGAATGGATTTGACCTCGGTGCCCTTCAGGACGATCCCGGCCTCCAGCTTGTCCTCGATCGAATAGTCGTGGTAGGCCTTCCGGTTGGTAGCCACCACCTTCTCGGTCTTTTCCCTCGGCATGGCAGGCACTATACTACGTTACGGATCAAAACTCATGCGCTATGGAGTCTAGAAGCGCCGGCATCCTCACGCGTTCCAATTGTCAGTCATTCGACGCACAGATGTGACTTCTGGTAAGATGCCGCCTATGCCTCATCGCGCCTTCTTCGATTCTGTCGGCTCAGTGCTCAAGAGCCTGGTGCACCGCCATGGCATGGAGGGCAAGCTCTTAGAGTATCGACTCCGGCAACGCTGGTCGGAGATCGCGGGGGAGCGGATCGCAGCGCACACCTGCCCGGACGGCATCCGCTTCAGGAGACTCTACCTGATCGTGGAGAACTCGGTCTGGCTCCAACAGCTCACCTTCTTGAAGCCGACTCTGCTGGAGAACATCAACGCCGCGGCGACAGGCCCCGGCGGACCGCCGGCCGTCACGGACATTGTGCTCCGCGTCGGAAACGTGGCGCGCGAGCCGACAAAGGACGCAAGGCAACAGGGGGAAGGCAACGGTGTGGAGGTTCCCACGGTCGAACCAGCGGCGGATTCGCTGGCGCAGGCGTTTGGGTACGCCGGCGCTGTTAAGGACCCAGGTCTGCGCGCGCGCTTGGCGCAGGTGATGGCGAATGCCCGGGGTGTCCGGGCTGACTCACCTGAGGCGCCGACGGAGTCGGGGACCCGGATCCGTCCGTGACGCTGTTGAGCGGCCCGTGGAACAGCACTCGCGCGTAGGCCGCGGTCGCGGTCGATTCCTTCCCGCCCAGTAGCGGGCCGATGCGACCTTCTTCGGTAGAATCCTCCAAGCGGTAGAACCCACGCACAGCTTTCTCGAACGACACCCGGACCGCCGGATCGGCGCTCAGGTACCGGTGCACCGTGTCCGGCTCAGTCCAGGCGTCATGCGAAAACACATAGATCACGATCCGGCGGTACGGTCCCCCGGGGTCTCCGGGAGTCGTTGGCTGGATCTTCATGGAGCCAAAATTCCGCATGTCCCGCCCCACCTTCCGGAATCGATAGATCAGACTCTCGATCGCGGGATCGCTGGTCCAGGGCGGTACATGGACCGCGACGGCGATGCCTTCCTGGGCCCCGATGCTGAACGGAGGGATTGATCGATCGGGCCTGGTGAGGAACATCCCGCCCCAGATCAGCAGGAAGGAGCCGACCAGGACGCCAATGCCCAGCTTCACGACGGTATCGAGCTTCTTTCGGGGCTGTGGCATGGGATGCAAGACCGGGTCACGATGTTGCCGAGCGGTGGAGCGTGGCCGTCGGGGGGAGTCTCAGGGAGGGGAGTCCATGAGGCCCTTACTATTGTCGAAGCTGCGGACCTGCCCTGAGCCCAGTGGTTCGACGGGCTCACCACCCCGAGCCCAGCCGAGGGGTCGAAGGGGCTGAATGCTGACGACTATTGCGGATCACCGTTATCGGAGGGGCTCTCTTCACGCTCGCCATTCTCGGCCAGTCTGGCGACGCCCACGATCCGATCGTCGCGCTCCTCCATCTCGAGGAGTCGAACCCCCTGCGTGTTGCGCCCGATCTCGCGAATGTCGTCCACGCGGCAGCGAAGAATCTTCCCCTTGGCCGTCATGATCATGATCTCATCATCGTCACGGACCTGCAGGAAGCCGACCGCCAATCCATTGCGCTCCGTAGTCTTGACGCTGATGATACCCTTTCCTCCTCGCCCCTGCACCCGATACTCGATGACAGGGGTGCGCTTGCCGTAGCCGCCCTCGGTGATGGTCAGGATGGCCGTGGTGGCGTCCGGGGTGATGGTCTCCATGCCGATCACCTCGTTATCCTCCTCCAGCGTGATGCCGCGCACGCCGTGCGCCGTCCGTCCCATGGGCCGCAGTTCGTCTTCCTTGAAGCGGATGACGATGCCCTGCCGGCTCCCGAGCAGGATCTCGCGCTCACCGTCCGTGATCTCCACGCCGATCAGCTTGTCCCCCTGATCCAGCGTCATGGCGATGATCCCGCCTGAGCGCGGGTTGTTGAAGGCCGACAGCTCCGTCTTCTTGATCACGCCCTGCCGGGTCGCCATGACGACGAACCGGTCGTCTCGGAACTCCCTGACGGGAACGGTGGCGGTCACCTTCTCGTTGCCGGCAAGCGCCAGAAGATTCACGAGGGCTTTCCCTTTCGCTGCCCTCCCGGCCTCCGGGATTTCATGCACCTTTAGCCAGTAGACCTTCCCCGCATCCGTGAAGAACAGGAGGTAGTCATGCGTCGAGGCGGTAAAGAGCGTCTCGACGAAATCCTCCTCCTTGACGCCCATGCCGATCTTGCCCTTGCCGCCGCGCCGCTGGGCGCGATAGAGCGAGACTGCGTTCCGCTTGACGTAGCCGGAGTGGGAGATGGTCACGACGACCTCCTCCTCGGCGATCAGGTCTTCGACGTTGATCTCCGCCTCTTCTGGGATGATCTGGGTCCGTCGCTCGTCCTTGTACTCCTCTTTGATGGCCAGCAGCTCGTCCTTGATAATTGTCTTGACCATCGCCGGGCTGCCCAGGACCGATCGGAGGAATTCCATCCTCTTCAGCGTCTCCTGATACTCCTCGATCAGCTTGTCCCGCTCAAGGCGGGTCAGCCGCTGTAGCTTCATGTCCAGGATGGCGTTCGCCTGGATCTCGGTCAGGCGGAACTCTCGCATGAGGCCGCCCCGCGCTTCGTCCGGAGAAGCCGCGCGCCGGATCAGTGCGATCACCGCATCCAAATGGTCGAGCGCGATCTTGAGACCTTCAAGGATATGGGCCCGCTCCTCGGCCTTCCGGAGTTCGTAGGCGGTGCGACGCACCACCACTTCGCGGCGGTGTTCGAGGAATGCCTCCAGAATCTGTTTGAGGTTGAGCACCTCCGGGCGATTGTGAACCAGCGCCAACATGATGACCCCGAAGGTCGTCTGAAGCTGCGTGTGTTTGTACAGATTGTTGAGCACGACCAGCGGAATGTCCCCGCGTTTGACCTCGATGACGATCCGAATCCCATCGCGGTCCGATTCGTCCCGGAGATCCGAGATCCCTTCGACCTTCCGCTCCTGGATCAGCTCCGCAATTCGTTCGATCAAGCGAGCTTTGTTGACCTGGTACGGGAGCTCCGTGACGATGATCCGGTCACGCTCGGTCCGCTCGTCGGTCTCGATGCGGGCCTTGGCTCGGAGAGTGAGCAGGCCCCGACCCGTCGTATACGCATCCTTGATGCCTTGCGTTCCGTAGAGGTAGCCAGCCGTGGGAAAATCGGGCCCCGGGATCGCCTTCATAAGCTGGGCGACCGTGGCGTCCGGGCTCTCGAGCAACATGGTCAGGCCGTCGATGACCTCGGCCAGGTTTTGCGTCGGAATGTTCGTTGCATAGCCCACCGCAATCCCTCCGGCCCCGTTGATGAGCAGGTTCGGGACCTTGGCCGGCAGGACCAGTGGCTCGGTCCGGGACTCATCGTAGTTGGGTTCGAAATCGACGGTCTCCTTGTCGATGTCGGCGAGCATCTCCTCGGCCAGTTTGCTGAGCCGGGCCTCGGTGTATCGCATCGCCGCCGGGGGATCGTCATCCACCGAGCCGAAGTTGCCTTGCCCGTCGACAAGGGCATAGCGCATGCTGAACTCCTGCGCCATTCGGACCAGGGTGTCGTAAATGGCCGCATCGCCGTGGGGGTGGTAGTTCCCCATAATCTCGCCGACAATTTTTGCCGACTTGCGATAGGCCCGGTTGTGGACGAGGCCCATCTCGTTCATGCCGTGGAGAATACGACGATGGACCGGTTTCAGGCCGTCACGCACATCCGGCAGGGCCCGCCCCACGATTACGCTCATCGCGTAATCCAGGTAGGACGATCGCATTTCGTCTTCGATTGCGATCTGGATCAATCGTTCATCAACCGGCATGTCTTCTCCGAAGTCGAGGTGGAGTGGTCAGTAGAACATGGGCTGGGGGCGGTGAAGGGTGAGAGTCTGGTTTCTTAGCTCACTGACCACCAACCCCTGACCACCGACCATGCAGCTTTATACGTCCAGGTTTCTCACCTCAAGTGCATGCTGCTGGATGAAGTCGCGGCGTGGCTCGACTTCGTCGCCCATGAGAATCGTGAAGATCTCGTCGACCCCAGGAATGTCCTCAAGTCGGACTTGGAGCAGTGTCCTCGTCGCAGGGTCCATCGTGGTCTCCCAGAGCTGAGCCGGGTTCATCTCGCCCAAGCCCTTGTAGCGCTGAATGGAGAGCCCCTGCTTGCCAATCTCCAGGATCGCGCGCACTAACTCGGCAGTGCCCGGGTGTTCCGACTCGGCGCCCTTGCCCTTGAACCTATAGGGTGGGCGTCCCAGTCCGATGGCGGACGGGGCCAGCTTCTGAAGCTCGCGAAAGTCGGCAGACCCGACCAGCTCGTGCGTGACCTCCAGGGTATGTGTCATGCCATTCGTCTGAACCCGGCAGACGACTTTATTTGACTCGTGTTCCTCGTCCTGAGCGATGTCGACGGTGAGGGCAGCTTTCGGATAGGCCAGCGCGAGTGACCGCTTGGCGCTGGCGATAAGCTCCCTCAGGGACGCGGCGTTCTTGAGCAGATCTCGGTTCAGACCCGGCTCATCCACGAACGCACGCAGGATGCCCGCTTCATGCTGTTTCTTCCCAAACCGGGCCAGCAGGCCTTCGAACGCAATCAGCTTTTTGAGAATGGGCAGAAGGCGTCGGCTGGTGACGTATGCCTGCCCGCTCTCCACGAAGACCTCCACGTCCTCGACCGCCAGGTCCGACAGGTACTCGTTGAGGGCGCTCTCATCCTTCAGGTAGCGCTCGCTCTTGCCTTTTTTCACTTTGAACAGGGGTGGCTGCGCGATGTAGACATAGCCGCGTTCGATCAACTCGGGCATCTGGCGGAAGAAGAAGGTGAGCAGCAGCGTCCGGATGTGACTCCCGTCAACATCAGCGTCGGTCATCAAAATGATTTTGTGGTATCGCGCTCGGGCGATGTCGAAGGCCTCCTTGTCCTCCTTGTTCTTCTCACCATCGTTCTTTTCTCCATCCTCACGCGTCCGCCCGATTCCGGTCCCAACAGCCTGGATCAGGACCCGGATCTCCTCGCTGGAGAGCATCTTGTCGAAGCGGGCCTTCTCCACGTTGAGAATCTTGCCCTTCAATGGCAAGATGGCCTGGAACTTTCGGTCACGCCCCCCTTTCGCGGACCCGCCGGCTGACTCGCCCTCAACGATGAAGAGTTCGCTGAGCGCCGGGTCTTTCTCGGAGCAGTCGGCCAGCTTACCGGGCAGGGAAGTGCCGTCCAGGGCGCTCTTGCGCCGGATGAGCTCCTTGGCCTTACGGGCCGCCTCTCGGGCGCGGGCCGCGTCCACGGCTTTCCCCACGATCCGTCGGGCGATGGTGGGGTTCTCCTCAAAGTACGTCCCGAGCGCCTCGTTGACAGCCGCTTCGACAATTCCTTTCACCTCGCTGTTGCCCAGCTTCGCCTTGGTTTGCCCCTCGAATTGCGGGTTGCGCAGCTTGACGCTGACGACGGCGGTGAGACCTTCGCGCACATCATCCCCGGTCAACGACTCCATGTCTTTCTTGAGCAGTTCACCGGCGCTTGCATAGTTGTTGATCGTCCGCGTGAGTGCGGCCTTGAATCCGACGAGGTGGGTCCCTCCCTCGCGTGTGTTGATATTGTTGGCAAACGAGAAGAGATTGTCCGCGTAGCCGTCGTTATACTGGAGGGCCACCTCCAGGATCAGCCCGCCCTTCTCGACCTCGACGAAGATGGGCTTGTGCAGAGGGGTTTTGGCTTCATTCAGGTGCTCAACGAAGGAGACGATCCCGCCCTTGTAGCGGAAGACCTGCTCTTTCTCCTTGCGCTCGTCTCTCAGCGTAATCGCGAGCCCTTTGTTCAGGAAGGCCAGCTCACGCAAGCGCTGGGCGAGGACATCGGAGCTGAAATCCAAGGTCTCAAAGATCTGGCTGTCCGGCTTGAACGTGATCATCGTCCCGCGCTTCTTCGTCTTGCCGGTGTCCTTCAGCGGCCCGGTGGCCTTCCCGCGCTCGTACCGCTGCTCGAAAACCTGGCCATCCTGCCAGATTTCCAGCTCCAGCCATTCCGATAGGGCGTTGACCACCGAGATGCCCACGCCGTGCAGGCCTCCCGAGACCTTGTAGGCGCCCTGCTCGAACTTTCCGCCCGCATGCAGCATCGTCAAGGCCACTTCGGCTGCCGACTTTTTCTGCGTCGGGTGGATGCCGGTGGGAATTCCGCGTCCGTTGTCCACCACCGTCACGCTCTGGTCGATGTGGATCGTGACCTCGATCGTCTCGCCGAACCCGGCCATGTGCTCGTCGACGCTGTTGTCCACCGCCTCGTAGACGAGATGGTGGAGTCCATCGGGGCCGGTGCTCCCGATGTACATCGCCGGCCGCTTGCGGACCGCGTCCAAGCCCTCTAAGACCTTGATCTGGTCCGCGGTGTATTTGTCCGGCTCCGGGACCGGCTTGTCGGGCTCTCGGCTCTTGTCGTTCGGATCCTCGTGTGCCATTCCACTCCTACGTTTCGCGTTCAGACCTTGATCGGCATGACCACGCACGTGAAGCCACTGTTGCCGACTTCACGCATCAGGCAGGGGCTCAATGGAGTCTCGAGCTGAAGCGAGACCGATTCCCCGTCGATTACCCCCAGAACATCGAGCAGGTAGCGGGCGTTGAACCCCGTCGTCAGGGCATCGCCCGTGTACTGTGCTGGCAGCTCTTCCGTGGCCTCGCCGAAGTCGGGGTTGCTGGTGAACAGCGCCATGCGCCCCGGTGACAAGGTCATCTTCACGGCGTTGGTCTTGTCCCGCGAGAGTACCGATACTCGACGGAGTGCGCCCTCCATTTCCAAGCGGTTCACCGCGGCGCGTTTGTCCTGGTCCTTGGGAATAACCTGCTGGTAGTTGGGATAGTTCCCCTCCATCAACCGCGAGGTCAGAAGCAGGCCGCTCTTACGGAAGATCATCAAATTCTTCGTGAACCCGATCAGAGGCTCTCCGTCCCCTTCCTCGAGCAGGCGTCGCATTTCAAATGCCGCTTTCTTGGGGATGATGGCCTTGACTTCCTTGGGAGCGTCCTTGCTCGGGGCAGCCCCCACCTCTTGCTCGGCCACCGCCAACCGATGGCCATCGGTTCCCACCAGGCGGAGCGCGGTTTTCTTCTCGAGTGTCGTCAGAGTGACCAAGAGGCCGTTCAGGATATAGCGGGCGTCATTGTCTCCGGCGGCGAAGAGCGTTTTCCGAATCAATTCGGCCAGCCCGGCGCCGGCGAGCGGGATGAGGCCCTCCCGGTCGATGGCGGGGAGAGCGGGGAAGTCGCTGCTTGGAAGACCCATGATTTTGAAGTGGCTCTTCCCCGCCTGGATCGTCGCCCAGTTGTTCTCGCCCACGGCGAGTTCGACCTCGCCGTCGCGGAGTTCCTTCAGGATCTCGTACAGCTTTCTGGCTGAGAGCGTGACCGCGCCCGGTTCGTGCACCGTGGCCTTGTAGAGCCCCCGCATCCCGATCTCCAGGTCGGTCGCGAGGATGTCCACGCCGTCGGCTTTCGCCTCCAAGAGAATGTTGGACAGGATCGGCATTGTGTTCCGCTTCTCCACGACCCCCTGGACCCTCTGGAGACCGATTAAGAGCTCATCCCGTGCGATTCGCAGCTTCATTGGGTTTCCCCCCTCTCTGCCGAGGTTATGCTTTAGCGATCTGATTCTTCAGGCTCTCCAGCGTCGATGTGAGCGTGCTATCGTTATCCTTCGCCTTGTTGATTTGTTTGCACGCGTGGATGATCGTCGTGTGGTCCTTGCCCCCGAAATGGCGTCCGATCTCAGGGAACGACGAATCGGTCAGTTCCCGGCACAGGTACATCGCAATCTGACGTGGATGAACCAGCGTCTTGCTCCGACGGCGCGACTTCATATCGGAGACCTTCACGTGGAACCGGGCCGCGACCGCTTCCTGGATGTCGTCCATCGTGATGATCTTCCGTTTCTCACCGATCAGGTCTCGCAACACGTTCTTGGCCATCTCTAACGTGATGGCCTGACCGGTCAGAGACGAATAGGCGCCCAGGCGCACCAGCGACCCCTCGAGCTCACGGATATTGCTTTTCATCGTCGCGGCAAGAAACTGGACGACGTCGTCCGGAAGGCGGATCCCTTCATCATCAGACTTTTTCCTCAGAATGGCGATGCGCGTCTCCACATCGGGCTGCTGAAGGTCTGCAATAAGTCCCCACTCAAATCGGGAGCGAAGTCGTTCCTCGAAGTCCGGCATTTCCTTCGGAAACCGATCACTGGAGAGGACGATTTGCTTGCGACTCTCGTAGAGGGTATTGAACGTATGGAAGAACTCTTCCTGGGTGCGTTCCTTCCCGGCGAGGAATTGGACGTCATCGATCAGCAGCATGTCGACGCTCCGGTAGCGCTTCCGGAGTTCAATCATCTTGTCGTACCGGATCGAGTTGATGACCTCGTTCGTGAACTGTTCCGTGGTGACATACGCGATGCGCAGGTCGAGACGCTCGGCCACCTGGTTCCCGATAGCATTGAGCAAGTGAGTTTTGCCGAGCCCCACCCCGCCGTAGATGAAGAGCGGGTTGTAGGCCTGCGCGGGCGCGTCCGCCACCGCCATGCTGGCCGCGTGCGCGAATTGGTTGCTCGCCCCCACCACGAAACTCTTGAAGGTGTATTTTGGGTTCAGGTGCGCGACCCGGCGCTGGCGCCCAGCATGCGGTACCCGTATGGGTGCCTGCTTCTGGCTTTCGCCGGTCGCTGCCTCGGCGCTGTGTTCGGCGCTCACGAAGGCGATGCTGATCTCTTCGGTTCCGGAAGTCGCCCCCAGGGCTTCAGACAGGAGATCCCCATAGTGCTGCGCAAGCCAGTCGCCGAAGAACTTGTTCGGGACCTGGATGCGTGCGGAACCCCCGTCCAGCAACTCCAGGTGCGCTGGGAGGAACCACGTCTCAAAGACTTCTTTCGCAACCTTCGTCTGAATGTAGTCCAGCGCCTTTTCCCACGTATTGTGGAGCCCCATGCCAAAAACCTCCGCTTATACACAGACTTGTCAACACCTGTGGATAGCGCCGAAGTGAACCTCCACCCGGGTCATAGACGGTCGGGCGTGGTGAGGTGAGTTCCCTGTTGACTGGTCCCCACCTCCAGTCCCGCCATCGAGCCGAGTACGACGCTATCCCCTGCGATCCACGCCTGCTGCCACCTTATCCCCCCCGTACGGTCGAACTTACTCCCCTCAGGAAGATGCAAAATATCTCCGATTCCAATAGCTTCCATGATAATCACCAGATTCAACAGCTACTCCGACTCCGGCGCCTCCGAACTTCTTCTCTTCCACATACTATTTCGGAAGAATCCGGTCATGTCGGTACTCCATCATGCGGCAATGACAGAATCAGCGGAAAAGATCATCTCGAGCATCTCATGATAGGAAATGCACAGGAACGGGGACTGTACCTTACGTTCTTTGGCGTGATCAGCCAGCACATAGGTGGAGGATCCAAGCGGTTCCGTGAGGGAAACGGCATCTTGAAGAAGGATAACGGAGAGGGCGACCTCTGACGACGGGCCGTTCTTTGGCAGCAGTTCCAGTCCGACGGGTGGATTCTTTGTAAGGAGGTAGAGAACCTTGCGCATCAGTTCCTCAGGGTATCAGAACAGCAGAACACGGTCGGCCGACCGCACGAGGCCTTGAATGTTTTCCGAGGAATCCTCCCGGATCTTGAACTGCGGGTCGACGGAGAAGCGGGCCGAGGCGCCAGCCTGGAGGACGAACGGGACGCCTAACTCCTTGAGGACGGGCAAGTGCTTTTCAAGGGTGTCGGCATCGACGATCTCGTCGCTCTCCGGCCCGAGAAGAGCCGGAGCCCCATCCAGGAGGACGATCGTGACCGGATTCTCTCCGGCACTCAAGCCAAGGGCTATACGCAGCGCCTCCACCGCACGGTGACTCTTAAACGGGTCCTCCCGGATCACGACGACGACACGAAGGGGCATGCCCGTCCCCAGAGAAACGCACTAATTGAGTGCAAGAAACCGATCACAGCCGCTCACCATGTTTGATAGGACGACCAAGCCGCAGAGCGTGATGCGAGGATCGAGACCGTCGGTTGAGACACCGTGCCGCTGGCAGCCATACGCGCAGACGAAGAACTTTGCGCCCTCGCTCGAGAGCTTCAGAAGACGCGGGTCGTGGAGATTTCGGACACCCTCGTCGATTAGGTAGAGGTATACGTCCATGTCCGAACCCAGGGCCTCCTCTGAGAGGCGCACGGCGGTCGTCACGCTGGGGTGAGAGGGGGCTGTGGACAACAGAATTCCGAGCTTCTTTTTTTCCATGGAAATTCACAGGGAGGAGAAAGAGAAAAGACTATAGTTATCAATCATTTCTGAAATGCATCGGGTTGATACAATTTACTATTTTTTCGGGGAAAAAGTCAACTCGAAAATGAAGTCATGCTAGGAGGCAGAGAGGCGCTTGGCGAGGATGTCAGAGACGGTCGCGAGCGGAAGTTCCTCCTGGGCCTTGGTGACCATATTCCGGACAATGACGCGCCCGTTTGCAACTTCGTCGTCGCCGACAATGACGGCTAACGCGGCCCCGATGCGGTCGGCCTGGCGGAGAAGGCCCTTGAGGTTGGAGGCACGATAATCGGTGTCGGCGCGAAGCCCGCGGCGACGGAGCTCGTAGAGAATACGTAAGCCCGCCGGAGCTCCCGCCGTGCCAAAGGCCGCCACAAAGACACCCGTGGGGGGCGGAGGCACCGCCGTGGCCGGGAGCATCAGCGCGATGCGTTCCAGGCCAACCGCGAATCCCACCGCCGGAGTCGGGGGACCACCGAGCGCCTCGACGAGGCCATCGTAAGGGCCGCCGGCACCGACCGCGTTCTGGGCACCAAGGTCGCGCGCCGTCACTTCGAACGCCGTCAACGTGTAGTAATCCAAGCCGCGCACAAGGCGGGGGTTAAGCGTAAACGGGATCCCCAGCGCACGTAACCCCGTGAGCACCTGCTCGAATTGGCGGCGCGACTCGGCAGACAGATGGTCGAGCATCATTGGGGCGTCCTCGGTGGCGGCGCGACACGACGGTGTCTTACAGTCGAGGACTCGCAGCGGGTTGGTACCCATTCGGCGGCGGCAGTTTTCGCACAGGCGGTCGACACGCTGCTTGAGATAGTCGAGTAGAATCGCCTTGTACGCCGGCCGATCCGTGGCATTACCAAGGCTGTTCATCTCAAGCGTGAGTCCTGGGAGCCCGAGTTCCGTCAAGAAGGCCCATAACAAGGCGATCACTTCGACGTCTGCGGAGGGACTCACGGTCCCGAGCAGTTCGACGCCGAACTGGTGGAACTGGCGGAGGCGTCCCGCCTGCGGCCGTTCATGGCGGAACATGGGGCCGAGGTAGTAGAGTTTCTGAGCCGTGGGGGACGCCGCGAGGTTGTGCTCAATGTACGACCGCACGACCCCTGCCGTACCCTCGGGGCGAAGAGTCAGGGAGGCGCCGTCGCGGTCCTGGAATGTGTACATCTCTTTCTCCACGATGTCCGTGCTCGCCCCGATGCTCCAGGCGAAGAGCTCCGTGACCTCAAAGATCGGGACGCGGACCTCCTGGTATCCGTACACCGAGGCCAGCCGCCGCGCCGCTCCCTCAACGGCCTGCCAGCGCGTGACCTCATCGGGAAGAATATCCTTCACGCCTTTGATGCCGCGAATCATCGTCAATTCCTACGTTACTCCTCACTGCTGTGAGCGGCACTATAGCCCTGGGTCTCCGATCAAGTCAACGCGGAGGAAGCGCCGGAGCATTCGTGAGAGGAGAGCGGGCGACGCTGAAGACCGTTCCTTTCGCGGGATTTCGGCCTTGCGATCACCGCGGGCCGGGGGTATAGTGCGTCCGTCGCCGGGCAGTGACGACGGAAGATTTCTTGATTGGGTGATGTGGTGATCTTCTCGATTGAATGTTGTATTGGAGGCTGTCATGGGTGGTGACGGCCTTCAGCGTCGCGTGATCGCCGTGGCCCCCATGCCGCCCGAAAAGGCGGCCTACGCGCTCGCGCGCTACAGTCGGTCGCCCGACTCGATTGAGGACAGCATCCGCTGGGTGCACGCCCACTCGGCCGAGAAATTCTGGGAGCAGTTCTATTTTGCCTATGGGCACGCGTCGATCGCCGATCTGGGTCACGTGATCATCTGCTTCGAGCAGATCTCTGAGCTGGCTGCGATCCGGCTGGAGGACGAACCCTTGTGGGACGGGCAGGCGAAGTCCAGCCGCTACCAGAACTTCGGTCCTGGCGGCTGCTTTGTCCCGGAGTCGATCCGCGGATCCGAGACGGAAGGCGTCTATCTGGGTATCCTGAGGAGCCTGGCGAACGCCTATACCCTGCTCCACGATCCCCTGAAGCAGTTCCTGTCGGAGCGGGCGCCCAAGCCGGAGGGCATGAAGCCCGGAGACTATGACCGCACGATCGCCGCACGGACCTTTGATGTTACGCGCTACCTCCTGCCCTTGGCGGCGCGCACGAACGTGGGGCAGGTCGTGAGTATCCGGACTCTGGAGAAGCAGATGACCCGGCTGCTGTCGGCCCAATTACCAGAGCTCCGGATGATCGGGGAGGACTTGAGGGACGCCTGCCAGCGTCCGCCGGTGAATCTCTGGGGCGAGGTGTCGGGCCAGCCGGGTGGTGCGGCAGAGCCGCTGGCTCCGACCTTGTCCCGTCACGCCGCGGCGAACGCCTATCAGGCCGAGGTCTATGCCGACTTGGCGCGCTATGCACGCGAGGTCCTGAAGGGATCTGGCCTCGATCAGCTTTCCCCGTCGAGCCGTGCGGGTGGCGCCGGCGTCGAGGTGGTGGACTTGATCGATCCGCACCACCCGTTGGACGAGTTGACCGCCACGCTGCTGTATCGGGCGAGTCACGCGCCATACCGCCGGATTTTGGCCGTGGTTCAGGACTGGACCGAGAAGCAGAAGCAGGAGACGATCGAAGTGGCCTTGCGCCGGCGGAGCCCCCAGGATGAGCTCGTCAAGGAGTTCCGCAGCGGCTACGCATTCCTGTTCGACATCCTGATGGACATCGGGGGCTGGCGCGACCTGCACCGGCACCGTCGCTGCCAGCAGGTTCAACAGAACTTCACGACGGTCCACGGCTACGAGCTGCCGCCGGCTCTGATCGAGGCCGGACTTGAGTCCGATTACCGGGCGGCGATGGATGCCGTCAGTTCCGACATTGAGCGATTGCGCAAGGCTGATCAAGAGGCCGCGCTCTATGCCATACCGTTCGGCTTCAGGGTCCGCTGTCTCTTCAAGATGGATTATGCCGAGGCGGAGTATATCTCTCGATTGCGCTCAGGGGTCAAAGGCCACTGGTCCTATCGCACCGTCGCCTGGCAGATGAAGCAGAAGATCGCCCAGCGCTATCCCTTCCTGGGAGAGCAGATCCGGGCGACACCGCCGGATGTGGAGGACAGCCTGACGAGATAGCGATGAACAGAGAGGTGCCGTTATGAAGAGTCGCCTACAGTTTGCCGGCCATCCCATCCACGCGATGGTCGTGAGCTTTCCCATCGGCCTGTACACGACCGCACTGGTATGCGATCTGCTTTACCTGGCCCTGCACCAAGCCTTCTGGTTCCGGATGGCCTACTGGGCCATTGCCTTTGGCCTGGTCACGCACGTGGGTGCGGCCGCGACCGGGTTGCCGGATTTTCTGGCGGTCATGCGGGAACAGAAGGACGCCCGGAGAGCAGCCACCTCGCACTTGGTGTTCGGCGTCGGCCTCCTGGTGGTCCAAGGCTTGAACTTGGCGGTGCGCAACGGCGGAGACCTCCCAGCCGGGGGATCCATCACGATGCCGTTCATCGCCAACCTGATCGGCGCGACCATGGTCGGCGTGCAGGGGTGGTACGGGGGCGAGCTGGTCTACCGACACTTGATCGGCGTTGAGCTTCCGGAGGCGGCTGACGAGCGGCACAAAGGCAAGAAACACCACTGAACGCCCGTGGGTTACGCTGAGGGGATCAAGGACGCCATCGTTCGGGGAGACTGGCCCCGCATGCTCCAGGAGGGGACAGCCTGGGCCAGAGAACTGGCGGATGGAACCCGCCGTGACGCACGGCCGCAGTTTGCCCTGAATGTCGCGCACCTGATTCGCGGAGAATTCAGTGAGGCCTTCAGGGCGCACTCGCTCTCGCTCCAGGAGACGGACGATATCGAGCAGGTCCGGGCCTGGTGCGACGAGATGCGGAACGCGCATCCGGAGTGTGCCAACGTCCAGCTTGTGGCTGGACTCTTCCTGGCGCAGTCCGGGCGGTCGGAGCAATCGGTCGATCGCTACAAGGAAGCGATCCGGCTGGACCCACGCTCCGCGTACCCTCACTATTTCCTCGCGCAGATCCACGAGCGGGCCAACCGTCCCGAGATGGCGATCAAGGAGTACCGGGAGGCGGTGAAGCTGGATCCCGCCTATGCGCCGGCCCGCACCAACCTCGGAGTCATGTACCAGGAACAAGGCCAGCTCGAGATGGCCATTCCTCACTATCGCGAAGTCATCAAATTGAACCCGAATGACCCGGTGGCGCATGCCAACCTCGCGTGTGCGCTCGCGGAACAGGGCAAGGTGGAATCCGCGCTCCTTGCGTACAAAGAGGCCCTGAGGCTCAGCCCGCGTGACGCGGAACTCCATTTTGCCCTCGGGGGGCTGTACGAGACGAAAGGTCGGGGGGACCTGGCGATGAAGGAGTACCAGGAAGCCTTGCAAGCGGACCCGGAGTTCAGTCCGGCGGAAACCGCGATCGGCTGGATGCACTTGAACAAGGGCCGAAAGGAGGAAGCGATGGAGGCCTTCAATCGCGCCCTCAAGGCGAACCCCAAGGACTCCAGGGCATATTTGGGGGTCGGGCGGGTCTACCTCCAGCGGGGCAAGCGCGAGCTGGCGATGGAGAACTATACCCAGGCCCTCAAGTTGGAACAGGATCCTGAGAAGAGAAGCCGGATTATGAACGATCTGTTCAAGGAAGGCACCACGTGGGATGTCTAGGCCCACTCGAGAGCGGGATAGGTGGTGGGCGATGGTTACATGGTCAATGGTTGATGACGAAGGAGTCCAAGTTCCACGGACTCTCGCTCCTCATGCACCATCGGCCATGAAGCATTAACCATTGGGGTAACCAGCTAGAGGTCACGGACGGCGCCTTGCAGGACTGTCACCTGCGTCAGGGGATCCCCGGCACTCTTGAGCTCGGCCCGGATTTGGTCTTTCAAGTACGAGGAGTACCCTACCTTCTCGACCAGGAGCTCAAGAAAGCGCTCGGCCGGAAGGAGGCTCTGGGCTTTCAGCTCCTCCACGGTCTCGTCGCTGACGGGGATGTAGGTACTCCCGATGTGCAAGACCACCTTGTAGTAGTGGCCGTTCCCGAGTCGCTCGAACCGTAACCCTTTCACGAGAACCCCATGCCGGCGCGTCGCTAGAACGGTATTCTAGACAATCGGGGCACGCAAAACAAGGTCGTCGAGATTGCCGGGCAGGTCGGGCTCCGTGGGCTTGAGATCGCGCTTGCCCAGGCGGAGCGCAGTCTGTTAAGCTTCGAAGGCCCGCACTCCCCCCGATTCGAGCCACGGAGGTAGGTCCTATGGGAGAAGTCAGTCCAGCTCCAGAGGCGGTGGCAAGGACCGTCCAAGACTTGACGGCCATGGAGGTCGATCCCGACAAGGGGGAACGCCTCTACAAGGCGGCCCTGGTGCGGACGAATAAGGGCGTCTGCTATCGCTTGTTGTCCAAGACGCTCAAGTCCGGCAAGCTGGATCTGGTCCACTATGGCTGCGACCTCGACGCGGACGGGAACCCATCGACGAAGTGGAGAATCCGCCGGATTCTGGAGCAGAATCCTGATCGGTTCGAGAAGGAGATCGAAGCGATCAAGAAGGCCGTGGCGGATGACGGCGAGCAAGTCCAGGGTGCCTGGATCCACGACCTGACTCCCATCTCCGACGTGGCCGCCCAGGGAAAAAACCTGGAGCAGTGGACCAAGAAGATGGCGGCGGAGATCAGGGGCAAGCCCGCCTGAGGCCCATCAGAACGTCACCACCCTCGAGCCTGAAGGACAGGTCGGCGCCAACGGCCCTCGCGTAGGGGTCGCACGGATGACGACCGCGAGACGGCGGTGCGCCTCGCGCAGCGCTGCCTCGACCGTCCCGGGGCTCTCGGCACGGGCGATCAGGAAGCCGAGGTAGCGCGTGCCCTCCGGTAGCGGCACGAGCTCATCGCCCGCCTGCGCGGTGATGGTCAACTCTTCAATGCCAGGGACCGCCCGCGCCTCGTCCTGCCCACGAACTTCACTCAAAATGCCGGCGTAGGGGATCGGCAGCATCATGACTCCCGCCGCCCCGGCCGCCAGATCAAGGGATGGAATTTCCATCCGCAACGCGTGGCGCAGGATGACCTCCTCCAGGGAGAGGTCAGCCGCGAAACGCAGGGTCCGCGAACACCGGCCGCCGATTGAACGCGCGGCCATCTCGATCAGCCAGACCCCGGTGTCATTCACCCGCAGCTCACCATGCACCGGCCCCTCTCGGAGTCCCAGCGCCGGCGCGGCCCTGGCGGCGCACGCGGTTATGTCCTGCTGGATAACGGCGGGGAGCCGTGAAGGGGTGGTATAGATCGTCTCCTCGAAGAACGGGCCATCAAGGGGGTCAGGCTTGTCGAAGAGCGCCAAGACGCGGAGCGCACCGGCGGTCAGCAACCCCTCCACGGCCACTTCGCGGCCCGGCACGAAGTCCTCGGCGAGAATCTGTCGAGCCGCGGTATCCGTCTCAGTCAGCCCCAGACGCGTGAGCAGTGCCGCCACGCGCGCAAACGCCGCCACGAACTCCTCGGCATTGTTCGCGCGGATCACGCCGCAGCTCGCCGACAGGACAAGCGGTTTGACCACGCACGGGAAGCTCACCGAGCCAGCACAGGCGGCCGCGTCATCCTGGATGGAGAACACGTGATGACGCGGGACGGGCACTCCTTGCCCCCGCAGGAGTTCCCGCATGAGATATTTGTTTCGCGCCGCCGCGGCCGACGCAATGGAGTTGTGCGGTAATCCGAGCTTCGCGGCAATGGCCGCCGCCACGACGGTCGTCTGGTCCTCGACGCCGAGCACTGCGTCAATCGGATGGGTCGCAGCAAAGTGGGCTGCGGAGCGGACCGCCTGGTCGATATCGCGGAACGTCATCGGCAAAAAGTCCGTGGAGGCCCGATCCTGAATTCCGACGGCCGACTCGGACGCCACCGTGACTTCGAGATGCAACCGCTGCGCGGCTTCGAGAAATGCCCCCGCCCGATAGCTCGCCGTTGGCAGAAGGAACAGGACACGGGGCATGGTAACCTTTCATGAGACCCGGTCGCGTCGGGCGCGATGAAAGCTCTCCAGTTGCCGATTGGCCTCTGCAATCGTGGCGAGCCTCCCGACGACCGCCTCGACCTTCGGGCCGGGGATGGCATAGTAGCCCTCCTCGTCTCCCAGGCCGGTATACACGCGGTTCCCGATGCAGCCAAAACTCGTGGCCGTTCGCTCCGACTGCAGAGCTTCCGGCAAAACCGCACAGGTGGGCCGGCCCATCGTCGCACCCCCTCCGGCGACCCCTGCCGCCTGCGCCGCTTCGGCCAGCACCATCAATTGCTTCACCGTGCCCCGCACCAGGACGACGTCCGCCTCGCAGGGTGCTACAGCCAGCGGAGCGTAGACGGCCACACCGAACTGACCCTGGAGGCGCGGGATGTTTGGGATCTCATCCAGCGTAATGTAGTGCATCCCGACCATCGCCTGAACGAGCAGGCTCAGTTCCCTGGCCACCTCAGGAGGCAGATTCACCCCGTGGGTATGCGCCCCGACGGGACAGGAATAGTGGTCTGCCGCCTCCGTGTAAAAGACCTGACCTTCCGCCGCCAGACGCCAGTAGCCGCAGCCGGCCGGCGACGGTGCTGGGATGCGGCGGACCCCAGCCGGGGCGGAGGGGCGAAACGCGATGGCGACCGGCGGGAATCTGAGCCCGAGAAGCTCTTGCAGGAGTGAGGCTTGAGATGTGTAGTCCATGAGTCTCCTTCTTCTGCGTATACCCGGGGGAACTCTGACAGCCTCCGCGATCCCTTCAAGGGTTGGCTGCCCAGGGTCAGGCTCGCGCCACTGCTGAGGCATCGGCTGGATCTCGAAGGGCTCCCTCTATGCCCCGCCACGGCGATGTGTCTGGAGAAGGCCGAACTGCCCCTCGGTCGGCTCCGCACAGCAGAACCAGGGCTCGGTCAGCCGAGGAGCTCGACGCCTCCCAGAGGAACGGGGCACCAGGGATGGCGGCGGCTCGCGATCAGCGGCAGCGCAAGCGAGGATGCGCAGGGAGGAGAAGGTCTGGAAGGAGTCTTCTCCGGCCTTGGCGGCCCTCTCCACGGCTACGGCCACGGCCTGGTGAAGCCGGTCCATGCGCGGGTCGGGATGGATCCACTGGTACTGGAACCCCGCTTGGTCAAGCATCCCTAAAAACCGATGCACCCCCGGTCTCCTGAGCATCGCGGAGCCAGGGGGGATGAGGAGACGCACCGTGAACTGGACCGGGTCCACGGCATCGATCAAGTCGAAGGCCTCCACGAGGTCGAACATCTCCAGGTAATCAGTCAGGGTCGTCCACGGCGTAAATGCCACGAAGGACGGCCGCAACGTCGTCCCCGCTTGCCGGAGAATCGTCACCGCGGTGATGACATCGGCGCGCGTGTGCCCCTTCTCGAGCTCCGCCAGCACCCGGTCACTGAAGGATTCTACGGCCGAAATCACGAAGAGGCAGCCGAGCGCGCTGAGCTCTGAAAAGAGCGTGCGGTGCTTGAGAATGTGCTCGATCTTGGTCGTGAAATCGAACGTCAAGTGAGGAAACTCAGTGTGCATCGCGCGCACGATGCTGAGCGAGTGGCCTGGGCCGTTCAGGAAGTCGGGATCGCCGAAGGTGATGTGGGCCGCGCCGGCCCTGACCTGCCGGCGGATATCCTCAAGGACGGTCTCCTGGGGAAAAACGAAAAAGCGTCCCTCATAGACCGGCACGATGGGACAGTGCAGGCAGTGGTGCAAGCATCCCCGACTGGCTTCTACGTATCCGGCGAGGTGCTGCGCACCGTCACGTTCGAGTCGGGCGTAACGATCCAAAGCCGGCAGCCCTGTTCGGCTGGGCACGGGCATCTGCCGCGGGGGCCGCATCAGGATGGGCTGTACGATCCGGCCGCGACGGCTGACGCCTTGAATCTGTAAGTTGGGCGTGAGGCCTGGGGCGCGAGGCGAGGGGGCGGGTGATGATGGCTGATCGAGGGCCTCGATGAGCGAAACCAGTGGCACCTCATATTCACCCCCGATCACCCAGTCCGCAACGTGCTCGAGGAGGTACTCGGCATTCAGTGACGCGTAGAGACCATAGAAGCAGATCTGACAGTCCGGATTGAGCGAACGGATGAGCTGAGCCGCACGGACGCCCAGCCGGAGCGCCGTATGCATCGGGACGGAGATACCCGTAAACCGTGCGCGGAGGAGACGGGCTTCGTCGAGCTCCTCGACCGCGATGTCCAGGGCGGCCGGTGCATACCCGGCCTCCTCTAGATAGCCGAGGGGTTGGGTGATGCCGGCTGGCTGATGGCCCAGCTCGTAGCATGAGATCAATAGAATAGCGCCTGGCCGCCGGAACGAGTGCGTGACCACAAGAGGTTCAGTGCGCCATGTCACAGGATGGGCCTCCGGCTGAGAGATAACACAACTGAAGGACGGGAGGCAACGTGACGGCATGCGGGGTGATCGGAGCTGTCACGGTTCCTCAGGTTCGATCCCGAGGAGGGCGGCAAGTTTCGGAACGGTGTACTCATTGCGGCGTCTCAACCGGACCAGCTCGAGACGGGCCGCCTTGCAGACGGCTTCCACCAGTTGATCGCGTTCAAGCCGCTGACTGATCGTGCCCGCCTGGCTGTCCAGCTCAATCACTTTGCTGACCGCCAGGGTCCCGGGGTGTACGAGCACGAAATCCACCCGCCTCAGCGCGATCCTGGTCAGAAAATCTGCACGCGCCAGCCGTTCCTGAGCCTGGACCGTCACCAGACACCAGAGCGGCACCTGGGCGAACACCAGGTACTGTTCCTGGACCGCCAGACGGAGCGTATTGTACAAGCCTGCCTCGGCGCCGGTCAGCAAGGGCTGTGATCGGATCGTCACCCCGGGAGGAATGACCGGCTCGTGGCGGTGGCGGCGTCGCCCCGCGGACATCGCTGACCGGCGACCCGCCCAGAAGACCAGCGCGATCCCGATGGCCACCCCCAGGAGGGCAAGGAGAGACTCCATGACATTAGTCTCCGCTCAGCGCCACACTCGCTGCCGACCACGCTTCCCAGGCACGATCGTGCCCAGAACAACAGGATGGGTGGCCCCGGTCACGGCAGGAACGTTGGCGTAGGCCTCGTGGATCGACTGGTAGCCCAAGACGGCGAAGGCAATCGCTTCGAACGCCTTGCTATCCCAGCCGAGGGCCTCGAGCGCCTTCACCGGTGTCGGGTGGAACACGGTGGCCAGGTCGGCCATGAGGGTGCGGTTCCGAGCGCCGCCGCCGCCCACGATGAGTTCATCGACCTCCCCAGTGAGCCAGCGGCGCGCCCCTCCGACTGCGATCGCGGTGAGCACGGAGCAGGTCGCCAAGAGGTCTTCCGGCCTGAGGCGGCGCCCACGACTCGTCGCGAGGAGACGGGTGAGAAAGGCGTCACCGAACTGCTCGCGTCCGGTAGACTTGGGGGGTTTCTGATGGAAAAATGGGTGCGCCAGCAGCGCGACCAGGAGCCCGGTGTCCACCCTTCCCCTGGCCGCGAGTCTCCCTCCACGGTCCATCGACTGGCGGCCGTGCGTCAGGCGACGAACCAAGCCATCCAGAACCATGTTCCCCGGGCCGGTGTCGAAGGCCCGAACCGAAGCGAGGTCGCCCCGCGCCGGAAGGTAAGTCACATTGCTGATGCCCCCCAGATTGAGGATGAGGCGGGAACGTCGCACGTTCCTCAGGAGCAGGTAATGCACGTAGGGCGTCAGCGGAGCGCCTTGGCCCCCAGCCGCGATGTCTCTGGCCCGGAAATTGGCGACCGTAGTGATCCCCGTACGTTCGGCGATGATGGCGGGTTCGGCGATCTGGAGCGTGGAGCGGACCAAGCCCAGCCCCGGCTCGTGAACGGGAAAGGGACGGTGCTGGACGGTCTGCCCGTGTGACCCGATCAAGCGGACCTGCTTCGCCGGTACGCCCGCTTCCCGGATGACCCGCAGGGCCGCGCGGGCGAACCATTCGCCGAGGACGGCGTTGAGATGGCAAAGGTCCGCTGAGGATCCATCCACCGACGCAGCCAGAACCCGGCGTTGCAGGTCGGCCGGATACGGAGTCCGTCTGTACGCCACGGGCCTGACCCGGAGCGCATGTCCGGTGCCACGAATGTCGACTACCGCAGCATCCACTCCATCGGCGGAGGTTCCAGACATCAAGCCGATCACTTTCATCCGTGCACCGTATAGGTCAATGGTCGTCTGAAGAAATGGTCAATGGCGGAATGGTTGATGAGGAACCGCGGTCTGAACGGACTCTTCATCGACCATCAACCATGGCGTGGGACCCATCAGCCATTCTTCATACGATTGAGCCATGAGGTTTGGCCAAGGATTGCGGGCTACGCTATCCGAAGTCTCCGGGCCGGTCAAGCGTCGAGTAGGCGGGAAGAGTCGTTCCGCCTCCTGCTCATGAGCCCGGCAACTGCGCGAAGAAGAGCCCCCGGTTGATGTCGGCAATGCTCACCATGCCTACGAGCTTGCCTTTCTCGACCACGGGGATCCGCCGGAAGTTCTTCAGTCCCATATAGGAGGCCGCCTGGAGCATCGGATCGCCAGGCGCCACCGTAACCGGATTGATGCTCATCACCTCTTCCACCTTCTTCGCGAGCACAGTCTTATAGCCTCCTTCCATTTCGACAAAATCCCGGCTGTGCACGTTGTCGTGGATGTAATCCCCGTAGTTGGGGTACAGAGGGAGCAACACGTCGCGCACGCTCACGATTCCCACGAGAGCGCCGCCCTCCCCCACGACAGGAATGGCCCCGCAGTCCCGGCTGAGCATCTTGATGATCACGGAGCGTACCGTATCTGTTCTCCGAGCGGTCACGACACCGGTCGACATGACGTCTTGTACTACCATGGCATCCTCCCCACATCGTGTGAACCCCGCCCTCTTGCAGAGGGCCACGTGCCAATTCTAACGCGCGGGGCAGTCGGTGCGACAGAGTGGGCATCGGGAGGCGACGAGCTGGCGCGGCGATCATACACGACGTTGCTCGAACGGGTCGCGTTGACTTTGCTGGGACAGGGTGTTACGGTCCGGGCCATGTGCGTCAAAGTCAGTCAGCGGCCCGGCGTGACAGGTCTCGCGATTCTCTCGCTGGTTTGTGGTGTGTTCTCGATCGCCAGTTCCGTTGAAGTGCGCCCGCCCGGCGAGGCGCTGAACGTGGTCGTGACGATCCCGGTCCTCAAGGATCTGGCTGACCGCGTCGGCGGCTCCCATGTCAAGGTCGTCTCGTTAATGTCAGGGCTGGAGAGCGAGCACACCTATTCCCCAAAGCCGAGCGATCTGGTCGCCGTGCGCAACGCGCAGCTCCTGGTCGAGGTCGGCCTGGGCTTGGAGGTCTGGGTCGCCTCTTTAGTGAAGAACTCAGGTAACACGGCTCTCAAGGTGGTGACGACGTCGAAGGGGATCGCCTTGATCCGTGTCCACGACTCCAAAGAGAGGCAGACAAGCGTGGCGCATGAAGGAAGGGATCATGCCGGCAACCCTCACGTCTGGTTAGATCCGGAAAACGCGAAGATCATGATGCGCCATATTACGGAAGCCTTCATCACCCTGGAGCCGGGCCACGCCTCGGACTATCGGAAGAACCAGGCCGCCTATCTGCGTCAACTGGACAGCCTGCAAGCCGAGCTGGAGGCGCGCCTGCGACATGTCCGCGACCGCCGGATCGTGGTCCAACATTCGGCCTGGCCGTACTTCGCCCGGCGGTTCGGGCTCCGGATTGAAGGTGAAATCATCAGCCAGCCCGGCGCGGAACCCTCTGCGCATCACCTCCAGACGCTGATCTCTCGCATGCGCAAGGAGAACATTCGCGTGATCGTCTCGGAACCGCAGTTGAACCAGAAGATCCCGGAGGTGCTGGCACGCGAAACCGGCGCCCGCGTTGTGGTCCTGACCCCGATTCCCGGAGGGCTCGCCGGTACGGATTCCTATCTTGACATGCTCCGCTACGATGTCACGGAATTGGCGCAGGCCCTCGAGACATCGTAGCCCTAGCGCTGCACGTCGAAAGTCCTGCAGTCTCAAGTCTGCCCTCGAGGTTCGATCTTGTGACTTTCGACGTCATGACGTGGTCACACGCTATGTCCAACACAATCATTCGCTTCTCGGGGGCCACCTTCGGATTTCCCGGAGTCGTTGCCCTCCAGGATATCTCTCTGGAGATTGCAGAGGGTGAGTTTGTCGGCGTCATCGGCCCGAACGGCTCCGGCAAGACCACGCTCTGTCGTGCGGTGCTGGGACTCCTGCGCCCTCTGAAGGGTTCTCTCCGGATTTTCGACTGTGCCTGCGAGAAACTGCGATGCCATCATCGGGCCCGCATCGGCTATCTCCCGCAGAAAGGGGCGCTGGACCGAGACTTTCCGATCACGGTGCTGGAGGCGGTGCTGATGGGCCGTTATGGCGCGCTGGGCCTGTTCAAACGCCCCGGCCAACGGGACCGAGAAATCGCGCTCGAGGCCCTGGCCAACGTCGGCATGCAAGACCAGCGCGATACGGCCCTGGGCCATCTCTCCGGAGGCCAGCAGCAGCGCGTCTTGATCGCGCGGGCGCTGGCACAGCAACCACAAGTATTGCTGCTAGACGAACCCACCACCGGCATCGATCTCACCACACAGCACAACGTGCTGGATCTGGTCCGGCGCCTTCACCGTGATCTGGGACTCACCGTTCTTCTGATCACCCACGATATCAATATGATTCGCACTATCGTGGACCGCCTGGTCCTGTTGAAGACTCGGCTCTTCGCCGCGGGGCCGCCCGGGGAGGTGCTCAAGCCAGACCTGCTGCGCCAGGTCTACGGCAAAGACCTGGTCATCACCGAGCGGAATCTCGTCATTGTCGAGGACTATCATCACCGGTGACGAATTTGGTGATTGATCCATTGAATCATTTGGTCATTCAATGAAGCAATGAACCAATGAATCAATCGACAAATGCTTGAGATGCTCTCATACGACTTCATGCAGCGGTCGTTGCTCGCCGCGGCGCTGGTGGGGGGCCTCTGTTCCTTGATCGGTGTGTTTGTGGTCTTGCGCGGCTTGGCATTCGCCGGGGCCGGCACCGCCCACGCCGCGTTCGCAGGCGTGGCCCTCGCCTACCTGGTGGGCCTTCCCCCGCTACCGTTGGCCATCTTGTTTGGACTACTCACCGTGTGGATCACGGGGGTGATGGAAGAAAAGGGTCGGTTGAAGTTGGACGTGTCCATCGGGATCCTGTACACGGCGACTATGGCGCTCGCCATCCTCTTCATCGGGCTCATGAAGGAGTATAACGCGGAGCTGTACGGTTACCTCTTTGGGAGTGTGCTGTCGGTGACGCCGGAGGAGCTCCGAGGCATCGCAGGGTTGAGCGTGGTGGTCGCGGGGACCATTGTCGTGTTCTCGAAGGAACTCTATTTCATTGCGTTTGACCAGGAAATGGCGGAAGCCTCTGGCATCCCCGCACGGCGGTTGTTCTACCTCTTACTGACCCTCGTGGCCTTGACGGTCGTGGTGTCGCTCAAAACCGTCGGGGCGATCCTGGTTTTTGCGATGGTGCTGATTCCAGCCTCCACCGCCTACCAGCTCACCGGCAGCCTCTCGCACATGACGGCCTACTCGGTGGTGATCGGAATCACCAGCGCGATCGGCGGGGTTCTCGTTTCCTCTCTCTGGGATCTTCCGTCGGGCCCCGCCATTGTTCTCCTCGCGATGGCACTGTTCTTTCTCTCGACCATTTTCTCGCCTAAGCGCCTCAGACGAGTGCCCACCGCCTCACCTCTATAACCCGCCTGATTCATGAGTGTTCGTTGAGCTCGCCAATCAGATTCCGGACAGCCATGGGCCGTGCCGTCGCGCGCGAGGGGGAACCTGCCGGTCTGGAGGATGCAACGGGAACCAGCACAAGCGGTCCTGAAACTTGCGGGTTAGCCGATGCTGCGGATCAGCTTTTTCTTCAAGGCTTTGCCGAGCAGCTTCACAATGTTGCGGGTGTCGAGCCTCCACATGATGGTGGACCGATAGCTCTTTACCGTCGGTTCCGTAATCCTGAGGCGTTTGGCGATCTGGTGACTACGGAGCCCTGTCGCGAGCAGCTTGAGGACCTGGAGCTCGCGAGGAGTGAGCGGCGACCCTTTGGGTGGTCGCTTCTTCTTGCTCTTAGGAGGTCGTTTCCGCATGGGCTTCACTCCAGTCGTGCGTGCTTTGCGCGGGCCCAGACCATTCCGGTCTGTTCGTTGGCACTAAAGCCCAGCTTCTCGTAAAAGGTCTGCTTGTCGCGCGTGCAGAGCCAGAAGAGCTCGACCCGCTTTAGGTCTGGGTGCTCGAGAATGCGCTGGATGATCTGGGTCCCGATCTCGTGGCCCTGGTAAGTCGGGTACACGATCACGTCCCAGATCGAGGCCCGGTAGACGTAATCGGTCAACACACGCCCGAACCCGACCAGGCGTGGGCCGTCCCAGGCAGAAACCGCGAGATCGGTCTGATCGAGCATCCCTCGGGCATCCTCCAGGGTGCGACCTTTCGCCCAAGGCGCCTGGTCGTAGAGCCGGACGAGTTGGGCGAGGTCAAAGTCCTTTCGTTCTGAATATGTGATCATGGCCTTGAGCGTGACGGTCAACTTGTATTAGAGTGAGCGTTGACCTATCGCGCAGAGCTCCTCGCTTGACGCGATGAGCTGCTCACTCTTGGACGAGAGCTGATCTCCTATGGCACAGGTTCGGACATGTCCCAAGTGCGGGTTGCTCATGTGGCTTAAAGACGAGGACATTGAGTACCCGGATGGGAACACGATGCGCATCAAGTGTCCCCACTGCTCTGAGACTGTGCGGTTCATTCTGGTCACGGAAGGCTCGAATGCGGCTGGTCCAAAGATGGGACATTAGCATAGCAATCAGGACTGAGAGGTCCGCCTATAGAATTCTGGCCGCTTCTCACTCAGTCCTCAGACCTGGGCTTAGCTCATCCCCTTTCCAGCTCCCTCGAGCTCCGGGTTCTTGCCGGGAAGGATCTTTTGCAGGGAAGACCGGTACTCCCTCAAGCGGCCCTCCTCGTCGGCAGCGAACCGGACGGCCTTCTCACCTTGCATCAGTTCGAGAAGGTCGAGTGATCGGAGAAGCGACTGAACGGCCTTGAGCACCCAGCCAGCCTCGAAGGCCTCCAAAGACTCCACGAGTAAATCGTAGATTCGGCGGAACGGAGACGCACCGGCTTGTTCGCGGAACCTGGTGACCGCCTGTTCGTAGGAGGCGATCGCTTCAGGAGAGGGCTTGTACCCACCCGGTACGACAGACAGGGGGACGATGGAGGGAAGCTTGGAGCTGTAGATCTTGAGGTGGGAGACCAGGGCGCCTAGTATTTCGAGCGCGTCACCAGTTTCCACTTCCATGAACCTCTCCAGACATTGACCTGTCGGCGACGGACCCCTGGGAGCTGGGCGGTCACCCTCCCGGGTGACTCCGGAACGCTCAGCAAGAGCATCCTCACCGACGAAGACAAGACGCGTGGAAAGAGAAATACTCCGCCCGAGTGCGGGTGTCAAGTCTCGCCTGAGACCTTTCCGCGTCCCGACATGCGCAGGTCCTCACGCAGTGCCTGGTAGACTGCTTCCATATCTGGGGGAATCGGCGCGGCGAACTCCAGAGGCCTGCCCGTGGTCGGGTGCCTGAACCCCAGCGTCCGCGCGTGCAACATGACACGGGGGATGGTCAGTCGATCCAGGTCCCTGACCTTTCGCCCGCCGTACATAGGGTCTCCGAGTAATGGATGACCGATGGCCGAGAGGTGGACGCGGATCTGGTGCGTACGACCGGTTCGAGGACAAACTTCGACTCGAGCGGCCAGCTTGCCGAGGCGCTCAGTCACACGGTAGGCTGTCGAGGACGCTTTCGGTCTGGCAGTGCGAGCCGAGAACTTCTTCCGCTCCTTGGTATCCCGTCCGATGGCCAGCTCTATCTCTCCCCTTGCCTTCTTCGGTTTGCCCCAGACCAGCGCCTCGTAGACGCGTGTGATGCTGTGTTGTTTGAACTGGGCCGCAAGCACGCGGTGCGCTTGGTCGGTTTTGGCTATGACCATGACCCCAGAGGTCTCCTTGTCAAGCCGATGAACCAGCCCTGGACGCTCCTTGCCTCCTATGGTCGAGAGCATCCCCTGGGAGCCAAAGTGGTGCAAGAGGGCATTCACCAGCGTGCCGGACCAGTGGCCCGGCGCGGGATGGACCACGAGGCCAGCCGGCTTGTTCAGGACTAAGAGCGATTCATCCTCATAAAGAATCTCGAGCGGGAGCGGCTCCGGCCTGAGGTCGATCGGTTCTGGGCGTGGGACCTCCATCGTGATCCGATCGCCTGGCTTGATCTTGTGACTCGATTTGACCGGCTGGTGGTTGATCCTGACTCGGCCCTCCCGAATCAGCCTCTGCAGGGCAGCGCGGGACAATGTCGGGTCCCGATTGGCGAGGAACAGGTCGAGCCGCTTGGGAGACTCTCCAGCGGTAACAAGAATTTCAGTCGACGTGACTACAGTCTCGCTTGGTGAGTTGCGCATGGAGGGCAGTTCTTCGTCGGTGCGGACTGTTGTAGAGGTCTCCGCCGCCTGAGATCCGGCTTCCAACTCAAGTGCGTGTGAGCCTGAAGCATAAGCCGAAGTCACGGAAAAATCGAGATGAGGCTGTCTGTTTCTTCATAGTAAGCCGGGCCACCACCTGCTGCATTCCTTCCCCGAATGAGCGTAAGATGACGGCGTCCTACTTGCGAACCTGTCGTCAGGCTCATACCCTCAGAGATTCAGAGGCCGGGGCAGAAGGAAGGAGGCTCGGTCATGACCAGCAGATGCTTCGTGTGGAGCGCAGTGCTCGCAATGACCTTGATGCTGGGTTTGTGCGGTCTCTCGGCCTGTGGGAGGCAACAGGGCGTGGCGCGTGGCATCCCACCGGAGACCGTGGCCAACTACGTACACGCGGTGATCGAGGCAGATCGAACCTTCTATACCATCCACGTGGTCGAGAGAATGCAGAAGAAGGGACTGATGGTCGCTTCGGAGAAATGGCGCGTCTCGAATACCTTGCCCTTGCCGGCGCAGTTCCTGATGGAATCGAGTGATCTTGCCGCTAAGACCGGGGCAAAGTTACGGTACCGGCTCATCGGCCGCTGGCCGATCAACCCGCAGAACGGGCCTGCGAGCGAGTTCGAACGGAAGGGACTCGAGGACCTCCAAGCGCATCCGGAGCGGCCCTATACGGGCACCGGCACCAGTGGGGAGGAACAGGTGTTTCAGGCGATCTACGCCGACCGCGCGGTCAGCCAGGCCTGCATTGGATGCCACAATGCGCACGGGAGTAGCCCCAAGCGGGATTTCAAACTGGATGACGTGATGGGCGGGATCGTCATCACCCTTCCGCTGGGCCCATAACCGGTCCACGGTCCATGTGTCCGTCGGAGAGAGATGTTCTTCTGGTTGAATGATTAAAGGGATCGTTCGCGGCGGGCCCGTTCGCCGATCCTCTTGCGGAGGCGGGCCTTTTCGAGGCTGATCTGGGCTTCCTTCAGCTCGGACGGTAAGCCACCTACTTCCAGGCGCCGCTGTGCCTTGGCGACCGCCGCCTCAGCTCGTTGGACGTCGATATCCTCGGCCTTCTCGGCGATCTCGGCCAGAATGGTCACCTTCGTTGGCGTGACCTGAGCAAACCCCCAAAGGACGCACATCGAGGACATAACCTCGCCGACGCGGTAGCGCAGCTCGCCGATCTTGAGCGTGGTCAGGAACGGCGCGTGGCCGGGCAGGACGCCGAACTCGCCTTCCGAGCCCGGCGCGATGACCATGTCCACCTGGGTGCTGAGCAACAGGTGGTCCGGCGTGACGACGTCCAGAAGAATCGTTCCCGCCATGACCGCTAGCCCCGCTTGACGCCCGGCTTCTCGGCCTTGGTCGCGACGCCCAGCTTCTCGGCCTTGGCCACGACTTCCTCGATTGGGCCGACCATGTAGAACGCCTGCTCCGGGAGGTCGTCGTACTTACCCTCGACGATCTCCTTGAAGCTGCGCACCGTATCGCTGAGCTTGACGTACTTGCCCGGCGTGCCGGTAAAGGTCTCAGCCACGTGAAACGGCTGGGACAGGAAACGCTGGATCTTCCGCGCGCGAGCCACGAGCAGTTTGTCATCCTCTGACAGCTCATCCATGCCCAGGATCGCAATGATATCCTGCAGGTCCTTGTACCGCTGGAGCACGTTCTGGACCGAGCGGGCGACCCGGTAGTGCTCTTCTCCGATGATTTGGGGGTCCAGGATGCGCGACGTGGAATCGAGAGGGTCCACGGCTGGATAAATTCCGAGCTCAGCCTGCTGCCGCGAGAGCACAGTCGTCGCATCCAGGTGCGCAAAGGCCGTCGCGGGCGCTGGGTCGGTGAGGTCATCGGCCGGCACGTAGATGGCCTGCACGGATGTGACGGACCCTTTTTTCGTCGAAGTGATCCGTTCCTGTAATGCGCCCATCTCGGTTCCGAGCGTGGGTTGATACCCGACCGCGGACGGCATGCGGCCCAGCAAGGCAGAGACTTCCGAGCCCGCCTGGGTGAAGCGGAAGATGTTGTCGATGAAGAGCAGCACGTCCTGGCCCTCCTCATCGCGGAAGTACTCGGCCACCGTGAGGCCGGTGAGGCCCACGCGGAGGCGCGCGCCTGGCGGCTCGTTCATCTGCCCATAGACGAGCGCCGCCTTGGACTTCTTGAAGTCATTCGGATCGATGACTTTGGACTCCTGCATTTCGTGCCAGAGATCGTTTCCTTCGCGCGTCCGCTCGCCCACGCCCGCGAAGACCGAAAACCCACCGTGGTGCAACGCGATATTGTTGATCAGCTCCATGATGATGACGGTTTTGCCCACGCCGGCCCCGCCGAACAGCCCGACCTTCCCTCCCTTGGAGTAGGGTTCCAAGAGGTCCACCACCTTGATGCCGGTCTCCAGGATCTCAGTCTTGGTCTCCTGTTCATCCAGTGGCGGTGCCGGCCGGTGAATGGGGTAGGTCTTTTTGGTCTTGATCGGCCCCATGTCGTCGACAGGCTCGCCGAGGACATTGATCAAGCGCCCGAGCGTCTCGCGACCCACTGGGACAGCGATCGGGCCCCCGGTATCACGGACCGGCATGCCGCGAACAAGGCCGTCCGTGGAAGACATCGCGACGCTGCGCACACGGTTCTCGCCAAGATGCTGGGCCACTTCCAGCGTAAGGCGGATCTCCGGAGTACCGGCCTTCTTGTCCTCGTCCCGCTCGATTCGAAGGGCGTTATAGATGTTCGGGAGCTTCCCCTGTGGGAACTCCACGTCCACAACCGGCCCGATGACCTGGATGACCTTTCCCATTCCTGTGCTCATGTCGCTCCTTCGTTTTCAATAGGCGATAGGCAATGGGCCATAGGCAATAGGGGCAGAGAGTATGTTGTCCCTGGCATCGGCTCCTACCCTATGGCCAATCGCCTATAGCCTAGCGCCTGACATTACCGCAACGCTTCTGCGCCGCCCACGATGTCCATCAACTCTTTCGTGATGGCAGCCTGCCTCGTCTTGTTGTAATAGAGGGTCAACTTAGCGATCATCTCTCCTGCGTTACGGGTTGCCCCGTCCATCGCGGCCATTCGCGCAGCCTGCTCGGCTGCGGATGATTCCAACAGAATCCGGAACGCCTGTGCCTGCAAATGCTTCCTCAACAGGGCATCCAGCAGTTCATGTTCATCCGGCTCGTAGAGATAGCTGCCGCCGAGCGTTTCGCCGGTCTCCCCTTGTTCGTCGAGCGAGTCGATGGGAAATAGCTGCTCGACGACGACCCGCTGCTGGAGGGCCGACTTGAATTCGTTGTAGATGATATGGGCTTCGTCGAACAGCCCCGTCGTGTACTGCTCAGTGGCCGCCTGCGCGATTTCCATGCCGTGCTCATAGCTCAACCGGTCGAAGATGTTCACGTAGGGCTCGTGCGTCGTCCAATGCCGGCGCTTGAAGAAATCCCGCCCCCTGCGCCCCACCATGCCGATTTCCACTTTCACCCCGCGCGCCTCGCATTCGCGGATGAATTCCAGCGCCCGGCGGATGATGTTGGCGTTGAACGCGCCGCATAACCCCCGGTCGCTGGTGACCACGACGACCCGCACGGTTTTCGTCGGGCGTTTCTGCAGCAGGGGATGCAGGTTCCGGTTCACGCGGCGGCTGAGGTTCGCCACCACCTCGCGCATCTTCAAGCCGTAGGGCCGGAAGGCCAGGATGCGGCTCTGCGCACGCTTCAGCTTCGCGGAGGCCACCATCTTCATGGCCTTCGTGATCTTCTGCGTGTTCTTGACGCTGCCGATCTTCCGTCTCAGGCTCTGCAGGCTTGGCATAACGTACTCAAGGCTCCCGACGTTAGGAACTCAGGCCTTGGCCGCGCCGCCCGGCTTCTCGTCCTTGGCCGCGCCGCCCGGCTTCTCGTCCTTGACCGCGTAGCCCATCTTGTCCTTGAAGGTCGTGATGATCTGTTTGAGCTTCGCGCCGACGGTGTCGTCGATCTTGCCGATGCTGGTGATCTCTTTCTTCATCTCCGGATGTTGCTGCGTGACGTAGTGCAACAGGTCCTCCTCGAAGGCCTGGACCTTGTTCACGGGCACGTCGTCGATGAACCCGTTCACCCCCGCGTAGATGGAGATGACCTGGTCCGCGACCGGCATCGGGGCATACTGCCCCTGCTTCAGCAGCTCGACCATGCGGCTGCCGCGCGCGAGCTGCCGCTGCGTCGTCTTGTCGAGCTCGCTGCCGAACTGCGCGAAGGCTGCCATCTCGCGGTACTGCGCGAGGTCCAGCCGCAGGGTTCCCGCCACTTGCTTCATGGTCTTGATCTGCGCGGCCCCGCCGACCCGAGAGACCGACAGGCCGACGTTGATGGCTGGGCGGACGCCGGAGTAGAACAGATCGCTCGCGAGATAGATCTGACCGTCTGTGATGGAGATGACGTTGGTGGGAATATAGGCCGAGACATCGCCGGCCTGGGTCTCGATGATCGGGAGTGCGGTCAGGCTGCCGCCGCCGAGTTTGTCGCTCAGCTTGGCCGCCCGCTCCAGCAATCGCGAGTGAAGATAGAACACGTCGCCCGGGTAGGCCTCCCGGCCGGGAGGCCTACGGAGGAGGAGCGAAAGCTGGCGGTAGGCGGTAGCGTGCTTCGAGAGGTCATCGTAAATGATGAGGGCGTGTTTGCCCGTGTCCCGGAAGTATTCGCCGATGGCCACGCCTGAATAGGGCGCGAGGTACTGCATGGATGCGGGATCGCTCGCGGTGGCCGAGACGACGACGCTGTATTGCATCGCGCCGGATTCTTCCAAGGTTTTCACCACGCGTGCCACCGTGGAGCGTTTCTGGCCGATGGCCACGTAGATGCAGAACACCCCCTGTCCCTTCTGGTTGATGATCGTGTCCACGGCGATGGCGGTCTTTCCGGTCTGCCGGTCGCCGATAATCAACTCGCGCTGACCTCGTCCGATCGGGATCATGGCGTCGATAGATTTGAGGCCGGTCTGGAGCGGCTCCCGGACCGATTGGCGTTGCACCACGCCGGGCGCGCGCACCTCGATGCGGCGGCTGCCGGTGCTCTTGATAGGACCCTTGCCGTCCAGCGGGAGGCCGATGCCATTGACCACACGGCCGATGAGCGCGTCGCCGACCGGTACCTCGGCGATCCGGCCGGTGCGCTTGACCGGATCTCCCTCCTTGAGGCCCGTATCATCGCCCATGAGCACGGCGCCGACGTTGTCTTCTTCGAGGTTCAACGTCATCCCGTAGAGGTTGCCAGGAAACTCGAGCATCTCGCCCGCCATCGCGCCATCCAGACCATAGATCTTGGCAATCCCGTCGCCGACCTGGATCACCGAGCCCGTCTCGCTGACGTCAACCTGCTTGGCAAAACCCTTGATCTTCTCCTTGATGACGGCACTGATCTCGTCTGCCTTGATCTGCATGCGTGACTCCTTATTCCTTTGTCAGGACCTGGCGCATCGCGTTGAGGCGTGTTCGTATCGTACTGTCGTACAGGGTGCTCCCCATTTGGATCCGCAGCCCTGCCAGCAAGGTGGAATCTGTGTGGAAGGCCACATTGACTTCCTGACGCAGCAGGGTATGCAATTGGCCACGGAGTGCCTCCTGCTCGTCAGGGCTCAACGCTGCGGCCGAAGTCACGGATACCCGCCGTGCCCCTTTGGCTTCGGCAACCAACGCGGCAAAGGCCTCGGCGATCTCCGGGAGAAAGGCCACGCGGTGCTTATGGACGAGTTGGCCAAGAAAGCCGCTGACGATCGGGGGGCACTTGAGCTTCTGGCTCAGAGCGACCAGGACGGCCACCCTGTCATCGAGTCCGAAGGCGGGGGAGGCCATGACGTGTTTGAGCGACGGGGACTCTGTAAAGGCCTGACCGAGACCGACCAGTCCTGCCCGAGTTGGCTCAATGCTCCGGGCATCCAGGAGATCGAACAGAGCCTTGGCGTAACGGCGCGCGACGGATGCTTTGACCACAATCGGTACCGCAGAAAGTAGAAACTCAGCGATGATCAGGGGAATTTCGCGTGCGGGAAGGCACGAGAAAAACGCGTAAGACTAGCATCCGGTCGCTGGACCTGTCAAGAAGCCGGAGTTCACTCGTTCAGAATGTCTTCATCTCCACGCGCCATGTCTACGTGCGTCCGAATGCGAGGAAGTCCTAGAGTCCTCAATCCCTCAGGCATCTCAGTGTCGGTGCAGCGTGTTTCAGCTAAGACGGGAAGCACCACTCCCGGAGAACGGACCTGCCCGGTCGGTGGCCTGGCCGAAGGTCAACGAGTTGAAGAGGCACTAGTGAGGCTGAATGATGCCCCCGCCAAGCAGCCGGCCCGCCTCGTAAAAAACGGCGGACTGGCCTGGAGAGAGGGCGCGATGAGGACGGTCAAACTGCACGGTGAGGGTGCCATCCTGGCTCGGGGCCACAGTGGCTGGCGTGGGCGGCGTCGCGTAACGGACCTTGACGGAGGCGCGAATCGGCCGCTCTGAGACGGAGTCATCGAAGAGGTTCAGGTCTCCCACCACGCACTCCGACTCGAACAGGCTTTCCTCCGGGCCGAGGACAACTGTCTGCGTCTCCGGTACCACACGTTGCACATAGAGGCGTCGGCCGGTCGCGAGCCCCAGCCCACGCCGTTGTCCGGGAGTGTAGAACGCGATGCCATCGTGACGGCCCAGGGCCCGGCCTTCGAGGTCGGTGAATTGACCGGGGCGTCGCGCTTCGGGCGCCTGCATTTCAATGAAGGTCCGGTAGTCGCCCTGGCTGACAAAGCAGATTTCTTGGCTCTCCTTCAGCTCGTCAGCCGGCAAGCCCAGCGACTCGGCCTTGGTCCACACGTCCGCCTTTTGGAGGTGTCCGACAGGGAAGAGCAGCCGAGGGAGCCATGACGGGTGAATCCGATAGAGAAAATAACTCTGGTCCTTGCGGAGGTCGGCTGCGCGTTCAAGCGCGTAGCCGGTGCCGTGTTGAACGACCTTGGCATAATGGCCTGTGGCCACGAAATCCGCGCCGCGTTCCTGGGCGAGGCGGTACAGCGAGTGGATCTTCACGCGCTCGTTGCAGCGCACACAAGGATTCGGAGTTGTGCCACCTAGGTAGCTGGAGAGAAAGTCATCGATGACCCCGGCCCGGAACGTGTCACGCGTGTCGACGACCTCATGTGAGATGCCGAGGCGCTTGGCCACGTACTTCGCGATGCCGACCTTGCAACAGCCTCGTTCCTGCCAGCGCTTGGACGTTGCGACGGTGTCATCCTCATGCTCCCAGACCTGGAGCGTGACCCCCTGGACATCGAAGCCATGTTCAAGGAGCAGAGCAGCAGCCACACAGCTATCGACCCCGCCGCTCATGCCAAGTAGGACGGTGGGACGGATCACGGTAAGATTCTCACGGCTGGGTTTCTTGAACGCGGACCTTTCCCCTCTGGCCCCTATGAGCAGCTAAATCATGAACATTTTCAACATCTTGACTTCCTTCGACCTCCGACCATTTCTCAGCGCCCATATCGCACATGCCATGGAAATGGACCCCCTCTTCGATCGAAATGGACGGAGAGTGGATATCCCCGACGACGATGGCCGGCTTGATGAGTTCGACCTTCTCCGCAGCCGTGATGTTACCGTTGATCTTGCCACCGCAGATCAGGATCCCGGCGCTGATCATCCCCCTGATCACTGCGTGTTCGCCCACGATGAGCGTGCCCTTCGTCTGAATCTCACCCTTGAGGCGGCCATCGATGCGGACCGTTCCTTCAAAGCTGATGACGCCGTTAAAGTCGACGCCTCGTCCCAGGAACGTGAAGTTCTCATCCTGGTTAAGGCTCAGCTTGTGCTTCTCGTTGTCTCCCCACATAGTTCCTCCTCTGTTCCTCAGCCGGCCGGGATCAGGTTACTAGGCAAGACGCCTTCCGTTGCGGATTTTGCTTTCAGGATGGCCGTCGAGGCGGACTCTATTTTTATAACTGATTCCTCCTTTAAAGTCCACATCTTTCCTAATAAATACCGTGACATCATGGTTTGGGCTCGATCCTGACTGATTCCCGATGCAGTCGATGGCTAGTCCAGGAGCAACTCCACCAACCGATCAAGGTCGCCTGCCGAAAAATACTGAATGATGACCTTGCCTCCTTTCCGTGATTTCTGGATGCGGACCTTTGTTCCGAGACGTTTCTGAAGTTTCTGAGTGAGATCCGGATACAGAGGCGAAGACCGGCCCCGGCTCTTAGTCTTGAGGTGTCTGCCTTCATTGGCCGCGAGCTTTTCCGCCTGACGAACGGACAGTTGGCCGTCGACGATCTGGTGAGCCAGCTTCAGCTGAGCCTCTGGACGTGCCACTCCCAGAATGACCTTGGCGTGGCCCGTGCTCAACTGCAACGATTCAACTAACCTCTGGATTTCATAGGGTAAATTTATGAGTCTGACCATGTTTGCAATGGTCGATCGATCCTTTCCGGTCCGCTGGGCAATTGTGTCCTGGGAAAATTGGAATTCGTTCAGGAGCCGGTGATACGCGCGCGCCGCTTCCATGGGATTCAGATCCTTGCGCTGCAAGTTTTCCACCAAGGCAAGCTCCAAGGCCTGCTGGTCGCTCGAGTTTCGAACGATAGCCGGGATGCTCTGGAGCCCCGCAAGCTTGGTCGCTCGCCAGCGGCGCTCGCCGGCAATGAGCTCAAAGAAGCCGTCTCCTTTCCGGCGAACCAGCACCGGTTGAAGCAGACCATTCTGCTTGACTGACTCGGCCAGGTGGGCAAGCTCGGTCTCCGCAAATTCCTGTCGAGGTTGGTATCGATTCGGAATGATCATGTCGATCGGGAGTTCCTGAATTTCTCCCGCCAACTCGGTTCTGGTGTGCTCTTTCTGAGGGAGTAATGCCTCCAAGCCTTTACCGAGGGCTTTCTTTTCCATGTTTCATGAACTCCTTTGTGAGCTCCAGGTAAGCCTGTGACCCGGAGGATGCTGCGTTATAGAGGAGCCCCGGTTTTCCGTAACTGGGGGCTTCAGCGAGCGTGACGTTCCTGGGAATGACGGTTTGGTAGACCGTATCCTTGAAATGACCCCTGATTTCCTCGGCGACCTGGCGTGAGAGGGTGTTCCGAGGGTCGAACATCGTCAAGAGAATTCCTTCGACCACGAGGCCCGGATTGAGTGAGTCCTGTACTCTCCGGAGATTGGCCATGAGCCGTCCCAGGCCTTCCATGGCATAGTACTCACATTGAACCGGGACCAGCACCGAGGATGCCGCAACCAGCGCGTTAATCGTGAGCAGCCCGAGCGCTGGGGGACAATCCAACACAATGATTTCAAAGCGTTCTTGGACACATTCCAACGCAGCTTTGAGCACCGTTTCTCGGTTCGGAATGGTCACCAGTTCGACTTCGGCCCCAGCCAGATCCGCTCCAGAAGGGATCACGAAGAGTCGAGGCACAGAGGTGGAGCGGACCACCTCGAGGGCCTTCACCTCCCGCAACAGGCAGTCGTAGATCGTGCGCGTGAGACTGCTGGTGTCCAGGCCTAGACCGCTGGTCGCATTCGCCTGAGGGTCCACATCGACCAGGAGGACCGATCGCCCGGCCAGGGCAAGGGCTGCCGAAAGATTGACGGAAGTCGTTGTTTTTCCAACTCCTCCCTTTTGATTGGCAACGGCGACGATCTTCCCCACCCCCAACCGCTTCCCTCCCTGGACCGGTAGCTGCACCCGATGTTCCACGTGGAACATGAGGCCCTTCAGACGTTGGCCGCGACAGTCAAGATGCTGAGGACACGCTTCCCATACCCGTAAGGCAGAGCGTAGCCAATCTCTTGGATCTTTCGTAGCCCAGGCAGCTCGACCTGCGCCTCCAGAGGCTTGGTTCGACAGAGAATCAATCGCCCTTCGTGGGCGAGGACAGGACGCACGAACGGCAGGATCTCCGACAGGGACAGTGCACGTGTGACCACGTATGAAAAACGGCCTTGGGCCTTCGGGTCCCGTGTGTAGTCCTGTAGCCTCTTGGAGGCGACCGCCGTATCGTTCACATGCAGCGTTCCGATCAGATGCCTGAGAAAGGCGGTCTTTTTAAGGCTCGGCTCCAAGAGTGTCAGATGGAGGTCCGGATAGAGGAGCTTGAGAGGGAGTCCGGGGAGTCCGGCTCCGGAGCCAACGTCCAGCAACGAAGCCCCCCGGGGAGAAGCAAGAGCACGACTGCAGGCGAGAGAGTCGAGAAAGTGCTTGACGGCAATCTCCTTGTCATCCGTCATCGCTGTGAGATTGATCTTCTCGTTCCAAGCCGTGAGTTCCTTGAGATACGTGACAAAGGCTGCGACCTGGGCTTCGCTGAGAGCCACCCCGAGTTCTGAAGCCCCCTGGCGCAGGATTTTCACCCACCCCCGGAGTTGTTCCACGTGGAACATGTACGATAACCAAGGGGCCGCGTCAAGCCTCTTTCTTTCCAAGCCAGGCCGAGAGCTTCCCCGGACCGCCGGAGCCGTTCGATCGCGCCTTCTGGGACGACCAGCCCGCAGCCGGGACGACAAAGAGATGCCAACGCCGTGATGGGAGCTTGTTCAACCGGCAGGACCTGGAGGCGTTGTGCGCGCGCTCATGACGGGGCGATCGCGGGAGAGGGTGCAGGCTGGGGGGACGAGCCTTGACGTCGAACTCGCTCGAGGGCCACGAGGAGAAGAGAGATCGCCGCGGGGGTGACACCGGAGATCCTGGAGGCCTGTCCAATGGAGGCTGGCTTCACTCGCTTGAGTTTTTCGACCACCTCTCGCGAGAAACCGATCACTCCGTCATAGTTGAAACTGGCAGGGATGCGGTACTCTTCCAGTCGCTTGAAGCGAGCCACCTGCTGCAACTGGCGTTGAATGTACCCGTCGTATTTGATTGATATTTCAACAGATTCAGAAACTGCTTCATCTTCAACGGCCTGTTCGCCTAAGGCCTCCATCAACCCGCGATAGGTCAGGTCCGGACGCTTGAGCAACTGGGAGAGGGTCTGGCCCGGTGTGATCCCGTCGAGCTGCCGCTCGGACAATCTACTCCGCAACTCGACGGTCCAGGCTGGCCGAGTCTCCCTCAAGCGTGAGACCTCCCGTTCGATGGCTTCGCGCTTCATCAGGAATCGGCTGTAGACCACCGGCGGCACGAGGCCCAGTTGGTGGCCCAGGTCCATCAACCGGAGGTCGGCATTATCCTGCCTGAGTAGCAGGCGATACTCAGCCCGTGAGGTGAACATGCGGTACGGCTCACGCGCGTCCTTGGTGATCAGGTCGTCGATGAGGACACCGATGTAAGCCTGTGACCGATCCAAGACCAGCGGGGGCTCACCTCGCCACGCCAACACTGCGTTGATGCCGGCGATCACCCCCTGCGCCGCAGCCTCCTCGTAGCCGGAGGTGCCATTGATCTGGCCGGCGTGGTACAGGCCGGCCACCAGTTTGGTCTCCAGGCTCGGATGGAGCTGCCGCGGGGGAAAATAGTCATACTCGACCGCATAGCCTGGCTTCAGCATCTTGGCGTGCTCGAGCCCCGGGATCGTACGCAGTATGGCAGCCTGGACATCGATCGGCAGACTGGTCGAGATCCCGTTCGGGTAGTATTCGATCGTGTCCAAGCCCTCAGGTTCGATGAACACCTGGTGCCGGGGTTTCTCGGCGAATCGCACGACCTTGTCCTCGATGGAAGGACAATACCGGGGGCCGACCGATTCGATGACTCCGCGAAAGAGGGGTGACCGGTCCAGATTGTCCCGGATGATCGCGTGGGTCTCCGGAGTCGTGTAGGTCAGGTGGCAGGGGACCTGGGGATTCGTAATCCGCTCCGTGCGACACGAAAACGGAGGGGGAGGATCGTCGCCGGGCTGGAGGGTCATGGCGGCAAAATTGATCGTGTCTCGGTCCAGGCGCGGCGGCGTTCCGGTCTTCAGGCGGCCCAACTCAAAGCCCAGGTCGCGCATGCAGTCGGAGAGGTGTTCGGACGAGGCCTCCCCTCCCCTCCCGGCGGGGAAGTGGCTCAGGCCCACATGGATAAGTCCCTTAAGGAAAGTTCCTGATGTCAGAATGACCGCTCTTGTGGCGACGTAATCTCCAGACTCCGTGACCAGACCGGTGACGGCCGCGCCGCTCGTGAGCACCCGGTCCACCGTCCCGCGGCCAAGGTCCAGATTGGGCTGGGCGCGAAGGGTCTCTTGCATCGCCCGGCGGTAGAGCTTCTTATCACATTGCACTCGCAGGGCGCGGACGGCCGGCCCCTTGCTGGTATTGATCATCCTGAACTGAATCCCGGCGCGGTCCGTGTTGCGGCCCATCTCCCCGCCCAGCGCGTCGATCTCGCTCACCAGGTGGCCCTTCGCGATGCCGCCGACCGCAGGGTTGCAAGACATCTGGGCGATCTTATCCTCGTCCATGGTCAGGAGCAGGGTCCGAGCCCCCATCCGGGCGGCCGCAAGGGCCGCTTCGCATCCGGCATGGCCTCCACCCACCACCACGATGTCGTAATCAAGGGACATAGACCAAGCCTCTGGCTAGAGGCGCGAGGCGCGGGGCAATGGGGAAGATCTCCGGGTTCGCCTCTTCCTCTAGCCTATAGCCCCGCGCCCCGTGCCGCTTCACTTCCCGATGCAGAACTCACTGAAGATGCGCTCGAGCACGTCTTCCGTCGTGGTGGCTCCCGTGATCTCGCCGAGTGCATCCAGAGCGGCGCGAAGGTCCAGGGCCACGAATTCCCCCGATAGCCGCGCTTCCACGGAGCCGGCCGCGTTGGACAGCGACTCCTTGGCCCTCACCAGGGCGGTCTGGTGCCTGAGGCGGGTAATGACCGCGGCCTCCCCAGGCTCGAAGTCCCCACGCAGGATCAGGGTCCGGAGGCGGTCGCGGAGCTGCTCGAGTCCAGCTCCCGTCAGGGCCGAAATCCAGAGCACCGCACCTCCCGGGACGAGCGCCGCGAGCTCTGACGGGCGAATCTTCCCCGGCATGTCGCTCTTGTTCACTGCGACCAGTCGCCTCTTGTCCTGGTGCTGGGCGAGGAGGGCCCGATCGTCCTCGCCGAGGGGGAAGGATCCGTCCAGCAGGATCACCAGTAGTTCCGCTTGCTCCATGGCCAACCGGCTGCGGCGGACCCCCTCCTGTTCCACCGGGTCGGCGGTGTCGCGGACGCCCGCTGTGTCGAGGAGGCGGACCGGGACGCCCCTGATGTTCAGCACTTCTTCCAAGACGTCTCGCGTCGTGCCGGGCACCGGAGTGACGATAGCTCGATCGGTGCGGAGCAGCGCGTTTAATAGGCTGGACTTGCCCACGTTCGGACGCCCGACGATGGCGGCAGTGACGCCCTCACGAAGGATGCGTCCTTCACGCCAACTGTCCGCAAGGCGGGAAATGGCCGAGTGCGCCTCCTGAATGCCCTTGGAGAGGGCCTCCGGCGCGATGAACGCGATGTCCTCCTCCGTGAAGTCGATGGCAGCCTCGACATGCGCCAGCATGCCCAGGAGGCCCTCGCGAAGTCGATCGATCTCTTTGGACAGAGCCCCCCGCAATTGCTCCTGGGCCAGCCTCAGGCTGGTGCCCGTTTTGGCGCGAATGGTATCCAGCACGGCCTCGGCCTGGGTCAAGTCCAGCCGGCCGTTGAGGAAGGCGCGCTTCGTGAACTCACCCGGTTGCGCGAGCCTGGCTCCGCTTCGCGTCAGGGCTTCGCAGATCATCTGGAGCACGAGAGGGCCTCCGTGGCTATGGATTTCCACGACATCCTCGCCCGTATACGAATGGGGAGCCCGCATGAGGACGAGCAACGCTTCGTCGATGACGGGAGAGGCCCGGGTGCCGCCCGAGGCCCCTGGCACGGCGCCCGGGTCAACAAGATCGGCGTGATGCAGGGTATGACTCCTGAGGGAATCCAGCGGTCGTCCGGAGCGGAGCCGTACCAGGGAAGCGGCCACGCGCAACGACTCCTTCCCGCTGATCCGCACAATACCGATGCCGCCTTCACCCACCGCCGTGGCCACGGCGCAAATCGTATCTTCGACGGGCTCGCTCATGGTCAACTCACCGTGTCTCGATCTGATTGGCCTGCTCGCTCTTGGCCGCCTCTTTGTCCTTCTTCCTCTTCTCAGCGGCCTTCTGGCCGTCGGCCGACGAGCCTTCCACGGGTGGCTGCGTCCCCGAGGAAAACGTCGCCCGTTTGAAGATGTACCGATCTGTGATGACCTGCTGGCCGATCGTCAGGACGTTGTTGGTCAGCCAGTAGAGCACCAGCCCCGCAGGAAAGGTCAGAAACAGCAGGGTCATGAAGGCGGGCAAAAACAGCATGACCTTGGCTTGGGTTGGATCCATGGTGGTGGGCATGATCTTCTGCTGAACGACCATGGACACGCCCATCAGAATTGGGAGGAGGTAATAGGGGTCCTGGACCGAAAGGTCCGTGATCCAGAGTACAAAGGGCGCCTGCCGCAAGTCGATGGTCATGTAGAGGATGTTGAACAGCGCGACAAAGACCGGCATCTGCAAGAGCATGGGGAGGCATCCACCGACCGGGTTCACTTTATGGTCCCGGTAGAGCCTGATCAATTCTCGGTTCAGCCGTTCGCGATCGTCTTTGAACTTCTTCTGGAGCTCGAGCACCTTCGGCTGGATGAGCTGCATGTCCTTCATGGATTTATAGCTCTTGTACTGGAGCGGGACGAACAAGAGCTTGATGCAAACCGTCAGAATGATGATCGCGAGCCCGTAGTTTTGGGTGTACTCGTGAAGGAACCGCAGCACGTAGAAGAGCGGCTTGGCCACGGCCCGGACGATCTCCCAGCTTCCGTAAATGAACCACCCGAAGTCGATGGTCTCCTCGAGACCCACGCTCAGGGACTTGAGCGTATCGAATTCCTTCGGGCCGGCGTACAATCGCAGCGAGGCCGCAGCCGAGGGGCCCGCCGGCGTGAACCGCGCCCAGGCCGAGGCAAGTTTTTCACCCTCTTTCCTGACGACCGCCGCCGACGCCCCGGTCGGCATCAACACGCTCAAGAAGTACTTGTCCTGGAGCGCAACCCACTGGACCGTACCCGTGCGCACCAGTTCCGTGCTCGGCATGTCCTTCTCGACCTTATCGTCAACCCGGGCAGCTGGTCCGATCAGGCCGATGAAGCCCTCTCCCCATTCCACGATCCCGAAGTTCGCGCCAAGCCCGACATCGATGGCGCCGGTGAGGCCTTCAGTCTTGACCGAGACGTCTACCAGATAGCTGTCGTGATGGAAGGTCAGCCGCTTCTTGACTCGAATATCGGAGCCGGGGCTGTGGTAGATGAAGGTGAGGTGACCCTCCGGATGGGAAGCATCGAGGGACGTGAAGTCCTGTTCGACGCGGTAGAGGCCCTCGCGCAATTGCTTGCTGACGCCCGGGTCTGCCGCCTGGAGAGACAACGGTCCACTTAACGTTCCCTCCTTGTACATCAGCTGGACAGGCTCAGACCCTTCGGGTCTTCGGATCGTGTACCGGGTGAGTTGCCAACTCTTGAGTTCAGCGCCGCGGTTGGTGAACTCGGCTTGGTACAGGTCGGTCGCAACTTTGTAGCTCTGCTCCTCGGCCGACGCGGTCGTGTCGTCCTTCCCGCGCGCCTGGGACGTGCCTCCTGGCTGGGCACTGCGGTTTGTCGGCGGGACCGGGGAGCCCGGTTCGGGCGTGGCCGAGGGGGCGGAAGGAGTGGTGGCTGGAGTCGGCCGATCTGGCCCAGGGGGAACCGGGGCCCACCCCATCTGCTTCAGAAAGTAGTCGTACCCAATAATGATCGCGAGGCAGAGGATGAGAAACAGCACAACTCGCTTTTCCATCAGCGCCCGCTCTCCTAGTCCGCGATCAGCTCAAGAGGATGAGGTGTCCGTTGGTTCGGTCTGCTCCGTTTGCTTCGTGAACCGACAAACCTGGAGAACGGACATCATGGACAAGACCAACCGCGTCATTTGACGGGGTCGCACCCCCCCGGATGGAACGGGTGGCATCTCAGCAGGCGGAGCACCGCCCAGGCGACTCCCCGGAGAACACCGTGCCGCTGGATCGCGTCGCGTGCATACCGGGAACAGGTGGGCTCAAAGCGGCAGGTAGGCGGGAGAAGAGGCGAGATCCATCGCTGATAGAGGACAATCAGACTGAGGCAGAGTTGTCGCATCGTCCGTCCGGTTCTGAGACCAGTAAGCCTTCATGCCTCAAGGCCGACCTCCAGGCTTCCCGCAGTCTCGGGTGGCGGGCGAGGAGCGCCTCACGCCTGGGAAACACCACAAGAGCTCGGCCTCCCACAAGTTGTTCCCGCACCTGTCTTGCCAGTTCTCGAAACATGCGCTTGGCTCGATTTCGGGTCACAGCGCCCCCAAGGCGCTTACCGACCACGATGCCGATACGAGTGTTCCCGGTGCCCGAGGCACAGGAGAGCAGATTGAATAGGGGGGTCTGGAAGCGCCGACCGTCCCGCTTCACACGCTCGATGTCTGCGCTTCTCCGCAGGAAGAAACCGCGGTCTTCCGACGCGCGAGGCATGAGCACGACACCGTCTAGGCGGTCAGGCGCGCGCGTCCCTTCGCTCGCCGCCGGGCCAGAACCTTGCGACCACCCTTGGTACTCATCCGCTTCCTGAACCCGTGGTCCCGTTTGCGTTTTAAATTCGACGGTTGCCTGAATGTAAAGGACATCCTCCCCCACCGCGTGCCGGCTCATCGACAGAAGTCGATATTATAGGTTCCGCAGCCAGCACTGTCAATTCGACTTGTCGGGAGGGTCCAGCCGCGAGTGAGGCGCCTCAACGAGAAACCGAGAAATGGTTGTCAATCCATGAACCGCCTCCCTCTGAACCCCTGACCGACAAAAAGAGCTCCTCCGACAAAGATAGGGCTTGACAGGGTCTTTCCGTAAGAGTACAAGCGAGGCTCCGTCTGA